>Ga0315273_10012681_pt1 | contig 10818 bp, 9 predicted proteins | sample YL17G02_0_MG_FD_205753 | JGI IMG/M metagenome (GOLD analysis project Ga0315273, IMG submission 205753) | Sediment microbial communities from Yellowstone Lake, YNP, Wyoming, USA - YL17G02_0 | ecosystem: Environmental > Aquatic > Freshwater > Lake > Sediment | place: USA: Wyoming | collected... | reverse complement strand
GAGAGCATAAGCGGCGGAGTTTACACTGCGATTGGGCTACGGGCTACAGGCAAAGACTCCGCGGTGCCTTTGCCGTAGCCCGTAGTGCGTAGCCTGTAGCCTCTTACATCTCCCGCCGTCCCTCGAGCGCCCGCGAGAGCGTCACGCTGTCAGCGTATTCCACTTCGCCGCCCATCGGCAGCCCGTGCGCGATCCGCGTCACCTTGACCCCGATCGGCTTGATCAGCTTGGCGAGATAGAGCGCCGTCGCCTCGCCCTCTATGGTCGCATTGGTGGCGAGAATCACCTCGCGCACGCTGCCCTCGCGCAGGCGCGTGAGCAGCTCGGCGATTTTCAGCTGCTCGGGTCCGACGCCATCGAGCGGTGCCAGCGTTCCGTGGAGCACGTGGTAACGGCCACGAAAGTCGCCGGCCCGCTCGATCGCCATGACGTCGGCAGGATCCTCGACGACGCACACCGCCTCGTCGCTCCGTCGCGGGTCCGCGCAGAGCGCGCAGGGATCCTGCTCGGTGAATCCCAGGCAGTGGGAGCAGAGGCGGATCTCGCGCTTGAGCGCCGTGATCGCGTCGGCGAGGGCTTGCGGATAGTCCGTGTCGGCGCGCAGCAGGAAGAACGCGAGCCGTGTGGCGCTCTTCTCGCCGATGCCGGGTAACCGAGTCAGCTGCTCGATCAGGCGCTTCAGCGGAACCGGCATCGCCGCCATCGCTCTGCCGTCTCAGCCGCCGAGACCCGGGATCTTGAGACCGCCGGTCACGCGGCTCATCGCCTCGGCCATCACCTGTTGCGCCTTGCGGATCGCCTCGTTGACCGCCGCCATCACCAGGTCTTGGAGCATTTCTCGGTCTTCGGCGTTCAGCACCTGCGGCTCGATGCGGATCGACAGAACCTGCAGCCTGCCATTGACCACCGCCGTCACCATCCCGCCACCCGAGGAGGCTTCTACCGTCTTGCGCTCCGCCTCGGCCTGCAGCTCGGTGAGCTTCGACTGAAGCGCCTGAGCCTGTTTCAAGATATCCGCCATACTGTTGGGCATCGTCGTCGGCTCCTTCCCGCGGTCACCGGCGCGAACGCACTTCGCGCACCTCGCCGCCGAGGATCTCCACCGCCGCCTTGACCGAGGGGTGCTCCAGCATTTCGGAAGCGGAGGGCGCCGGGGGGGGCGGGTTCACGTTCTCCGTGACCGCCTCCACGCGAATGCGTGTCGGCTGCCCGTAGAACGCGGAGACCAGCTCCTCGAGGAGCGCGAGGGTGGTTCGCGCCGTGAGCTCGTTGCGAAACTTCTCCTTGGACACGCCGAGCGCGAGGCTTCCGGCGCCGCCGCCGAGCCAGCGAGCGTGACTCAGATTGAAGTAGAGGGAGGGCTTCTTCTGCTGCACGAAGGTGAGAAGCTCGTCCCATCGCGGATCGCCGGTGTCGGCCGGAGCACTCTCGCGCGGGCTCGTGGGGGTGGGCGCGGTGTTCTCGTCCTGCGACGGTCCGTTGCTCCGCGGCGGTGCCGCGGCCGTCGCTGGCGCCGCCGGCGGCCTCGGCGACGCGAGCGGCTGCGCCTTCGTGCTCGCGACCGACGAGCGGCCGAGCTCGCGTTCGATCTCATCGAGGCGGGCGAGCACCTCGTCGACCGGAAGCACGGGTTCGGCGGTCGCGAGCCGCACCATCGTCATCTCGAGGACCATGCGCGGCACCGAGGACCGCCCGAGCTCCTCGTCGCCGAGCCGTGCGATCCGGAACAGGCGCTGGAGCTCGCCAAGATCGCGAAGCGCCGCCTGACGTCGATACTCGCCAATCTCATCGGACGGCACATCGACGAGCACCGAGGCATCGGCGCCGAGCTTGGTGACGACCAGGTTCCGCCAGTGCTCGAGCAGGTCGCGGCTGAACCGCTCGAGATCGCGTCCGGATTCGTGGACCCGATCGACGAGCTCGAGAGCGCCCTTCGCGTCGCGGGCTAGAACCGCGTCGGCCGCGCCGACCAGCGTCTTGCGGTCGGCCACGCCCAGGATCTCGCCGATCTTGGCGTCGTCGATCGTCCGATCGGAGAACGCGATCAACCGCTCGAGCAGCGACTCGGCATCGCGCATGCTGCCCTGCCCTTCGCGAGCGACCGCGTAGAGCGCCGCGTCGGTGAGGGCGAGATTCTCCTTGGCCGCGATACGCTCGAGCTCGTGCTTGATGCGCGCGAGAGGGATCCGCTTGAAGTCGTAGCGCTGACAGCGCGAAACGATCGTCTCCGGGAACTTCTCCACGGCCGTCGTCGCGAAGATGAACTTGACGTGCGCCGGCGGCTCCTCGAGGGTCTTCAACAGCGCGTTGAAGCCCTCGCGCGTGACCATGTGGGCCTCGTCGATGATGTAGACCCGGAAACGGCTCTTGATCGGCAGATAACGCACGTTGTCGGTGAGCTCGCGGATCGAGTCGATCCCGCGGTTCGAGGCGCCGTCGATCTCGGCGACGTCGATGGAGCGCGAGTCGCGGATTTCCCGGCAGTTCGAGCACTCGTCGCACGGTTCGGGCGTGGGCTCGCGCGAGCGCTCGCAGTTCAGCGACTTGGCGAGCAAACGCGCAGCGGTCGTTTTGCCGACGCCGCGGATGCCGGTGAAGAGGAATGCGTGCGCGATGCGGCCGCTGACGATCGCGTTGCGCAGTGTCTCGGTGACGTGCTCCTGGCCGACCAAATCGCCGAACTGCTGCGGCCGGTACTTACGGGCGAGGACGAGATAGTCCCGTTCGGAAGCGTCGGAATTCATCGCGCGAATGCTACGAAGCCCGCCAGTGATAGCTAGGTTGCCCTACGGCACAGAGGGATTGCCGGTACCGTTGCTTCCTTCCGGACCTGGCGGGGTTCGCGGCCTCCTCTTGCGTAGGACCTAGCTATCACTCACGGGCCTCAATGCTCTCCGCTATCAGCTCTCGCCCATCGGCTAAAGACTCCACGGTGCCGATCGCCGACGGCCGAGAGCCGATAGCCTCTTCCACGGAGAGGGTGGGATTCGAACCCACGGTACCTTTTGGGTACACGCGCTCTCCAGGCGCGCCCCTTCGACCGCTCGGGCACCTCTCCTTAGTTCCGGTGACACTTATATGCGTTGCTACGACGAGGTAAAGGGTCCGGCTCCGGGCTGTCAGCTCTCGGCGGACGACTCTGTGCTGCCGATCGCCGATCGCCCAAAGCCGAAAGCCTCTTCACGGAGAGGGTGGGATTCGAACCCACGGTACCCGATGGGTACACACGCTTTCGAGGCGTGCGCCTTCGACCGCTCGGCCACCTCTCCAAAAGTCAGATTTGATAAATCGGCTCCCAAACGGCGGACCCTACCATGTCGGGGCTAACGTGGCGAGCGTCGCCGTCACGCAGCGCGTCTACTTGGTTGCAGCTCGCGGAGGATCCGCGCCAGAGCAGCAGGAACGAGGCTCCTCGGCGGCGAGCGTGTGGTGAGAGACGCGCCACGGCGACCTCCGAATCTGGAGGTCGAAACTAGGACGCTCGCTGCTTCAGCCAGGCCCCGACCTCCGGCCAGAGCTTGGCCTGCGCCGCGCCGCTCACGGCGAGACCCATGTGGCCGTTCGGGAACTCGAGATTTCGCTTGTCGCGGCTGCCGACGGCGTCGATGAACGGACGGCTCGCCGCGGGAGGCACGACGTCGTCGTATTCGCCGATGATGTTGAGGACCGGGCAGGCGATCGATGCGACGTCCACTTTCCGGCCGCCGACCTCGAGAGCGTTCTTGCACAGAAGATTTCCGCCAAAGATCCCCGTCGCCATCTCGCGGAAGATGCGACCGGCCAACGGCACGTCGTCGCTCATCCACCTCTCGAAGAGGGCGAACGTCTCCGCGTAGCCCGGCCGATCCATGCTTCTGTATAGGTCGACGTACTTGTTCAAGGCATGGTGAAGGGGGGCCATGGAGGTGAAGCCCGCCCGCATGAGCCATGCAGGGCAGTTGCCGTAGGTGTCGGCGACGAGGTCGATCGCGTCCGGGCCGAGCTGGTCCATCAGAGCGAAGGCCGGGACTCCGTCGCGAACGCTCATGTCGAACGGGAGGGTGAGGGTGAGGAGGTTCTTCACCGTCTCGGGGTGGAGCGCGGTGTAAATGGTCGCCAGAAGACCGCCGAAGCAATAGCCGAGAACGGCGACTTCCTTGACGTCTTCTCGGATCTGAACGACGCGGACCGCCTTGGCGAGGTCGTCGTTCACGTAGGCGTCAAACCCGCGCGAGGTGTCCGCGCGAGTGGGCGGGATCCAGTCCGTGAGATAGACCTCGAATCCCTGTCGCGTGAGGTTCTCGACGACGCTTCGTCCGGGCTCCAGGTCGAGGATGTACGGCCGCTTGATGAGGGCATAAACCAATACGAGAGGCATCGGCTGCGGAGTCCCGACCGCCCGGTAGTGACGCAGCCGAACCTTTCCCGCTTCGTAGACCACTTCATACGGAGTCACCGGAGGCGGATCCTCGCGTAGCGGAAAAGGCTCGCTCAGGCCGCGCCGGAAGGCTTCGAGGTCGCGGATCGCCCCATCGGTCCAGGACCGGACGAGATGACCAACCAGGGATAGCATTGCAACCTCCGTTTCGTCCCCTCACGCGGCGATCGGGCGCGCGACCTTCGGGGAGTGCGAGGCTTTGGACCGCACCGGCCGATCGATCAGCGCTTCGATCTTTTCGCCCTGCGCCTTGACGCTGGCTGCGAGCGCACGCAGCTCCTCGCGAACGGCATTCACTTCAGTGGCCGTAGGAAGATCCGTCGCGCGCCATAAACCGGCGAAGAATGCCCCCATCGCGGCATTGTTCAGCCTCTGCCAGCGCAAGAGCCCGTGGCCGGAGCGAACGAGCAGACCGCCGAGCAGGCGGTTTCCGTAGAGCCGATCGATGGAGGCGCTGCCTAGCCGAATCGATGCGTCGTAGCCCTTCCACGCCGTCTCCGTGACCGCCCGCTTCTCGGCCATCCCGAATCCGCGCTTGGCCGTGACGAGGGGAAGATCGAGCAGAAGCGTTCTCAACACCGTGAAGACCACCTCGTTGATGCCGACGACTGCTTGCTTCGCCATCGCGATTCTCCTTCGTGATGATCGGTTCTCTCCGCAAGAAGAAAGCAATCCCGATGCCAAGAAGCGCGATCGCGCCGTTCTCGTACGGCGCGATCGATTCGACCTCACCTCCGATGATTGACGATATGTTCGGTGAAAAATTTGCGGGAGCTACTCGGTGGGGAATCGTGGCAAGAGAGAGTAGGCCCTGCGTCGAAAGGAGTCAGCGTAGCCTTTGAGCCAGCGCCTGTCATGATCCTAATCATGTCTGGGAACGCGGCTCGCGCTGCTAGCGACCGGTCGACGCGCTCGCCGCTAGGCGGACAGAGCGGCAACGACGCCCCCGACTAACTTGGGGACCGGCGGCGCCACGCAAAGGATAGTGTTCGCGCCGAAGCGAGCGCGTAGCGGAGACCGCCGATTGCGAACACTGTCGCCGCGGCCGACGCGATCCACGCCAGTAGCAAGCCAGTCTCCGTCGCGCCGCGATGCCACACGGGGAGCAAGCATGCGTGCATGTTCACCGCGGAGACGCACCACGGTGCTGACGAGTTGACACCCAGCAAGAGCTCTGCCATCAGACCCGCTCGCAGCGGTCGCGGCCCGTTTCCTAATTCTTGGAGTTGTGCAGCACGAAAATTCCCGGGCACGGGAAAAGCGCCCCGGCAAACTTGCCATCCATTGGGAAATCTGTTCCATAAGTCGCGCGGTGTCTGTCAAAGACGAAAATTCGACGATCATACCTTGCGTTCAATTGCACAGATAAACGACTAGGGAGAGGGACGTGACGAGAAGCAGTCTGACCACGAACGGATTCACGCACCGCGTGCTTGTCGCGCTGGCCGCCGCGGCCGTCCTCGGCGCTGTGACATCGGTCGCTGTGGCCGACGAGAAGCAAGATGCTGTGCCCGAGGCGGCGATGAAAGAGGCGCAGGAAATCTTCAACACGCGGTGCAGCGTCTGTCACGGGATGTCGGGGAAGGGCGATGGCCCCGGCTCGGCGATCTTGAACCCGAAGCCCCGCAATTTTACCGACTCTGAATGGCAGAAGAGCGTCAGCGACGAGCACATCGAGAAGATCATCCAGTACGGGGGCACCGCCGTCGCAAAGAGCCCGATGATGCCGAACAATCCCGATCTGATCGCCAAGCCTGACGTTGTCAAAGGAATTCGCACGGTGGTGCGCAAGCTCGGCCACACGCAATAGCAGCGGGGGGGGGCGAATCCCCCAAGGAGGGAGGATCCTATGCGACGCAACAAACGCGGCCTCGACGGATGGATCGCTCGTGCGGTGGTTTTCGCGGGTCTCGGGCTGCTACTCGGCTGCGAGTCAGGGCCAGGCCCAGAGAGCGTCGTCAGCGTGCGGGAGGCAGCGGCGGCCGCGCCGAGCGGCCCGAGCGTCGCCGACCTGATGAAACAGCGCGGCCTAAACGAGGCCGACGTGGTCGGCGCACTCAAGACCTACGTGCCGCCCGGCAAACGCGACGAATACGTGCTCTTCGCCTCGGGCGGGCACGGCGGCCAGCTGCTTGCGATCGGCGTGCCGAGCATGCGGATTCTCAAGGTCGTCGCGGTCTTCACGCCCGAGCCGTGGCAAGGCTACGGATTCGACGACGACACCAAAGCCATCCTCAAGAATGGCTCGCCAGAGGGCAAGCCCCTCACCTGGGCCGACGACCACCACACCGCCCTCAGCGAGACCAAGGGCGAATACGACGGCCAGTATCTCTTCCTGAACGACAAGGCGAACGCGCGCATCGCGGTCATCAATCTCGAAGACTTCACGACCGTCCAGATCGTCCGCAGCGGCCTCATCCAGAGCGACCACGGCGGAGCCTTCGTCACGCCAAACACCGAGTACGTGATCGAGGGTTCGCAGTATCCGACACCTCTCGGCGGCGCCTACGCGCCGATCGAGGACTTCCAGAAAAGCTACCGCGGCGCCCTGATCTACTGGAAGTTCGACCGCGAGAAGGGACGCATCGACCCCGCCCGCTCGTGGGCGATCGAGGTGCCGCCGTACATGCAGGACCTCTCCGACGCCGGGAAGCTCGTCAGCGAGGGCTGGTCGTTCACCAATAGCTTCAACACCGAGATGGCCTACGGCGGCAACGCCGAGGGCAGGCCGCCGCTCGAGTCCGGCGCCTCGCAGAACGACATGGATTATCTCCACGTCGTGAACTGGAAGAAGGGCGAGGAATTGGTCGCCGCCGGGAAAGCCAAGACTATCGCCGGCATGAAGGTAATCCCGCTCGAGGTCGCCGCCGCCGAGGGCGTGCTCACGTTCGTCCCCGAGCCGAAGAGCCCGCACGGCGCGGACGTCACGCCCGACGGCACGGAGATCATCGTCGCCGGGAAGCTCGATACGCACGGTACGGTGTACAGCTTCGAGAAGATCAAGCAGGCCATCGAGCAGAAAAAGTTTGCCGGCAAGGATCCCTACGGCGTCCCGATCCTGCCCTTCCAGGACGTGATCCGCGGGCAGGTGGAGATCGGCCTCGGCCCGTTGCACACCCAGTTCGACGACAAGGGCTTCGCCTACACAACCCTCTTCCTCGAATCGGCGGTCGCCAAGTGGTCACGGAAAGACCTGAAGGTCGTCCAGAAGATTCCGTGCCACTACAACGTCGGGCACCTTGCCGCCGCCGAGGGCGACACCGTGAGCCCCGATGGGAAGTACTTGGTGGCCATGGACAAGTGGTCGATCGACCGCTTCCAGCCAGTGGGCCCGCTGTTGCCACAGAACTTTCAGCTGATCGACATCGGCGGCGAGAGCATGCAGCTTCTGTACGACATGCCTTTGCCGACCGGGGAGCCCCACTACGGGCAGATGATCAAGGCCGACAAGCTGAAGCCCATCGCCGTCTACAAGCCGGGTACCAACGCGGTCCTCGGCCGCAAGGATCCGGACGCCGTGGAGGGTGGCAAGGAGCGCATCGAGCGCAAGGCCGACGGCGTACACGTCTACATGACGGCGGTCCGCAGCCGCTTCACACCCGACACCCTGCGCGTGAAGGAAGGCGACACCGTGCATCTGCACGTCACCAACCTCGAGCAAACGCAGGACGCCACGCACGGCTTTGGCCTCGACGTCTACAACATCAACCTGAGCCTGGAGCCCGGCAAGCACAACAACGTTACCTTCAAGGCCGACCGGGCGGGCGTCTTCCCGATGTACTGCACCGAGTTCTGCTCGGCGCTGCATCTCGAGATGGCCGGGTATCTGTTGGTCGAGCCTGCGGGAGGATCGAAACACTGAGCGCAGCCCGGGCGCTCGCGGCCGCCCTCGCGGGCGCGATGCTCGTCGGCGCGGGCGGGCTCGGGGCCTCTCGTGCCGACGAGGGCGGAGGCCTAGTCGCGGCGGTTGCGGATTCACACGACGCGGGATCCAAGACCGCCGCCCTTCTCGCCTCCGTTCCGGACGTGCAGCCCCCCCGTCCCGAGCGCTGCCGCGCGGTTGCAGCCGGGGCCGGCCTCCAGGCCGCGCTCGACACCGCCTCTGACGGCGATACCCTCTGCCTTGCGCCGGGAACGTACGGTGGCCCGATCACGATCTCCCGCAGCGTCACGCTCTGGGGCCCGCGCGATGCGGTCGTGCAGAGCGACGGACAAGGTACGACCGTGCGGATTGCCGGCGCGGGTGCCGCCCTTCTCGGTCTCAGCGTCGCCGGCAGCGGCTCCCGTTACGAAAAACAGGACGCCGGGATCCTCGTCGCCGCCGACCGCGTCCGCGTCCAGGGCGTGATGGTGCGCGACGCCGTCTTCGGCATCACCGTCGAGCAGGCGCGCGCGGTCGTCATTCGCGGCAACCGGATTGTCGGCCGCCGCCAGGCGATGCTCGGCTTGCGAGGCGACGGGCTCCGCCTGTGGGAGGTCCACGACTCGACGGTCGAAGGCAACGCGGTCGTCGACGGGCGAGACGTTGTCGTCTGGTACTCCTCAGGCAACCGCATCGTCGACAACGTCGTCACGGGCAGCCGCTACGGCACGCACTTCATGTACAGTCACCAGAACATGGTCGCCCGCAACCGATACGTGGGAAACGTCGTTGGCGTCTTCCTGATGTATTCGCGGCAGGTCGAGCTACGCGACAACCTGATTGCCGCATCGGGTGGGGCGGCGGGATTTGGCCTCGGGCTCAAAGAGTCCAGCGGCCTCACCGTCGCGGGCAACGTGCTCGTGAAGAACACCGTCGGCATCTATGTCGACTCCTCGCCCTTCGAGCCGGGGATGCCGAATCGCTTCGAGGGAAATGTCGTCCGCCTCGGCGAAACCGGCGTGTTGTTCCACTCGAGCCCGCACGAGAACGTCTTCACCGGCAACAGCTTTCGTGACAACTTTCAGCAAGTGCGAGTCGATGGCGGGGGTGACGCGCTCGATATGGTCTGGCGCGGCAACGACTTCGACGACTATGTGGGCTACGATTTGAACCGCGATGGGTTCGGCGACGTGCCGTACGAGCTGCGCAGCCTGACCAACCGCCTGACCGGCACGTACCCGTCGCTGGCGTTCTTGCACGGGACTCCCACGCTCGCCCTGGTCGAAGCGATCAGCTTCATCGTGCCACTCTTCCAGGCCCGTACCCTGCTCGTCGACCCGGCGCCGCGCATGGCGCCGCTCACGCTCGGGTCGGTGCGGTGAGGGTCGAGCTCGCGCACGTCACCAAACGGTTCGGGCACTTCACCGCGCTCGACGACGTCACGCTCACGATTTCCGAGGGGAGCCGCGTGGGCCTCATCGGGCCGAACGGCTCCGGGAAATCGACGCTCACGCGCATCATGATGGGAATGCTCGCCGCCGAGGGCACGGTCCAGATCGGCGGCCTCTCTCCCTTCGCCGACCGCGTTCTCTTGGCGCAACGGCTCGCCTACGTGCCCCAAGCCGCGCCGGCCCTCACGGCAGGCGTGCGCGACTTGGTTCGCGCGGTGGCCACGGTCCGGGGGATTGCCCCTTCGATGATCGCCGCCCGCGGGCGGGAGCTCGGCCTCGACATCGAGGCGGTCGGCGACCGACCGCTGCGCAGTCTCTCGGGTGGCATGAAGCAGAAGCTAATGATCGCGCTCGCGATGGCCGCGACCGAGGCCTCTCTGGTGATCATGGACGAGCCCACCGCGGGCCTCGATGCGGCTTCGCGTCGCCGCTTCTATACGGTCTTCGGCGCGCTCCGTCCGATGACGCTGGTGCTTTGCTCGCACCGTCTCGAGGTGCTGCGGCATCTCATCGACCACGTGATCCTCCTCGACGAGGGCCACGTGGCCTGGGACGGACCGCTCGACACCTTCCTCGCGCGCTGCGCGACGAGCGTCCTCGAGGTGCGCGCGACTTCCGACGCGCGAGCGCGCTGGCTGCGCGCGCACGGTTTCGCGCCGGGCACCGGCTACTGGTGGGCGAAGACCGTGCCGCGCGCCGACAAGGCGGAGGAGCTACTGTGTCTCGTTGCTGAGCTGCAGGGTGACCTCACCGATCTCCTGGTGCGCGACGTCGAGACGGTGAAAGGCGACGACTGGACGGCCGGGGGCGTAAGTGCGCGCTGAGGCCACGTGGAGCGCCTCGCCACGTGTGGCGACTGCCTCGCGCACCGCGCGCCATGGAGGCGCACGAGGCGCGCCGATCCTCGCGGGCGCTGGCGTGCTCGCGCTCGTCGGCATCGCGCTCTGGGCAATCGTCGGGTCGCGCACGCCGCCGGTGGGCCCCGTGCCGGTCGCCTGGGACCGCCAACCTTGCGCCCATTGCGCCATGCATCTCGGGGAGCCCGCCTTCGCCGTCCAGCTGCATACGGCCGACGGGGACGTGATGTT
>Ga0315273_10012680_pt1 | contig 10818 bp, 8 predicted proteins | sample YL17G02_0_MG_FD_205753 | JGI IMG/M metagenome (GOLD analysis project Ga0315273, IMG submission 205753) | Sediment microbial communities from Yellowstone Lake, YNP, Wyoming, USA - YL17G02_0 | ecosystem: Environmental > Aquatic > Freshwater > Lake > Sediment | place: USA: Wyoming | collected... | reverse complement strand
GCTTGCTGATCGCCTTCAACCAGACGGCGGAGGCGATCCTCGGAAGGAAAGCCGGAGAGGTCCTCGGAAAACAGGCGGAGGATATCCTCCCGGGGAACTGCCGGGAGCTTTTCCGGAAGCTCGCGGCGGGAAAGGGGATCATCGAGCGGGAGATCAACTGCAACGCGGCGGAGGGGCGGACGATCCCGCTGGAGGTGATCGCGACGACGCTCCACGAGGATGACGGCCCCTTCCTCGGTTACATTATCCTCTTCAGGGACATGACGGAGGTGAAGCGCCTCAAGCAGGAAGTGGCCCGAAGCCAGCGTCTCGCCTCACTCGGAAGTCTCGCCGCCGGCGTCGCCCACGAGATCCGGAATCCGCTCAGTTCGATCAAGGGGTTCGCCACCTACTTCCGGGAACGCTACCGGGACAACACCGACGACCGGGAAACGGCGGAAGTGATGATCCGCGAGGTGGATCGTCTGAACCGCGTCATCACCCAGCTCCTGGAATTCGCCCGGCCGATGACGATGAACAAAGCCCCGACCTCCCTCCAGACGGTGATCCGCCATGCCCTGAAGACCGTCGAAGGCCAGGCGCGGGAAAAAGGGATCGCCTTCGAGACGGATCTTCCCCCGGAGATCGGAGCGGTCACGGCGGACTCCGACCGGATCGGCCAGGTCTTGCTGAATCTGTTTCTGAACGCCCTCGCGGCGATGGAGATAGGAGGCGTCCTCCGCGTGTCCCTCGCACGGCAGGACGGGCAAACCGTCCGGATCGACGTCGCTGATACCGGGACCGGCATCCGGAAGGAGGACCTTCCCCATGTCTTCGATCCCTACTTCACGACGAAATCGTCGGGAACCGGCCTCGGCCTCGCCATCGTCTTCAGGATCGTCGAAGCCCACGGCGGCGAAGTCCTTGTGGCGAGCGAGCCGGCCCGGGGCACGACCGTGACCATTCTCCTGCCCGCAATGCAGGAAGAGACGCCCCTCCCCGCCCGTATCGGCGGGCAGGGGGGAGATGGAAGCCCCCGCGGCGGTCCTGATCATCGGCTTGACACGAAAGGGTGAGGGAGTATGAAAGCGAAACAGTCGATCCTCGTGACGGATGACGACCTGTCCCACCGGACGATGCTACGGACGCTGCTTTCGGGCTGGGGATATGCGATCACGGAGGCCGACGACGGCGGGAGCGCCGTCGAGGCGACGCGCAGGCAGCCCTTCGACCTGATCCTCATGGACATCCGGATGATCAAGGTCTCGGGCCTCGCGGCGCTGTCCGAGATCAAGGCCTTCAACCCGTCGATCCCCATCGTCATCATGACCGCCTACGCCTCCGTGGAAACGGCCGTCGAGGCGCTCAAGAAGGGGGCCTACGACTACCTCACCAAGCCGCTCGATTTCGATGAACTCCGTCTCACGCTGGAGCGGGCGATGGACCACAGCCATCTCAAGGAGGAGAATCGCCGCCTGAAGGAGAGCCTCGGCGAGCGCTTCGACCGGCGGAACCTGATCGGCCGCTCCATCGCCATGAAGCGGCTCCTCGACACCGCGGCCCAGGTCGCCCCATCGGAGGCGACGGTCCTCATCACCGGCGAATCGGGAACGGGCAAGGAGATGATCGCGGGGCTCATCCACTATAACAGCCTCCGGAAGGACCGCCCCTTCATCAAGTTCAACTGTGCAGCGATCACCGAGACCCTTTTGGAATCGGAGCTTTTCGGCCACGAGAAGGGGGCCTTCACCGGGGCAAACCGGCGGAAGGAGGGGAAGTTCCGCCAGGCCGACGGGGGGAGTCTGTTCCTGGACGAAGTCAGCGAGATGTCGCTCGGAATGCAGGTGAAGATCCTGCGCGTCCTCCAAGAGCGGGAGTTGACCCGCGTGGGCGGCGAGGAGGTGCTCCAGGTCGACGTCCGCCTCATCGCCGCGACAAACCGGGACCTCCTGAAAGAGATCGAGGCGAGGCGATTCCGGGAGGATCTCTTCTACCGGCTCAACGTCGTCACCCTCCACGTCCCGCCGCTCAGAGAGAGGCTGGAGGACATCCCGCTTCTGGCCCAGGAGTTCCTCACCCGGTTCGCCGAGAAAAACCATAAGGCGATCCAGGGCTTCACCCCGCAGGCGATGGACCGGCTTCTCAGGCGCCCCTGGCCGGGAAACGTCCGGGAGCTGATGAACGCCGTCGAACGCGGGGTCGTCCTCTCCCCGGGAGAAGTCCTCGACGAGGCGGAGCTCTCCCTTCTCCAGCCGGAACAAATCGGCGCGGCGCCGCCGGCTGCCCGGAACATCGCCGCGGCCGGCGGACAAACCTTTCCGGGGGTGTCTGAAGCCGCCGGGGAGCCGACCTCAGGCGGCGCGCCATTGACCACAAAATCCGGCGTCAACGGGGCGCCGCTCGCCAGTGTGCCCATGATCGCCGGCGCCGAGGCCACCTCCCTCGAGGCGGTGGAGCGGGAGACGATCCTCAGGACCCTGGAAGCCGCCGGCGGCAACAAGAGCGAGGCAGCCCGCCGCCTCGGCATCACCCGCCGGACTCTCCACCAGAAGCTCCGGAAGTATGGAACGATGTAGGCCGCACATGGAAAATCCGCCACGCGATATCCCCGTGATCGCGTCCCCGGATTTAGGCCCCTTCGCGAACTTAAGTAAAAAACCACTAAGGGGGCGACAAGGTGAAGATCCTCGTCTGCATCAAGCAGGTGCCAGACGCCGACGCGCCGATCCGGATCGGCGCTGACGGCCGTTCCTTCGCCGTTACGGGCGGCGCCTGGCGGATGAACCGTTTCGACGAGTTCGCCGTCGAGGAGGCCCTGCAGATCCGGGAGGCTTTCCCCGGTACAGTGGTGGAGGCGCTCTCCGTGGGTCCGGCGCGGGCGTCCGCTGTTCTCCGGCGCGCCCTCTCGCTGGGCGCCGACGAGGCGATCCATATCCTCTGGGAAGGGGAGGAAGAACCGCTGCCCGGCGAGGTCGCCGCCCTGATCGCCGCATACGTCCGGGATAGAGGTTACGATCTGATCCTTGCCGGCGTCATGGCGGAGGACGACATGCAGGCCCAGACCGGCCCGATGCTGGCCGAACGCCTGGGACTCCCCTGCGCTACGGCGGTCGTGGCCGAGACGATTCCCCCGAACGGAATGACGATCCGCGTGGAGCGGGAGCTGGAGGGCGGCCTCCGGGAGGCCCTGGAGATGCCCCTCCCTGCGCTGCTCGCTCTCCAGTCGGGAATCAACCGGCCGCGCTATCCGGCCCTCTCCCATGTCCTGCGGGCGCAGACGCAGCCCCTGATGACGGTGCGAGCCGGGGACCTGCCGGCGCCGCCCCGGCGCGAGCGCGTTGTCCTTCTCTTTTTACCGGCGCCAGGGGCAAAAACACTCTTTCTCACGGGGACGCCGGCGGAGAAGGCGGAACGGCTGGCGGAGCTCTTCCGGGAGAAGGCGCTTCTGGGGAATTAACGGGACAGTATACTTAATTCTGGGGAATTAAGTATACTGTCCCCTTAATTCTCATACGCGGAATGCGGCAAGGCAATGAAATGAATGAAGGGATTGCAGTCATATTGGAGGGCGGGGCAGAAGGACGGCCGGCGCCGGTTTCCCTGGAGCTGATCGCCTTTGCGAAGTCTCTCCGGCGGAATGCGGCCGAACCGATCCGGGTTTTTCTCCCCGGAAGGGGAATCGGCGCCGCCGCAGCGGAGCTCGCCCGGCTGCCCGGCGTCGCCGTGACCGGCATCGAAGGGGAGAGCCTCGCCTCGTACAGCGCCGAGGCATGGAAAGAAACCCTCGCCCCCCTCTTAGCGGCGCGGAAAACCCGTTTCATCTGCGTCTCCCACAACGCCAACGGCGCCGATTTCGCGCCTGGCCTTGCCGTCCGCCTCGGCGCCGCGTGCATCACGGCCGTCGAGGCCTTCCGGATTGAGGCGGAAGGTCCGGTTTTCAGCCGTTCCATCCTCAAGGGAAAGCTGCAAATGGAGATCGTTCCGGAAGCGGAAACGGCTGTCGTGACGCTCCTCCCGGGGGCCTTCCGCCGTGGCGATGCGCCTTCATCTCCTATGGACAAAGCCCGGAAAGACGGGACAGTCCTCCTCCCGGAGGAGTTCCGCCGCAAGGCGATTCCGCCAACCGGGGCAACAACCCTGAAAGAGGAGAAATCCGAAGTGCAAGGCGACCGGGCCGGACCGCCCGCGGCGGAGATGATTTCCGTTCCGGACATTCCCCTGAAGACCCGGCCGCTCGGCCTGCTCCCCGCCCCGGACGAGGCCGCCGACCTGGCCGCGGCGGAGGTCATCGTCTCTGCCGGCCGGGGGATCGGAGGCGAGGAAAACATCGAACTTCTCCGCCGACTGGCCTCCCTCTTCTCCCGCGCGGCCATCGGCGCATCGCGGGCCGTCTGCGACGCCGGCTGGCTCCCCTGCCGGTATCAGATCGGCCAGACCGGAAAGACCATCTCGCCCCGTCTCTATATCGCCTGCGGCATCTCCGGCGCCCTCCAGCACCTCGCCGGGATGCGCGGTTCGCAGTGCATTGTCGCCGTCAACCGGGACCCGCAGGCCGCCATCTTCCGAGTGGCCGACGTCGCCGTCGTGGAGGAACTCGTCTCCTTCCTCCCGCTCCTCATCGCTGCCTGCCGGAAGCATCGGGAAGGCGCCGCGGAGGCCGGACGATGACGAATCTTTCTCTTTCGCGAAAATCCCAGCTCGTATTGCTCGGGCTTCTGACCGGCATCTTTCTCCTCAACTTCCTCTCGCGGGTCGTCCTGGCGCCGCTGCTGCCGGTGATCGAAAAAGAACTCAGCCTCGGCCACACCGCGGCTGGCGCTTTCTTCATGATGATCGCCCTCGGTTATTCGGCGGGGCTGATCGGATCGGGGTTTCTTTCCTCGCGCCTGAATCACCGCCGGACGATCGCGCTGGCCGCAGTCGCCTGCGGCTGCGCCTTCTTCCTGATCGCCGCAAGCCACACCCTCTGGATGATCCGCCTCGGCCTATTTCTCGTCGGCGTTTCCACCGGGATCTACCTCCCCTCGGGAATCACGACGATCACCTCCAGCATTGGTTCCGCCCATTGGGGGAGGGCAATGGCCGTCCACGAACTCGCCCCCTCCCTCGCCTATATCGCCGCCCCCTTGCTGGTCGAGGCCCTTCTCCTCCTATTCCCCTGGCAGGCGATCCTCGCCCTGATCGGCGGCGCATCCGTCCTGTTGGGACTGACCTTTCTCCGTCTCGGTCCGGGCGGCGATTTTACGGGGGAGGCGCCGACGCTTGGAAACATCAGGCTCCTGACCGGCAGACCCTCTTTCTGGATCATGACCGCCCTTTTCTGCCTCGCCATCGCCTCCAGCATCGGGATCTACAGCATGATGCCGCTCTATCTCGTCGCCGAGAGAGGCATCGACCGTAGTACGGCAAACACGCTGCTCGGGCTGTCGCGCATTCCCCTGATCGCCATAGCCCTCTTCTCCGGCTGGATCTCGGACCGCATCGGCCCGAAACCGACGATAGCCGCGGTCATCCTCTTCAACGGCCTCGCCGCGATCCTCCTCGGCGCCCTTCCGGGACGGTGGGTCGTCCTGATGGTCTTTGTCCAGCCGATGCTGACGGTCTGCTTCTTCCCGGCGGGATTCACGGTCCTCTCCCAAATCGTCGCGCCGCGCGCGAGGAACCTCTCCGTGTCGCTCACCGTTTTTATCGCCTCTCTGACCGGCGCCGGTCTCATCCCGACCCTCCTGGGGATTTTCGGGGATGCGGGGATGTTCGGCATCGCCTTCATCCTTGTCGGCTGCATAACCCTATTGTGCCTCCCCCTTATCACCCGCCTTGATCTGACGCAGCCAAAAAACGACTGATCTTCCCGGAGAAAAGGGTAAAGTTCTCCGTTTGACACCCCTTCGAATTCTCTTTATACTTTAACTTGACGACCTCGTAAAAAGTCTTAAAAGTCGCGAAAATGGGACGGCTTCGTAAAAAGTCCGCAGGCAAGGCGCGCGAATCATGAGGAATGAGGCGTCGGGGACATGTTCCGGAAGCCCAAAGGGATCGGAACGTGTCCCCGGAACCAGCCGCAATGACGAAGGATGAAGCGCAACGCAGCATCCGGACTTTTTACGTAGCCGTCTTAACTGCAGCAGCATAGCCTGCCGGAAGAAAGGGTTCGAGAAAAAAAGGAGAGGACAAATGAGACGACATCGTTTTTTGCGGCGGGCGATCCCGGGGATAGTCGCCCTGCTGCTGATTCTCGCCGGCTTTCCCCGGGCGGATGCCGCCTCCGGCCAACCTGCGGCCAGCGAGCGGCTCGTCATCCTGTTCACCCACGACCTGCACTCCTCATTTCTCCCCCAGCGCGCGGCCGCCCCCGACGGCCGGTCGGTCGAGCGCGGCGGATACGCGAAGCTCCTGTCGCTCATCCGCGAGAACCGCGAGGACGGCCGGACGCTCCTCGTCGACGCCGGCGACTTCAGCATGGGGACTCTCTTTCACACCGCCTTCATGACTGAGGCGGCGGAACTCCGTCTCATGGCGGCGATGGGCTACGACGCCCTGACCCTCGGGAACCACGATTTCGACTTCCATCCCCCAGGCCTCGCGAAGGCGCTCCGGCGGGCCCGCGCCGCAGAAAAAAGGCTCCCCGCCGTGGTCGCCTCAAACGTCGTCTTCAGCCCGGACGGCAAGGGGGACCGCGCCCTCCGGGAGGCATTCCGGGAGGTCCCGGTCGTCCCCTACACGGTGGTCGATCGCCGGGGCATCCGCATCGGCCTTTTCGGCATCCTCGGTAAAGACGCCGCGGTGGACGCACCTTTCGCCACACCGGTCACCTTCGGCGATCCCATCGAGAGCAGCAGAAAGATCGTGGAAATCCTGAAGAACAAAGAGAAGGTCGATCTCATCGTCTGCCTCTCCCACTCCGGCACCTCGCCGGTGAAGAAGCGCTCCGAGGACGAGAACCTCGCCCGGGCCGTCCCCGGGATCGACGTGATCATCAGCGGCCACACCCACAGAGTCCTGCCCAGGCCCATCGTCATCGGTAAGACCCTCATCGTCTCGGCCGGCTGCTACGGCGCCTATCTCGGCCGGCTCGGCCTCGATTATACCCGGGAAAACGGCGTGTCGCTTGCCGGCTATGAACTGAAGCCCGTCACGAAGGAGATCCCGGATGATCCCGGCCTCGCCCGCGCGATCGCCGGGTTCAGGGAGGCGGTGGACAAAGGGGTTCTCGCCGCCTACGGCAGCCGGTTCGACCAGGTGATCGCCGAGAGCGCATTCGATATGGAGACCCTGGAGGCTGCCCACGCCCATCCCGGGGAGACGGGGATCGGGGACATGATCACGGACGCCTTCCGGCAGGCCGTGGAGAGAGCCGAGGGTCCGCGTTACGAATACATCCACATCACCCTGGAGCCGCTCGGGGTGATCAGGGATTCATTTCTGAAGGGGCCGATCACCGTCGCCGACATCTTCCGCACCCTCTCCCTCGGCCTTGGAACGGACGGCGCCCCCGGGTATCCGCTGGTCGCCTACTATGCCAACGGGAAGGAGCTCAAGGACCTCCTCGAAGTCGAAACCACCGTGGCGAACCTGAAGCACGACACCCATCTCCAGTTCTCCGGCGTGAAATTCTCGTTCAACCCCCACCGGATCCCCTTCGACCGCGTGACGTCGATCACGGTCCGGAATGCCGGGGGGATCTATGAGCCGGCAGCGCCGGAGAAGCTCTACCGGATCTGCATGAATTTTTACACCGCCCAGATGGTGGGCTTTGTCCGCAACGCCTCCCACGGCCTGCTTTCGATTACGCCGCGGGACCGGGAAGGGCGCCCCGTCTCCGATTTGAAACAGGGGATCATCGACGCCGATGCGATTGCGCCGGGGATACAGGAGATCAAGGAGTGGCTCGCCCTGGCCGCGTACATGAAGGGATTTCCCGATGTAGACGGCAACGGGATTCCCGACATCCCCGCCCGGCACCGGCAGCCGGAGGGCCGCTTCGCCGCGGACCCCTCCTGGAACCCGATCCGGCTCATCGCCGGCGGGAATGGAATCACCTTCGGGGTCCTCGGGATCGGGATTGGGGTCCTCGTCTTGGCGGTCATTCTGCTCCGTCTGTCGATCCGTCTCCTCCGCCGGAAAATCTACCGGGGACAGATTTGAAATCTACCGGGGACAGATTTGAAATCTGTCCCCTCGCGCCTGGGGAGGACAGCGAGAAGTAGCAAAAGCCGTTGCGCCTCTCCTGACGGAGCGCCCCCTCCGCCATCAGTTCGATCAGGTGGACGAAGGTCTCGTTGAGGGCCAGGAGCCGGTCGAAGGGGGGAAGATCGTTCCCGAAGATGCAGCGGGAGACAGCTTCCGTCGTTTTCGGCTGCTCCCTGAGGGCCGCGAGGGCAAGTCCCGACCGTTCGCGGTGGTGCTGCCGGATCTCCTCGACCCTCCCTTTGAGATCGGGAAAGGGCCCTCCGTGCGCCGGGAAGACCATCCCGAGGGGCAGAGATGCAACACGCTCCAGAGATTCCAGAAAGCTCTTCAGGGGGCGGAAGGTGGGATCGATCAGGTCGGGGCTGAGGTTGGGGGTGATGTCGGGCAGGACGTGGTCCCCCGCGATCAGGATTCGCTCCTCCGGCAGATAGAAGGAGATGTGACCGCGGCTGTGTCCCGGCGTCGCGACGATCTCCATGACCCTTCCGCCGACTCTCAGACGCCCGCCGCCGGCGAGGATCCCCGTCGCCGTGAAGGGCGAGGTGGCCGTCCGTAAGGCGGAGAATTCCCGCTCGATTGTCGCGAGCGTCCGGACGTCGAGGCCGTTCTCCAGGGCGAAGCGGCGGCGGCGCTCCAGCCGACGATCCTCATCCGCAAAGGTCCGGATAGTCAGATCGTCGATCTCCGAAAGGAAGATCCCGGCGCCGGACCGGTCGGCGATGAGGCCGGCCAGACCGCAGTGGTCCATGTGAAAATGGGTGATCAGAATGCGGCGGCACTCCTCCACCCGCCGGCCGATCTCCGTAAGGGAGGCCTCGAGGGCAGGAAAGGTCCCGGTTAGGTTGGGACCGGTGTCGATCAGCGTGAACCCATCCTCCTCAAGCGCCGCGAATACATTCACATGCTCAAGACGAAAGGGCATGGGGAGAGTGAGCATGTAGAGCCCCGCCGCAACCTCCCTGATCTGTGTCTTCAAGGGTTACTCCTCCTCGCCCCGGCGACGAGCGCCGTCTTCTCATTCAGATCCTCATGCATTTTTCAACTCCTGCGCGAGGCTCGCCGCGCCGATGGCCCCTGCGACCTGGGCGTGCGGCGAGACGACGACCGACATTCCGATCGCCTTCTCCAGCGCCCGGACGACGCCGATGTTCCGGGCCACTCCCCCTGTCATCATGACGGGCGCCGCAAGGCCGATCCGGTTGGCCATCGCCGCGACCCGGGAGGCGATCGCCTCGTGGATGCCGGCGATGATATTCTCCCGAGTCTCACCTTTGGAAATCAGGGAAATCACCTCCGACTCGGCGAAGACCGTGCAGAGGCTGCTGATCTTCGCCGGCCGCTCCGCCTTCAGGGAGAGCTCTCCGAACTCGTCAAGATCCGCCTCGAGGGCGCGGGCCATCACCTCGAGGAAGCGGCCGGTCCCCGCGGCGCACTTGTCGTTCATCGTGAAATTGACAACCTTCCCGTTTCCATTCATGACGACGGCCTTGCTGTCCTGCCCCCCGATGTCTATGAGAGAGCGGACGGAAGGATCGAGGAAGCGGGCTCCGGCGGCGTGGCACATGATCTCTGTCACGACCTTGTCGGCGATCGCCGCGCTCTTCCGGCCGCAGCCGGTTGCGACGATCCGGCCGACCTCCGCGGGCGCAAGCCCCAGCTCTTCGAGGAGCTCCTCGAAGACCCGGCGGCCCGCCCCCTCCGCGTTGTAGCCGGTGAAGATCACCTTTGTCCCCAGGAAGGCGCCGTCCTGCAGGATGGCGGCCTTGGCGGTGATGGAGCCGATATCGATCCCGGCGGTAAGGCTCATACCGCGGAGGCCCCCCCGTCGACCATGATCGTCTGCCCGGTGATGTAATCCGCATGACCGGAGGCTAAAAGCAGGACGATCGGGACCAGATCGGCCGTTTCGGCGATCCGGCCCGCCGGGACGGCCTTCACGATCTGCTCGTGGATGGCCGAAGTCGACCAGAAGGGCTTGCTGAAGTCGGTCCTGACCACGCCGGGGGCGATGGCGTTGACCTGGATGTTGAAGGGGGCGAGCTCGAAGGCCAGGACCTTCGTCAGCATTTCGAGGCCGGCCTTGGCGATCCCGTAGATCCCCATCCCCGGCGAGGCTTTGGTCCCGGCGAGAGACGAGATGCTGACGATCTTTCCCCGCTTCTTCTCCCGCATGATCCGGGCCGCCTTCCGCGAGCAGAGGAAAGCGCCGGTGAGGTTACCCTCGAGGATCTTGTTCCAGACGGCGAGGTCCGTATCGACGACGGAAGCCGTCAGGAGGTTCATCCCCACGTTGTTGATCAGGACGTCGAGACCGCCGAAACGGCGGACCGCCGTGTCGAACAGGTTCTCCACGTCCCCTTCGCGGGCGATATGGGTCGGTATCGCCAAAAGCCGCTCCCCGCCGTGGAGCTTTTCCACAGCGGCCGCAAGGTTTTCCTGCTTCCGGCCGCAGATGACGACCTTCGCACCCTGCCCGAGGAGGTTCCGGGCCAGTTCGAGGCCGATCCCCCGGCTTCCCCCCGTCACGACAACCACCTTCTCCTCCAGACCATAGGACATGCCGTTCATCGTTTACCTCCCGTCATTTTTTTATGCAAACCCCGGCGCCGCCGTCGGGCTGATATTACTGGAACATATATTTGACGACTT
>Ga0315273_10012679_pt1 | contig 10819 bp, 8 predicted proteins | sample YL17G02_0_MG_FD_205753 | JGI IMG/M metagenome (GOLD analysis project Ga0315273, IMG submission 205753) | Sediment microbial communities from Yellowstone Lake, YNP, Wyoming, USA - YL17G02_0 | ecosystem: Environmental > Aquatic > Freshwater > Lake > Sediment | place: USA: Wyoming | collected... | reverse complement strand
GACACGGTGGCAGTCCTCCAGCGCTGGGTGGCGCAGGACATCCGCTACCTGTCGCTCTCGCTGGGCATCGGTGGCTATCAGCCCCGGATGCCGGCGGTGGTGGTGGCTTCCGGCTTCGGCGACTGCAAGGACAAGGCGACACTCTTCGTGGCCGCGCTTCGGTCGCTCGGATTCGACGCCGCCCCGGTGCTGGCCAGCAGCAGCGGGGGCGTGGACCGTGCGCTTCCGTCCCTCGAGCAATTTGACCACGCCATCGCCTATGCGGCGCTCCCGGAGGGCCGGGTGTACACCGACCTGACCGTTGGCGTGCTGCCGCTCGGAGTCCTGCCCCCTGGACTTCAAGGATCGTTCGGGCTCGCGGTCCCTCCGACAGGAGGCGTCGAGGAGCTCACTTTTCCACAGGAAATGCCCTCCGAGCGGCTCTCCCTGGTCGAGTTTTCCGGGCAGGTCGGGGCGGATGGCCGCATCAACGGCCGGTACACCGAGGAGATCGCGGGTTCTCGTCAGGCGTCGCTGCGCGATGCGTTCGAGACGCCGATGGACTCGGCCAGCCGGGCCACCTTTGCCCGACGGATCGCGCAGGCCTGGTTTCCCGGCGCGCGTGGCGACAGCCTGAAGACCTTTGAAGGGCTCGACCTTGCCGCGACGCCCCGCGTTTCGCTCGCCGTACTGGACGGGCGTGCGCTCCGGCGCTCGGGCACCAACTGGCTCCTCGGCAGCCCGATCGGCAGCCAGAGCAAGTTTGCCGAAACGGCCGATGCCCTCGCGGCGGAACCGGTGCGCCGGTTCCCGATCGATGCCGCGGCGGTGTTCGGCCCCGAAAAGGACGTCGTCATTTTCCGCTTCACCCTGCCGCCTGGCTGGCGGCCGCAACTGCCGCCATCGGTGCGCGCCACCAGCGCCTTCGGGGAGTACGACGCAAGCTACACCTTCGAGGACGGCGTCCTGACGATCCGCCAGACCATGCTTGGAACCCGCGGCGTCTATGCCCCGGATCGGATCGGCGAGCTGATCGCGTGGTTCCGCAACATCGGCAGTGACGATGCGCCGTTCATCCTTATTGATCCCTCCCCCGCGCCGTGAGCGCACTCTTGCGCTTTCGAGTCGTGCCTCGGTGCTGATCCGATGCCCCTGACCGAGGTGCGGATCTCGAGCGAGGTGCGCCAGCTCCTGGCGGCGGAAATCCGTGCCGCCGGAGGGCGAGAGGTCTCGTTCGTGGCGGATCTGGACGAGGAAGGGCTCGTCATCGGGGCGCGGGCGGTCGCGCGCGGGACGGTGCAGATGGTGCTGGCGCTGCCCGGGGCTGCGCGTCGGGGCCAGATGTTGCTTCACAACCATCCGAGCGGTCAGCTCGAGCCCTCGGAGGCGGATCTTTCGGTGGCGGCCCGGCTGCACGACGGCGGCGTCGGGTTCGGCATCCTCGACAACGGCGCCGAACGGCTCTACGTGGTCGTGGAGGTGCCGCGCGAACGGGCGGCGGCTCGGCTCGATCCATACGCCATCGTCGAGGCGCTGGGCGAGCATGGGCCCGTGGCGCGAGTGCTCGGTCAATACGAGGATCGACAGAGCCAGCGCGACATGGCGGCCTTCATTGCGGACGGCTACAACGACGGCGGCGTGCTGGTGCTGGAGGCGGGCACCGGGGTCGGCAAGTCCTTTGCCTACCTGGTGCCCGCGCTGGCGTGGTCGCGCGCCAACGGCGAGCGCACCATCGTCAGTACCAACACGATCAACCTGCAGGAGCAGCTGGTCGGCAAGGACTTGCCGATGCTTCGGGAGGCGTTGGCGGAGGACGGGTGGGCTCCGAAGTTCGCCTTGCTCAAGGGGTGGCGGAACTATCTCTGCCTCTCGCGCCTCCAGCACGCCACCGGCGCCCAGTCCAGCCTCCTGGAGCCGGAGCGACAGAATGAACTGGTGTCGCTGGCGGAGTGGGCATCGCGCACGGCGGACGGCACCCTGAGCGACCTGGCCGTGCAGCCCACGAACGAGGTGTGGGACGAGATCTGTGCCGAGGCCGACCTCTGCACCCGAGTCCAGTGTCCGCATTTCGACCAGTGCTTCCTCTTCAAGGCGCGGCGCCGGGCGGCGGAGGCCGACATCGTGGTGGTCAACCACCACCTCCTGGCCGCAGACCTCGCGGTGCGCCAGGCCTCCGACAACTGGGAGGAGGCCGCCGTCCTTCCGCCCTACAAGCGGCTGATCCTGGACGAGGCGCACCATCTCGAAGATGTGGCGGCTTCCCATCTGGGCACCCAGGTGACGAGCCGCGGGGTGCAGCGGCTCCTCGGTCGGTTCGAGCGGAATCGGAAGGGGTTGGCGCCGTCACTCGTCATGGAACTCTCGGCTCGCGGCGACCTGCTCAGCCGGGCGAGCCTCGACCTCGTCCGGGAACGGCTGTTGCCCGCCATCACCGACGCACGCCGCGCCGCCGACCAGCTCTTCCTCCGCCTGCACGGCCTCGCCGAGGCCGGGGGCGGGGGGCAGCGCCGGCTGACTGAGGAGTTCGACAAGGACGCCGCGTGGGAGGAAGGGCTCCGCATGGAGCTCGATGCGCTGCTGTCGAGCTTCGACCAGATCAAGAACCAGGTCGAGACGGTGGCGGACCGGCTGGCGCAGGTGGAGTCCACCGAGCGCGGAGACCAGCTTCTGCTGGAAATGCGCGCCGTGGTGCGTCGACTCGACCATGTCTCGGACGGGCTCAACCGGACGCTTCGGCCGGCGGCGGGCGGCGTTCCCACGGTCCGGTGGATCGAGCGAGCCGGCGCCAAGCGGCAGCACACGCAGCTTTCCGCGGTGCCGCTCGACCTGGCCCCGGTGCTTCGGGAGTTGCTCTTCGAGCGCCTGGAGACGGTAATCCTGACGAGCGCGACGCTCGCGGCGGGCGGCGACTTCGAGTTCCTCGAGCGGCGCCTGGGCCTCGCGGTAGCGCCGAGCCCGGTGACGACCCGGGAAATCTTCTCGTCTCCCTTCGACTATCCCTCGCAGTGCCTCTTCGGCATCCCCGACGATTTCCCCGACCCGCGGGAGGATGAGGCGGCCCACGACGCGGCGCTCGCACAGGCGGTCACCGACCTGGCGCACGCGGCGGACGGCGGGCTCTTTGTCCTGTTCACCAGCCACGCGGCGCTCCGGCGGGCTGCGCAGCAGCTCCGGAGCATGCTCGATCCGCGCTGGCCGTTGCTGGTGCAGGGGGAGGGCAACCGGGACACGCTCCTCCGGCGATTCCGGGACGCCGGCAACGCCATTCTGCTGGGCACCGACTCATTCTGGGAGGGCGTGGACGTGCCGGGCAAGGCGTTGCGCGGGCTGGTGCTCTGCAAGCTTCCCTTCAAGGTGCCTTCGGAGCCGATCACGGCGGCGCGGCTGGAGCGCCTGGCCGAAGCGGGGGAGGACGGCTTCATGGGCTACCTGCTGCCCCACGCGGCGCTGAAGCTCAAGCAGGGCTTCGGTCGGCTGATCCGCTCGACAAGCGACGTCGGGGTGGTCGTACTCCTCGACCGTCGGGTGGTGACGAAGCGCTACGGGCCGCTGGTGCTGGCGGGATTGCCCCGGGCGGAGCGGGTGACGGGCTCGTGGGCCATGGTCCGCACCAAGTGCGAGGATTTCTTTGCCCGCCACGGGCTGGGAGTACTGGAATGACATCGTTGCGGCCGTCGAAAATCGTCTGCGTCGGGCGGAATTACGCCGAACACGCCAGGGAGCTCGGCAACGCTGTGCCGGAGCGCCCGCTGCTGTTTTTCAAGCCGCCCAGCGCGCTGATCACGAACGGGGAGGCCATCGTGCTGCCGGCCGCCTCCTCCCAGGTGGAGCACGAGGCGGAAATCGGTGTCGTGATCGGCCGTCGGCTGCGCCACGCGACCCCGGTCGAGGCGGAGCTGGGCATCCAGGGGTATACCTGCGTCAACGACGTTACCGCCCGGGACCTCCAGAAGGCGGACGGGCAGTGGGCCCGCGCCAAGGGCTTCGATACCTTCTGTCCGGCGGGACCGGTGGTCGTGCCCGACCTCGACTGGCGGACGTTGGAGGTCATCGGGAGGGTGAACGGTGTCGAGCGGCAGCGGGGAAGCGCCACACAGATGATCTTCTCGATTCCCGCACTCTTGTCCTACATCAGCGCCATCATGACGCTGGAGCCCGGCGACCTGGTGGCAACCGGCACGCCGGCAGGCGTCGGCACGCTCGCATCGGGCGACGTGGTCGAAGTGGAGATTCCCGGCGTCGGCATCCTGTCCAATCCCGTTCGGAGCGAACTCCAGTCATGATTTCACCCAGCGTGCGCCTCGGCGTCCTTCCCGGCTATCCCCTGGCCGAGTTGCCGGGAATCAAGCGGCAGTTGATCGCCGCCGGGCGCGACGTCATCGACCTGGGGGCGGGGGACAACGACACGCCGCCCCCGCGTATCGCGGTGGATTCCATGCGCACGGCGCTCGAAAACCCCGCGAACAGCAAGTACGGATTCCAACAGGGGCACCAGGCGTTCCGGCGCGCGGGGAGTGACTACGTGCACCGGCGTTTCGGCCAGCGGTTCGATCCCATCACGGAGCTGGTGCCCTTGATCGGGTCGAAGGAAGGGCTGGCGCACCTGCCGTTCGCCTTCCTCAACCCCGGAGACGTGGCGATCGTGCCCGAACCGGGATATCAGGCGTACCTCGGCGGGACGGTGCTGGCCGGCGCGGAGCCATACATTGCGCCGCTCCGCGCGGACGCAGGCTTCCTGGTGGACCTCGAGGGCGTTTCGGCGGCGGTGCTCAGGAAGGCCAAGCTCCTCTTCCTGAACTACCCCAACAACCCCACCGCGGCGGTGGCCCCGCTCGAGTATCTCGAACGGGTAGTGGCGGTGTGCCGGAAGCACGGAATCCTTCTTGCCTACGACAATGCCTACTGCGACATCGTGTTCGACGGGTACAAGGCGCCCAGCATCTTCCAGGTGCCTGGGGCGGACGAGGTCGCGATCGAGTTCTTCTCGCTGTCGAAGAGTTTCTCGATGACTGGCTGGCGGATCGGCTTCGCGGTCGGCCGCGCGGCGTTCATTGGTCCGTTGACCCAGGTCAAGACGTACACCGACACCGGGCCATTCCTGGCGGTGCAGGAGGCGGGCGCCGCCGTGCTCGACCGGGCGGAGGAGCTCACCGTTCCGATTTGCGCGGAAATCGCGCGGCGCCGGGATGCGGCGGTGCCCGCGCTTCGCTCGGCGGGATTCCAGGTCGATCTGCCGAGAGCGGCGATGTACCTGTGGGTGGCGCTCCCTGCGGGAGTCGCCTCCAAGGCGTTCGCGCGCCACGCGCTGGAGGCGGAGGGGGTGCTCGTCCTGCCCGGCAGCGCCTTCGGGCCGGCGGGGGAGGGGTTTTTCCGGATCGCATTGACAGTGCCGTCGTCCCGGTTGGTCGAGGCGGTGGCGCGGCTCGCGCGTGCGCTCACCGCGCTGCAGGAAGCCGGGGGTGGAAAAACCGCCTGAACTTCAGCTCCCGAGGCCGTCCCGGTGGCCAGCCTGGGCGGCCGCCACGAGCATCGCCCTGCACGCAACGGCGCTCGTGGGACTGGGGTTGTTGTTCACGCCGCAGGGCGCGCACCCGGCCCGGCCACTCTTCATCGGGCTGATCCTGCCCGACAGCCCACCCTCGCGGACCGTCCGCGTCTTTCCTCCCCCGTCCGGCGTCTCCTCCCAGCAGGCCGTCGCGACAAACGCAGCGCGCGGAACTGCCCGCCGCCGCCCTGGCACGGCTGAGGCGACAGCCACCCGGCCGACCGGTGCGCACCCCGATTCCTTCGCGGGCCTGCGGAATTCGGCTGCCAGTCGGCGGGCCGCCATGCCCTCACTCGAGAGCGGGCTGCTGTGGAATCGGCGCCCGGCGCCGCCCGCCAACCAGCGCCGAAGCCACTCCGAGCTGACCGACGGCGCCGTCAAGGCCATCATCCGCCACTATCTCGATTCATTGGCGGCGCTGCCGGGCGGTGGGGCGATGCTCCTCCCGTCCTGGAAGGCGACGATCGGCGGGAAGGAATTTGGACTCGACCAACGGTTTATCACGGTGGCCGGGCTGAAGCTCCCGTCCCTGTTGCTGCTCCTGATTCCGCTTCCGGTGACCGGCAACCAATCGGAGGCGCTGGACGAATCGGGAAGGATGCGGGCGGAGGACTATGAGATGGCCATGCCCCGCGAGGCCGCAGCGGCCGACCAGAAGGAGCAGATCAAGGCCATTCGCGAGCGGAAGGCCGCGGAGCAGGAGCTCCGGCGTTCGCAACGGGAAGGGGCGGTGGTGCCCTAGCACCGCGGACTGCGCGGGTGAGCTACATCTGTTCGGGGCCGCCCGGGAGCGGCTCCATTTTTTTGATGGCGGTGCGATTGACCAGGATGCGAATGTTGTTGCTCTGCTGATCCACCGGAACGATGAAGAAGAAGGGCCGGTTGGGTGGATACCGGTTTGTGAGGCCGACCATCACCTCGCCGTCAGGGAAATGCAACGCCACGGCGGTGGAACCCTTGCCGCGGGGGTCCGCTGGGTCGAGGGCGTGGACCTCGTGCCGCGCCATGTCTCCCTCCAGCGAGCGGACAAAGAACAGCGCCTTGAGCTCCTTCAGCTTGACTTCGGCAGTCTGGCCTTCCTCCGGCCGGACATGGCAAGTGGGGCGAGTGGGGTCCACGTCGAGACTGGTGCCCTTCAGCACCGTTCCGTCGAGGAAGCGAGCCACCACCAGATTGCTCATCGGGTTCTCCCGCGGGTCAGAGGCAGATTTCCGAGGCCCCAGGTGCGCCTCGCCGGACCCGGTACGGGCCGAGCACCGCCTCGATGTCGGGAACGGTGACGGTGAAGGTCAGGACATCGCCGCGGAAGGTGCCAGTGTACGTCGCTCCGTGCGGCGGTCGACCTTCGCCCGGCACCGGCCCGCCTCCGGAAAAGTGCTGGCCGGTGGCCGTCCAGCGACCGTCTCCTGCGACATGCCAGCCGGAGTCGATCGTCCCCGTTCCACAGGCGTACTCGACCGTCCCGCCCTGGGCGGCGAGCACGAGGGTCGCTTCCGGGCCACCCCAGGTGCCGGTGACCTCCGGTGCGGTGGTGTCGCCGCAGGCCAGGATGGCGAAGAGTGCGAGCGTGGCCATGGGCGTCTGTGACCGAATGTTGCCTCCAAGTGCGTTGGGAGATGCCGTGATGCCGCGCACCTCATCCAGTATTGATGTCGAAGCCCCGGGGTGTCAAGCGGGAGCAGGAGCTTCCCCGGGTTCGAGCGACTTGTGGATGGGCGGGAGATGCGAATATCAGTCTCGGGAGTCCCTCGGCGTGGGGCTGGGCAGACAGCGTGGAGGAGGTCGGTCCCGCTAGGGCCGATCCCGCCCTCCGCCATACGGCAGCGGATACTCACCACGGAAGTGCGTCCCCAGGTACACGGTCAGCACAATCGCCGGTGCACCTCGCCGGTACAGCGTGATGTCTTCCAGCCGTTGCAGATTTTCAAAATAGGGGGCCAGGGCCTGCACGACATCCGCCATCGCTCGTGTTCGGCCGATGACCAGGGCGTCCCTGCCGAGGAAGGCAGCCTGGGGGTGCATGAATGCGAAGTGATGGGGGCTCCGGCTCAAGGTGATGACTTGAACCCGCCCCCCGAGGGCATAGTCCAGCTTGCCCGCGTCTGCCCAGTGCCGGGCGACCACGAAGAGTCCACTGCCGGTTGGCGGATCCAGCAGGCCACGCTCCCTCAGCGTACGCTCCACATCCGTCCAGTCGAACGCCTCGAGTGTGGGATCGCCACCGGCCACCAGCGCGGGAACGGCCTTCCCCACCCAGCCGGTGGCCGCGTGGCTGCCGAACACCACGACAAGCAGCAGCAGCACGGCCGCCGACCCGTTCAACCAGGCACGGACAAGTCGCGGGGCGGTGGCGGCGCGCTGGGCCGTGGCCAGGCCCAGGAGTGGGAATGCCATGAGGTAGCCGGGGGCCTGCCAGTGGAATAACCCCTGCGCCCCCCAAAGCGTGGGGAGTGTGAACACCACGATGGGGCCGGACGCCAGGCACACGAAAAACCAGGTGCGACCGGGGACGGTATTCTGGTTGCCGCTGCTCGGGCCCCGAGCCGCGGCGCGAAGGAGGGAGACCACCAGCGGCACCCAGACCCACGGCAACACCCAGATTGCCTGCCCCGCAATGTTGATCAGCAGGCGCACCGGCATGAACCCCCGCGACGCAGCGCGGCCCCCCTGGAATGCGAATGACACCCAGGCATGCTGGGCGTTCCAGACGAGGACGGGCAAGAAGACGACGCCCGCTGCAGCGCACGCGAGGTAGGGCCCGGGCGTGGCCAGCAGATGGCGATGCCGGGGGCTCGTGACCAGGAAAAAGAAGAGCCCTGCAAGGAGAAACACCGCGTGGTACTTGCTCAGCAGCGCACAGCCTGCCAACAGTCCGAAGAGCACCCATTGCCCGTGGCGCGGGGCTGCTGCATTCTCGAAGAGCAGGGAGGCGAGGACGGTTGCTGCCGCGAGCATGAAGAACATCAGCGGCCCATCGGGAAGGACCCACCCGCCGCTGGTGACGCTGAACACCGCCGAGAGGTTCAGCGCGATAGCGGCGTAGGCCCCCGCCGATTCGCCAAAGCACCGTGCCGTGAGCCGGTACATCAGCCATGTCGTCCCGGCAAAGAGCAGGATGAATGGCAGGCGCAACACCACGGCGTCTTCGTGGCCGGTCAGGAGGGCGGTCGCCCGCACGATCCAGAACTGCAGCGGGGGATGGTCGAAATAGCTGAGGGAAAGGGACCGGGAGACGGCCGCCACGTAGGACTCGTCGATTCCCAGGCCGAGGGCGGCGGCGAACAGGACTCGCAGGAGCAGCGTCACGGCGATGAGGAGGAGCACGGTGCGCCGTGCGTCCAGGCCGATCTCCCAGGTCGTCCGTTCCGGTTTCACGCCGTGGCCATCGCGTCAGCGGCTGGCAGTCGCGGGACTCATCCGCGGGCCGCAGCCTGGATGCGTTCCAGGCTCTCCGCCCGTCCTACCACCACCAGCAGGTCGTTGACCGGCTCGGACACCGTTGAGCCGGTCAGCACCACGCGCACCGGTTGCAGCAGGTCGCCCAGCTTGGCGCCGCGGGACTCGGCGAGGCCCTTGAGCTTCGCCAGGATTCCATCGGCGTTCCACGCGTCGGCTGGAATCCGGTCGAGCGTGTCTGCCACCAGCCGGAGATTGTCCCCGAAGGCTGCACCCAGCTTCTGCATCAACTGGTCCCCCTTGGCATCCCGCACCACGCGCCCGGCGTCGAGCCGCGCGGCGACCTGTTCGGCGATGTGCAGGATGGTGCGGGACCGCGCCTTGACCGCGTCGATGATCGGCCGGATGTCGCGCGTGACGGCAGCCACGCCCATGCGGCCGAGTTCCCGTTCGGTCGGCGCGAGGAGCTCGTCCGCCGAAAGCTGAGAGAGGTATTGCCCGTTCATCCACTCCAGCTTGGCGGCGTCGAACACCGCCGGCTTCTTCTGGATGCCGTCCAGTGAAAAGGCCGCGATCATGTCCGCTTCCGGGAGAATTTCGCGGTCGCCGCCGGGGCTCCACCCGAGAAGCGCCAGAAAATTGCGCATGGCCAGCGGGAGGATGCCCTTGTCCTGGTAATCGCCCACGGCGGTTGCGCCGTGGCGCTTGGAGAGCTTCTTGCCGTCGGTGCCGAGAATCATCGGCACGTGGGCGAAGATCGGGGGTTCGTGCCCGAGGGCGCGGTAGAGGGCGATTTGTTTTGGGGTGTTGGACACATGGTCGTCGCCCCGGATGACGTGGGTGATCCGCATGGCAATGTCGTCCGAGACCACGGCGAGGTTGTAGATCGGCGTGCCGTCGCTCCGCAGGATGACCAGGTCGTCGAGATCGTGGCCCTGGAAGCTGATCCGGCCGTGCACCGCATCGTCCCATGCGAGTTCGACCTGCGGCATCCGGAATCGGATGGCGCTGGGCGCCCCGGCGGCGATCCGGGCCGCCACGTCGGCGGCGGGAAGCCGGCCGCAGCGCCCATCGTAGCGAAACGCCACCTTCCGGTCCGCCAGCGCGTGGCGCTGGGCATCGAGCTCGGCGGCTGAGCAGAAGCACCGGTAGGCTGCCCCCTCGGCGAGCAGTCGCTCGGCATCGGCGCGGTGCCGCGCGCTGAAGGCCCCCTGGAACACGGGGCCCTCGTCCCACTGGACACCCAGCCACCGAAGTCCGTCCAGAATGACCTGGGTATGCGCGTCCGTGCTGCGCTCGCGGTCGGTATCCTCGATCCGAAGCAGGAAGACGCCGCCGACCTTGCGGGCGTAGAGCCAGTTGAAGAGGGCGGTCCGGGCGCCACCGACATGCAGATAGCCGGTGGGCGAAGGGGCAAACCGGACTCGGGCTGTCATAGAGGCACCATCTGGAAAAGGACGGAGGACTGGGGACTGAGGTCGACGAGGGCATCCCCTCAGTCCTCAGTCCCCAGTCCTCGTATGACGGAGCGGGGGGGATTCGAACCCCCGATAGAAGCTTTAGACCCCTATATCGGTTTAGCAAACCGGTGCCTTCAGCCACTCGGCCACCGCTCCAGCGAGCGAGGAACCTGCCACCGGAGAAGGGTTTACGCAACCCCGGCGGTGCGGTGTGCGACGGGTGGTTCTCCCGGCGTCTTAAGGCTATCTTCCGGGCAGCTTACCACCATCCACGGAGTCACTGATGCGCAACATCCTGCGGGCGACGGGGCTCGCCGTGATAGTCGGGGCAGGGCTGGCCGCCTGCTACCCTGAACGCACCAACCAACCGAACAACTACGCCTCCATCACGACGATCCACGACACGCTGATGGCTTTCAATTCGGTCACCACCTTCTAC
>Ga0315273_10012678_pt1 | contig 10820 bp, 4 predicted proteins | sample YL17G02_0_MG_FD_205753 | JGI IMG/M metagenome (GOLD analysis project Ga0315273, IMG submission 205753) | Sediment microbial communities from Yellowstone Lake, YNP, Wyoming, USA - YL17G02_0 | ecosystem: Environmental > Aquatic > Freshwater > Lake > Sediment | place: USA: Wyoming | collected... | reverse complement strand
GACTGAATCACGAACTGTCTCCAATCCTGGCGTTGCGGTAGCGGGCCGCGCGCCGGCCACCCGTCTTCGTCACGAGGTCCTGAGCAAGGAGCACGTTGATGGCGACGTTCCACTGGCCATCGGTTATGCCGGTGGCGGCCACGATGTCTGCCTTGCTGACCCCGCCGGTCGCCTCGGTGATCGCCTCGCGAACGCGGTTGATCGCGTCGTTCCCAGCGCTGCTGGCGGTCTCTCGTGTAGAACGTAATGTGGCGACGGCTCGTCGAGGCGCGGCGGTTCGCTTGCCGCCTCCCCGACCCGTGCTCGGCGCAGGCGCATGGAGCAGGCTCTTGAGGGCGTCCTTTACCGCGGGCGACGTGCGCTCGGTGATCAGCCTGCCAATGGTGGCGTGGTCGACGGTGCGCTTCTGCCACTTGCCGTCGCTGCCTTCGACCCAGAAGACGTCTTCGAGTCCGTGCGCGATGGCGAGGCTTCGATCGTCGGCACACTTCTGGACCACTCGCTCGGGCCAAAGGTGCATGGCGAGGTGCGCCCAGTCGTATTCGCCCGCGACGAGTTTGTCCCAACAGTCCTTGCACTCCTTCTGCCAGGCACGGTGCTGGGGGACGAGCCGCCAGAGCGGTGCGAAGTTGATGATCACGCCGTCGTTGGGATCGGGGTTCCAGAGCGGCGCGATGCGGGCGACCTCGTCGCGGAAAGCGCGAAGCTCCTCGACGAAGGACTCCTGCGCGGCGATCTCCTTGCGATCCGGCGCCGATGGGCTGCCGCCCGCGTTCTGTATCAGGCTCGTGAGCTGCCGTTCCTGGTGGGTGAGCTTCGGGCCGATCACCTCGTTCTGGAGCTGGAAGAAGCTGTCCCGTGTGAGGCGGTGGGCGTGGAGCCACACGCTATAGCCGCCCGAAGGGGTGGCGAGCTGCCAGAGGATGGGCGCCTTGCGGCGACTCTTGGAATGGCGCTTGAGGTGGTGCTCGAAGAAGCTGTCGGCGAGCCAAACACGAAGGTCGTGGCCTTTCGGGTCGAGCAGCGCGGCCACGTCGTTCCACCAGCGGTCGGCGCCAGCACCGAAGACCGCGTCGAACACCGCTCGCACTGCGGTCGGAAGATCCTGCGCGTGGCCGCGGTCGTCTACCAACACGCCGGCCTCCGGGAAGGCGAGCGGATAGCCTGCGGGCGGTCGGGCAAGTGGTAGGCCGTCCCCGCCAGTGAGCATGCCGGGCGAACAGGCGGGTAGAGGGTCGAAGGGCTCGGGCTCGGTGGGCATCGGACGCGCACCGGTGGCCAGGCGCATGTCGAAGCGGCCGAAGGCGACGCCAACGGCCCAGGAGACCAGCTCGGCCGCGAGGTCTGTGGCATCGGCGGCCGAGTCGTCCTCTTCCTCCACACCATTCTCACCGGCATCATCGTCGGCTTCGTTGCCATCATCGCTCGATGCCGCCTCGGAAGCGCCGCCGCCGAAGCTCTCGCTGGTGGCGCGGCGGTCAGCTTCGTCGATGTCGTACAGGGCGAAGCAGCGCTCGTCGATCTCGGCCTGGATGCCGGCCAGCTCCGCCTCAACGGTGCGAACGTGCTCCGACCACTCTGCGACACGAGTAGCCACGTCGGGGCCGGCGATTTGCAGCAGCGCCGGGAGCGTGAAGGCGTGCGAGGTGTCGGTGCGGGTATCGAGCGAGCGCTTCAGCGACCATGCCCGGCGGGAAAGTCGAGCGAGTTCAGGTCGCTCCTGAGGCCGCATGTTCGGGTAGGGCGTGGACTGAACCGCACCGGCCTCGTACGACCCAAACGCCATTTGAAGAGCGAGGAGGTAGCGAAAGACCACGGAATTCGACACTGCCAGTGCGGCCAGCAGCTCTTCTTCCGAGTCATTCTCATCAAAACAGCCCGGGCCTTTGTCACCGAAGATCGCTCCGCTTGGCAGTACCCGCATGCTGAAGCCCTTCTGGCTGCGACGTGACCACGTCAGCCCGGGTCGGAAGAAATACTGGAGCGAAGCCGGGCGAAGGTCTGGCCGGTGTGCCGTACCAAGATATCCTGGATAGCTATTCCGCTCGGGGTCCCAGGCGATGACGAGGTGAAGGTCGGACCAGAACTCTGAATACGCTCCGCCCTTTGCGTGCGGAGCCCAACACTGAGATCGAGGAACCTCCCAGATAAGTCGGATCCAGCGTGCATCGTCGGTGGTCCCATTCGTTCGGCGCGCCACACGACCTTGTGCTTCAAACGCCGGTAGCGCGGTGAAGCGAGCACGGACCTGCTCACTCACCCAGTACGCAAACGGCGAGCGCGGCACGCTCGCAAAGCTCGTCGTGTCCACTTCGAATCGCTGATTGCCTTGCGCCGTCTCTGGGTCGCGGATCGCCGCGAGCAGAGCCGCCGCTTTGTCTTGGGCTTCCAGCGCACGAAGGAAAATGGTGCGAGTGCTCATGCCATCGTCTCGGCAGGGCCCACCGCCGTTTGAGGGCCGTAGACAGTCCGAACGAACTCCACTAGTACCTGCGGAATGTCAGCCGTGGGCATCCGCTCGAAGTGTTCCAGCGCGGCTAGGGCTTTCCCCATCTTCTGTCCTTGGGTCTTCGAGACACCCGCAGCTCGTTCGAAGTCCGGCCTCATCATGACAACTCTGCCTAACCGTGGGTCCACGGACTTGGCAATGGTCTCGTTCAGTTTGAACGTTGCTCGCTTCGACTTGACCTTGTCGTCACTCCAATCCGCTGGAACCGGGTCGGGTAACGGATCCTCGTCGTGGGCGACAATGTAGGGGATTCGGAAGGCTTCAGCGATGGCGATGTAGAGCGGCAGGTTGTGCTTCGATCCGCAGTCCATGACCGATACATCAGGGTCGTAGACGCCGAGCTTCTCTCCGAGGAAAGGCAGCACGGTAGTTTCTGTTTCCCCTTCCACAAAAACCGCTCGCTTAGCAAAGAAGATCTCGCCCCGTTCGGGGTTCACCCACTTCGCCATATGGAAACGGTCTTTGTGCTCCTTGTCGGTGTCTCCTTCGAACAGGTCCACTGTGCACTGGCGGACTTTTGTTCCCTCCTGCGGCGATTCCTTGAAAACGATAACGACTCGCTTGTAGTTGTCCAGGTCTACGAAGTGGGTGGAATGGCTGCACAGGAATACTTGGTGACCATCGGCGGCGGCAATCTCTTCCAACGCCCTTGCTAAGCGCCGCTGGGCATGTGGGTGGAGGAAGAGCTCGGGCTCCTCCACAGCGAAGATAATGGACTCAGAGGCGGCTCTGGCCTTCATTCCCCCTCCCTCGCTAGGCTTCCCGCGCAGCGCCTTCGCCCAGGCGCGGATGAAGGCGAAGAGCACGGCGCGCTGGAGCCCGTGGCCTTTCTGTTCGGCCAGAGTGCGCACGCCATCGTCCAAGTGCAGGTTGGTGCCCAGCTCGAAGAGCTTGTCCATCGCGGGTGGGAGCACCTCGATCTCGACGGAAACGCCCCACTGCTTCAACTCCGCATCCAAGTTGGATTCCAGGGTTGTGAGCTGTGTCGGGCGTCCGTCGTTACTACCCTCAGGACTTCGATTCAGGGCCTTCACTAGGTTCTCCAGGTCGCCCTTAATCCTCGAGAGCTGGGGGTCGTTCTCTGCCATGTCCTTGACGGCTCGAGATAGGAGTCGACCAAAGAGCGTGGTGCTCTTCGTCTTGGTTTCGTCGCACAGATCCTTGACGGCCGGGATCAGGTAAAAGTCCGGGAGCAGCCCTGCTGCAACGTTCTTCTGTCCCATAAGTGGAGTGGTCTCCAGTTCCGTCCCGTCGAACTCGACTTTCTCCTTGTTGGCCTCAATGTAGGCGTCCTGGGCCGACGCCAGCGACTTGCCGGACCACTTGGCCTTGGGGGCGAAGTCCTTCAGGGGCGTCTTCTCCAATTCCTCCTTGCCGGTGATGGTCTGGTCAGCAATCGGTCGGAGAAACCAGTCCTTGTAGACCTTGACATATCCGGCGTAGGAGACCTCGGGGCTTTCGTCTTCCTTGGGCCGCCCGGCCTTGCGGAACTTGACGAGGCCGTCAGGAAGGAGATACCGCTTCCATGTCGTGTTCTCCTGTGCCGTGAGCTGGTCGAAGGTCAGGTCGACCCAGAGATCGGCGTCGCTCGACTGGTCCCGCATCGAGAAAAAGTCACTGGTCTTGGGCTTGTCGCCCGAGGTCAGGGCAAACTCCAAAGCCGCGAGGATGTTTGTCTTGCCGTGGTTGTTGGGCCCGAGGAACACGACCATGGATTCGCAGGTCAGCTCCAGATGCTGGATGCTACGGTAGTTGTGGATTGTCACGCTGCGAAGTCTCATGGGAGTTTCTCCAGGCAGTAGGCCGCCACTTCCACCATCGCGCTGTCGAGGACGCCGTAGCCGAGGTCAGCAAAGACGACTGGGGGCGCTTCGTTGAGCAGGATCTCCTCGCGCCACTTCTGGAAGCTCGATAGGAAGAACCCCGTGCGGGAGGTGATTGCCCCGAGCAGCCCGTGCGGGTGTAAGAGCAGGATGCCGCGCTCGACAAAGGCCGCATAGATGTCGTTCTTCGTCCGCGGGTAAGCCCTTTCGAACTCCTTCTTGGCAGCGAGGCTCGCCGCGCCGAACGGCGGGTTCATTAGCACCACGTCGAAGCGTGTGCGCAAGATGTCGATCAGCGCGATGCCCTGCGCCGTGTCGCCCGCAAAGAGCCGCCGCCGCACGCTGGCACCGCCGGCCGCGGCTTCAGCGAAGTGCCGGAGTGCCTCCACGATGCTCGCCTCGGCCTCAAGGAAGAAGCGGTCGTCGTCGATGCCCGACAGGTCCAGCTCGCCCTGTTTCTGCACAGGCTCCATGCCGGGGAGAAAGCCCTTGGCCTGCCGCTGCTTCACGAACTGCTCGCGCGCCACATGCAACTCCACAGCGATGCCCTCCTCGACGGGGATGAGCGTGCCGAGCTCGCCGGCAAGCCGCATCTCGCTCACCATCTTCCGGAAGAGTTCGCGCAGGAGCGGAGGATCGAGCCGCGCGGCGAACTCCTCGACGAGCGCCGTGTCGCCCGGCATCGGCTCGGCAACGACGACGTGCGTGCGACGCACGGGCGGCCGCTCCATCGCCGAAACGCGAAGGTCCTTCCACGCCCGCTGGGCGCGCAGCCAGAGTGCGAGCGCGGCGATCTGCGCGGCGCGAGGGTCGATGTCCACACCGTGAAGGTTGTGCTCGAGGATGAGCGCCGGCGTCGCACGCCTGAGGCTCGCGAGGTCCGGGTAGTCGTCTCGCAGTGTCCGGCCGGTCGCGTGGCTGCGCACGCCCGATGCATCGGCCTCCCAGGCCTCCTCGTAGATCGTCAGGAGAAGGTCGAAGCAGTAGAGCAGGAAATGCCCGGAACCGCAGGCCGGGTCGAGGACGCGGATGTCGCGCGGGTCCTTCCTCGGACGAGTTCGCGTCCCCTCGTCTCCACTCCGCACGAAGTAACGGCACCTCTCGGCGAGACTGCTGCCCTCGCCGTGCATCTCGAGCCACGTCCGCCCGAGCGTGTTGTCCACGAGAAACTCGACGACGTAACGGGGCGTGAAGAACTGGTTACGAACGGCGAGCTCGCGGCTGTTGCGTGGCGCTTGTGAACCGCCGCGTTTGACGTCGCGCATTTGCGCGCGTTCATCGTCGCCGTTGAAGTACTGGTAGACCCACCCGATGGTCTCGTCTTCCTCCCACACTTCAGCCACGTCGGACGCATTGAGGATAGCCAGTAGTCCGAGCAGTGCTTGACGCCTTGGCCACAGCAAGCCTGCGGGGTCACGGCGATCGAAGAGGACGCGCACCTCGCGGCCGATTTCGTCGAAGATGCTCTCGATGTAGAGCCGGTAGCCGTGGTCGACGATCTGCACCAAGCCAGGCGCCAGGCCGATGAACTCCTTGAAGCCTGCCGACTGGTCCCCGCGAGAGACGCACTCTTGCACGAGCTCCCGCGCCTCGAGCATCTTCAGCGCCACGAAGCGGTTGAGCATCGTGAAGGCGGCAAGGCGCAGGTAGCTCGCGACTGACTCACCGGGCTTGACGCCAGCGCGCTGATGGTCCACCGCCGCCACGAGCTTGGTCCGCAGCACACGCTGTTCGGCGTCGAGGTGGCTGCCTGGCTCCGTGGCGATCGTTCCGTCCGTGTGGATGTCGAAGACACCTCCGAGCTGCTCAGCGTAATCGCGCTCGAGGAGCGCCCGGGCAGCTTGGGTCGCCTTCTGAATGCGGTTCCGGACTTCTTTATCCACCGGAGACCACCTCCGCACCGGCGTAGGCGTACCCCCGTGCCGTGACCACATCTCTGATGGGATTGCGTCCCCTCAAAGACTCAAAACGCAATGATGCACGCAATAAAAACCTTTGTTTACAGTTGCTTACCGGCAAGCATTGCGTGGTGATTGCGTTATTCTTTGGGCTCACGACGATCCTCCCTGGTCATCGGGACCTGGGTGCCATCGCCCAGCTCGAGTCGTACCCACGGGATGGATGGTTCCCGCCTTCTTCATCTCACGAAGCAGCGTCTGCACCTGGTGCCGCGAGAGTCCTGGGAGGACGTCCTGAAGTTCAGTAAACGGACAGCCAGTGCTTCCGCTGGTCTCAATGTGCCTGAGAAGCAGCGCCTTGTTCGTATCGCGATCCAGCCCGCGCTTGCGCGTGTATTCGCCGGGCCTTCCGACCATTCGATAGAACCGGGGTGCGAGCAGGTACCTGACGCCTCGTCCTCGACCAACCCGTTCTATCGCTCCAAGCTGGAGGAGGTTGGCGACACGATTGGAGCATGGTTCGGGTATTGGAACCTCGCGGTGCACGGCATCCAGGACAAGGAGGTCGTCGGTATGAAGAGGGACATCCTGCTCCTTGGCGAGCTTCTCGAGGAACACGAGAAAGCGATCATCCTGCACCTTCCCGCTCAGGGTGACGGCCACCTGATACGCGTCGGTTCGATCGAAACTCGGCGGCAGCTTACCCTCGCGGATGGCAGCCCCGAACATGCGGTCCGCCCCTTGGCCCGAACGCTCGACCAGCCCGCAGCGGGCAAGTGCCTCCGCAATCCGCCGGTTGCGGGGTGACTGCTTGAAGAGAATAGTGTCTGGCGTGATGCCGGCTGGAAATCCTCCTGGACTGACCACTTCGATCTTTTCGGGGAATTGACGCACGAACACCGAACCCGCCATCCGATAATCGCGGTGGCTCACAGCGTTGAGGATCGCTTCACGGACGGCATCCTCGTTGAACGCTGCGATCTCATACCGGAAGAGCCCATCTTGATAGGAATGCAGATCGTTGCGCAGATTGAGCGTGTTCCAGAGATCGTCGTGGAAGAGGAAGTATCCATGGCGATGCTCTGTGCGTTGTTGGTAGGCGATCGAGGCTTCGTGGGAGCGATACTCAAAGACGACCTCGGCCTGGGCGAGGTGGCGTCCAAGCGCCCGGTGTGATCCACACAGGATGAGCGCGGCATACGTCAGGCTGCCATCGACAATGAGTTCGGCGTCCTGCAGGACACGCTCGTCTGAGAGCGCTAGTAGGTCCTCTCGTTTCGACTTCAAGGCCCAACGGTGACGAAACTCGGCAATAGCGGCGGGCTCCAAGTCACCGAGTAGAGCGCCCGGGCAGATCTGTGCCGAGAAGTCAGGTTGCGCCTCGTCGAAGATTCGCTTGAGCTGGTCTTGAGTCATGGGAACCAGACTCTCTCCGCCCCGCATCCAGTACGCGCCCTTGTACTCCAATGGAACTCCGATAGGCCTGCTGGGCACCTCGAAAACAACCACCCGACCGTCTGGATGCTGGATTTCACTCACCTCGATTCGCAATCGAAGACGTTCGATCAGACCGAGCTTCGTGCGGTTGAGGTCGTCGAACGCCCGAGTGCCAACGACCAGCCGCGGCCTGCGATCGGTAACCCCGAGGATCAGGCGTCCGCCGCGCTCGTTCGCCAGCGCACAGCAATACCTGACGAGTTCTTCGAAATCGAAGTGGTGCTTCGCTTCCTTGAACTCAAGGTGTTCGTCTTCGTCAGCATCCATCCACCGCGCCAGACCGGCCAGCAGTTCGCTCATTGCACGAGCACCTTCTTTCCTGCCCCGATCAGTTCCAGACACTGATCCTTGAGCCCTTCCAGAGCTTGGTCGAGCTGCTCTTCGGTCTCGATCCCGCCCGAGAAGAAGCTCGAGGCAGTGACCCGCACGACGCGGTTGCCGTCAACCTGTCGCAGCGTTTCCTCGATAGCCTGGCTCAGGAACCCGGGGCAGGCGTGGAGGTCAGCCCTGAGCAGTGGGATCGACTGACCAGCCGCGCTCGCGCTCTGGGCCCGTGATGTAAGCGGTGCCGAGACACGCCGTTGCTGCTCCTCGTTGAGCAGCTCCCATCCGGGGGTCGACTTCAACTTCACCAGGACCTGCTCATAGGCCGCCACCCGAGCCTTCGCCGCCTCGTCGTGTCGCTTCCTGAACTCGATCTCCAGCTCCCGGGTGTGTTCATCGATGGCAGGCAGCTCCCGGAAGAAGGTCTCCTTGGCCATCAAATCACTCAACGCCTCCCCACGCTTGCGCAGCGCGTCGGCCAACTCCGAACTCCCAACCTCGGACTCCGAGCTATCTTCGTTGAGAAATGGCCGGATCACGTCGAGCGCTTTCCGTGCGCGGCCAAGGTCGTGCAGGTGCGGCGTGGTGAGGGCCTGTGCGAGTTCAGCGCTGCGCTTGACTGCCTCCTTGATCTCCTTGTGAGCGGAGTTGAAGGTCAGGATGGCGTGATCGTCCTTGCCTGACCGAATCGACCGCATCTGATCGAGAGCCTCGCGCAAGACATCCGCACCAGGCAACCCGTTCTCGCGCAGCGTGGCGTAGGCATCCTCGACGCCGACATCGCGTGCGGCCACCTCGCCGCGGATGCTCGACGCCACCACACCCACATTCGAGATGTCGGGGATGGCCTTGCCGAAGGCCAACTCGAATGCCTGCGCCGCATCGGCCCAGTCCTTCATGTCGGTCTCGCTGACCTTGGGCCGAAACGACGCCTGCCGGAATAGATTGTTGTTCGGGAAGGTATTCTTCGCATCGAGCGAGAGCGCCGACTCGATGACCTGGCCCTTGCTGGTTGCCTCAATCTTGCCGGCACGTAGCAGGGCCACGACCAGCAGCCGGATAATGTCGAACTCCCAGCCGAAGGGCTCCTTGGCGAACTCGTCGGCGAGGTAGCGGCCGCTTGCCACTTCGCCGTAGCTGGTCCGGTTTTCGATGCGGGCGAGCACCTCGGGGAGTGGCCCGTGCTCGGTGTTGAACACAGGCTTGCCGCCCTGGTCGCGCACGAGGTTGAGGTCGGAAAAGACCGAGGTCAGTCCGCGGAGGTTCTCCGTGGTCATGAGCGACTCGAGGTCCTTCCTGCTCAGGCGGGCGGCGGCCTCTTCGAAGCGATCGAAGACTTCGGGCAGCGCCTGCGCCAGCACCTTGCCGGCGCTGCGGGCGATATCCGACGCGGTGTCGTCGGGGCTGCGGTCGTTGCCACGGAAGAAGATGGCGCCCGTCAGGAGCGCCTGCCTCACGAGACGCCGCAACTCGTCCTGGTGACGGCGAAGACGGATCTTCTCCTCCGCCACCATCGCGGTCTCGTCCTTGGTTTGTGCGCCGCGCTCTTTGCGGGACAGCATCTCCTTCGAGCGGAATAGCTCGACCGTCTCGCGGTCAATCGCCTCGTCTATGCCCGCGACCCAGAAGATGGCCTTGGTTTCGGTCTGGCTCCGCTTGCGCGCTTCCTCAACTCCCTCGGTCTGTTCTTTCCCAGCCTCTGCCAGTGTCAGGTGGACGGGGATGTCGCCCTCGACCACAAGCCGTCCGCTCAGGTAGAGCCCCGCCTTGAACACCTTCACGTCGAGGAAGGTATGGGACGGCTGGGGCTGCCACAGAGCCGCAATACCTTCGGCATGCAACCGGCTCACGTCTCCGGGCTTCGCCGACAGACTCGCCCGCTGCCGCTCCCAGTCGTCCTCCGCTGGCGTTGGGATACGGTAGCCATCGTCGCCCCGACGCACCATGTGCGCCTTCTCGAGTGCGGTGAGCGCCGCCTTGACCTCGGATAGCCGGGAATCGGCATCGACCGCAGGATGCAGAGTCGCCGCGATGTTTTCCGGTGTCCGGTGGATGCTTCGCACGTACTGGAGCAGGCAGATGGCCTTGGCGACCGCCTGGGCCAGCCCGTGGTCGACCTTCTTGCCGATGTCGTCGATCTTGCCGCGCACCTCGCTGCCGATGTTGCCGGACACGAGGTCGTAGACCTGGTCGATGCGCGCGAGCGCACCGAGCGGCTTGGCTTGCAGATCCACGTCGGGATGGATGAGGAGCTGCTGGGCGAGCTTGATGATGGTGCGGTTGGCGCCGCCGACGTGCTTGCTCGCGCCGCCCTGGCTTCGCAGGCCCGAGACGACCTGGATGATGAGGTCTATTTGATAGGGCAGGAGCGGATAAAGATCGACGAAGGCATCTGTCGAAAGTTCGGGGAGCTTGATGTCGGCTGTGAGCCGGGTGTTGTCGGTGAGGCGGCCGCGGTGCTCCTTGAAGAGCTCACGCAGGTCCTTCTCCGCGTCGGCGTTTTTCGACAGCACACGTTTGCTCGTGACCTCGGAGATGTCCGACGGCTCCAGGTGGACCTGAAGCGGGAAGCGGTCCATCAGCCGGGCCAGCTCGACACGCTTGTCGTCGAGACCACCGACGAGTTCGGTGAGCTTTTCCTGCGACGTGACGACGAGCCAGAGCTTGCCCCTGCCGACGCGCCCGAGGTTCTGCACGACCGCTTGCAGGTCGAGCATCTTCTGGACATCGCGCGCCACGAATTGTCCCACCTCGTCGACCACGAACAGG
>Ga0315273_10012677_pt1 | contig 10820 bp, 8 predicted proteins | sample YL17G02_0_MG_FD_205753 | JGI IMG/M metagenome (GOLD analysis project Ga0315273, IMG submission 205753) | Sediment microbial communities from Yellowstone Lake, YNP, Wyoming, USA - YL17G02_0 | ecosystem: Environmental > Aquatic > Freshwater > Lake > Sediment | place: USA: Wyoming | collected... | reverse complement strand
CCAAAAGCGGCGGCTACATACCCCCCGCCATGGAGCACACCCTCGAAGGCAATGATTGGGACAATATGCTCCTCCTTCATCCCGAGCCCCTCTTCGAACCCTTCGACCCACGCGTCACAGCAACCCTGCGGAAGGCAAGAAGCACATACGCTGAAGGCATTTTAGACTACCTGACCGAATGGGCAGTTGCCAGGGAAGACTGGCCGCTGGACCTGGGGGAGATGGCCGAAGGTGCCCACAGAGGCCAGGGTTATGTATTCAATAACCGGTACGTGCTTCACTACTGGCACACGCCTACGAACGCGGGGAACCACCTTGTCAGGGGCGGTGCAGAGGATCAGGAATTGGCCGTCAGAGACATGTATTCGATGCTGCTGCACTCAACGTCGACTCATGCGTCCCAGGAATTCGGTTCCGTGCCATGGAGTACCCGTGACCATTCTGGCCACAACCTCCTGCCGGACGTTCCGTCTTCAAGCAAGACGATAGACTTGTTGAGAAACATGCTAGTACGCGAATACAAGAACGATTTGTACCTGCTTTCAGCGGTCTCGCCGAGTTGGTTCAAACCCGGCAGGGTCATAGAGGTAGTCGACGAACCGACTGAGTTCGGTCCGGTCAGCTTCCGGTCCCGCGTCAACTCGGATCTTGATGACTGGAATTGGATCGTGAACCTGTCGAACAAGTTCCGCCAGCCTCCTGCCCGCCTCCTGATTCGTATCCCATGGTTTTACGAGGCACAACGAGCCGAGGCCGACGGACGCGCGATCGAGATCAAGGATGGACACGTTGTAGTGCTCGCAGGCACTACGGAGGTGAGATTCCGCGGCAGGACGAATTCTGCGACCCCGGAATTGAGCTCCGAGAGTACTGCCGAGGCATACAAGAAGGAATACAGGAAACGGTACGAGGACTTCCTGAGGACCGGGATCACAAAACCGTAGTTGATTGGCACTATCGGAGGTTCCCACGATGGCAAGGCACTTTCCCCTCTTCAAAGTGGCATTCTGCTTGTCGACAGTGTGGTTTTTGTCGGGAACCGTCCTGTCGCACGGCCAGGCCGGCGGTATGCTGGATCCGGCGATGGATCCTCCCGGCGAGCCATTCTCCTACTTCTGGCACCCCAACGACACTATCGGCGCTCCCTTCGCCCCCGTCGCAACAGAAGTCACCCCCGAAGGCTATCTCTACACCGGCTTCGGCGAACTCATGTTCTTCGTCGGCAACCCCATCGAGCCTGTCAACAAGCGCATCAAAACCCTCTACAAAGGCTACCTCCCCATCGTTCAGTACCAGTTCCCTTACAACGGTGTGCAGTACCACTTCCGCATGTTCGGCGCCGACCTTGGCGCCGGACTCGAGGGCTTGCCCGTTAACTTCATCGAAGTCAAACTTACCAACCTGACCCATGAGCAACGCGCCGCCTTCCTCACCTCGGCCTTCCGCTTTATGCCCCCCATCCGGGGACTGAACGACATAGCCGAATACCGGTTCGGTCAGCGCTTCGACTTCATCCCCGAAAAGTATGTCAAGGGCCAAAGCACCTTCAGTCCCGAATGGAAGTACTCCTTCGCCAACAACGCCGTCATGCGCGACGGCCGCATCCTCTACCTCTTCCCAATCTCCCCCAGGCCGCACCAGTTCGCCCTCGCCCCCGACGACACCGGCCTGCGCTCGCTGCGCTACTTTACCGGCCAGATCCACGATAATCCCAACCCCAGTTACACCATCCACCCTTACACACCCCTGGGCCTCGTCATGTACCGTATCCGCCTCAGCCCGGGCGAGAGCCAGTCCCTGATTTTCAAGTTCCCCATCGTCCCACTCCCCGAAAACTCCCCGGAGGCCGAACAGGTCAAAACCGCAGACTATGAACAGCAGTTCCAGAAAGCCGTCCAGGTCTGGGACAACCTGGTTGCCAAATCAGTCCCCCTCCGCTTCCCCGAACAGAAGGTTCAGGAGTACCTCCTCGCCAATACCGTCAACGACATCTTCGCAATCGACAAGATCGGAGATGACTACATCCCCACCGACAACAAGTTCCAGTACCACAACTCCCAGGCCGGCCTCGATACCAACTTCATGGACATCGGCTTCGACTACATGGGACTGCACGACATCGCCAGGAATGACCTGCTTTATTCCCTCAAGATGCAAAACTCCGAGGGGGCCTTCGTCTTCCCCGATGGATTGAAACCCGGACCTCAGCTCGATTACTGGGACAGCTTCGGAGGCACCCTCTTCGGCTGGGGACGACACTACATGTTGACCCGCGACGATGACTTCCTGCGCCGTGTCTACCCCGCAGTCCTCCGCGCCTTCGAGTGGGAACAGATGATGGTCCGGAAAGACGCCCTCGGCCTCATTCCACCGGCTACCATCACCGACGACGCCATGCTCAAAGATGCCAGGCAGACCGGCCATCAGCTCTGGACCATGATCGGTTTGCGCAATGCGGTACGGATGGCAGAGGCGATGAAAAAGCCCGACGACGTCAAGCGTTTCGAAGCCGAGTACCAGCGCCTGCGCGCCGCCTTCGACAAACAGCTCGCGCTGCAGACAGCCAAAAGCGGCGGCTACATACCCCCCGCCATGGAGCACACCCTCGAAGGCAATGATTGGGACAATATGCTCCTCCTTCATCCCGAGCCCCTCTTCGAACCCTTCGACCCACGCGTCACAGCAACCCTAAGGAAGGCTCGGGCAAATTACGTGGAAGGCATTGTGGCCTACGTGCGGGAATATGCGATTGCCAGAGAAGAATGGCCCTTGGACCTTGGCGAGTTTGCTGAAAACGCAAACCGAGGGGGCGGCTACATCTTTGACGAAAGACGGCGTCTCCATTATTGGCAGACACCGACGAATTCGCTCAATGCGCTCGTGCGGGGTGGAGCAGAGGACCAGGAAATGGCCGTCAAGGATCTGTATGTCATGCTCCTCCACACCGCTTCTACCCATGCCACCCAAGAGTGGAACGCCTACCCGTGGAGTACGCGCGACCATAACCGCTATAACCTAATGCCGGATGTGCCGACTTCGAGCAAAACCATTGAGCTCCTGAGGAACATGCTGGTACGAGAATACAGGAATGATTTGTATCTCCTTTCGGCCGTGTCACCTGAATGGCTGCAGCCGGGAAAAGAAATCGAAGCCGTCGATGAGCCAACCGAATTCGGACCGATCAGCTTCCTGTCGCGCGCAACGTCCGAGTTTAGTGACTGGGACTGGGTAGTAAGGCTGTCGAACAAGTTCCGCCAGGCTCCCGCCCATATCCTTATCCGCATCCCCTGGTTCTATGAGGTGCAAAGAGCCGAGGCCGACGGGCGCGCAATCGAAATCAAGGACGGACATGTTGTGCTGTCCGCAGACACGAGGGAGGTGAGATTCCGGGGCAGAGTCCAGACTGGAACGCCAAGCATGAGTTTTGAAAACACAGTGGAGGGATTCAAGCGGGAGTACCGGATCCGACACCAGGAGTTCCTCCGGACTGGAGTAACAATCCCTTGATCGGGATTCGGCGGGACGGCGTTCCATCGCAGGGCAGAAAGTTAATGAGCGAATTGGGGAGCTTTTATGGCGTATAGCGGCGTGATGTCGGATATCAAGGCGTGTGTAGATCTGCGCGTACCTTCCCGCATGCCGGTGTTCGCGCTTACGTTTGAAATGGATTTGGGAATAGCGGGATTGTCATGGCGCCATGCCAGGACGGATATCGACAAAGTGGTCCAGTGTCAGCTCGATGCGGTGCGCAGATTCGATCATGACTGGGTTATGGTCTTCCCGGACGACTACGTGGAGTTTGAACCGCTCGGGTTGCCTATGCGCGATGATGAAAATGCGCCCGCCATGGTCCGAGAATACCTGCCCATGGACCACGAGACGCTCCGTCGCTTCAGGTTTCCCGACCTTTCGAGCGCCATGCGTATCCCTATGCATCTGGAATGGATCCGCAGGATCAAGCAGGCGCTCGGCGAAACGGTTTGCGTCATGGGGCGAGTGGCATGTCCTTTCTCCACGCTGGCTTTGATCTATGGAATTCAGACACTCTTGATAAATGTGATTGAGGATCCTGAGCTGGTGCATGAAAACATGGCCTACTTCACGGACTATGAGATCGCCTACGGGCAGGCTCAGCTCGAAGCAGGCGCAGATGGATTGTGGCTCGGCGACTGTGTGGCGTCTTCCAGGTTTATTTCGCTGGCGCACTATGAGAAGTACGGCATCCCGTCTGCAGCCGAGGTGGCGGCGAAACTCACCACTCCCGATCGCTTTATCATCTATCACACGTGTGAAACGGCAATTCCATATCTGCGCCTGCAGACGCAGCTCCCGGCCAGCGCTGTGAATGTTGGGGAGGGCGTCAGCATGGCAACGGTCCGAAGGGAACTCGGGATTACAAAATGCACGACGGGTAACTTCGATCCGATCATGCTACGAGACAGCACGCCCGACGAGATCGCGGCTCAGACCATGGAGATGATCCGCGAGAATCTGGCTGGAGGCGGTTACATTTTCTCCACGGGCGAGGATACCATGCAGACAACTCCAGTCAGGAATCTCGAGGCCATGCTCAATGCGGCGCGTGCTGAGTCAGCAGCGGTCCTGGGACGATTGCAGGAGGCAAGCAAATCATAGTACCAACCTAAAGCTTCGACTCGGCCACTCTTTCGATCCAATCGCGAGTCCAGTCCACAGCCTCATAACCCAAGTCCATCACGCTGTTACCCAGGAATATGATGCCCTCGATGCGCTTTTCCTTCAGCCAGCGCAGGCCCAACTCACACTGATGCTGCATGGCAGGTATTGGAGTTGAGGTTCTGTTATCGTAATCGACGACGTAGCAGCCAAGCATTTTCCTCGATCGGGGAGCGACCTGCTCCAGTTTTTTGAAGTTTGCCTCAAGGTTCACTAAATCCGCGGGCTTCCAGGTCCAAAGCGTGATGACGTCGATCAGGCTCAGGTAATCGCCTACCGGAAGGTCCAGTTGGTGCGTGTACAGGGTTACAAAAAGGTCCAACTTCTTGCCTTGCCCCTTTAGTACGGTCTGTAGGTTCCGCAAGTCGTCGACTGCCAGGCTTGCGACTTGTTTCTCGTCGGGGTGAAAGAAATCGTCCATGAATACCCCCACGAAGTTCGCAATCCTCTTCGCCATTTCCAGGACCTGCTTCCTTTCCCATTCCTCGGTAATACCGCCGCCACCCACAACAGACCAGACTACGCGGTTCAGAGGCCGGAGCGCGATCGCATACTGGTCGAAAGGTGGTTCGAAAGGCCTGAACCATTCTTCTTCTCCCGGTCTGGGGCGAACCTGGATGATCAGGATATTCGGAATCCCGAAAAAGAAGGCGCTTTCGGCGGGCGTCATCAGGGAGCGGCGGCGCAGGTGCGGATAGTCGTTGTTCACGGGACACGCAAATACCCAGAGCCGATCTCGAACAGTGCCTTCTTTCACTATGGGGACCTGAGGACTAGCTCCGACAAAATTAATGCTGGCCATGGTCGCTCCACCAGCGGCTCCCAGAAACTGACGACGGTTCACTTCTGACAATCCAGAATCGAGGGACATTTCGGTTTCCTCAGATGGCAGGTTTTCACCGGAAGAGAAGAACGTTTCTAGGAGGGTTACTCACGCATCCTGCTGTGGTACCACTCCTGAAATAGCGTGCACTTGTTGTCCTGATTCAGATGAACGAGGAAGATTCCGTCATACTCCGTGGGCTCGCCTTCTATGAGCTCGTTCAGTGACAGATGAAATCTTGCGATGCCGGATTGATCCGTTACGGCCAATATCTCGTAGTCGTACTTCAGGTCAGTCTGATGGGCAAGTGCGTTCCGGTGATGCTCATAAATGGCATTCACCCCATGGCGCGCTTCATAAAAGGGCCCCCACCAATAAACTCCGTCCGCGGCAAACAATTCCTTGATCCTTTCAGCGCTCCTCTGCTCCTGAGGGCGCAGGTAGTCATCCAGCCACTTTGCGAAAGTTGCTTCTGTCATGGGCCCCTCCCCGCCTCTTTGATTGACCCGGACGGGACGTCTTCCTCATTTGTGGAGCACTCCCTCCGTTTTTCCGCTTCGACAGGACGCCCGGGCCGTTTCAAGTACGCCGATGACTCGACGCCCGCACTCGCCGGTGATCGGAACCGGAGTTCCCCGCAGCAGGTGACTGGCGATATCCCTGTAGAACATATGCCAGTCGGAGTCCTTGTACGGCACCACCTCTTCATGCGGGTCTCCATTCCGGAGGGTGATCAACCTGAGGCTTCCCGTGGAGGGCGCACAGGTGTTTTCCTGATAACCCTTGGTCGCGTCTTTGCCGCCATCGACGATGGCTCCCTTGGTCCCCAGGATTCGCCAGAATGGTTTCGGCGCACAATCAATGTGAGATTCCGTGAAATTCGCGACCGCCCCGTTCTCAAAGCGAATGATGGCAGTGACCTGATCTTCATTCGTCATCTCGTGCCATACCAGCTTGTGGGAGAATCCCGTGACGCTGGCAATCGGGTGCGGGACGAGATCCAGAATCCAGTCTATGGCTTGCGGCCCGTAATAATAATAGGAGCCGCCTGATCGCGTCTGATCCGCCCACCATGTTGAAGGTGTACTGGCGAACGGATTGCCATAATGGCTGGGTGACAGCTCGACATGAAAGACCTCTCCAATCCGGCCGCTATCGATGATCTCCTTGATCAGGCGGTAATTGCCATCGTGGCGTCGATTGTGGTGCACGCAGATCATCTTGCCCGCAGCCTTCGACGCATCAATCATGGCGGAGGCCTCGGCCACCGTGAGGCACATGGCGTTTTCGGTCAACACATGCCTCCCGTTGGCGAATGCTTCCAGCGCCAGGGCGCAATGCGTGTAATTCGGAGTCACGAGGGTGACCATTTCGATCTTCGGATCGGCGTAAAGCTCCCGGGTGCTGCCGTAGGTTTTGATTCCCGGGAAAGCGGCGGCTGCCGCCCTCAGTCTCTCCGGATCCCGGTCGCAGATCGCACACAACTTCAGCTCGGGAGTTGTGTTGATCCAGGTGGCGTGCATCCATCCGAAATTGTGCATGGCGCCAAAGCCGATCACCGCACAACCGATCTCATGTGCCGATGGAGTCACTGTTATTCCCCCTCATGTTGTATCTGATATAGCCGGCACTCCCATGGTCTCCAGGATGAAGCGGCGGCTGCCCTCAGCCCTCCCGGAGCTTCCTGACGGCACTGACGATCGTCGCTTCCTGGGGAAGGCATGCCTGTTCCAGGGGAGGGCTGAACGGCATGGGCAAATCAGCTCCTCCCAAAACCTGCGGCGGTGCGTCGAGATAATGAAACGCTTCGGCAACCACCTGGCGCACGATCTCTGCTCCAACCCCGCAACAGGTCGGCGCTTCGTGCACTATCAGCAACCGCCCGGTTTTGCGAACCGATGCAACGATTGTCTCCAGATCCAGCGGCTGAATCGTCCGGGGGTCGATCACCTCGACACTTATTTCCCCATCGAGCTGTTCTGCCGCCGCGAGCGCCTTTCGTCGGGCGTATCCCATGGCAACCACAGTCACATCGGAACCAGTGCGGGCGATGTCCGCCTTGCCTAAAGGCACGATCCACTCGCCTTCGGGTACTTCTTCAAAGTCGTAGAACAGGACTCGATTCTCGATGACGACCACCGGATTGTTGTCCCGTATCGCCGACTTGAGCAGGCCTTTGGCGTCATAGACCGTGGCCGGCATGATGACCTTGATTCCCGGCACATGCATGAACCATGCCTCCAGGCTTTGTGAATGCTGCGCCGCCTCGGCCGTGCCTGCCCCGGCCTGAGCGCGGATGGTCACTGACATGGGGAATTGCCCGCCCGACATGTATCTCAGCTTCGCCATCTGATTCACCATCTGGTCCATTGCCAGCATGATGAAATCCATGTACATGATCTCAACCACCGGGCGCAGGCCGGTCATCGCGGCTCCGACTGCCAGCCCGACGAATCCCTCCTCCGAAATTGGCGTCCCCACAACACGGTCCGGCCCAAACCGCTCCACCAGGTGGCGCGTCAGTTTGAATACCCCGCCGTACAAGTCCACATCCTCGCCGATAACAAACACTCGCTCATCCCGTGCCATCTCTTCGATGAGCGCTTCATTCAGTGCGTCCGCGTACCTGATCTTTCGCATACCTTTCCCTACTCAGTCTGCCCACAGGGCGTCACCCGCTGTCTCAGGCGCGGGAAACGGGCTCTGACGGGCAAACTCGATCGCTTCATCCAACTCGCGCTCGACTTCCTTCCGGACTTCCGCCAGCTCTTCCCGAACCAAAATCGATTCCGTCACAAGCAGGTTCTCGAACCGCGTGATGGGATCTTTTTCCGCGCTCCGCCAGAGTGCCACTTCACTCTTATCCCGGCCGTCGGCGATGATCCCGCAGTGCGGTTCGATCCGATACGTCTTGCATTCGATAAAGGTCGGCCCTCCTCCCTGCCGGGCGCGAGCCACCGCGTCGCTCGCGTGGCGGTATACGTCCATAACGTCGTTACCGTCCGCTATGCTCCAGGGCACTCCAAACGGCTCCGCCCGCGGCGCTATGTCCTGGCTGCAGACGCTTTTCTCCACCGGCGTCGTGGCGGCATAGCGGTTGTTTTCGCAGACATAAATCACCGGCAGCTTCCACAGCGACGCCATGTTCAGAGACTCGAACAGCACTCCCTGGTTGGCCCCGCCTTCACTGAAGAAGCATGCCGCCACCCGGTCGGTTTTCCTGTATTTCGCGGAAAACGCCGCGCCGGCTGCCAGCGCAATCCCGCCACCCACAATGCCATTGCCACCCAGAAATCCCAGGGAGATGTCAAACTGGTGCATGGATCCGCCGCGCCCCCGCGAGACCCCGGTTTCCCGTCCCATCATCTCCGCCATCATTCGCTTCAGGTCCAACCCCCTGGCAATGCAGTGGCCGTGACTACGGTGCGTGCTGGTCACATAATCCCCCGGCTCCAACGCCTCGCAGGTCCCGACAGCCGTCGCTTCCTCACCGATATACAAATGGATCGCGCCGGTGATCTCCTTGGCACGGTACAGCACCTTTACCCGCTCCTCGAAGCGCCGGATCGTGATCATGCGTTTCAGTAGCCTGGACCTCATTTCCTTCACGGCTTTCGAGGTTTTGGAATGTGCGACTTCTGCAGACACAAGATTACCCCTTTCAGTTGCAGGAACATCCGGACACTAGAACTGGAGAACTTCGCGTCTCGACAGCCGTGTCATTGTTCCGGCGGCCTTCCTTTCTGAATGCCGGTTCTCAATCAATCCCGAATTCTCTCTTGGCACGCGCCACCAGATCATCAAGGGCCTTCAGCTTAGCTTCGGGCCAGGCCGGAGGCACGTAATTCTCCAAGTTGGCGCGCCAAAGCTGGTCGCAACGGTCCAAAATGCAGCGCTCCGTGCCGTCCCATGAACCCTGAGCGGCCTCGGTAGGCAGAAAGAGACGGGAATTCCACAACTCGCGGCAATGCCGGAGGGTGTGCTCGCTGGTGAGGAAGTCGCCCCCATTTTCCGTCCGCTCGCGTATCTCGTCAAAGTTGATGGTTTCCTCGTTGACTTCAGGCTTTTGTGCACGCCATTGCGCCTTCCGGATCTCGAGGTCGATCATGAACTGGGTGGGTGAGCCCAAGCCGCCAATGTGGAGGGCTCCCATCCCCGGATAGGGAATGCCGGATGCGCCGAGCCATTTCGAGTAGTTGTAGACTGCCAGGAAGTTTTCGAATACCGCCTGGAAGCCGGGGCGCTTTGCCGCAGGGCTGAGGAACACTTCGACCCAGAGATGCCCCCCGAAGCTCGCCTCGAACAGTTCGCGCACACCGAGGTTCACCATGGCTACTTCCGGTCCGGTGCAGGTCGGCGTAGCGCTGCGCATGTCGGCGACAAGCCCGATCATGCGCCCGCTGATGTCGGACTGAGGATCGATACACCAGGCCGCCACCTCGCCGGCGAGAATCTCAGCCGCACCCATGACGATCGCGCCCGCGATAGTTACCGGAGTGTTGATGCCGATCGCCGGCATCGACGCGATATGGTAGCGATGAACGCCGCACCTTTGCCGTTCGAGCATGTCCTCGCATGCCCGGTTTTCCATGATCATCGGAGGCGTCACGCACTCGGACCCCGCCAGATAGCTGGAATCTCCCGTACGGTCGGTAAGAATCCTGCTGGCTTCAGCCAAATACTTGATTGCCTCAGGGTAGATGCATTCAATGCCGTCGAGCTTGTCGGTCAACCGGGCACCGATCGCCAGAGACTCGATGCGCTCGATCTGCTGCGGCACATCCTGGCGGTACCAGGTGCTGGTGTAGCCAACTTCCGGCGTGGCTTGGGCGAACTGCATCATCTGGGTAAAGACCTCGTCGTCCACAGGTCTTATTTTCCCTGTAGGATAGTCATAAAAGGTCGTGGGTCCGCAGTCGAAAGCCGACATCAGCAAACCCGACTTCAGTCGCCCCCTGATTTCTTCACGCTTGTTGTTCCATATGATGGAATGGGTCCAGTCGACACCACAGAATAGGTGAAGCTCCTGGTCCTCCCGGTCCTGATCCTGCGTCTTGCCCAGGTACGATGTAAGTTCATCAATCAAAGCACCCGGGATTCGAATCCTCCTGGAAGGAGACTCGGTGCAGCCTTTTTTGATCATGATGGCGCACAATTCAGGGCTTTCGAAACGCATTCCCTCCATCGCAAGCAGATCCAAGACTCTGCTCGTCAGAACCTCGATTTCCACATTCTTCAACATGATCTACCTCACCGATGATTAGTCCACCACCCGATCACAGCAAAATAAAACCGGATGCTT
>Ga0315273_10012676_pt1 | contig 10820 bp, 11 predicted proteins | sample YL17G02_0_MG_FD_205753 | JGI IMG/M metagenome (GOLD analysis project Ga0315273, IMG submission 205753) | Sediment microbial communities from Yellowstone Lake, YNP, Wyoming, USA - YL17G02_0 | ecosystem: Environmental > Aquatic > Freshwater > Lake > Sediment | place: USA: Wyoming | collected... | reverse complement strand
GGCTGACCTGACTGTGTTTACTAAGGAGAATGTGCTCGGGCTATTGCTGAAAGCCGATAGCTGAAGAAGGACGCAATTATTATTACTGCTAATGGGATAACCTTATTTAGTTTAATTATTTTACTATTTCTTTATTTTTGCTATAGGAGGATAAGATGACGAAAAAAAAGGCATTTATCACCGGTATAACCGGTCAGGATGGTTCATACCTTACAGAACTTCTCTTAGAGAAAGGCTATAAAGTCTATGGAATGGTAAGGAGAGTGGCATTAGAGGACCCGGAACATCATCTTTGGAGGATAAGGCATATACTTGATAAGATTATCCTGCATCCCGGTTCTTTGGAAAGTTACCCAAGCATCTTTAAAATAGTCGAAAATGTCAAACCCGATGAGTGTTACCACTTAGCTGCACAGAGTTTTGTAGGTTATTCTTTTGAAGATGAGTTCTCCACAGTTAATACAAATATTAACGGCACACATTTTATTTTATCGGCCATTAAAGAGAAAGCACCAAAATGTAAATTTTACTTTGCTGGTTCAAGCGAGCAGTTTGGTTTAGTAAAGGAAGTCCCTCAAGATGAAAATACTCCTTTTCATCCGCGCTCACCATACGGCATATCAAAAGTAGCAGGTTTTGATTTAACGCGTAATTACAGGGAGGCTTATGGATTATTTGCCTGTAATGGCATACTGTTTAACCACGAATCTTCGAGGCGAGGGTTTGAATTTGTAACGCGTAAGATTACCAGCACCGTGGCTAAGATAAAATTGGGCATTGAAAAGGAATTGAGGATTGGGAATTTAGAGGCAAAGAGAGATTGGGGTTTTGCCCGTGACTATATAGAGGCAATGTGGCTTATGCTTCAACAGGATAAACCGGATGATTATGTGATAGCCACTAACGAGACACATTCAGTAAAAGAATTTGTAAAATTAGCATTTGATTACGTTGGTCTTAATTGGAAAAATTATGTGAAAGTCGATGAGACATTTTATCGGCCAGCAGAAGTTCATTTGCTTAAAGGCGACTACAGTAAAGCAAAAAGAAAGCTTGGCTGGAAGCCGACAGTAAATTTTGAAGGACTGGTTAAAATGATGGTTGATGCGGACTTAAAAAGAGTTAAGGATGAATGCAATTATTAAGCCTTTAGTTTCTATTAATATACCCACTTATAATTCTGAGAAAACATTGGTTAAGTGCCTGGATTCTGTAAAGAATCAGACATATAAGAATGTCGAGATTATCGTGATGGATTCTTACAGCAGGGATAATACGCTAAAAATATCCGAATCTTACGGAGCAAAAATAGTTTTGGCGCCAACGCTTGCTTCTGCAAGAAAGGCAGGCTCTGATGCCAGCAGGGGAGATTATATATTGATGCTGGACTCAGACCAGATTCTTGAGTCCGATGTCATCGAACGCTGCGTGCGTGCATGCGAAGAGGAAGGTTTTGACGGAGCTACCCTTTTTGAAAAATCGCTGATTACCGCCAACACCTTTGTAGAAAGGGTTATCGCCTACGATAAAGAGATTTTTCATTCATTACAGGACGATGACCCTATGAAGGGGACGGCCATACCGCGATTCTTTAAGGCAAGTTATTTTAAGAGAATAGATTTTGAAAATAATCCGCCGATAACTTTCGAACATACAATCATCCATAAGAAAATAGTGGATATGGGCGCAAAGATTAAATTCATAGATGCCTATATCTGGCACCATGAGACGACTACTATACGGGAAGTAGCGCGCAAGTTCTTCAGATACGGTTATTATTATATTCCTGTTTACAGGCAGGATAAGAAACTTGCCGTATACCACAGCATGCCCAGGAGGACTTATTTTCACTATAAGGCGTTTAAGAACCCCGTTCTCTTTATCGGGTTATTCTATGTGTATTTTGTTAAGGCAATTTCTGCAGCCTCGGGGGCCGTACTTTTCTTATTAAAGAATAAAAAATGATAAGTAATCAAACCCAAGTCTCGGTAGTAATCCCTACCTATAACAGGGCAGGCGATTTAGAGCGGTGCCTTATCGCGTTATCTAAACAGACATACCAGTACTTCGAAATAATTATTATTGATAATGGGTGTACGGATAATACGTTTAATATATTGCAAAGGTATCCGGTAAGAGTAGTAAAAGATTTAACGAGGAATATCACCCATCTATTTAATGCTGGTTGGCAAGAATCCAAGTCAGATATAATAGCATTTACTAATGATGACGCAGAGCCAGATAAAGAATGGCTGCAAAATATCATGGTTACATTTGAAAAATATGAAGATGCGGGAGCGGTCGGCGGACCAACTATTTTGCCTAAGAGTATTATAAATAATCAAGAAATGCTTAGATTGCACCGAGAGTCTAAACGAAACATTTTACTCAAGATTCCCGCTTGGATTTATGAGTTTTTTGTCCTTGAGGGTAAATATCAGAAAATAGGCGTGTTGTGCGAAAGCGGAGCTTATAGCGTAGGAGGCTCTCTTTTAGAAAGCACTAAATTAAACAGGCCTATTTTTGTTGATTTGCTTAGTATTACAAATGTAGCAATAAAACGACATGTCCTTGAACAACTAAACGGGCTTGATGAAAATTTCCGGTTTACTCATGGCGACGGAGATTTATTTATAAGGATTAAAAATGCCGGCTATAAGCTTATTTTTGATCCTAAAGCTATAGTATTGCATCATGTAAACCCTATAGGTGATACAAGGGGAGCTTTTTGGAGAGGAAGGGATCAAGCCTTTTTTATAAGAAAATGCATTAGGCCAAAATCTTTTTCCGGAAAAGTAAGGTTATTATTAAATGTAGTTTTTTTTAACTTATACTGGATATATAAATCAATAGAAATGAGGAATTTTGCTTTTTTAGAAGGCATTTCCGGTTTCTTGAGAGGCTACTCGGATTATTACAACGTTAATAGGCAGAAGGATAATCGATTATGAAGTTTAGCGGTCAATCTATTTTTCAAAAGAAGCAAAAATACGATCTTTTCAATAATAAGATTTACGAACTAGTTGAGTATGATAAGACAGTTTTGGATATAGGGTGTGCCACGGGAAAGCTTCTAGAGAATTTAAAGAAAAACAAAAATTGTCAGGTTTTTGGAATTGAGTCTGATAAAGAAATGGCTAAGGAAGCCGCCAGAATATGCGAAAATTTAATTTGTGATGATGTGGAGTCATGTAATCTGCCTTTCCAAAAAGAATTTTTCGACATCATTATCTTTGCGGACGTATTGGAGCATTTGAAAAGGCCTGATTTATTATTGGAAAAATTAAAATTTTATATAAAAAGGAATGGTTGTTTGCTCATTTCTATACCTAATATTGCTTTTTTTCTGGCAAGATTAAATCTTTTTTTTGGCAAGTTTGACTATGTCGAATACGGGATTATGGATAGGACACACTTGAGGTTTTTTACATTAAAGACTGCTAAAAGGTTAATTGAAGAGAGCGGATATAAGATTGTATATCTGCAGGGTTATAATCAAGTAAAAGCGCGGTATTTTCTTCTTAAGCCCCTTGGTAAGATTTTTAAAACTCTTTTTGCTACCGATTTCATCATTAAAGCAGTAATAAAATAATGGAGAATAAGCCTTTATCAGAAAAAAAAGTCATTATCGCAAGTTACACTCATATTGCGAATAGTGTGTATACTACCATTGGCGGACCCGCACTTGCTGTTAAGAATTATTTACTAGCTAATAAAGTAAAATGTTTAGTCTGCATTTGGCAGCCGCTTCCTATTTCCGATACCTTATCTACGATAGAAGAAATATTTGAAAACGGAAAAGAGATTATAAAAAGAAAATTTTATGTTATCAATTGGCCTTTTGGCAGAAAAAAAGAAATCTCGTTTATTTATATTCTGCTAAAGGCGAGAGATGTTATATCAACGATGTATTTTACTTTAAAATTAAAAGGCTGTTTTGATATTTTTATAGGAGTTGAATCTTTAAATACGATTATAGGAATTTTATTGCGTAACCTTAAGGTAGTTAAAACGGTGATATATTACAATCTTGATTACGGCGAAGTAAGATTTAAAAATCGGGCGCTGAATTATATTTTTCACACTTTAGATATATTTTCCGTTACACACGCAGATTATACCTGGAATCTTGCAAAGGATGTAATTCATGCCCGCAACATAAGGGGTAAGCTTAAAAAAGAAACCAGGCCTCCATTACTCGTGCCTATAGGTATTGATTTATCCGCAATTAAGCCGTTAGATGTCGAGCAGATTGAACGAAAAACTATAGTTTACATGGGGATACTTGCTCATATACAGGGAGTTCAACTTATTGTTGAGGCTATGCCCCAAATATTAAAGAGTATGCGAGATGTGAAATTAGTAATTATAGGTTCTGGTCCGCTCGAAAAAACTCTTAAACGCATGGTAGATGAAAATAACTTATCGGAACACGTTACATTTATGGGTCTTGTAACCGACGAAGAGGTTAATAACATTCTATGTAGATGTGCATTGGGAATCGCTCCTTATTTTCCTGATCCTTATTCAACAAAGAGGGGTTCCGATCCTACGAAGCCAAAGTTGTATTTAGCTTGTGGTTTACCGGTTATAATAACGAGAGTTCCTCCAATAGCCCGCGAAATAGCAGAAAATAAAGCGGGTTTGGTTATAGATTATAGCAAAGAAGAACTTGTAAATGCGGTATTAAGGTTGCTTAGCGATGAAAAACTTTATCTTGAGTGTAGAAAAAATGCCCTTGAAATTGCAAAACAATTCGAATGGTCAAATATATTGAATAAGGCTTTCAGTTATAATTATTGAAAGTTATGAAAAAAAACTTAGCAGTAATAATAGTGTTTATTTTGCTAGTAATATTAGTGACATTCCCTTTAATTGTCAATATTAATAAGGATATACCGGGCTTTTTTTCTACCGATGAGTCTTTCGGTACTTTATGGGGTATCTGGCGGATAAAATCATTATCTATGCATAAACTTTTTTTTAGCCATGTTTCAGTAATCGCTTATCCTTTTGGAGTCGATATATATAAACCCGGATTTATTTCTTATTTGTGGATAACTTTACTATATTTTCTAAGTATTTTAACTACTCCAATTTTAACCTTTAACCTTCAGGTATTTTTAAATTTTTTCTTTAATGCAATTTTAACTTATTTATTGGTCTATTATTTAACTAAAAAAAGGTCATGTGGAATTTTCAGCGGTATAATTTTTGCTTTTTGCCCTTATCAGTTTTCCAGGATATGGCAGCATTTGGGGTTAACCTATAACCAATTGATTCCTTTATCATTATTTACAGCTATCTTATTAAAAGAAAAGAAAGGCAAAAAATATTTCTTTTTATTTTTAATAAGTATTTTACTGCTTTTTTCGTTTGACTTTTCAATTATGTATTTCGGGGTAACAACATTATTAACGCTTTTCATTTTCACAATTTTTTATCGATGGAAAGAAAAAATCTCAAGTAAAAAATTCTTTTTAATATCAGATTTAAAATATTTCAGAAATGCGTTTACCGCGGGAGTCCTGGCTGTAATTATTTTATCGCCTCAATTTTTACCGATAGTCTTGCATCGTCTTAATAATTCTGCATCTAGCGAGGCCTCTGTCTTTAATTTATACCGCAGGCCTTTTGAGGATTTATTTTCCCAATCCGCAAGGCCTTTAAGTTATTTTCTTCCGGCAGTAGTTCATCCGATATTTGGAAAATTTACTGAACAATTTATTGGTTCGTCTTTATACGGGGTTAGTCTTACTGAGCATACGCTTTATTTGGGATGGGTTCCGCTTATCTTGGCATTCGTGGCTTTTAGAAAATGGAGACGGGAGAGAAGACTAAGAGCCAAGAGCCAAGAACCAAGAGCCAGAGAAGATTTCTATATCAGCTTTTTTATATTTTTAGCAGTTGTGGTCTGGTTTTTCTCGCAGCCACCCTGGTGGAATATTTTTAGCTTTAAGATTTATATGCCTTCGTTTTTTATGTATAAAATATTGCCGATGTATCGAGCTTATTGCCGTTTTGGTATTGTGCTGATGTTGGCTGTGGCAGTCCTGGCAGGATTTGGTCTGAAGTTTATTCTCTTAAAACTTAAAGCTGAAAACTTAAAGCTATTCGTAACTATTTTATTCTGTGTTTTAGTTTTATTTGAGTTCTGGAATTATCCGCCGTATAAGGTAATAGATGTATCTAAAGTACCAGCGGTTTACTATTGGCTACAGAGGCAGCCGGGAGATTTTGTGATTGCTGAGTATCCATTAGATGCAGATTCGCCTAACGAGATGTATAAGTTCTATCAGACCAAGCACGAGAAAAAGATAATTAACGGAACTATACCCGAAACAGAAGCAAATAGAATTGCAAAAACCCTAACAAAGTTATCTGAGAAATCTACCGCTAGCAAGCTTAAGGAGTGGGGGGTAAAATATGCTGTGGTGCATAGGGATGGTTATCTGGAAACTGGGCTAATAGAGCGAATAGAGGAACTCAGTAAGATTTCTAAGAATCCGGGTTTAAAGTTTATTAAAACATTTCCTGCCCAAGAATGCCCCCGGAAAGATATAATATGTGTTGCAAAAACCGGGCCAATTGATGTCTACGAGGTAATTGCTAATTAGTACTCAGATATATAATAAATGTTTTAGTAACGGTATAATTGGGAAGTTTAAAAATGTTGCTTAAACCCTTTGAATCTAGTTTTGTTGATTGCACAGGCGATAGCATGTTTCCTTATGGACTTGTAGGCATTGGCATAAAAGACAAAGTGGCGAAATTATGAATTTTATGAAATGGGCGTATAAAAGTCCATTTATAAACTACATTTTATTAATTTTACTGAAAGTAAAAATTATTAAAATTTTTTTTTCCCAGCTTAAGCAGCAATATCTAAAAAATAAAATTTTTATGATTCAAGGGCATAAAATGTTAATGAATAATTTAGAACTATCAATTAACGAAAATTATGATGTTGCTGAAACGGAAATTGTAAAAAAGGAAATAAAAAGAGGCGATGTTGTTTTAGATATTGGGGCTAATGTTGGGTTTTACACTTTAATTTTTGCAAGACTCGTAGGACCTGAAGGCAAGGTTTTTGCATTTGAACCAGACCCAGAAAGTTTTTACTTACTGAAGAAAAACGTTGAGATTAATGGTTATACTAATGTGATATTGATACAAAAAGCAGTTTCAAATTCTAGTGGTAAATTACGACTATACTTAGCTGAGCTCAATAAAGGTGACCATAGAATATGGGATTCACGGGAAAAGCGTAATTCTATTGAAATTGAAAGTATTCGCTTAGATGATTATTTTAAAAATTATTCAGGAAAGGTTAGTTTTATTAAAATAGATACACAAGGAGCAGAAGGATTAGTATTCCAAGGTATGTCTGATTTTCTAAAGCAAAACAATAATGTAAGAATTATACTTGAATTCTGGCCTGCCGGTTTAGAAAGAACCGGTATAGATCCCGCTGATTTCTTGAAATTAATTTCGGAGCACGGTTTTAAATTATATCAAATGAAAGAGAAAAAAAATAGTTTAGAATTAGCCAATATAGGCGAATTGTTAAAAATAGTTTCAATTGATAAGTGGTTTAATCTGTTCTTGATTAAGGAAAAATGAATTTTATTAAGAAAATGAGGGATTCAATGTTTTTTAGCACACCCAAATACTGCTTTATAATAGAAGATTCTTAATTTTTAAGATTGGAGTATATATGTATTCTGAAATCAAAAAATGCCGAATATGCGGTAATTCACAGCTAATCCCGATTCTCAATTTGGGCTTTCAGGCATTGACAGGGGTATTTCCTAGGAAAAAAGATGAAGTGATTACTTCTGGTCCTCTTGAGCTTGTAAAGTGCCGGGAAGATAAAATTAATAATTCTTGCGGCCTTGTTCAATTAAGACATTCTTATAATTTAGGAGAGCTGTACGGAGATAATTATGGGTATCGTTCGGGATTAAATAAATCCATGGTAGAGCATTTACAAAGAAAAGTTAAAAAAATTGAAAAAATGATTGATTTGAATCCCAAAGAATTAGTAATTGATATAGGCAGTAATGACAGCACTCTTTTACAGGCTTATTCAAATAAGGATTTGATTCTTGTGGGGATCGATCCTACTGGAAAGAAATTTATAGAATACTACCCTAAGCACATACATCTGATTCCGGATTTCTTTTCTGCGCAATCCATAAGAAATATCTTCGCCGGCAAGAAGGCAAAAGTAATCACCTCTATTGCTATGTTTTATGACTTAGAGTCCCCAATGGATTTTATGCGTCAAATAAAGGAAGTTTTAAGCGATAATGGCATCTGGATTTTTGAGCAATCTTATCTACCGAGTATGCTTGAGGCGAATGCTTATGATACTATTTGCCATGAACATTTGGAATATTACTGCCTCAAGCAGATTAAATGGATGACAGATAGAATGGGTCTAAAAATAATTGATGTTGAAATCAACAGTATAAATGGAGGAAGTTTCTCTATAACAGTTGCAAAAGGCAGTTCACCTTACCGAGCAAAAAATACCATTGTTGAGAAACTTTTGCATGACGAAGAATATAAAGGATTAAATAACTTAAAGCCATATGAAAAATTTTCGCAACGTGTTTTTAAACACAGGAATGAACTAATAAAATTCATCCAGGAAGCAAATTCCGATGGGAAAAAATTGTTAGGTTATGGTGCATCAACTAAGGGAAATGTAATTTTACAATTTTGTAACTTAACAGAAAAAGATATACCTTTTATAGCCGAAGTAAATAAAGACAAATTCGGATGTTATACTCCAGGAACCTTGATTCCTATTATATCTGAAGTCGAAGCAAAAGCGATGAAACCAGATTATTTTATGGTATTGCCATGGCACTTCAAAGAAAATATCATTGCGAGAGAAAGAGACTATTTGAATTCAGGAGGGAAATTATTCTTTCCATTACCATCGTTGCAAGTGATTTGAAACATTCAGAGTCAAAAAGTGTAAAAATGAAATTTACTTAATAAATACATATATTCTAATGCCAATAATCCAAGATTTGCTAAATCATCTGCTAAAAAAAGAACCAATCCTAAAAAAAGTTAAAAAAATCTATGACTTTGTATTTGATTTAGTGATCGTGTGGCCCTATTATACAATATTTAGATCATGCGTAGGGTTTACCTTCCGGAGTGCAACGTATCGGTATTTCCTTAGTTCATATAATTTTACCTGGGAGAGCGAAAGAATTATTGAAGTTCCAATTATTTCAAGATTAGTGAAAGAAAGTTATGGGAAAAAAATTCTTGAAGTAGGTAGCGTTTTATCCCACTATTTTTGTGTCAATCATGATGTAGTGGACAAATACGAAAAAACCGACGGGGTAATCAATAAAGATATAATTGATTTTCAGCCGTGCTATAAATATGACTTAATTGTAAGTATTTCAACTTTCGAACACATCGGTTTTGATGAAAACCCCAGAGACCCTAATAAAATTTTGGATGCTATTAAAAATGTAAGGAATCTGCTTGCTCCGGGAGGTAAGGTAGTTATTACTTTACCATTGGGTTATCACCATGAATTGGATAAGTTATTGAGAGAAGAAAAGATACTGTTTGATGAGAAATATTGTATGAAGCGCATTTCAAGATTAAATTCTTGGGTAGAAGTTAATTGGGATGTTGTTCGCAATCCAACATACGATGAGCCTTTTCGTTTTGCTAATTGGTTATTCATCGGTGTCATTAATAACCATTCTGTGAAAGGAGCGGTTTAAGTAAGCTATTTATACCCGATGTTCTAATACTCGCTGGCCAGCGAAAATCTTGCTCTAGATAATCCTCTCTTTAAGTCCATTTTAACTTAAAACATCTTTATGTTAGTATCTTTTATCGTTCATTAGTTTGAATAGGGTCTGATGAAGAAGATAGAAACAAGAATCGTGCCTCAGGAGACACCGCCTAAATTTTATGCGCAGCATCTTAAACCATATGAGTTTTTGAGTAATGAAGCAACAGGTAAAACAGTTTTGGAAGTTGGTTGCGGCGATGGATACGGTTCATTTTATTTGACAAAAGTTGCAGCTAAAGTAATAGGGGTAGATTATGAAAGTGATATTATTCTTCGGGCACAGAAAGAATATAAAGCTGACAATCTCAAGTTTATCTGCATGGACGCTATAGAGCTGGGATTCGAAGATAATTCTTTTGATATTATTTGCGCATTTCAAGTAATAGAGCATATCCCGGAAGATAAGTTATTAAAATTTTTGGCGGGCATTAAAAGAGTTTTATCGGATGAAGGGAAATTCTATCTATCTACTTTGAATTTAGAGCACGCAGTAAAATCTCTCCTGACATATAAAAAGAACCCCGCTCACTGCAAAGAATTCGATCTTAGAGAATTGCGGGCGTTATTATTGAAAGTATTCCTGAGCGTTGATATTTATGGGGTAGGCCTTACCTTAAAACATCTAGTCTATCAGAGAATAAAAAGAATCGGATTATTTAATTTCTTTCCAAATGGAATAAACCCTGTAGATAAATTTTATAATAAGGTGACAACCGATGATTTTATTATCACGAAGCACAACCTCAAGAAAGTAATTGATTTCATTTGCATTTGCAAGAAAAATATTTTATGAATTATATTAGATTCTGCGTCACATTGCCTTAAGAATCAAGTAAATCTTTCATTAATGAAAGATTTACTTGACAAAATATAAATATAGATTATACTCTATATTGAGTATAGGTTATAATCTATCTATAGGTAAAATATGGATACCAAGATAAAAGAGGCACAAAAGAAGATTTTAAAAGTTTTTGCGGCT
>Ga0315273_10012674_pt1 | contig 10820 bp, 6 predicted proteins | sample YL17G02_0_MG_FD_205753 | JGI IMG/M metagenome (GOLD analysis project Ga0315273, IMG submission 205753) | Sediment microbial communities from Yellowstone Lake, YNP, Wyoming, USA - YL17G02_0 | ecosystem: Environmental > Aquatic > Freshwater > Lake > Sediment | place: USA: Wyoming | collected... | reverse complement strand
CCACCAGTTGTACCAGTGGATGAAATCGGACCACGACTGCCGGGTGTCGATGCCGCCGGGGTCGGCTTTCGGGCCCTCCGGAGGATCGATCTCGTCCCAACTCTTGAACTCGTGTCCCCACGCGCGCGACAGGGCAGCAAGGTCATCTCGATACATCCTCCTCAGCCATCGGCGGAAGCTCGCCTTCGCCGGGCGGCTGAAAACGGCGTACTGGCCTCCGGTCGAGGCAGCGTAGTGCACCTCGCCGTACATACTGATAGGCGATGAGAGAGTGAACGAGGCGACCCACGGCGCTTTCGCCATCGGGCGGATCCTGTCGCGGACGAACTCGCAGTAGCGCTCGGGCACCGCCTCGTGGAAAACCGCGCTTTCCATCCCCTCGCCCATTCGGCGGCCCTGGGCGTCCTGGTCCATGTCCTCGGCGGTGAGCCCCAGGCCCTCGATCAGTTGAGCGCCAGAGGGGCGCCCGGGGCAGCAGTTGGTGGCGATGCCGGCCACATAGAGCCGCTGCCCGACCTCAAGGTTGGGGTCATAGGAAGAGGTGAACCCGATCCCGATAGCCAGGAGCTTCTTGAGCTTCTCCTGATCAGCGCCGGGCCAGATCCAGTTGCCAAGCCGGGGCAGCTCCTTGACCGGGCCGAGGGCGGCCACCTGAGCGGCGAGGGCGGCATCACCCGCCCCCTTGCCGGCGGCGGAACGTGCGGGTCCAGCCACGCTCAGCGCCGCAAGCGCCGCCAGGCCGGCGATCGCGCATTGCATAATACTCAGGGTCATTGCGCCTCCCTTTCTCAGCCCTTTGTCCCCAACAGCCTGATCCCATCCACGAAGCGGCGCCCGCTCAAGATGAAGAGGATCAACACGCGCTCTACGCCACATTCCGGGGCAGCGTGAACCAGAAGGTGCTGCCCTTGCCCACTTCGCTCTCGACGCCGATCCCGCCCCCGTGCGCCTTGACGGCGAGCTTGCAGAAGGTGAGCCCGAGCCCCGTGGAGTACTTCTGCTGCGTGCGCCCTGAATCAAGTTCAGGGCCGACCTGGCCGAACTTCTCGAAGATCCTCTCTCGATACTCCTGCGGGATGCCGGGACCGTTGTCGCTCACGGATAGCCGGATCTCACTCTCACGCGGCTCGACGCCGACACGTATCTCGCCGTCCTCGCGCGTAAACTTCAGGGCGTTCGAGAGCAGGTTCTGGATCACACGGGAGATCAGGTGGGAGTCCGCGATCACGGGCACGCGGGCGTCCGGGGCATCGAGAGCGATTGTCCTCTGTTCCCTGAGTGACTCCAGCTTGGCGACCACGTCACTGACGGCGGCCACGACATCGAACTCCGAGACGTCGAGCTGCATCTCGCCATGCTCCATCTTGCTGACGTCCAGGAGCGAGCTGATCATCTCGATGAGGTTCTGCGTTTCACCGAGGACGACCGCAAGGTAGCCTCGGCCCTCTTCGGACAGGCTCGCGGCCTCGTGCGCCTGCAGGGTCTCCAGGTAGCCGTAGATGATCGTCACGGGGGTGCGCATATCGTGGACTATCATGTGCGTCAGGCTGTCCCGAAGAGACTCCAGCTCGCGGAGGGTCGTGTAGCTATCCTGTATGTCGCGGTTGCGGGCTTCGAGTTTGACGGCGTCCTCGCGGAGCTCCGCGGTTATCTTGGCAATGGACTCGCCCGCCCCCTGCAGGCGCTCGATCATGTGACTCTGCATCCGCGACAGTTGGCCGATCTCATCATTGGAGGTGAGTTGGAGAGGTTTCGTCGTGGCTTCGAATGTCTCGGTCAGGCTCCCTTGGGAGATCCTTTCGGCGACACTGGCGAGGCCGTCGATATCGGCCGCGACCATCTCTGTCTGCTTTTCGAGCCTGCCAACCGGGGACGTGACTCTGCGCGCAATCATGATGGAGGAAATTATGGTCAATGCCAGCAGCGCGAGGAGGATGCCGATGATGAGCTCCAGGTAACGGAAGCTCCTCTTCGCGTAATCGTCCATGGTCGATGCTGTTCTTGCGTCGAGGGTAGCGAAGAAATCGTCTATCGGCTTCATGATCTTCGCCTTGTCGCGCTGATACGCCTCGTCGTGCATGATCCTGATAGCCATGGCCTGGTCCGGTTTGCCGCGTTTGCGAAACTGCCCGGTCCCATCGTCGTAGAGGCCCGCCACCGCGCGCATGGCGGTGTTCTCTCTCTTGACCAGCGCGTCCGAGTTCCGGTGGGCTTCGCTCAGCTTGTGGAACTCGGCGTCAGTGAAACCCAGCCGGCTCATCCTCGCCTGCAGGGACACCGCTTCCGTTGCGGGCCGAGGGGCAGGCTCGCCCGCTGCCACGAAATCCCAGTAGATGCGGTTGTAGTGTTCGGGTCGCGGTTTCACGCCGTTTCGGATTGCGAGGACGTCCCGGTAGTACCTCTCATATTTCGGGTCGCCGGTCACAACGTAGATCCTCACGAAACGCGTCAGGTCATCCGAGCTCTGACGGAGCTCATCCGCGAGCAGATAGGACTCGAAGCGGACTCTCTGACTGAGTATCAGGTTCTCCTCGTTCACGTACAGCAGCGCGGCAACGACTCCGATCGCGAGGACCAGAATGAAGAACGACGCATAGACTACCTGGAAGAACCTGCGAATGGTCATGGTTTATCCCTTTATCCCCGACAGCTTGATCCCCTCCACAAAGTACCGCTGGTTGAAGATGAAGAGCACGAGGACCGGGATCAAGGCAATCATCGAACCGGCCATGAGCTGAGTGTAGTTGGTTGCGTGCTGGCCGACGAAGTACTTGAGCCCGATCGGCAGCGTGCGAAACTGCTCGGTGATCGTCACGACCAGCGGCCACATGTAACTGCCCCAGAACCCCATGAACGTGAACGTCGTCAGTGTCGCTAGAGCGGGCTTCGAGAGCGGCAGGATCACCCTCGCCCAGATGCCGATGTAGCCGGAGCCGTCGATCTTGGCGGCGTCCTCCAGGTCCGAGGGCAGGCCCATGAAGAACTGCCGCAGCATGAACGTCCCGTAGGCGCTGAAGAGGCCGGGGACGATCAGCGCCTGATACGTGTTGATCCAATGAAAGTGCTTCATGATCACGAACACCGGGATCATCGTGACCGAGCCGGGCACCATCATCGTCGCGAGATAAGCAAAGAACAGTTTGTCCCGACCCGGAAACCGCAGCCGCGCGAACGCGTACGCCGCCATCGAGCTCGTGAGCACCTGGCCGAACGTGCCGACAACCGCCACGAAGATGCTCGATAGGTAGAGCCGGAAGAAGCTGATCTCATTCCAGGCGTCGGGGTAGTTGCCCCACCACGCGCGGACCTTTACGCCGTCCACCACTCGATCCTGCCAGAAGAGGTGCTCCGGCAGCCACTTGATCCCGCCGCCGGTCGAGAAGACCTCGCCCGGCTGCTTCACGGAAGTGCTGATCATCCAGAGAAACGGCACGAGCATCGTGACCGCGCCGGCGCCCAGCACGGCGTACAGGACGATCCTCCTCCATGTCGTGAGCCTACTCATACACAACCACCTTTCCGCCGATCCGCCAGGTGAGGCGAGTGAGCAAGAGGATCACGGCGAAGATGAACCACGCAATCGCCGACGCGTAGCCCATGTTGAACTTCTCGAAGGCGGTCTGGTAGAGGTAGTATTCGACGGTGGTCGTGCTTCCCGCGGGGCCGCCGCCGGTCATGATGTTTGCGGTCATGAACCCGCTCTGGAAGCCGCCGATGATGCTCATGATCAGGATGAAGAACGTGGTCGGGCTGATCATCGGCCAGGTGACGGCCCAGAACTTGGCCCACCCTCCCGCGCCGTCGATCTCCGCTGCCTCGTAGTAGGAAGTCGGCACGCCCTGGAGCGCCGCGAGGTAAAGGATCATGTTGTAGCCGCCGAGCCCGCCCCAGAGCCCCATCAGGATTAGAGACGGCTTCGACCACTGCACCGTCCCGAGCCAGTCGGGAGGGGTCGCGAAGAACCCAGCGACGTAGGCGTAAATGCTCCGGCCATAAACGCCGATCAGGATGAATGTCGCGGCTCCAGTCAGGACCACGAGCGCGCGCAATACGCCCTCAGACCATTCCCGGCGCAGCTTGCTCGACATGTACCGGACCAGGGCGAGAACGCACGCGGCGGCGGCTGTCGCCGCGAGCCCGAAGATGATCGCGCAGAAGACGGTGAACACGATCGCAAGCGGCTTGCTCGCATAGATCGCAGCGCCGATCAGACGGACGCCCTTGTTGATCAGGCCGATGTCGGCGTTGTAGAGGTACTTCCACAGGATCAGCAGCGCGACGCCGGAGCAGACGGTCGGCAGGAAGTAGACCGTGCGCAAGACCACGATCCCCCTGAGCCGCTGGTTCATCATCAGCGCCACGATCAGGCTGCCGGCCATTCCGACCGGGATTCCCGCCATCAGGAAGACCGTGTTGTAGACATACTGCCAGAAGAAGGGGTCGTTGACGACAAGTTCCCCGCCCTCGCGGCGGAACCACAGGAGGCTCTGGAAGTTTTCCAGCCCGACCCACGAGGGCGGCCGGAAGATGTTCCAGTGCGAGAAAGCCATCACCAGCGAGATCACGACCGGGATCGACGTAAACGCCAGGAACCCGAGGAAGTTGGGCAAAAGGAAGCCGTACGCCGCCATCGCCTCGCGCCGCGACGCCGTCATCTCTCGTTTCGCCTTCTTCGATCTCACGATGGTTTCTCCATCACGAAAGCACGAAACAGGGGAAAACACGGAAGGGATTTCCAATCGCGAAATCCCGAAAGTCAGAAAAACGGAAAAGGAGCCAACAGGAGATCCTCATCAAGTCCGGTTTCGGGTTTCCTGTCTTTCTGGTTTTCGCGATTTCCCTTCTTTCGTGCTTTCGTGATCTCCGGTCCCTTCAATCCAGGAAGTTCGGGTTAGCCATGTTGCGTCCGATGATCGCGTTGACGCGGCGGGCGATCTCGTCGCAGGCTGCATCCGGTGATTGTTCCCCGAGCCACATGCGGTCGAGCTCGACGGACATGATCGCGATCACGTCGAGGTTGTTTATGTAAGGCGAAAGCTCCTGCACCCGGGCGTATCTCATTTCGTCCAGGTGGAGCTTGTTATTGCGCTCGTTCGGGTATTCGGGATTCCAGAGGAAGGCCTTTGTTATCTCGGGCGTGTTCATCGAGGGCATGCCGTCGCCGTAGTTGGCAACGAGGAGCTGGTTCTCCTTGCCCAAAAGGTGCCTGATGAACGTGATCGCGGCATCCTTGTTCCGGCAGGTCTTTGGGATCGAGTAGCATTTGGACGCGAGCAGCGTCACGCGGTTCGGGCCGTGCGGGACGCTGGTCACGTCCCAATCCAGGTCCTTTTGCTCGCGGTACTGGATCGCGATCCACCTGCCGCAGATCGTCATCGCGACCTTCGACTCGCGGAATAGCAGCGCGTCGCTGCCCCACGCGCCGGTCGGGGCCATGCTCTGCGCTTCGGAGGTGGTAGGCATCACGTGATGCCTGAGCCGCAGGTCCGCCCAGAAGCGGATGCCTTTCTTGACGGCTTGCGAGTCCATCACGCAGCACTTGCCATCCGGTGTGAAGAGATGCCCGTGATACATCCAGATGAAGAACCACCAGTCGCTGTTCGAGACGTAGAGTCCCTTCTGCTCCGGGACCTCGCGGTTGTTGACGATGCGATACTTCGTGAGCTTCTTCGCGGCCTCGAGGCACTGGTCCCAGGTCCAGCCGGCCTTGGGATACGGAATCCCAGCGTCGCGGAAGAGCCTGCGGTTATAGAAGACGACGTACGGCCCGCAGTTTTCGGGTATGCCGACAATCCGGCCCCGGTTGTAGATGTAGGGCGTGAGCTGGCTGTATAGGTTTTTGACCGGCAACCTGAACTTGTCTACATATGGCCCCAGGTCCAGCAGCACGTCGTTCTTGGCGAAGAGCCGGATGCTCTGAGGGTCGTAGAGCGCCATCACGTCGGGCGGGACATCACCGGCAAGCTGAGTCAGAAGGCGCTGCGCCTCCGCGCCCGTGTCGTTGATCACCTCGATCCCAGGATGACGCGACTCGAAGAGCTTGATCTGCTCCTTGCGGATGGGGTTAGGATCGACGACCCAACGCATGACGGTCCTGCCCGGCTCGATCGGGTTGGCGGTCGCAACCAGGTAGACGCCGATCGCAACCGTCAGCGCGGCGCCGAGCGCGATGGCGGCGGTCGTGATGAACCGTGTAAACTTGCCGGAGTCTTCCACTGCACAGACATGTTAGCTCAACTGCAGGCCATTCGGCAAGGTGGCGGGCGCCGTGAGCGTCACGTAGTGGCCGCGCCTCCGTGCCGGCCTGGGGTGGCGGGACTGAGCCACGCCGCTACGAAGTGCTCGCCAAGTGTGAACTGTTGCCCCCCGGACGCACACGCATTCCCGCATCCGGAGAGTCGGCGGGAAGGTCAGGAGGGCTCCGTGTCAAAAGAGGAATGGGATACCATTCATCGGAGGCACGGTTAGTGGACACTATGTTCAGTTGCCAGGACCTGGCAAAACTCGACGCCCCGCCAAACGCAATCTGGCTCGACGGCCTGGATCTGTCTCAAGCGGATCAGGAATGCGGAACGCCGTTCCCCCGCAGGTCGGCGGGCGACAGACCGATCATGCTCAGTGGGACAGTCTACGCGCACGGGTTCGGAACGCATGCGCGAAGCGAGTTCGCTGTCGATCTGAAGGGCGCGGCGACCAGGTTCGTGTCGATGGTCGGGCTCGACGATGAGTGCATCGGGAATGGCTCCATCACGTTCGAGGTGTGGGTTGACGGCAGGAAGAGATCGGAGGCCGGGGTGCTGCACGGCGGCGATCAGCCGGAAATGATCTCTGTGGATCTCACTGGGGCGACCAAAATGGTCCTGATCGTGACCGACGCGGGCGACGGCATCGACCACGATCACGGGGACTGGGCTGGGGCGATGCTCATTCTGAAACCTGATGCAGAGGAGAAGCCCGCCGCGGTGGTGGTACGCCCGGTCGAGCCGACAATACCGATGGCGTCAGGCACACCGCCCGAGCCGGCTATTCACGGGCCCAGAATCGTCGGTGCGACTCCCGGCAGGCCGTTTCTGTTCCTGACTCCTGCGACCGGCGACGGCCCGCTGACCTACACGGCGAAGAACCTGCCGGCCGGCCTCGCGCTCGACCCGAAGACCGGGATTATCTCTGGCTCGCTGGAAAAGGCCGGTGAGACGATCGTCGAGATCAGCGTCACCGGCTCTCGCGGAAAGGCGACGCGCAAGCTCAAGATCGTCGGCGGCGAGCACAAGCTGGCGCTGACGCCCCCGCTGGGATGGAACGCCTGGAACTGCTGGGCGTGCTCGATCGATGACCGCAAGGTCCGAGAGGCGGCGGATTGGATGGTCAAGAGCGGCCTCGCGGCTCACGGCTTCCAGTACATCAACATCGACGACTGCTGGGAGGGCGAGCGCGACTCGAAAGGCGAGATCACCACTAACGACAAGTTCCCCGACATGAACGCGCTGGCCGACTACGTCCACGCAGAGGGCCTCAAGCTCGGCATCTACTCCTCGCCCGGGCCGAAGACCTGCGCGAACTTCGAGGGCAGCTATCAGCACGAGGAGCAGGACGCCGCTACGTGGGCAAAGTGGGGGATCGACTACCTCAAACACGACTGGTGCTCCTACGGCAACATCGCGAAGGACGGGAGCCGCGACGAGCTCATGAAGCCCTACCGCGTGATGCGCCAGGCGCTCGACAGGTGCGGGCGCGACATCCTCTACAGCCTCTGCCAGTACGGGATGGGCAATGTGTGGGAATGGGGGGCCGAGGTCGGCGCCAACTGCTGGCGCACCACCGGCGACATCACCGACAACTGGGACAGCCTCTTGGGCATCGCGTTCGCCCAGGACGGGCACGAGAAGTTCGCCGGGCCGGGGCACTGGAACGACCCGGACATGCTCGTGGTCGGACACGTCGGCTGGGGCCCTGACCTGCGCCCCACCAGGCTGAAGCCAAACGAGCAGATAATGCATATCACAATGTGGTGCCTCGTCTCCTCGCCGCTCCTGATCGGCTGCAACCTCGCCGAGCTCGACCCGCTCACCATCGACCTGCTGACCAACGATGAAGTCCTCGACATCAACCAGGACCCGCTCGGCAAGCCGGCTGGTCGGAAGGCCCTCTACGGGCTCACCGAGGTCTGGGCGCGGCCGCTTTGGGACGGGACCATCGCGGTCGGCCTCTTCAACCGCGGCTCCGCGTGCGCCAGGGTCAGCGCGAAGTGGTCCGATCTCGAGATCAAGAGCTTGCAGCCCGTGCGCGACCTGTGGCAGCAGAGAGACCTGGGCGAGTTCGATGGCTCCTTTTCGGCGGAAGTCCCCGGCCACGGGGCGGTGATGGTGAAGATCGGAAGGCCGGACAGAACGGATTGGTAGCATTGAGCGGAGAGCAGAGAGTCGAGGGCAGAGAGCCGGAAGCTACTGCAGCACCGCGTTGTCTATCAGGCGTGTAGAGCCGATGCGGACGGCCAGCAGCAGGACGGCGGGCCTGTCAATGCGATCGATCGGTTCGAGGGTCTCGGCGTCGCGGAGGGCGACGTAGTCGATTTGGGCAAGCGGTTCAGACTTGATCAGGTTCTCGGCAGATTCTTGAACAGCAGCCGCCCTGCGTTCGCCGGAGTCGAAGGCCGCCTGAGCCTCCCCAAGCGACCTGCTGAGGACGAGGGCCGCCTTGCGCTCCTCCGCGCTCAGATAGGCGTTGCGAGAGGACATTGCGAGGCCGTCGGGCTCGCGAACGGTCTCGAAAGGCACGATCTCGAGCGGCATGTTGAGGTCACGAACCATCTTCTGGATCACCTTGAGCTGCTGGTAGTCCTTCATGCCGAAGTATGCATAAGTTGGCGCGATAATATTGAACAGCTTCGCGCACACGGTCGTGACCCCTCGGAAATGACCCGGCCTTGACTCACCCTCCAGCGTCTCCGTCAGATAGCCCCTGACCTCGACCCACGAGTCGAATCCCTCCGGGTACATCTCCGACCGCGAGGGCGCGAATATCAGGTCCACGTCGGCCATCCTGCACTTTTCGGCGTCCTCGACAAGCGTGCGGGGGTAATTCTCGAAGTCCTCCGACGGACCGAATTGGGTCGGGTTCACGAAGACCGAGACAACGACGAACCCGCACTCGGTTCTCGCCCGCCGCACGAGCGTCATGTGACCCTCGTGCAGCGCGCCCATCGTGGGGACGAACCCGATCTTCCAGCCGCGCGCACGAGCGCGGGCCAGGGTCTCGCGGGTCTCGGGTATTGTGTGCAAGAGTCTCACTGGCTACCTCCGCGTAGGAACGAAGGATTGGGACCACAGCGCTGGCATTCTATCGCATGGCTCGTCGTGCCAATCCTTCGCCCCTACCCTCCCGTCCGCCAGGTTTCGAGCAGCTTCTTCAGCCGGAAGTAGACCTCCTTGGGCTTCAGGTCCTTGTCGAGGAACCCGCCGTGACCCCAGAAGTGGCCGCCCTTGTCGCAGAAGTCCCAGTAGGTGATCGCCGAGATGAACGGCTTGCTGTACGCGACAGTCCAGAGCTGCTCCAGCCAATCGGCCTGGTTTGTCTGAGAGTGCGGAGCGTGCCATTGGCCCCCGGGCTTCTTCACCATCGCTGCCGGATCATCGGACGTGTCGCTCGCCATCGCGTGCTCAGTTATGTGCACCGGCTTGCCGAATCGACCGAATCGCTCGAGCATCCGGTCGATCTCGAACACGTCCCGCTGCGGGTAGTAGATCTGCAGCCCGATGACGTCGAAGTCGAAGCCGCTCTTCACGCAGTCGCCGACATACTGCATCGGCGTGTGGCGCAGACTCTTCGGGAGGCGCTCGCCTGGCTTGGGCGCGGCGTATTCGCCCCAGAGGGCGGTGCTGTTGACGACGGTCGTGGCCTTCGGGTTGGCGGCGCGAGCTGTGTCGCAGGCCATCTTGGTGAAGTCGAGAAGCTGCTCGTAGGTGAAGTTGAGCGTGTTGGCAAAGTCGTGGGCCTCGTTGATCACGTCCCAATAGTCGATCCGGCCCTTGTAGCGGCGGACAATGTCGGTGATGCGCTTGACGTGCAGCCGCCTGACGTTCTCGAAGCTCTTATCCTCCAACCACTTCGGCACCCCCGCCTCGTGGAACCAGATGAGCGGATGGCCCTTGGGCACGATCTTGCCCTTCGCGCACCACTCGGCCATCTCGTCCAGATGAGCCCACCCGGGCTTGCCCTGAACCGGCTCAAAGCCGCGGTAGTAGAACGGGAGTGTACAGTAGTTGAGGAGGTCGTAGAAGGCCTTGGTGTACGCTTCGCCGGCGTCGAGACAGTGGAAGGCGTTGGCGCCGAACTTGAAGCCGGGCCTGGCGCCGTATTTCGAGATCGCGTGTTTCGCCTTCTCTATCGCCACCATCTCGCCCGCCCACATCATCTCCGAGAGCGCGTCCCAGTACTTTCGGCTGAGCGCTTCCGGCGTGTCGTCCGAACGGACTGTGCCGATCAAGCCCCGTGCCTTCTCGATGCGCTGGTTGAGCTCGGGCGTGAGGACCACTCCAGCCTTGCGCGCCGCCTCCACCGCCGACTCGACCGCCTTCAGCCTGCTCTTTGACACCTCCGTGTTGAGAATCACGTTCTCGCCGAGCTCGCCGGGCTCGTAGCCCGAGCCGCCGTTGTCAGCCACGAGATACATCCAGCCGAAGCCGTCCACCCAGTCGGCGCACGCGATCTTGAAGGGCGCCCGCGGCTGCTCGGCGATCAGAACGCCGTCCTCGCCGGTCAGCGCCACCTTGAGAAGGAGAGGGTTGTAGTCGAGGTCCATGAAGTAGACACGCTCGAGGCTG
>Ga0315273_10012673_pt1 | contig 10821 bp, 6 predicted proteins | sample YL17G02_0_MG_FD_205753 | JGI IMG/M metagenome (GOLD analysis project Ga0315273, IMG submission 205753) | Sediment microbial communities from Yellowstone Lake, YNP, Wyoming, USA - YL17G02_0 | ecosystem: Environmental > Aquatic > Freshwater > Lake > Sediment | place: USA: Wyoming | collected... | reverse complement strand
AACGCGCCCCCAAGTGTCCCGGAATTCGGGCGTTGCCTTCAATTCCTCAAACGCCTGGTTGAACAATTGCCGGATGACACCGTCTTCGGCCGCATAGTTTGCCACGCGGTCAATAAAGAAGAGGGAGAGAACCTTGATTTCGTGGCGGCGGAGCCGTTCCTGTTTACGAAAGTGTTCTTCAATCGTCTGGCGGATTTGCGCCTCAAAAATGGCGTCGCGGTCGGCGCCAATCTCCTCGCCGACCCTCAACTCGACATTATTGGCGAACCGGACGAAGCCAGCGCCCCGGTTGATCTCGTCCACGACAAAGGGCGCGTACTCGGCCCGGTTGGTCTTGGCCTGGAGGGAATCTCCGGGCTTTACGGTTATCCTGGCTTGAGCGACGGCCCCTTTTCTTGAAAGTCTGCGGACGCGCAGCCGGGCCGTGAGGCGCGTTTTCCTGGCCTGGATGTCTTCGAGAACGAGGTAGGGCAGGTTTTCCTGGCCCTCGGTTATGACCGAATCCACCTCGATCTTTTTGACAAGGCCCTGGCGATAGGCATCTGCGGGAGAAAGGCGATACACGATGTTATACGGGACACGGTGGGTGGCGCTATAGCGCAGGGCGAAGAGGGGATCGAGAGCGGCCAGGGCTGTGATGCTCTTTTCGCTTTCCATGTTTTGCGGCTCGTCGAGGATGAGGATGGGCCGCGCCGCCTGGATCAAGTGGATGGGCGTTTCGCCCTGAAGGCGGTCGGTGGATTGGCGGATGACGTTGGAGGCCTTGTTGAAGGAATCAATGGTCATCACCAGGATTTCGACGCTGCTTGTCTGGGCGAACTGCCTGACTTGCGAGAGGTTTGAGGAATCGTACACGTAGGAGCGGTACACGGGGTTGCCGTACAGGGCATTGAGGTGCTTCTTGGTGATTTGAAGGGTTTTCTGGACGCCCTCGCGGATGGCGACGGAAGGAACCACAATGATGAACTTGAGCATCCCATAGCGCTTGTTGAGTTCGAGGATCGTGCGGAGGTAAACGTAGGTCTTTCCCGTGCCCGTCTCCATTTCGACGGAGAAGTTGGGGAATCGGGCGGTCTTGGGGCCGGTAAGGGTTTCGATGCCTTGCTCGATGCACTGGAGGGCTGCGTCGGGCCTGATGCCGTTGCGTGTCTGAACTTTTTCGAGGTTCGCGAGGAGGGCCCGCTCATCCAGGTCGAGGCGGTTAGGGATGGCCGAGACGCCGAAGAGAGGCCCGGCCGCAAAGTGCATGGCCGGTCCAAGCCGTGGCTGGCCGTCGAAGAGGTCCGTGACGGCCTCGATGGCCTTGACCTGAAACTCCTGGTTGGGGTCGAACTTGAATTCCATCAGCCTGAGGTCTCCGGCGGCCCTTCCAACTCCCCGATCTGCTTCGGGAGTTTCTTCTGTTCTGAGAGGAGCCTGCGCTCGACCTTTTTTACATCCTCGGCCGGGGGCAAGGCTTCGGGGACGATGCCGCGGTCCACCAGGAGTTGGCGGACTTCGCGGTTGTTTCTTACGTGCTCGTCCGTGATGGTGAACTCGGTGCCCAGGCCGTTGCGCTTGATATTAAAGTTGGTGATTTCGTTGGCGAAGTCCTTGGCCTTGATGGTGATGGTGGGCAGGAAGTCGGCCAAGGGGCGCCCTTTCGGGACGCGGAGTTTACCTTTCATGTCCTGGGTAGTCCGGCCGCCGAAAAGGGCCGTGTCGCCCTTGCTTCGGATGCGGGCGAAACTTTCGTTCTCGCGCAGGCGGTCGAAGATGACGCCGGAGAGTTCCTTTTCGGAGCGGGAGAGGCGCTTGCGGGCCCCGACCCGTTCGGCCTCGGCCAGCCGCTTTTCGATGATCTCCTGCTTGCGGGTCTGGACGGCGAAATAGGTCTGGGCGAAGGCGATCTCTTCCTTGGCGGGGTCACCGTTCTGGGCGATGAGGTAGCAGGCGTAGCGCGTCAGGGCGATGTCCTCGATCTCGCGCTTGGCCCCTGAGCCGAGGTCCACCATTTTGCGCGCGCGCGCAAAATGGTCCTTCGGATCATAACCCGAGTTCTCGCAAGCGGTTATGGCCTTGTCGATGACCGCCGCGAACGTCCGCCACTGGTTGTAGCCCAGGAGCATCTGGAGGTCGCGGGCGCACCAGAACTCCACGCCGCTTTCGGGGTGCTTGCGGACCATTTCCTCGAAACTCGAATGCAAGCGAACTACAATTTCCTTATCCATGTGCCTCTCCCCCTTCTCAAATCGTCTTCAGGTTACACTGAAGCGCCAGGTTTGCCGCCTGCTCGTCGGTAAGGGCGGAGTCGCGGCAGATGAAAAGGTCGTCCTTCTTCAGGGCCAGGGCCTTGAGCGTGGCGGCTTTTAGTTTGTCATCCAGACAGATGCGGAAGGATTGGCCTTTGTCCGGGTCGGTCACGCACCAGACCGTGTTATCCTTGATGCCCGCCACCTTCTCGATCTTCGAAGTCAGGCTGTAGCCTTCCTTCAAGGCCACTTCGTAGAGGACGTTCACAGGCTTCCAGCCGGGCAAGAGCGGATCGGCGAACATCTCCATTGTGTCGGCGTACGCCTCGCCGTCTTTCTTCTCGACGCCCTTCCAGGGCCGGTAGTTGCTTTCAAGCAGTTTGAAGATTCTGAACCCGATGTCTTCTGGCTCCTCACGGTCTTTCAGGTCTAGCCCCCCCTTGGCGGCCTCGCGCATCTCCTTTACGACCCGCCGCATACGCTCCTTGCCAATCTCAGCAATGGTCTTGAATCCCATCCTACGACCACTTGATACTTCTGGGGTAGGCTCCGGCATCTGAACCATTATAACCCTGCGGCTTCCGCCATCTTCTTGGTTCAACTCCCACACGGCATGCGCGGTTGTGCAGGAACCGGCGAAAAAATCGAGCACAATGGAGTCTTCCTCGGAAGCGCCAATCTGAAGAAGGCGTTTCATAAGCGATACCGGCTTTGGAAAATCGAACGGACTCTTGCCGCCGAATAACTCCTTCAATGTCGCAGTACCTTCGGCCACTGTGCCCACATCTGTAAAGAGCGTTCGATGGGCCTTGTAGCGCGGGCCAGCCGTGCGGATCTTCTCGTATGCGACGTACGTGCCGTCGGCGCGGGGCTCGAACAAAACGTCGTTGTCCTCGACAAGTTTCGTCATTTTGGGCCTGCCCCACCGCCACCGTCCTTCACTCCCATCGTTGCGAAGCGGGTAAACATCCTCTTTGTTCGGGCCGGGGATCGGAAACCACATAGTTGGCCGGTCAGCACGAGCAGAACCGGCACCCCACTTGTTCAGTTCGCGCCCCTTGCGATAGGGCCCCTTTTCGTCCGTCAGGTCAAGCGGCTGCGCATCGGCAACCTGTCTGCCTACGGCACTTGGATCATTCTGCCGTGCATAAGCAAGGATGTACTCATGTTCTCCAACTACAGTACCTACGTTTCCACCCCCGCCCCTCTTCGACTGCCAGACGAATTGAGCAACGAAGTTCTCTTCCCCGAAGATATCGTTCATGAGCAATCTCAGGTCGTACGCCTCCCGGTCGTCAATGCTCACGAAGATGATTCCGTCATCATCCAGGAGTTGCTTGGCCATAAACAGCCGCGGGTACATCATCGACAGCCAGGCCGAGTGGTAGCGGCCGGAAGTCTCGGGGTTGCTTGTGAGCAGGTTGCCCTCGGAATCCTTTTGGCCGGTCATTTTCAGGTAATTGCCAAGGGGGTCGCGGAAGTCGTCCGGGTAGATGAAGTCGTTGCCGGTGTTGTAGGGCGGGTCAATGTAGATCATCTTCACCCGCCCGGCGTAGGACTTGTAGAGGAGTTTCAGGACTTCCAGGTTCTCGCCCTCGATGAAGAGGTTTTGCGTGGTGTCCCAGTCCACGGACTCTTTGGGGCACGGAACGAGCGTAGCGCGACTTGGAACCTGGAGCAGACGCATCGCGTCGCGCTTCCCCGCCCACGTAAACGAGTATCGCTCCGGCCGGTCTTCCACCTCCTCGCCCAAGGCCTCGCGCAGCCTGTCAAAGTCAACCTTGCCTTCCGTGAAGGCCTCCGGCAGGAGGTCCCGCAGGCCGGCGATTCGGTCGGCGGAGATGTCGGCAGACTGCATGTTGACCTTCTGTTTCTTTTTCTTCTTGGAAGGCTTTCGTTTGTTTGGCATGAGTTGACCCCCAGGCTCCTCTTGGCAGCGAGAAAATACCACGGCGAGAAGCATCGGGCAAGGGGAAAGGGGGAGGCGGAGTGAGGCAACCCGGAGCCCGGAGCCCGGAAACCGGAAAGAGAGACTAAGGCGAACGTCCAACAGCCAACGTCCAACGTTCAGAGGAACGGCGAGGGGAAGGGGGCTTTTTTGATGGACAGTTTTGGGCGGAAGGGCAACTAAAATCAGTGCAGAGTGTAGAGTGCGGAGTGCAGAGTTAACGACCCGGCTCCGCCCTGCGGGCTTCAGGCTTCGTCCTGCGGACTATGCCGTGACGAGACGCCGTGGCAAGCAGGCGGCTTTTTTGTGGACAGATTTGGGCAAAAAGGCTTATAATTGCTGCGAGTATAGTGCCAATTGCGGCGAGGTTCGGCGCGAGCCTACTCCGCCGAAGCAGATGCTTCGGCTACGAAGGCCGGAAGTACGAGGCGGCAATGTGGACCAGATTAAGCGGCCGTCCGAGGAAAGGCGGGGCGGATGTCCACCCTGTTCGCATTCCTGGTAAGGGAACCGAAGGCCGGCCGGGTGAAGCCCGGCCTGGCGGCGGTCCTCGGTGCGCCCGCGGCCGCGAGGGTTTACCGTAGTTTCGTGATGGACCTGTGCGAGCGATTCTCGGGCCTGTCGGTCCGGAGCCGGGTGCTGGCCTATGCCCCGCGCGGCGCGCGGAAGTCGGTGGAGTTGCTGGCGTCGCGGCACTGGCGGCTGATGCAGCAGCAAGGCTCGACGCGGGGCCAGGTGCTGGCGAGCCTGTGCGAGTACGCCTTCCGGTCGGGGCATCAGCGGGTGGTGGTGCTGGTGACGGATTGCCCGACGGTTCCGGACGCGTTCGTCATCGAGGCGTTCGACCGGTTGCTGGTGGACGACGTGGTGCTCGGCCCGACGACCGGGGGCGGGGTGTACCTGGTGGGCCTCAGCCTGGAGAGGCCGGAACTTTTTCTCGGCTTCGACTGGGACGGCGAGGGGGTGTTCGACGCCCTGGTGGACCGGGCGGAGGCGTTCGGCCTCGTCCTGGGCCTGGTGCCGCACTGGTATGAGGTGGAGGACGCGGCGGGCCTGGAGCGGCTGGAGAGCCACCTGAGGGCGCTCGGCGTGGCGGGAAGCGAGGGGCTGCCGAAACGGACGGCGACGCTGCTGGGACGGTTGAGGCAAACGGAGTAGGGCGCGTACCACGAGAGAGCCCGGTCGCAAGGGTGTGGAGCACTGGCGGACAAGCCGCCAGCCGGCCACGGCACGAGCCGTAGCCGTGCCAGGGTGGCACCCGGCATGCTTTCGCGAGCGAAAGCATGGCACCCGGACAGCGGTTGAGGCAAACGGAGTAGGGCGCGTGGCGGGAAAAGGGCGCAAGCCTGCGAGGGGCGGCACTGGCGGATCCCGGCCCCAACGGGGCAGGCGCGCCGATGCGCTTCGGCGTGGCAAGCAAGCCGCCGGCCGGCCACGGCACGAGCCGTCGCCGTGCCAGGGCGGCACCCGCAGGGGATCTGCGGCAGAGGAAATAGGGGGTCGGGCGATGGCGGGCGAATTAGAAGAAGTGCGGAACTCGACGGTCCTCATCGCCGACGACAACCCGCAGAACGTGGAACTCCTGCAGGCGTACCTGGAGGAACTGGGGTGCCGGGTGGTGGCGGCGGCGGACGGGCAGGAGACGCTGAAGAAGGTGGCCTCGGAGAAGCCGGACCTGATACTTCTGGATATCATGATGCCGAAGATGAGCGGGTTCGAGATTTGCCGGAAACTCAAGAAGGATCCGGCGACCGCGGGGATCCCGATCTGCGTGGTGACGGCCCTGACGGAGGTGGGCGACATCGAGCGGGCGGTCGAGGCGGGGACGGACGATTTTCTCTCCAAACCGGTCAACCGTTGGGAACTGGTGACGCGCGTGCGGAGCCTGCTGAAGGTCCGCCACCTGCAAAACGAACTGGAACGTACGCTGGCGTACCTGGAGGAAGTGGATTCGAGCCGGGGCGAAGGCGACGCCTGAAGTCGCTTCCCGCGGGGGTCCATGAGGCCGTCGGCTTCTCTTGATCCGAGCGACATGGGACACGCCAAACACCCTCCCCGTGCCGATGAGGTCCGATCGTTTCTGCGGGACCGTCGCGGCGCCCTTCGGCAAACCCTTTCGGATTTGATCCGGGCGCGGACCGAGAACCCGCCGGGCGACGAACATCTGGCGGCGAAGATTCTCACGCAATTCTGCGAGGCCGAAGGCATCCCCTACGAGACATTCGAGAAGGAGCCGGGGCGGACGAACGTCGTCGCGCGCGTGGGTAGCGGCCGGCCACGCATCGCCGTGCCGCTGCACTTCGACGTCGTCCCCGCGGGCGACGGGTGGGAGACGGACCCGTTCGAGCCGGTCGTCCGCGGCGACCGAATCATCGGGCGCGGGGCGAAGGACAACAAAGGCCCGCTGGCGGCGATTATGCTGGCAGCGAAATATCTAAAGACGCGCGAGGCGGAACTGGCGGGAACCCTGCTCCTCGTGGGTGCGGCCGACGAGGAGGCGGGCAGCGCCCTGGGGATGCGGTACCTTCTGGAGGAGTGCTCTTTCGAGGCGGACGTCGCCATCGTCCCGGACGCGGGGCACGAGATGCGCCGGGTCCTGGTGGGCGAGAAGGGGGTGCTGTTTTTCAAGGTGGTGGCGGAGGGCCGGCAGGCGCACGGCTCCTCGCCGGAGCGAGGGGCGAGCGCGCTTTGGCCGGTGGTGGATTTTTTGAATCGCATCCGGGACTGGCGTCCCCCGTCGGCGAAGTCGGACCTCTTCACGCCGCCGACGCTGAACGTCGGGGCGATCCACGCGGGAACCGTGCCGAACATGGTCCCGGGGCGGTGCGAGGCGCTTGTGGACATCCGGTATCTGCCGGGGACGGCCGTGGAAAGTATATTGGTGCATTTGCGCGGCATTATGTCGGAAGTTGCGGTGAAGTCGGCGGGGGTGCGGATGCGGCTGGAAGTGGTTTCGGACCAGCCGCCGAGCCAGGTGGCGACCGACCATCCGCTGGTGAAGGTGATTCAGCGGCGGACGGAAGAGGTGACGGGTCTGAGGCCGGAGGTGTTCGGCCAGTCGGGGGCGTCGGTGGCGAAGTTCCTGGTCCTGCGCGGGATGGCGGCCGTCGGGTTTTCGTGCGGGCCGGAAGGCGTGGAGCACATGGCGAACGAATGGACGAGTCTCGATGAACTGGCCCGGTTTGCCGAGGTCATGACGCTCGTCGTGTGGGATCTAATCAGCGAAGGGGTGTGAGCGAATGAGAAACGCGGCAGCGTGGTTCGGCGTGGCGGCGCTCGTGCTCTCGGCGTGGGTGGCGGGCGGGTGCCGCCTCGCGGGCGAGGAGCGGCCGGAGGCGGCGGTGGCGGCGGTCGAATCGGTGCGCCCTGCGCGCGAGCGGATCGAGCGGTTGCCGAACGGCCTGGAGGTGATCGTGCGTGAGCGGCACCTCGGGGGCGTGGCGGCGTTTCGCGTTTACGTCGGCGCGGGGAGCCTGAACGAGGGCGAATATGCCGGCAGCGGAATCTCGCACCTCCTGGAGCACGTCGTCTCGGGCGGGACGACCCAGGAGCGGACGGAGGCGGCGACGCGCGAGGCCCTCGAGGCCATCGGGGCCCAGACCAACGCCCACACGAGCAAGCAGTTCGTGTGTTACCACGGCCAGGCGGAGGCGGGGCGTATCGGTGAACTCGTCGACATCATTTCAGATTACGTCGTGAACAGCCGGGTGGACGCGAAGGAGTTCGCCCGCGAGTTCGAGGTGGTCCAGCGCGAACTGGAGCGCGCGGAAGCGGACCCGGACCATGTTCTGTGGCGGCTGGCGGACGAGAACTTCTTCCTGGCCCATCCGGCGCGGTACCCGGTGATCGGGTACCTGGACGCCCTCAGGCGTCTGACGCGGGAGGACCTGGCGGCGTTTTACCAGCGGGCGGTGCGGCCGGACAATGCCGTCGCGGTGGCAGTCGGCGACTTCGATGCGGACCAGGTGTTCGAGGAGATCCGGTCGGCGCTGGGAGGCTGGGAGCGGCGGTCGTCGGGGCCGGTCGTCCTCGGGCCGCGAGAGCCTCAGGTCGCGCCGCGCCGGGCCGAGCAGGAAATGGACGTCGCGAGCGTGCGGGCGATCCTGGAGTTTCCGACGGTTCAACTGACGCATCCAGATTTGTATCCGCTGGACATCCTGGCGTTCGTGCTGGGGGAAGGCCGGGCGTCGCGGCTGGTGGGGGACCTGCGGGAGCGGCGCGGTCTGGTGCAGGAGATTGCGTGTTTCAGTTACACGCCTGCGGGGTACGACGGCGGGCAATTCAGCGTCCTCTGGCAGGCGGAGCCCGAGAAGGCCGAGGCGGCGCGCGCCGCGGCGCTCGAGCATCTGGCCCGGGCGGCGCGCGAGGGGATCACGGCGGAGGAACTTGCCCGCGCGAAGCGGCAGAAAGCGAGCGAGTACGTCTTCTCGCTCCAGGCCTGCGAAGATATAGCCGCCGACCTCGGGACGAACGCCCTTCTGGTGGGCGACCCGCACTTCTCGGATCGCTACGTGCGGAACATCCAGGGCGTGACGCTCGAGGACGTGAAGCGCGTGGCAGCGAAGTACCTGAGGCCGGAGGTCCTGTGCGAAACGGTCGTGCGGCCGAAGGAGAAAACCCCCGCCGAGGGCGAGAAACCGGCCGCGCCGGCCGTCGCGTCGCAGCGGCCGGAGATCATCTCGCGCGTGCTGGCGAACGGGGTGCGGCTGCTCTTGTGCCCGATTCCGGATTGCCCGACGGTGAGCATTCAGATGGGCCTGCGCGGAGGGCTTTCGATTGAGTCGGAGAAGAACGCGGGCATCTCGCATTTCATGAGCCGCATGCTCCTGAAAGGAACGTCGAGGCACACGGCATCTGAGATTGCCTCCGCGACCGACGCGATGGGGGCGGACCTGACCGCGTCGTCGGGGCGGAACGCGATTTACCTTTCGGCCCGGTGCCTGTCGGAGGATTTTGAGAAGACGTTCGACCTGGCGTCGGCGAGCATGCTGGAGCCGACGTTTCCGCCCGAGGAGGTCGAACTGATGCGGGGGCAACTGTTGGCGGAACTCGCGCAGATGGAGGACACGCCGCACGGCGAGGCGGCCCTCTTTTTCCAGCGGTGCTTCTTCACGGATTCGCCGTACCGGTTCCCCGTGCAAGGTTCGGCGGAGGTGGTGGCGGCCGTCGGGCGCGAGGACCTCGCCGGCTGGCATAAACGCCTGGTGGTGGGAAACAACCTCGTGGTGGCCGTCTTCGGCGGGATGGACCTCGTGAAGGCGGCCAATTACGTCGCGCGGCGAGTGGAAGGTTTGCCGGCGAACCCGGACCTTAAGTTTCCGGCGGACGTCGCGCCGCGCAAGACCGCGGGGCGGGAGGTGTACATCAAACCGTCCGAGAAAGGCGCCGCCGTCGTGTACGTCGCCTATCCCGGAACGGACATCTACAACATGCGGGACCGGTTCCCGATGGACGTGCTCGACACCGTCGTCTCGGGCTACCAGATGCCGAGCGGCTGGCTGCACGAGGAGTTGCGCGGCAAGGGCCTCGTGTACGAGGTGCACGCGTACGCGATGACGGGCCTTCTGCCGGGGTGCTTTGCGGCCTATGCCGTGTGCCAGCCGGAGAAGGCGGCCGAGGTCGCCCGGACGATCGAGTCGGCGATGAAGCGGGCGGCATCGCACCGTTTCGAGGAGAAGGAACTAGCGCCGGCCCGCGCGACGGTCATAACGGCCAAGGAACTCGGGCGCGAGACGGTGGAAGGCTGGGCGTTCGAGGCGGCCGTGGACGAGGCGCTGGGACTCGGCGCGGAATTTGCGCGCGAGGAAATCCAGCGCGTCCGGGCCGTGACGCCCGAAGAAGTCGGGCGCGTCGCGCGCGAGTATTTGAAGACGCCCGTCATCTGCATCGTGACGAGCGACCCGAAGGCGGCCGAAGCCGTCCGCAAGTAATACTACTCCAACGGCGGAGCGGTGCTTGTAGCGTAGTAGTATATTAGCGCGGCGGGCGCGGGCAGCCCATTCAACAAGACGGGCGGCCGCAAAGGGGCCGCCCATCTTGAGAATCCAGTCTTGAACCCGCTTCACGTCATGCGGCGACGGCGGATCAGCGCCAGCCCGCCCAAGGCCAGCAGCGCGAGGGTCGCCGGCTCAGGCACGGCCCCGAACTGAACGCCAGAGATCTCCACAGAGGCCGTCGCCTCCGTCAGCGGGTCGAGTTGGAATTTCAGAAGGTAGTCCCCCGGCGCCCAGTCCGTTCCCGTCCAGATGATGTCCTGGTTGACCCCCGCATCGGCCTCAGACCTCAGCATCTCGTACACGAGATCGCCCTGCCAGTAGACCGAGAAATGAGATTCCGCTTCGGTCAGGAATTCGTATCCAAACAAAATGAAGTTCGCGGACTCCGTGAGCGTCACCGCCACCTCAGCCCATACCGGCGATCCCGTTGTCAAACGCAACTTAGCATCCATCGCCACCACCGTTCCCGTGTCACTGGCAGTGACCGGTGTGAGTGACCGGGGCAGGTCCAGGTGCCAGGCCTCAGCCCCAACAAAATGTCCGGCCTCCTCTGCTGGCCAAACCGAGCCGGGCGGGTAATCGAACATTTCCGGACGGCTTCCACTGTACTCCAGTGTCTGCAGGAACCCCCACCCGTGTGCAATCG
>Ga0315273_10012672_pt1 | contig 10821 bp, 6 predicted proteins | sample YL17G02_0_MG_FD_205753 | JGI IMG/M metagenome (GOLD analysis project Ga0315273, IMG submission 205753) | Sediment microbial communities from Yellowstone Lake, YNP, Wyoming, USA - YL17G02_0 | ecosystem: Environmental > Aquatic > Freshwater > Lake > Sediment | place: USA: Wyoming | collected... | reverse complement strand
CGAAGTGAGCAACCGGGGCCGGAAACGCCGCGCATAGGGCTCGATCGCGACGTAGAACACCCATCCATACGCGAAATCGTAGAGGCCCCACGCCAGGGCCGACCGAAATTGTTCGGTGACCGAGCCGAGGGTGTGATGGGCGCCGAGCAACCACACCAGAATCCGCAGCGCCATCATCGCGGTCGCCACGCGCAGCGCGCGACGGGTATCGCCGCGGCCGGCGCGCAGATTGCGGCGCGCGAGCCATGCGCCGATCAGCATCGCCGCGAGGAACAGCGCGGGCCTCAGCGCGTGTCCGAGGTTCCGCGTGGCGCTCACCGGATCGACCGGTCGCGCTGGCGCCGCGGTATGCGGCCGGGCTGTGATCGGGAGTGCCGACGGCGTGGCCTGTGGCATTCCCGGGCTCGCGAGACCGTCGATTCGGATGAGTCCACCGAGGCCATCGAGCCTCACGCCCACCATCCCGGTCGCCCACGGCGGATCGGTGTAGGTGGCACGGTACCACGGCCCGGCGGGCACCATGGGCGCGGGGCTTTCGCGGTACCAAAACGTCACGACCGGCGGGCGCGCGCGCGACAGAGCCTGCCATCGCGAGTGAGAGGGGTTCGTGGCGACGATGCTGTCCAATATGGACTCGTCGAAGTCGTACCCGTAGACGCGATCTGCGGCAGGAGCTGCGGCACCGAACGTGCGCAGCAGCTCACGCGCACGTCCCGCCATGACCTCCGCCGGTTCCGGCAGCGTCAGTGCGGGCACGACGCGCGTGCGCGGCGAGACCACCGTGACCACAGCGAGCCCGAGCAGCAGTGCACCCAGGCACGACCACGCCGTCCCCTGGTGCAACGCCTCCATGCGGTTTGACGCAGCCGCGACCAGTTCCGGGGCCGGCGTCTCGCCGGCGGCGATCGCCGCGGCGAGCGGATCTCCTCCGGGCAGCGCGGCCGCCACCATTCGCGCGGATGGCGGTCGCCTGGCGGGTTCCGGCTCGAGACAGCACATGATCACTCGTTCGACGACCGGATCGATTTCCGCAAGGCGCGCCGACGGTCTCATCGGATCGCGCTCGCGCAGGCGCATGAGCTCCCGAACCGTCGTCGCCTCGAACGCCGCCCGCCCGGTGAACAATTCGTACATCACCAATCCAAGGCTGTAGAGATCGCTCTGGATGGTCGGAATGTGACCCAGGACGAACGCCTCGGGCGCCATGTAGGCCGGCGTGCCAACGATCGCGTCCGGATCCGCGCCATCTCCCTGCAACCCCGCGAGCCCGAAATCCGTGATGCGGGCGTGGCCACGCCCGTCGATCATCACGTTGGCAGGTTTGAGGTCGCGGTGAATCACACCCCGTTCGTGAATCGCGGTGAGACCGGCGCAGAGTTCGTGCACGATCGCAATCGCCTTGTCGGCAGGCAGCCGGCCGATGCGGCGCAGCAGCGCAGCAACATCCTCGCCATCGACGAACTCCATGCACAGCGCATGCGTGCCGTCGACCTCGATGATGTCATGGACCCGGCACACCGCGGGGTGCGAGACCTGGCGTGCGAGCCGCACCTCGGCGAACAAGGTCTGGAAACGGTCGGGATGTTCACCGAGTTCCGCTGACAGGAACTTGAGCGCGACCGGCTGGCCGAGCTTGAGATCGTCGGCGCGATAGACTTCGCCCGTGCCGCCGCGACCGATGCACTCGACCACGCGGTAGCGGCCGACGAGCACGGACCCGGGAATGAAACGTGCCGCCGGACGATCGCTGGGGGGAACGGTCACGTCAGCCCTTCACGAAGCCGTGCTGGCGCAGCTTCTTGTAGAGCGCGGACTCGCTGATCTTGAGACGCGCGGCCAACTCCGCGCGCGTCAGGCTCGGATAGAGCTTCAGCGCGTGCTCGAGCCAGCTGCGCTCGGCCTCCTCGAGCAGCGACGGGAGCCCGGGCGCAAGGTCCGCAGCCGTGGGGGCGGTGGGTGCGGAGGATCCTTCGCGACGCTGGTTCAGGTGCGCTCGGATCTGCTCGGGTGTCACCGGCGATTTCGTGCCGCCCAGCGACAGGCGCGCGGCGAGTTGCTCCAGGTGCCGCACGTTGCCGGGCCACGCGAAGTCGAGATCGCGCAGGCACCGCTCGGCCTCGCTCGACAGCTCGATCCAGCGCCCCGACTCGAGCTGATCGAGTGCATGGCGCAGGAGCAGCGGCACGTCCTCCACGCGCTCACGCAGCGGCGGCACGCGCACCGGGACGTAGTTGAGCCGTTCATAGAGATCGCGCCGAAAACGTCCGTGTTCGACTTCGTGTTCCAGGTCGCGATTGGTCGCCGCGATGATCCGCAAGTCGACGCGGCGCTCCCTGGCATCGCCGATGCGCTCGTAGGTCTTCTCCTGAAGCAATCGCAGGAGCTTGGGCTGGATTTCGAGCGGTAATTCCCCGATCTCGTCCAGAAACAGCGTGCCGCCGTCTGCGGCCTGCGCCTTGCCCGGTTGATCGCTCAGCGCTCCCGTGAACGCACCGCGGCGGTGACCAAACAGCTCGGCTTCGACCATGCCCTTCTCGAGCGACGGGCAGAACACCGTGACGAATGGCTGTTTCGCCCGGTGACTGCCGTAGTGAATCACACGAGCGAGAATGCTCTTGCCGGTCCCGGTCTCGCCCAGCAACAGCACCGGGAAATCAGTCGTGGCGACGCTGCGCACGGTGGCTTCGAGTTCGCGCACGGCATGCGACCGCCCGACAAAGCGCCCGAACGACCAGTCCGTCGCGAGCTGTTTGCGGCTCTCTTCGGCCTCGGTGCGCAGCCGCGTCTCGGAGGCAGCCAGCCGATCGCGCTCACCCAGAACCTTGCGCCCGGCCTGCAGGGTCGCAAGGACGGGGGCAGCTACGTCGAGTAACGCGCGGAGCTGTTCGCGATGGCCCTCGGTAAAGTGGCCCTCGTGGCGATGCTCGAGGTGCACGATTGCCGCGACCCGTTCGGGAGTCCGAAACGCCATGCACAGCACCGCGCCGGTGCGCAGCTCTCGCACGGATTCGATCTGCGCAAACTGCGGGTCGTCGATGATGCTGTCGAGCCGGACGTCCAGGCCCGTCGCGAGCACGCGCGCGAACAGACTGCGGCTGAAACGACCCGCATCGCCTTCGAACTGCCCGGGCGCATAACCATGGAGCACGCTGTATTCGATGCCGCCGCCTTCGACCACTTCGGCGAACACGCCGCGCTCCGCGCCGGTGCGCGTCACCGCCTGCTCAAGGATGATCTTGAGGACATGGGTCGGTTCCGCCACCTGGCGGAGCACTCCCTGAAGCGCCTCGATCAGCTCGGTCGTGTGAAGGGGGTCGGTCATCGCAGCGGTGGAGTATACGCCGAAGGGGTTCGCGACGCCGCTGTGGACTCAGGGCCCGGCGTGCGGGGCGTGCGGCTTCATGACTGCGTGATCATGGAGTCGAACTCTACGATTGGACAGTTCGCCGTGACTCGCAGGCGCTCGCGCGGAGCGTAACGCAACGCATTGCGGGCTGTTCTCCATGCTCCATTGCCGGCACGTCGCGTGCAAAAGCACATGCGAGAGCGCCGACGCACTGGTGAGGCGATGTCGGGGATCGACCTCGAAACGGCGCACCAGGCGAAGCGCAGGGAGCTGGCGATGAGATCGCGATCAATCTGTGGATCGATGATTCTGTTTCTTGTGCTGGTTCTGGTACCGACCTTGACCCGCGCCCAGACTTCGGAAGGTACGGCCAGCCCGATCGAGCAGGACGAGCGTGTGGTTCAGTACAACCTCGCAGGCCCGCGACTGGGTGCGACGTTTGCGCCCGATGGCACCGCGGGCAGCCAGTTCGGCTGGCACTTCGAGCACCAGGTCGCGTCCGGACCGCGTGGCCCGTGGTTCATCGTCGAAAGGGTGTTCCTGGTAGGCGGGATGGAGAACAACCAATTCGTGCCAAATGGAACCATGATCTTCGGGATGCGGCTGCCAGGCAGTCTTGAGTTCGGCGTCGGGCCGAGCGTGACGATCGGCGGCTATCGTGGCGTGAACACTGGGATCGTGGTCGCCGCCGGACAATCGTTCCGCGTCGGGGGCATCCGCATTCCCATGAACGTCGCAATCGCCGGGGAACGCAACGGGGAGTACCGCGTGACGCTCCTCACCGGTTGGGCGATCCGCCAACCGATGGCCCACTAGCCGCTCGCCAGCGGCGCTGCGGCCAGCGTGGGACATCCAGGCGCGGTTGGCGTCGGCGCGCGGGTAGGAGACGCCCTCACAGTCTGAGGTAAATGTTTGGGTCGGATCGCCCGATAACCGGCAGGTATCCCGGTGTGTCCGGCTCGCACCGGGAGATCGACTGCGCGGCGGCGGCTGCCGCACTTGCAGAGAAAAGTCCGAGCCACTAGCGTTTCTGGCCGTGTGCCACGCACGATTGATCGTGCTGCACGCATGGGTGTGTGATGACGCACCGTTGCCGGCAAGCCGGCGCACAGGGAGGTAGGTTGCACATGTTCTGGCGAAGCAACAGATCCTGGGTTCGGTCGATGTTGGCCATCATGTTCGTGATGGCAACTGCCGGCTGCGGGTCCAACTCCTCCAATCCGACACAGCCGACCGTGCCGGTGGTGCTGGACTGGACCGTGCAGATCACGGGTGCGAGCTCGAACGGTGTTTGGGGCAGTGCTGCGAACGACGTATTTGCGGTCGGCTCAAGCGGAACGATTCGCCATTACAACGGCACCGCATGGACCAGCGTGGCGAGCGGAACCTCGCAGTATCTGGCGGGCGTGTGGGGCAGTGCGGCGAACGATGTATTCGCGGTCGGTGATGGCGGCACGATTCGAACGTTCAACGGTACGGCGTGGAGCGCCTCGAATAGCGGCGTGACCGAGTCGCTGCTCGGCGTGTGGGGCTCCTCCGCGACCAACGTGTTCGCGGTTGGCGCGAGCGGGCGAATATTGAAGTACAACGGGACAACCTGGTCGCCCCAGACGAGCGGGACGACGCGCGATCTCGCCGGTGTATGGGGAGCCGCTGCGAATGACGTGTACGCGGTCGGCGGTCGCGGCACGATTCTCCACTACAACGGCACCGCGTGGAGCGTGATACCGGCCGGGACGCTCACCAACCTGGTGGCGGTGTGGGGCAGTTCGGCGACCGACGTGTACGCGGTTCAGCCGGACGGCATCCTGCTGCACTTTAACGGCACGTCGTGGGGCGCGATCAAGACGGGCGCCACCGAGGCGCTGACCTCGATCTGGGGTAGCGGTCCCAACGACGTCTACGTCGCGGGCTCCAACGGCACGATTCTGCAGTACGACGGATTGAGCTGGAACACCCTTACCACCAATGTCTCGGAACTCCTCGCGGGCCTGTGGGGAAGCTCCGGTACCAACCTGATCGCGGTCGGCGCGAACGGTACCATCGTGGGCTACAACGGGACGACGTGGACCAACCAGTCGGGTGGCATATCGGAAGATGTCGCGTCGGTGTGGGGCGCCTCGGCGACGAACGCGTTCGCGGTTGGAGCCAACGGCACCATCATTCACTTCGACGGGGCAGCGTGGAGCCCGATGGCGAGCGGAACCTCGGAGTTCCTGTCCGGTGTGTGGGGCAGTTCGGCCACCTCGGTGTTCGCGGTGGGCGGAAACGGCACTGTGCTGCACTACAACGGAACCCTGTGGGCGCCACTAACGAGTGGAACGGGAGAATCGCTGACCTCGGTGTGGGGCCGTTCGGCAACGGACGTATTCGCGGTCGGTCTCAACGGCACGATCCTTCACTACAATGGAACCGCATGGAGTCCTCAGACGAGCGGCACCACGAAGCATCTCCTTGGCGTGTGGGGTGACGCTGGCGCCAACGTGTTCGCGGTCGGTCTCGGCGGTACGATCCTCCGCTACAATGGGACCACATGGAACACGCAGACGAGCGGCACGATCCGATCACTGTACGGTGTGAGCGGCAGCACGGCGCAGAACGTGTATGCGGTCGGTGACAGCGGAGCCGTGCTGCGCTTCAACGGCACCGCGTGGGGTCCCAGCGCGAGCGGCACGACCCAGGATCTGCGCAGCGTGTGGGTGAACTCGGGAGGGCAGGGCGCGGCGGTCGGCGTCGGTGGCACGATCATCTACAACGGCGGGAGCGGCTTCACCCTCGCGCCGGGCGGCACGTCGCAGACGCTCGCTGGGGTGTGGGGAAGTTCGGGTACGAACGCGTTCGCTGTGGGCGCGCTCGGCACGGTGGTGCACGGCAGTCAGTAAACTCGATCAAACCAGGCGAAGGCGCATGGCGCCCGCGGCTCTCCTGAGCCGGCGGGCGCTTGCGCTTTTCGGGCGGATCGTTCCGTCGTTCCGAACGCTCTGCCGTGGGTTGGCTCCGGGTTACCCGATCGATATCAGCGCCGGTACCGCGGCGCGCACCGGGATTGGCTCGGCGAACAGCGTGATCGGGGTCGAGCCGACCACACGCAGTTTCACGAGCGCTCCGGCGGGTGTGCCGTCGTTCGGGAACACGACGGTCTTGAACTGGGCGCTCTTGCCGTAGAGTTGATCGGGACGGCCTCGTGAGACATGCTCGACCAGCACCTCGATCTCACGCCCAATCCAGCGATCGTTCATCTCCCCCGAGATGGCGTGCTGCTCGGCAATCAGCCGCTCGAGCCTCACGCCCTTCTGCTCCTCGCTTACCGTCTCGTCCCAGCGCGACGCCTTGGTGTCAGGCCGCGCCGAGTACTTGAATTGAAACGCGCCGTCATAGCGAACCTGGCGCAGGGTGGCGAGGGTCTGTTCAAAATCCTGGTCGGTCTCGCCGGGAAACCCGACGATGATGTCGGTGGTGAGCGCGAGATCGGGAATCGCGGTGCGCAGGCGCTCGACGACGGCCTGGTACTCGGCGAGCGTGTAGGTCCGGCTCATCGCCTCGAGCATGCGGTCCGATCCCGACTGGAGTGGGAGATGGACCTGGGGCATCACCTTGTCGCACGCGGCCATCGCTTCGATCACCCGTTCGCTCATGTCGCTCGGATGGGGCGACGTGTAGCGAATGCGTTTCAGGCCGGCGATGTCGTTGGTCGCACGCAGCAAATCGGCGAAGTCGTGCGCCCCGTCGTGGTAGGAGTTGACGGTCTGGCCGAGGTAGACGACTTCCGAAAACCCGTTGGCGACCGCTGTGCGTACCTGCCGCAACAGATCCGCGATCGGCAGGCTGCGCTCGCGGCCGCGGGTGTAGGGGACGACGCAGTAGGCGCAGAACTTGTCGCAGCCGCGTTGCACCGTCACCCACGCCCGCACGCCGGGCTCGCGTTTGGGCTCGAGGTCGCCGTAGGTCTCGTCGCGATCGAGCCGGATGTGCGCGAGCGGCTCACCGGCAGCGCGCAACAATAGATCTGGCAGGTTGCGGTAGCCGTCGGGCCCGACCACCAGGTCGAGCACGCGCGCTTGATCGAGCAACCGCGCGCGCAGGTGCTGGGCCATGCAGCCCGCGACACCGACCACGAGCTTCGGATTCAAGCGCTTGAGGCGAGCGAATTCCCCGAGGCGGCCCAGGACGCGTTGCTCGGCCGCTTCGCGGATCGCGCAGGTGTTGAGCACGATCGCATCGGCATCCTCGGGACGGTCGGTGAGGGTCATGCCGGCGCGTTCGAGCACTCCGGCCATCAACTCGCTGTCGGCAACGTTCATCTGGCAGCCGTAGGTCTCAAGAAACACGCGATTCATTGCCGCCGACGATAGCATGCGATACGCCTTGACCGCGACCGGCGCGCTTGCGCAGTATCAGGCGCCGGAGTTCGGACCCGGGGTATTGCAGCGCGCACCGCGCCGCGGGCAACGCACGTTGGAGACCGGGAGGCTTCGTGGCCACCACGCCCAGCAAGGAACTCGTTACTTTCCCCAATCCAAGCCCGGATCGCGACTACGTGGTCCGCCACCGCTGCCCCGAGTACACCGCGTTGTGCCCGGTGACCGGACAGCCGGATTTCGGGGAGATCGTCGTGGTCTACGTGCCCGACCGGCTGTGCGTGGAGCTCAAGTCACTCAAGCTCTACCTGTGGTCGTTCCGCGACGAGGGGCATTACTTCGAGCAGGTCACGAACCGGATTCTCGATGATTTGGTGCGCGCGATCGGGCCGCGCAAGATGACCGTGGTCGGACGTTTCAACGTCCGCGGCGGCATCACGACCACGGTTGTTGCGCGTCACGCGCGTTCGGAACCCGTCGGCGCGGTTCGCGCCTCCTGACCGGATGGGCGTGATGCACGCCGGCCGATGAATTCCCATCTCGCGCTGAGCACGCTCAATCTGGGCCTCGGGGGGCTCGTGTTCCTCCTCGGGCTCGTAATTCTGCGCGAGAACCCGCACCAGCGCGTCAACCGTCTCGTGGCGATGATGCTGTTCTTCGGCGGATTCGGCGCCGTGCTCGCCGGCCTGTCGTTCCTCGGTGGGCGCTCGAGTACGAATGCCCAGGATGCACCCGACCTGCTCACGAACATGGCCTACGTGTGGGAGTTCTTCTTCCCGACGCTGTTCGCGTTCGCGAGTGTGTTCCCTGAGGAGCGCGGGTTCACCGAGATTCCCAACTTCGGCATCGCGGGACGCCGCATCTGGACGCCGAGCTTCGCGACGCTGGTGTTTGCGCCCTACGTGTTTCACTTCCTGCTCATGATCGCCATCACGCTGTGGAAGCCGAGTTTCATGGTGCCGTTGAGCGGGCCGCTCCGCCTGTTGGCACCGGTGCTGCAGGTCATCGGAGTGTTCGGCGGCCTGTTCCTCGTCTTCCATCAGGCGCTGTTTTCGCTGGTCAACCTTGGCTTCGGCCTCGCCTCGATCGCGCTGCTGTTCGACAGCCTGCGCCGCGCGCGCGTGCCGCGCCTGCGCCGCCAGCTTGGCGCGATTGCGGTCGGCATGAGCGCCTCGATGGCGTGCTACAGCTTCACCGCCCTGCTGCCGACGCTGTTCAACTTCCGTATTCCGGAGGTGTGGCGTTCGGGATTCACGATCGTGGCGCTCACGCTCGGGCCGGGATCGATTGCCTACTCGGTCGTGCGCTTCAAGTTCCTCGACACGAAGCTGCTCGCGCGTCGCGGCATCCTGTACGCCCTCGCCTCGGGCGTGCTGGTTGGCTTCTATCTGCTGATCGTGAACCAGGTCAATCACTACCTGACCGCCATCACCGGGAGTCAGGCCAAAGTGCTGGAACCCGTCATGCTCATCCTGGCGCTCGCGCTGTTCCAGCCTGCGATTGCGCGACTCGAAGAGCTGCTGGACCAAATGTTCCTGCGCGATCCATCGGACTACCGCAACGTGCTGCGTCACCTCGGCCGCGAACTGCAGACCACGATCGACCTCGAGGTGCTGCTCGAGCGCACCATCGACACCGTGGCAGAGACACTGATTCTCGAGCACGCGCACATCGTCGCAGTGTCACAACGTGGCATGGTCGCCCACACCGGCGCGGGTGCGGTACTCGGTGCAGGGGCACAGGCGATGCTGGCGCGGCTGCTGCCGAAGGTGTCGATCCGTCAGTCGAGCTACCGGCTCACGGACCGCGTCGAGGGGCTGACCCGCGAGGAGCAGGACGAGATCGTGGCAGGCCTCGAACTCAGCCTGCTCGTGCCGCTCCAATGGCGCGGCGATCTGGTCGGCGCCCTGTTGCTCGGCGACAAGGTGCTGGGCACCGACTACACCGCCGAGGACGTGAACTTGCTGACAGCGCTCGCCAGTCAGGTGTCGGTCTCGCTCCAGAACGCGCTCCTGTTGCGCGACCGCGTCGAGGTCGCGCGCTTCGAGGAAGAGCTGAACCTCGCCCGGCAGATCCAGCGCCGCTCGTTGTTGTCGGAGTTCCCGCCGATGCCGCGCAGCGAAGTGCACGCGATCTACATCCCATCCAAGCACGTGGGAGGCGACTTCTACGACGTCGTGCCGACGGGCGATGGCGGTTTCCTCGTGGCGATCGCCGACGTGTCGGGCAAGGGCGTGCCGGCCGCGCTGCTGTCGTCGATGCTGCAGGCGTCGCTGCGCACCCAGGCGGCAAGCGTGTCCTCGGTTGCGGCGATCCTGCGTAACACGAACGCACTGCTCTACCGGAGCACTGCGCTCCACCAGTTCGCCACGTTCTTCCTCGCCCGGATCGACGGCGAGTCGCTCGTGATGACGTTCTGCAACGCGGGGCACAACTGGCCGGTCGTCCTGCGGCCTGGCGGCGGGCGCGAGTTCCTCGAACGCGGCGGCACGATCCTCGGCATTCTGGAGCAGCTCGAACTCGAGGAAGCGAGCGTGAAGCTCGCGCCCGGTGACATCGTCGTGCTCTACACCGACGGCATCAGCGAGGCGGCCGATCCCACGGGCGAGCAATACGGGGAGCAGCGGTTGTGCGAGTGCGTCGCCGCGCAGCCTCCCGGGCTCGCCGCGCGGGATGTCGCCGAGCGCGTGCTGATCGATCTGCGCGAGTTCCTCGCCGGCACCGAGGCCCAGGACGACATCACGCTGCTGGTGCTGCGCGTCATGGAGCCGGTTACGGCGACGGATGCCGGAGCGCCCTGCATCGAGGCCGCGGTCAGCTCGATCTAGGCACCCGCCTAGGACGTCGGCTCGCCGTCGAGCGGCCGCGCCGTCGTCGTGGGCGCGGCGGCCCAGGTCAGCGCGCGTTCTTCGATCGGAATGCGGACGAGCATTGCCACGACGTTGAGCGCCGAGCACAACAGCGCCGTGCGCCAGGCGCCGAACATCATCGGGGCGGCGATGAACTCGAGAGCGACGGCGACGTAGTTGGGATGGCGCAGGAAGCGGTAGGCGCCGCGTGCGACCGGGGTGGCGCCGGGCAGCACCCACACTCGCACGTTCCAGAATGTGCCGAGGC
>Ga0315273_10012670_pt1 | contig 10823 bp, 11 predicted proteins | sample YL17G02_0_MG_FD_205753 | JGI IMG/M metagenome (GOLD analysis project Ga0315273, IMG submission 205753) | Sediment microbial communities from Yellowstone Lake, YNP, Wyoming, USA - YL17G02_0 | ecosystem: Environmental > Aquatic > Freshwater > Lake > Sediment | place: USA: Wyoming | collected... | reverse complement strand
GCGACGTACCAGCCGATCTCGACCTCGTACACCGCGCCCGGCGCCATCCCGCTCACCCGCCGGCGCTCGTCGCCCTCGAGGCCGACGAGGTCGAGGTAGCGCTCGAGGTCGCGCTGCTCCGGCGCGATCTCGTTCGTCAGCACGTCGAGATCGTTGACATCGAGCAGGCTGCGGATGTCCTGATCGGGCAGGAGCCGCGTATGAGAGGAATCCCGCGCCTTCTCGAACCGGTCGGTCTCGCCCGAGACGACCGGATCGACGAACCCGAGCTGGTCGATCAGGAGAATCCGGCCTCCCGGGCGCGTGACGCGCGCGAGCTCGGAGACGACGAGCTCCGGCCGGCGCGCATGGTGGAGCACCCGCATGCAGCCGACGATGTCGAACGAGCCGTACTCGAACGGCAGCGCCGTCGCATCGCCGACCGTCAGCTCACAGTTCGCCGGAGCGAGCTGCCTGCCGGCGGCGACGAGGTCCGCCGAGAGGTCGACGCCGACGACACTCCCGACGAACGGAGCGAGCGAGAACGCGAGAGCTCCCGCACCGCAGCCGCTGTCGAGGGCGCGTTCGGTGCCGGTGAATGGAGCAAGCAGCTGCTGGACCCTGTCCCGGAGCGCTGCGGCGCGCTCCCCCTGGATCGCCACTCGATATCCGACCACGTCACTCATCGACGACCTCACGCTCCGATCGGGTGGCCCGCGAGACGATCCCGCAGGCGATCTCATAGGAGATCGTGCCTGAAACTCTCGCATGCTCCTCGATCAGGACGCCGTCACCGACGAGCGTGACGGTGTCACCCGCGCCGGCTGCGTCCGCCAGGACGACGGCGAGTGCGTCCATCGAGACCGTCCCGACGACCCGCGCCCGCTCGCCTGCCACGACGACCTCGGTGCCCGTCATGTCACGCCGGAAGCCGTCTGCGTAGCCAACGGGCACGATGCCGATACGCGTCGGCGCTGCTGCGACGAACCGTCTCCCGTATCCCGTGCTCTCGCCGGGCGCGAGCGTCTTCACGATCGCGACAGAGGACTCCCAGCGCAGTGCGGGCCGCAGGCCGTCGACGGCCGGGTCGGTGCCGAAGGGTGAGATGCCGTAGACGGCGATGCCGCAGCGGACCGCGTCGAGGTGCGATCCCGGGTGGCGCAAAGTGCCGGCGCTGTTCGCGATGTGCCGCGCCAGATGCGCGTACGGCGCCGTCGCCGCCAGAAACCGTGCGAGCTGCACCTCCGTGAACTCCGGGTCGGTGTCCGCCGCGGCGAAGTGGCTCATCAGGCCGACGACACCGGAGCCCGGCGCGACGAGCTCCGAGAGCCCCCAACGCCCCATGCCCGTGTCGAGCTTCACATGGACGGGAACGCCTGCGAGGATGTCGCCATCGCACACGCACAGCTCGAGCTTCGCCTCGCGCGCCTCGGGCACGTCGGCAGGAGCCGCAGGGCCGAGGACAACGATTCGGGCGAGAGGCAGCGCACCGCGAAGCGCGAGAGCCTCGCCGAGCGTGGCGACGCCGAGTGCGGTCGCACCGGCCTCGAGAGCCGCCCTCCCTACGTCTGCGGCCCCATGCCCGTACCCGTCGGCCTTGACGACCGCCCACAGCTCGGCGCCGTCCAGCAAGCCGCGGAGCGTCAGCACGTTGTGGCGGATCGCGGTGAGGTCGATCGTGACGAGCGAGCGGGGCATGGTCTCCATTGTGGCGATCACACGTCGATCGTCATGCCGTCCCAGGCAAACCGGATCTTCCTGCCCTCATCTTGTAGCCGCTTCTCCACCCGGAGCAGGTCGTCGTAGGAGATGCAGTCCATCTCCTCGACGTGACTCAGCACGACCCGGCCCGCGTCGAGCCCGGCGACGATGGCGAGCGTCTCCTCGAACCTGGCCTCATAGACGAGCACCGGGTGATCCTCGTGGATCAGGCGCTCGCCCGTGAAGAGGTCGAACTCGCAGATGCCCATCGGGAGTACCGCCAGGTCGCAGCCTCTCGCCGCAGGCGGAGGCGACCAGCCGTTGAGCTCGTCCATCGCCAGGAGCAGCCGCCGGGTGCCGTCGGTCAGCTCGAACGCGTAGACGTAGTCCTCGGCGAGTCGGAACGGGCGCACGGTGACTCCTCCGATCTCGACGCTCTCGCCGTCGCGCAGCTCGTGGATCCTGATCCAACCTCGGTCACGCATGAACTCGAGATGCTGCATGCTCCCGAGCCACCGGCGGAAGTCCGCCGCTACCTGCTGCGGGAGGTAGATATCGGTGACGAGCGGACGCTTGACCTCGCGGGGCCACGTGCGGAAGTCGCCGTTGCGGGTCTCCCAGACGCGTCGCCCCATCGTGTGATCGGGATGCCAGTGCGAGTAGAAGCACGCTGCGATCTCGCCGATTCCCGCCCGCTCCAGCTGGAATTTCGATTCCTCGGGGGTGTCGAAGAGGATGTTCGGCCCGTGCACGAATGTCGACGGGCCGGCGCGCACGGAGCGGCCGCCCTTCGCGCGCGCTTCGACGCAGACACGGCACTGACAGCCGGGGCGCGGGATGGTCGCCGCGCCGCCAGAGCCCAGGATCTCGACCCTCATGACTCGAGGCTACTACTGGATGGCAGTCTCGCAGTTCAAGAACGTGTCGGTGCCTGCGCCACCGGTGCAGACGTCGGTGCCGGCGCCACCGTTGATCCAGTCGTTGCCGCCGCCGCCGCCGATCGAGTCGTTGCCGCCGCCGCCAAGAATGCAATCCGCCAGGTTGCCGCCCGTGATGGTGTCAACGCCGGCGCCCCCGAGAATGAGCCAGGCGGTTGTGAGCACAACCGTAATCGTCCCGGAACCTGTCTTTGTGCCCCCCAGGGTCAGGGCCGCACACTGCGACGGCTTGAGCGTGTTCGCCGTCACAGCCGCAGTGGTCGATCCCGCTCTGGAGGCGGGCACCGTGCTGGTCGCCGTCAGCGCAACCGTCGTCACCGCGACGATCGCGAAAACGAGCAGGAGCACGCGAGCGGGGCGCATCGACTACGCGCCCGGGAGCGACGGGACGCGAGACGGCGACGCCGTGTCAGGGCCGGCCCTGAACCGATAGACGGCAACGCCGTCGTCGACGAGGTACGTCGTCGAGCGGCCGTCGCCGGTCAACAGGATGACGCGGTCGTAGTGCTGCGCGAGCCGGACGAGAGACTCGATGTCCGGAACGTCGGTGATCCAGCGCCCCTCCGGGATCGCCGTCGATGCACGCACGATTCGGCTTCCATACCGCGCCGCGATGCGCTCATCCTCGGAGCGTGAACCGCGGCGCGCGAGCAAAGCCGCCGCGCCCACGAGCATCAGCAACGTTACCGCGATGCCAACGGCGGCGAACACCCGCGTTTCGGACACGGGCAACGACACCGGACCGAGCGCAAGCCGGCCGCGCTGTTCGACAGTGGTCGTGCCCTCGGCCCGCGGCGTCAGCTCTGCTTGCGCATCGCCCGAAACGTCGAGCCGCAGCGAGACCGTGTCGAGGTTGAACCGAAGCTCTGGCACGAACGGCTCGTCGACGACCGAGCTTCCGGCATATCCTGCAACGTCGACGCGCGGCTGCAGCGTGATGATGAACGACGTCGTGCCCGAGCTCGTGAGCTCGCGCATGCGGGCACCCATCGCCTCGAGGCGCGCCAGGTCGAGGACGCCGTCGGCGCGAGCCACCGGCCCGTTGAACGGCTTTACGGGTGCGACCGGGATGACACGACTCCAGCCGGCGCCGTCGGAGATGCGCGCGTCCATCACGATTCCGCCGCGCACGTCGCTTCGTAGGCTCGAGTCGAATCGATAGGTGAAGGAGACGCTGAGGCGGCGGACGAGCTTGACGAACGCGGCGTCGCCCGTCTCGACACGTCCTGTCGGATACACGGTGCTCGGCCGTGCCTTGGCCGAGTACGCAAAGGCACCGGTGTGGGAGTAGCCACCAGGCTGTGCAACCGTGCGAACGTCGCTCGTAGACCAGGCGAGAACGGCGAGGAGCGAGAAGAGAGCGAGGCCGGCACCCGCAGGGACAAGCGCTCCGCGGGCCGTGGCGATGACCGTATCGCTCGGCTCGCGAGACGCCAAGGGCTTCTCTGGCAGGAGAGGCCGAACGGTGGGGCCGACGCGGCGCCTCGACACCTGACGGCCACCTGCCATCGAGGCGAACACGAGCAGGAAGAGAACGATCGCGAGATTGACAGGCTGCCGCAGCCATCCGATCACACGGCCGATGCCGGGGAGCACGATCCAGAGCTTCCCCTGCACCTGACCGGCCGTCGGATGCTCTCCATCGCGGAAGTCGTTGTTGTCGCCTTTCATCACGAATGCACCACCATCGCGCGCGACGATCCGGTGCAGGACGCTCCGCTGTAGGTCGTGACTGGAGTAGAGGATCACGTCACCCACCGCTGGATCTCCGCCCTCGCGGATGAGGGCGAGGTCACCGCGGTGGATCTTCGGCTCCATGCTCGAGCCCGAGGTGACGACGAGCCGGGTCTTGCCGCCAAGTTGCGGCGGAGCGAGAACGAACCATGCCGCGCCGAGAGTGACAGCGGCCAGGACGGCCATGAGGGTGCGAGGGAGATTGAGTGAGGCCATGTGCAGACGGGTCTCGTCGGCCGGAGGCGGGACTGCCCCGCCCCCGGCCGCATGGGTCCTATGTATTCGGCTAACTCGTCGCGATGACGCGCAACTGGTCGGCCGACGCCACAGAGACGTCGGGTACGAAGTCGCACGAGACGGCACCAGCCGTGTTCGTGCACGTCGTGTACGTCGTGCTGGCCGCGACGACCTTCGCCTTCACCTGGCCGGTGGTGATCGGGTTGACGGTAAACGTGACCTTGTCGATAGTCGACGGGTCCGCCGTCGCGAGGACGTAGGCCACCGAGGTCACCGCGTAGCCGGTGATCGCTCCGGTGCCGTCGCCGGCGGTCGTTGCGGGAACCGCGTTGGCCGCCGTAAGGGCGTAGGCCGACGCCGCGACGATCAACGCCGCGAGCGCAACGAGCGCGAGCTGACGCCGAGGTGACTTTCGCTTCATTATCTCTCCTTGGGGGACCGGCGACCTCGATGAGCCCGAGGGCGCCACTGACGGTGTCCCCTAGAGATCGGCGGTATCACCCTCTTGGAGCTCCCCCAGAGGGGGTATTCATCGCCGCGCGCTCGAGGAAAACCCTCAGGCGTCAAGGCGGTCGGGGGTTGGCCCGGTGAGGGAAGATGATCGCCCCAGGGGGGCGATCAGGCTCGCAACCCGGAGACCACATGTTCAGGCCCGCCTCGACGCGCGCAGACGTTTGAGGGCCGGCACGCCGACCCTCAAACGCGGGGTGGGGAACCCCTGATGGTGCCACCGCCGGACTGGGGAAGGCCGGCGGTAGCCGAAAGCCGCGCGGACCCGGTGATCGCACCCCCACTCGGTTGCCGCAGCGATGCCGATGCCGCCGAGCTCGGTGCCCCCTCACGCCGCCGTGCCGCCTCCGCTGCTCCACACTGCGCAATGCGGAACGCGGTCCACGGTACGCCTCTGAGAGACGTCCGTCAATCTCAACTCATGGTGGGACCGAAAAATGAGCGCTCAGGAGAGCGTCAGAGGAAGCTTCGCGATGACGTCGCTTGCGACGAGACCCGCCTGATGCGGTACGGCGGCGGCCGCAAGCCCGTGGGCGGTGGCAGCGGCGGCGGCGGCCGTGACCGCGTCGAGACCCTTGGCGAGGAACGCCGCCACAACGCCCGTCAACACGTCGCCGGTTCCCGCCGTGGCGAGCGACGGAGGGCCCTCGTCGCAGACCACTGCGCCGCCCTCCGGAGCCTGCACGATCGAGCCGGCTCCCTTCAATAGCACGACGGCGCCATACCGCTCTGCCCCGGCGCGAGCGGCCTCGAGCCGGTGGGCGTCGATCCACCCGGACTCACGGTCGAGAAGGCGCGCGAGCTCACCCGAATGAGGGGTGAGCACGGTCGGATACGCGCGCGGTGCCGGCAGGAGGCCGAAGAGCGCGTCGGCATCGACGACGACCGGAAGTTCGAGACGCTCGAGCAGTCGCGCGACGAGCGCGTGCGCCTCGGCGCTGCGGCCGAGTCCGGGCCCGAGTGCGACGGCGTCGGCCCGCTCCGACTCGGCCATGATCATCTCCTCTGCATCGTCCCAGTCGAAGCCGCGCTTGACCGGCTCAGGCGCAAGCGTCTCGACGACGGCGAGAGATTCCCGCGGGACGGCGAGCGTCACGTAGCCCGCGTCGGCACGAAGTGCAGCCATCGCAGCGAGGACAGGTGCACCTGTCATGCCGGGAGCACCGCCGACGACGAGCACGGCGCCCGCCGTGAACTTGGAGTCGCGGGCGGCACGGAGCGGAACCCGCTGGAGCAGGGCCGAGGTGGCGCGACGCGCGGCCGTCTCGATGGGCCCGAGGCCGATGTCGGCGACGACGACCTCGCCCGCATGGAATCGCCCCGGAGCGACATGGAGCCCGACCTTGCTCGTCTGGAACGTGACCGTCAGCGTCGCGTTCACGGCCACGCCTCCGACCTCACCGGTCGAGGCGTCGACGCCCGAGGGCAGATCGACGGCGACCACCGGCAGCCCGCAGGAGTTGATCCGCTCGATCATCGTGGCCGCCTCGGGCCGGGGTGCTCCGTGGAACCCGGTGCCGAACAGTGCGTCGACGACGACGTCGCACTCCTCGACCGCGTCGGTCTCGACTGCCTCGCGGCCCGCATCGCGCAATACCTGGGCCGCGATCCGCCCGTCGCCGCCGTTCGAGCCGCTGCCGCACACGACAGCGAACCGGCGTGCGTGCGGGTATGCCCGCATTGCCTCGTACGCGACCGCGGCGCCGGCCCGTTCCATCAGGTCGGATACCGTCGCCGGGAAGCCCTCGTACCCCTCCTCGGCGGCACGCATCTCCGCCGCGGTGCAGAGCGCCTCGTAGCCCAGCTCAGGGTCAGACCCCACCCTCAACCCTCGAGCTGCACGACACACGCGGCGCCCGCCATCGTGTGCGAGTGGGTCAGCGAAACGTCGATCTCGCGCATCCCGACGCGCTCGGCGAACCCCGCCGTGCGTCCGGTCAGCGTCACGCCCGGCTTCGGCGGCCCGACGATCTCGATGTCCTTCCACGTGAACCGCACACCGCAACCGAGCGCCTTGCCGACTGCTTCCTTGCCGCAGAACCGGGCCGCGTAGCTCTCGGCCGGGTTACGGCGGGTCTCGCAGTACGCCTGCTCGGCCTTCGTGAAGCAGCGGTCGCGGAACCCGGGCCGCTCGAGCGCCCGCACGATCCGGTCGATCTCGATCAGGTCGGTGCCGATCTTGACGGGCACTAGTGCGGCCTCTCCGAAGGTTCCGCTGGAAACTCCGAGTTGGTGTGGGCGGCCGCACTAGCTGGATGGGGTCGGCCGCTTCGCGACCGGCTGCTTTCTCGGGCGCCTGAGCTGCGCTTCGCGGAGGGACGCTGCGCGTCCCGGGTGCGCAGGTGTTTCCCGTGCAACGTTGTGAGACGACGCACTAGAGCGACCGCTCGAGCCACTCGGGAAACTGGGCGATCGAGCTCAGCACGATCTCGGGCACGATGCCGGAGCTCTCGAGTGTCTCGGGCCTGAACTTGCCGGTGCGGACGAGCGCTGTTCGCATGCCGAAGATCTGGGCTCCGCGCACGTCGGCCTCGACATCGTCGGTCACCATCCACGTCAGTTCCGGCTCCGCCACGAGTGCGTCGAGCGCGGCCGCGAAGTAGGAGGCGCTCGGCTTTCCGAGGATCGTGGCGTCGACCCCCGTCGCATACTCGAGGCCTGCCACGAAGGCTCCGGCGTCGAGCAACGGGCCCCGGCTCGTCTGCCACCACTTGTTCTTGTGGAGGCAGTACAGCTCGGCGCCCATCTGCAGTTCGGCGAACGCGCGACCGAGGTTCATCCACGAGAACACCTGATTCGGCTCAGTGGTCTCGTCGCAGCCGCCGAGCAGCACCGCGTCGGCATGGTCCCCGACGAGCTCGATGCCCTCGAGGTCGGGCACGATCGCCCCCATCACGAGTGCGAAGACGCGCTTGCCTGCGAGCTCGCTGGCAGCAGCTCGTGGCGTCGTCTGGAGCTCGGCGTCGCCGAGCTCGAAGCCGAGCAGGCGAAGCTCCTCGGCGAGCGTCGCACGCAAGCGGGTGGAGTTGTTCGTGACGAAGCGGAGAGCGTGGCCCTGTTGCCGGAGCCGAGCCACAGCCTCGACGGCACCCGGAATCGGCTCACCGGAGACGTGCAAGACGCCGTCGATATCGAGCAGGATGCAGGCCATCACCGGCATTCTCCCAGACGCGACCGGTGGCTGACGGAATGGCAGCGTCCTCTCGCGCTACCGTCTATCAATGAGCGCAGATCACGCGCACGACCATGGCCCTCCCGGCCTTCATCTTCACGCGCCCGTAAGCAGCTCGCTACGGTCGCTGATGATCGCGCTCGTCCTCAATGCCGCCTATACGCTCGTCGAGGCGATAGCGGCATTGTTGACGGGCAGCCTCTCGCTGCTCGCGGACGCCGGCCACAATCTGTCGGACGTCGTTGCGCTCGCGGTCGCCGCGGGGGCCGTCCTCCTTGCGCGCCGTCCCCCGACACCGAACCGCAGCTTCGGCTTCAAGCGGGCAGAGATCCTGGCTGCCCTCGTCAACGCCGTCTCGCTGATCGTGATCGCCCTCATCGTGTTCGTCGGCGCCGCCCGCCGGCTTGCCGACCCACCCGACGTACCCGGCGGTTGGCTGATCGCAGTCGCCACCATGGGCCTCGTCGTCAACGCCCTCGGCGCGTTCGCTGTCTTCCGCCCGGGCGGGCGTGACCTGAATCTCCGAGCCGCGTACATCCACCTCGTCGGCGACGCGCTCGGCTCGGTAGGCGTGATCGTGACAGGCATCGTGATCGTTACGACGGGCTGGAGATACGCCGACCCGCTCGTCGGTGTGGGGATCGGCATCTTCCTGGTCGTCAGCTCGTGGGGGGTGCTACGCGAGTCGACGCTGGTGCTGCTCGAAGCCGCGCCGCGAGGGCTCGACGCGGAAGCGATCGGAACGGCGATCGCGGAGCAACCGGGCGTGGTCGAGGTTCACGACCTCCACGTCTGGCAGATCACGAGCGGATTTCCGTCCCTCTCTGCCCACATTCTCGTCGGCGAGGGCGACGACTGTCACGGGATCCGTCGCTCCACGGAGCACATGCTGGCCGACCGCTTCGGGATCACCCACACGACGCTCCAGGTCGACCACGACCATGTCGACTCGCTACTCACGATCTCACCGGCGACACGCCCATGAGCGATGCCCCCGAGCGCACCGGCCGGCGGGTGACACGGTCGGTCGTGCTGCCGTTGTCGGAGATCGAGTTTCGCGTCTCGCGGTCGAGCGGGCCCGGCGGGCAGCACGCCAACAAGTCGGAGACACGCGTCGAGGCGGTATTCGACGTCGAAGCGTCGGCTGCCCTGACCGAGATTCAGAAACACCGAGTCGTTGCAAAGGCAGGCCCCATCCTGCGCGCAATCGCCCAGGACGAGCGGAGCCAGTTTCGCAACCGCGAGCTTGCGATCGACCGGCTCGTGGCGCGGCTCGCCGAGGCCCTCCGGGTGGAGCGCAAGCGGGTACCCACACGTCCCTCACGCGCCGCGAAGGAGCAGCGCCTCGACACCAAGAAGTGGCGAGGGGCGACCAAGCGCCTCCGGCGAGTGGACGACGGTGAGTGAGCTCGAGCCAGAACGGTTCTCTCCGCTCCTTCGCGGTGGGCTCGGTAGGCCGTATCTCTACGAAGTCGAGACACCGTCGACCCAGGACCGCCTTCGCGACGGCGACTACCCGCACGGCGCCGTCGCCGTGGCCGAGCACCAGACCGCCGGACGTGGGCGTTCGGGCCGACGTTGGGACGACGCACCGTCGACCGCGCTCCTCTGCTCCGTGCTGTTGCGACCGCCGGTGGCGGCGCCGCTGCCACAGCTCTCGCTGGTGGTCGGGCTTGCTGTCGCCGGCGCGATCGAGCGGGAGGCCGACGTGCGCGCCGTGGTGAAGTGGCCGAACGACGTGCTCATCGACGGCCGCAAGGTGGCGGGGATCCTGCTCGAGGCGGCCGACGCGGTGGTCGTCTGCGGTATCGGGATCAACGTCAACCAGGAGGAACGCGACCTGCCGCGAGTGACGCGGATGCCTGCCACGTCACTCGGGATTGCAGCCGGCCGGCCGTTCGACCGCGGCATCGTTCTCGCCTCGGTTCTGGTCGAGCTCGAGCGCCGCTACGCGGACTGGGTCGCGGGTGGCCTTGCCTGTCTCGAGGACGAGCTCGACCGGCGCAACGCGCTGCGAGGCCGGCGGGTGCGCGTGGCTGGCCGCGCCGGCATGGCGGGCGCGATTGCACCGGACGGCCGGCTCACGATCGTGCTCGACCGGGGCGACACCGTGCTCGTCGAAAGCGGAGAGGTCGAGCTCGGCTGAGCCCACGCGGGCCAGGCTGAGCCCACGCGGGCCAGGCTGCGCCTCCGGGCGACGCTGCGCGACGCTGGCGCGCCGCTCCGCGTAGCCCCTACGACAGCCAACGCGAACGTCACGATCCCGTAGGGGCGAGGCGCCACCGAATCCCCGGCGAGGCAGAGCCTCGACCGCGCAGCGGCAACAGTCCGACGCGAACGTCACGATCCCGTAGGGGCGAGGCGCCACCGAGCCCCCGGCGAGGCAGAGCCTCGACCGCGCGGCGGCAACAGTCCGACGCGAACGTCACGATCCCGTACGGGCGAGGCGCCACCGAATCCCCGGCGAGGCAGAGCCTCGACCGCGCAGCGGCGACAGTCCGACGCGAACGCCGCGATCCCGCAGCGGCCAGGCTGCGCCTCCGGGCGACGCT
>Ga0315273_10012669_pt1 | contig 10824 bp, 6 predicted proteins | sample YL17G02_0_MG_FD_205753 | JGI IMG/M metagenome (GOLD analysis project Ga0315273, IMG submission 205753) | Sediment microbial communities from Yellowstone Lake, YNP, Wyoming, USA - YL17G02_0 | ecosystem: Environmental > Aquatic > Freshwater > Lake > Sediment | place: USA: Wyoming | collected... | reverse complement strand
ATTATGTAAAAATAAAAAACCCGCCAATGGACAGGTTTAAAAAAATCATTAATTCATAATATTATTTTATCATCAGTCCCGTGGGTCGCGGGATTTCTGATAAAATGACTTTCGTCATTTTATCATCAACATCTTTTTAGTTTCAACAAAGTTATCAGATATAAGCTTATAAAAATACACTCCGCTTGAATATTTCATGCCATCCCAGGTCACCTCGAATGTACCCGGATTAAAGTGGGCATTTACAATTTCATCAATCCTCCTGCCAAGAGCATCATATATTGTAATACTTACATGAGAAGATTTAGGAACAGCAAAATTAATCTTTGTTGAAGGATTGAACGGATTTGGATAATTCTGGCTTAAAATAAAATTATCCGGAATAACCGAATACGGATCGACTCCAAGAATGCTTGCAAGATTAAATGTCCAGCACCCGCGGCCGTGTGTTGCTACAAGGATAATTCCGTTAGCCTGTTTGTATTTCATATCGTAAACTTCAACAGCAGGCAGACCCGAATTAAATGATACCCATGCTGCCCCCTCATCAGTGCTCTGGAACACTCCTATATCGGTGCCTACAAATATCATTCTGGGAGCTGCAGTTCTTAATACTACACTGTTTGCTGCAATATTCGGAATGCTGCCTGTAATATTTGTCCAGTTCACGCCGCCGTTAGTTGTTTTTAAAACATGCTGCCCGGATGTGCCGCCAAGAGTAGCATAACAAATGTTATCATCGGTATTATCAACAGCAAAATCACTTACATACGGGTAGCCGGTAAGTGTTGACCAGTTTGCACCGTTATCACTTGTTACAAGAATCCTTCCGTTGGAAGTTCCAATATAGATTTTATTTGTGTTAGTCCAGCTTATCCCGATTGCAGAAACACTTCCGCCTACTATGGCAGTTGTTGCAATCTGCGTCCATCCGCTTGATGTAGTTGCAGTTTGGGCGCTTGTTGTTTTCCATATATCAGCCCTGCCGAAAACAATTGTGTTGTGATCGCCCGGCGCCATTTCATAAGGATTATAAAACAAACCGCCGGTTGAACCCGAGGGTGTGATATTTGTGTAGCTTACGCCGCTGTTCTGCGAACGCTGGCATGAGCCATTCACGTACTGGCCGTAAATATAATTTGCGTTAACCGGGTCAATTACAGTGTAACCGCCGTCACCTGTAGTTCTTTGTATCCAGTTTGTGCCTCCGTTATTTGTATATTCTTTATTATTATCCTGGGTACCGCCGTGAATATTTAAAAGATTAGAGGCATCATAATCTGCGCTTTGATACTGCAAGGTTGAAATTGTCTGGTTCAGGTCAATCCAGTTATTACCGTCATTGGTTGATTTATAAATTCCACCGTCAGAAGCGCAGTATAAAACACTTCCGAAATAAGCAAGCCGGTGAATATCGGCATGGCAGAAATTCTGAGAGTTTGTTGAAGCCCAGTAGCATTTCTGCACCAGCCCGGTGCCGCCTGTTGTTGATACATACAGGTCAAGTCCGCCTACAACAACTATATCCGGATTTGTTGGATTAACAATTACAGCATTATCATACCATCCTTGTGAACCAAGATAATTCGGAGTTGATGCCTGCAGTATCCAGGTTGTTCCGCCATCGGTAGTTTTGTATAATCCCAACAGTGAACCGCCGGATGATGCGGCAATGCTTGCATATAAAATAGCATTGTTTGAAGGAGCCATTGCAAGCTGAATTCTTCCCATGCCTGTTGGCAAACCGCCTGCTAATGTTGTCCATGTTGTGCCGCCATCGGTTGATTTCCTTACCAGCCCTGCATTTGTGCCGCCTGTTGTTATATATAATGTCTGTGTATTGGCTGGATCAATAATTATACAATTAGCATTTGTATTACTGCTGGTAGTAACCCAGTTAGCCCCTGCATTTGTGGATTTAAATACTCCGAGGTTACCTGCAAAATAAACTGTATTTGTATTTACAGGATCAATTGCCATGTATGAACATCTGGTACCTACAAGGCTTCCGGGTGCAATCTGTGTCCAGCTTATTCCGGCATCGGTGGATTTATAAATACCATCACCGTACTGGCTATCACCTGAATAATTCAGCTCACCTGTTCCAAGATATAAAACATTGGGGTTTATCTGGTTAACCACAATATCTCCGCAGGCAAGAGTAGGCAGGTTATCTGTTACAGGAAGCCAGCTTAAACCGCCGTTATATGTTTTCCAAACACCACCCTGTGCTGCTGCAATATACATAATGCTTGGCTGGCTGTTAACATATGCTATCGAGTTGGTCCTGCCCGAAATATAATTATTACCCGTAAAGTTATAGAATAATCCTATCGGGTTAACACTTATCCAGTTAACAGCGCTGGTTATACTTCGCGGATTGTTTTTATCCATTGGCAAAGTTTCTTTTTGTCTTAATGCATTTTCATAAGCATTGGCCGGAAGCATCATGCCGGGGCCGCCTGCGCGCCTGGTATAAATAAACTGTTCGCGTTCCCAAATGCTTTCGCCGGTTTCATTTTCATATATTTGCTGCGCAAATGATAATACCGGTAAAAGAGCAAGTAAAATGATTCGAATTGTGAAATTTAACATTTAATAGAATTAATTATAATAATATAGTAATATAATAATAAAAGATAATAAATAAATTGATAATAATATAACAAAAAGGGTTATATTTTATGGTATAACCCTGAATAAAAACAACTCGATTTAAAGTAACTTTTACTTAATCAAAATCATCTTTTTTGTTTCATTAAATGTATTGGTTTCTCCGTAGGAGTCTACAACAAGCCTGTAAAAATATGTTCCTGAACTTAAATCGGAACCATCAAATTGAACTGCATATGTTCCTGCCTCCTGGTTTTCATTAACTATAGCTTTAAGTTCCCTGCCCATCATATCATAAATGGCAAGCTTAACGAAACTGCTGTTTTTAACCTGGTATTTAATTGTAGTAACAGGATTAAACGGATTCGGGTAATTTTGATTTAAGCTATAATCAGCGGGAATTTCGTTATTGTAATAAATTACTCCGACCGGGTTCGGTGTTTCCCAAACACCTCTGCCATGTGTTCCTGCCCTTAACTTGTTAGTTGCCTGATGATAATCCAGATGCAATACAACCGTATTAGGCAATCCGTCTGCAAGCTCAGTCCATGTTGTTCCGTAATTATCAGTAAAAAATATTCCAACATCCGTTGCAGCATAATAAATACTTGTTGAGGTTCCGGGATAATATATTAGTACATCATTAACAGGTGTATCAGGCAGATTTCCGCTGATATTTACCCATGAAGATGCCCCGTTGGTAGTTTTATAAATTTTTCCGGCTCCAAATCCCGAAAAGGAAATAACTGCAACGTTTGATGAATCGGGATGTACAGCAATAGCCGTAATGGTTCTATTTGGTAAACCCGATGCTACACTATAAAATGTATTTCCCCCGTTTGATGATTTGAATAAATTTATTGCTGATGAAGCATACATTATACCCGGATTCGAACGGCATATTGCCATTTCGCGAATTGTATTTGCGGTACCCGATGAGATTGGAGCCCATGTTGCTCCCCAATCAGTTGTAATGAAGACTTGCTGTCTTGCAGTGTAAAATACTCCCGGTGTTATTGGATGTGAAATTAAAGGTGCTACCCATGCACCTGTTCCTGTTAAACCAGTTACAGCAGTTTGCCAGGTTACCCCGCTGGTGGAAGAACGTCTTATTGCGTTAAACTGGCCTTCAGCTAAAATGTACTGTGAATTTTGTGAATGAAAACACACATCGCCGCCATCACCTGTAATAACAGCGCTCCAGTTTAATGCCCCTGTAGTTCTTTGAGTACCGTTATCCTGTGTACCACCAATAACATGTCCGGCATTTTGCGGGTCAGCCGCAATCCTGTAGAATTGAGTTACTGTTAGCGATGAATTCAAATTTATCCAGTTAGTTCCCCTGTTAGTTGATTTCCATGCGCCGCCGTCATTTACGCAAATCAGCTCATCAGTATTTACAGGATTGAAATCCAAATTATGATGGTCAACATGCACAATCCCGCCTGAATAAGCGTTTGTAATATTCTGAAAACTTGCCCCGCCATCGGTTGTTCTCCAAAGATCAATTGAACCTACATAAGCATAGTTAGGGTCAAAAGGATTAACATGAATGTAAAAATCGTACCATGCCTGTGAGCCGTTGAAATTAGTTCCCGTTGCAGCCGGCGAAAAATTCAAACCCGAATCAGTTGATTTGTAAACATAAATTGAAGTATCGGAATGAACCGATGCATAAAGAACAGATGGAACGTTTTTGCAAATTGCAATATGGTTCCTGATACCCATTGTTAATGATGTATTGGGATTGAATGTATTGCCGCCATCAGCGGAAATTCTGTATCCTGTTCCGCTTCCTGTTATATAAGCAGTAGTCCCGTTGGGAGTAAAGATAATATCATCACATCTGCCGGGAAGTACCTGAACCCAATTTATTCCGCCATTTGTGCTTTTATAAAGCCCCGAAGTTCCCAACGCAGCAAATATCTGCGATGAATTCCCTGGTCTTACTACAATTCTTGAGCAGTATGTTAATGAAGGCAATCCATCAGTATAATTAATCCATGAAGTACCGCCATCAGTAGATTTTAAAATTCCCCTGCCGTAATAACAGGAAGTCACAAAGTAATTCGCCTCACCTGTTCCGTAATAAATAATAATAGTATTTGCAGGGTCTATTGCAATTGAGCCCGTTGATAACGATACTTCGTTATCGGTTAACGGGTTCCAGTTTACTCCTGAATTTGTTGTTTTCCAAACCCCTCCAAATGCAGCTCCGATATAAATTGTGGCAGGATTAACAGGATCATATTTAACTGTTGTAACCCTTCCTGAAACCTGGGAGTATATAGGGTGAAACCCGGGAGTGGGTCCAATAGATATCCATGTAACATTATCAAATTCAAATCCTGATTGCAGCCTCATATTATTTCTCCGGTTAACAGCCCCTGTATATGCATCTTGAGGTAAATGATTGAAAGGATACATTCTTTGTTCATAAAACCATTTTTCACGGTTGAATGAATTTCTTTTACTTATTTTATCATCTGCTTTGTCAAATGGATTATCCGGAATCGGCAGTTCCTGTGAGAACAAACCGCCTGTTCCAAGTAATATTAACAAAGTTAAAAATGTTTTCATTGTTTTTTACCCGCAGTAATGCAATAACATAAAATTAATACATCTATTCTGAATTAAATATATAGAAAAATTGTCAACCTGAATAAGACAAAAAAATACCGGCCTTCGAAACGACAAGCCGGCTTTTAAAAATGTTATTGTAAATTTTATTTAATCAAAATCATTTTTTTTGTTTCAGTAAAGCCGTTTGTTTCTCCATAGGAGTCTACGACAAGCCTGTAGAAATATGTTCCTGAACTGATTCCCGTTCCGTCAAACTGGACAGTATATGTTCCGGGCTGCTGGTTTTCATTAACTATAGCTTTAAGTTCCCTGCCCATCATATCATAAACAGCAAGCTTAACGAAACTGCTGTTCTTAACCTGGTATTTAATTGTAGTAACAGGATTAAACGGATTCGGGTAATTCTGGCTTAAGCTGTAGCTTGCGGGAATTTCGTTATTGTAATAAATAATGCCAACCGGGTTAGGTGTTTCCCAAACACCCCTGCCGTGAGTTCCAATCCTGAGCCTGTTTGTTACGCGGTTATAATCAAGATGCATTGCAACAGTATTAGGAAGGCCATCAGCAAGCTCTACCCAATTAGTACCGTAATTATTTGTGAAGAATACTCCGATATCCATTGCTGCATAATATATGCTTGTTGACATGTTTGGATAATATATCAAAACATCGTTAGTCGGTGAATCAGGAAGGTTGCCGCTTATATTTATCCACGATACACCGCCGTTTATTGTTTTGTAAACCTTTCCTGCTCCAAATCCTGAAAATGTTATCACCGCAACATTTGCAGAATCAGGGTGTACATAAACACCGGTAATAGTCCTTCCCGGTAATCCTGTTGTAACACTTGTAAATGTTGTACCACCATCGGTCGATTTAAATATTAAGCTTCCGGAAGTTGCATACATTATATTAGGATTAGTCCTGCTGATTGCCATTTCTCTTATTGTGCCGCTTGTACCCGATGAAATTGCCGTCCATGACGCAGCCCAATCGGTACTCATAAACACCTGCTGCCTTGCTGTATAAAATATTCCGGCTGTTGTAGGGTGAGAAATCAGCGGGCCTACCCATGAACCGGAACCTGTTAATCCTGAAGTAGCCCCCACCCAGGTTGAGCCGCCATTTGTGGTACGGCGGACACCATTGTTCTGTGTCTCTCCGAGAATATACTGTGAGCTTGTAGAATGAAAACAAACTTCTCCGCCATCACCTCCGAATGCAGCTGCCCAGTTAAGCGTGCCTGTTGTTCTTTGTGTGCCGTTATCCTGCGTTCCGCCTAAGATATGATTTACATTATTGGGGTCGCCGGCAATCCTGTAAAACTGCGTTAGTGTCAATGTAACATTCATATTTTGCCATGTAGTGCCTCTATCAGATGATTTCCAAACACCGCCATCATTTACTGCAACCAGCTCATCTGAATTGGTCGGGTTAAAATCCATATTATGTTCGTCAACATGAACAACTCCGCCTCCATAGCCGTTTGTGATATTTTCAAAGCTTGTTCCGCCGTTTGTTGTTCTCCAGATATCAATTGAACCTACATAAGCATAATTGGGGTCAAACGGATTCACCTGCATATAGAAATCATACCAGGCCTGGCTGCCATTGAAGTTTGTTCCAACTGCAACCGGTGTGAAATTAACACCAGAATCAGTTGACTTATAAACAGAAATTGTGCTGCCGGAATATACTGCAATATAAAGTATTGCCGGAACATTTTTGCAGATTGCGATATGGTTCCTTGTTCCCATTGTAACAGTTGTGTTGGCTGTAAATGTTAATCCGCCATCGTTTGATATCCTGTAACCCGTGCCGCTTCCTGTAATATATGCATTTGTACCGTTCGGTGAAAAAATTATGTCATCGCATCTTCCAGCCACTACCTGAACCCATGTTACCCCTGCATCAAGGCTTTTGTACAACCCGGATGTCCCCATAGCTGCAAATAACTGTGAATTGAAGCCCGGCCTGATAACAATTCTTGAACAATATGTTGTAGAAGGCAATCCGCTTGTATAGTTAACCCAGTTTGTGCCGCCATTGGTTGTTTTTATAATTCCCCTGCCATAATAAGATGCGCCGCTGTATGTAGCTTCACCTGTGCCGTAATATATAATGTATGGATTAGTTGGATCTATAGCTATTGAACCCGATGAGAGCGATACCTCGAAATCTGTTAACTGTGTCCAGTTTGAGCCTGCATTGGTTGAGCGCCAAACTCCGCCGAATGCCGCACCAATATAAATTATGGAGGGATTTGTCGGATGATACCTTACAGTCGTAGTCCTTCCTGATATATTGGTATAACCGGGATAGTAACCGGGTGTTGGCCCGATATTGGTCCATGTTACTGCATCGTTGAAAAATCCCTGTTCACTGCGCATGCTGTTTCGCTGCTCAATGGCTTTTCCATAAGCATCATCAGGCAGATGATTGTAGGGATACATTCTTTGTTCATAGAACCAGCGCTCCCTGTTAAATGAATTTTTTGACTTTGTGTATTCATCTGCATTATCGTAAGGATTGTTGGGTATAAATAAATCCTGCGAGAAAAGAACCGTATTAATGAGGACAATAAATAATATAAATTTTTTCATATGCGTATTATTAATTTATTATTCGAATAAAAATATTTACTTTAATAACCAAAGCTCAATGTACAATTATTTGAATCTTAAAATTTCTGTGCCTGTCAATCCAGTATGCCCAGGGAATAAAAAGCCATGTTAATAAACCTACGTACGGTAAAACCGATACATCAGGAGGCGCTGAACCGAAAATATTTGCAAAATATATCAATAATAACAAGATTACCAGTGACCAGAAACCATATGTACCAGATTTATCCTTTGTTGAAGTAGTTGAAAAGTATAGATAAACTCCCAGTGCAAATAAACCAACTTCTAAAACCAGTGTTCCCGATAATGAATTCCACAAACCCATGCCAAACATTTTATCATTTCCCGGAGCTAAAGGCAGGTCAGGACGGTGTGTGATAAGATCAAGAATCCAATGGCTGAAAACACAAAAGCCGATTATCAGCGAATCTTTAATATCTCTTCTGATGTAAAAATAAAAGAGCAGCATAAGAACCGACCAGCCGATTGCTCCAAACAGGCTGTGTGTTATCGGGTAATCATAAAAATCAAGAGGGGTAACTGCGGTATTGCCGGGGGATATTTTGACATGTTCAATTCCAAGCAGCAGCATAATCGGCCATATCAGGTCAACCAGCTGAGCAGCCAGAAACAGTGTGCCAAGGGAAATATTAGGAGCGGCCTTTTTTGCTGATAATGCTACAGCATAATGTCCTATAAACATTGTTCAAAATGTTTTGTTATTACAAAAATATAACAACTAAATCTCTAATAAAAACCATCTTTTACTGCTAGCCCTGTCGTTTTTTTAACTCTTCAATTGATGCGATTACGGAGGTTTTATCGTTTGGCAGGTACTTTACCATTAATACATTTCCTTCTGTAATTAAGTTAACACTTGTGTTTCTGACAGGCAGATTTGTCTGTGCCTGGAAACGTTCACCGCTGTTCGGCATTACTTCCAGTAATAACCTGAAAATAGTAATGTTTTTCTTTTCACCTATCCGGGCAAATTTTAATATTCTGGCTTCTGTCCATTTTCCGGAAAAGTACTTAATAGTGGTTATTATTGTACGTGAAACAGATAAAATTGACAAAGCTGAAAAAATAAATAACACCCAAAGAATAATTGTTAAAATTGTTGAATCAACCCCTGCAAAAAATAATTCATATCCGGATACAAAAAACACCGCTAAAAATATTATTGTAAACAGCACACCTAATCCCCTCAACGGGCGGTCTAGCAGAATACGTGTAGTAATTCTCTCATAAATTACCCCTATAGCTTTTAGTGCTTCTTCTTTGCTAATATTTGCTTCATGAGAGTACATCTCAACTGCTTCATCCCTTTTTCCTGATAAAACCAGTTCCTTTACCTTATTCATAATTTCAGCGGAAACCTCTGTTCGAGGAACCGCCTTATCATTCTCGTCCATATCCATGTGAATCCTTATAGAAGAATCACAATACTGGCAAACAGTAAATTCCTGACCCGGTTTTACATCGAGAGGCGCACCGCAATTGGGGCAATCTAAAGATTCAACTTTTGTTTTCAACTGAAAAAATATTGTTAAATTATCTGAAATGTCATTTAATTAAAACCATTTTCTGAGTTTTTGAATAATCCCCCGCTGTTAAGTTATAATAATAAATCCCGCTTGAATAATTGCTTCCATCCCCCGTAGGGGCAGGCCATTCAACTTCATAAGTTCCGGGCTGCAATTGCTCGTTAATCAATGTTTGCACTTCACGACCAAGGGCATCGAAAATAACAAGCCTCACCCCTGCCCTCTCCTTTGGAGAGGGGGAAGCAACTGAAAACTTTATCTTGGTTGATGGATTAAACGGGTTGGGATAGTTTTGCGAAAGTGAGAATTTTTCAGGCACTTCGGATGAAATTTTATTAATACCTGTTAGAGAAGTATCACCGTATAAAACACCGTTGATTATGCATCCCCGCAAATTATGTCCCCAAGAGGACTGTGCTCCGTACCCCCGATCGTATACTCTGCCAATACCAAGTGCAAAAATATGGTTATCTCCTCCTTCAAAATAATTTGTCCAATAAAAGTTTTTGCTTTTAAAATTCTGATTAAAAATATTATAAAAAGAAGTGTCTACACATCTGTACCATTTTCCTCCACAGCTATATGCTGAGTCGTTTTTCCTTATATTCAAGCTGTCAATTAAACATTCTGATTGATTATTTGTATCATAATTATAAAAATTGCCTGTTAATGAATCAATTCTACGATAACTATAACTTGTTAATACTGTGCCGTTCTGTAAAAAATCATGTTTCGAAAAGTAATAAAGATGATTATTAATTAATCTTGTATTCAAGATTTTTTGTCTTTCATTGGGTGGAGGCTGATATGGATAAGCAAAACCATACCAAGTCCATATGTTTCCAACCTTTAATGGAAAATATTTGAATATGTTACTATCAATGGGTAAACAAAATACTGATTGAGTAAATATTAAAAAGATAATAATTTTTTTCATTTTACCATCACCATCCTTTTAGTTTCAATAAAATTATCTGTTTGTAAAGTATAATAATACACACCGCTTGAAAAATTGCTGCCATCAAACTCAACTTCGTATGTGCCGGGCTGGAGTGATTCGTTTACCAATGTTTGGACTTCGCGGCCAAGGGCATCGTAAATAACAACCCTCACCCCCAGCCTCTCTCCTTTAGTAGAGGGGGGCAAAGCAAATTTTATTTTTGTTGTAGGGTTGAACGGATTTGGATAATTTTGGAAAAGCGAAAAATTATCAGGAATAATATTTTGATTGCCGGTAATGTTTGTATATATGCCTCCTCCATCCGTTGTTTTTATTACTGTCCCCAAACCCCCTGCAAGATACCCGGTATTAATGTCAGAAAAATATATAGTATATAATAGGTTTGAGGCAATTATATTTGAACCAAACCATGATGTACCTGCGTCTGTTGTTCGAAAAATATAAGCACCCTCACTGTTTAAATGCCCGGTAAAGAATCCTGTATTAACATTCAAGA
>Ga0315273_10012667_pt1 | contig 10825 bp, 4 predicted proteins | sample YL17G02_0_MG_FD_205753 | JGI IMG/M metagenome (GOLD analysis project Ga0315273, IMG submission 205753) | Sediment microbial communities from Yellowstone Lake, YNP, Wyoming, USA - YL17G02_0 | ecosystem: Environmental > Aquatic > Freshwater > Lake > Sediment | place: USA: Wyoming | collected... | reverse complement strand
CGCCGCCGACAAACCTCCGCATCGCGGACGCGAGCCTGTCCGGCCTCAGGGCCCTGAAGACGAGCAGCCTTTCGAGCTCGGGGAGGCGCCTCCAGTCCCCCGGCAGCGGCTCGGCCTCGGGCCGCTCGCGCTCGACCCAGTCCGACCAGCGCTTGGGCGCGCCGGCGACGTCCTCCGCCAGGGACTCGAGCCCGGGCACCGAGCGGAGAGCTGCCAGCGAGGCCCAGGAAGAAGCAGGGAGCCACGAGGGAGGGGCGGACTCGCCGGGAGGAGGGGCGGAAGCGGGAGAAGAGGGGCCCGGAGGAGGAGAGGAGCTCGAGGAGCTCGAAGCGGTCGCCGGCGTCGGCTTCAGGAGAAGGTCGAGCTTTGCCGCGAGAACCGCAGCCGCGGCATCGCCGCTTCCGCCGCCGCCGCCGCCGCCGCTCTTGCTCCTCTCCGCCTCTCTCTCCTGGAGCACGGCCATCGTCAGCCTGGCGGCAAAGGCCAGCTTGTGCCTCTCGAAGAGCCCGGCGGAGACGTGGTCGAAGACGGAGCGCGTGATGGCCTCGACGAGGGCGTCGACGCGGCGGGCGACCGAAGCAGAAGAAGGGGAGCTCGACGACGACGAAGAGGAAGAAACGGAGGTTGCGTTTTCGTCGCCGTTGCTGCCGTTGCTGCTCGCCCGGTCCATCCCCCGCGCCATCGCCCTCACAAAGGCATCCATCGAGAAGTAGTACACCCTATCCAGCGCCGGAAGCGCCGAGACCAGCTGGTGCAGCAGCGCCGCCCTCCTCGCCGCGGGCGAGTATGCGGCCCTCGCCGCGGCGATCCCGGCCTCGGCGGCGCGCGCCGCGGCCTGCTTGGAGGCGACGTCGGCCGCGGTGCGCTTGGTGGCCTCGAGTTGCTCGACGAGAGCCGAATCGCTCAGGATGTCCCCGCTCGCCGCGGCCAGCCTCGCGAGCAGGTCGTCCTCGAGCGCGACGAGCTGGCCCGCGTACGAGCCCAGCTCCCCCTGGAGCCTCGCCGCCGCCTCCTGCAGCTCGGGCCGCTCGTGGTCGACGACGCGCGCGAGCAGCTGCTCCTCGAGCCCCTGGCGGGTGACGCCAAAGTCGACGATGGAGACCTGCGCCGCGGTCTCGGGAGGATAGTGAGGGCTCGCGAGGCGCGTGCAGAGGTAGAGGCGGAAGGACGGGTGGATCGGAGGGGAGGGAGGAGGAGGGGAAGGAGAGGGAGACGAGGACGAAGGAGTCGAGGAACAGGAAGCCGGCGCCTCCGCCGCCGCCGACGACGACGAGGCATCCCTGCCGCCGCCCAGGCTCAGCTGCTTGACGACGCCGACCAGCGCCGGGTCGAGGTCCTCTCCCAGCCCTTCGACGAGCACAGCCCGTCCCGCCTCGGCGGCGGCGGCCAGGGACTCGGCGAACCTGTCGTCCGTCTGGCGCAGGGTCAGCAGGGAGGGGCCCTCGGCCGGGGCCCCCGAGGAAGCTCCCTCGAGCGCCGAGACCCACCTCGAGCCCAGGGCCTGGGGGTCGACGAGCAGGGGGACGCGCCCGCGGGAGACCGCGGCGGCGACGATGGCGCCATTCTCCACAGACTGGCAGTCGCTCCCGAGGCCCTGGGCCCTCCAGGCGGCCCTCACGACGTCGTCGGCGAGGATGGAGAGAGGGGAGGGCGGCGCACTCGGCCCCCTCTTCCCTCCCCCTCCCTGCCGCGCCTCCTCCTCCGCCGCCTCGCCGCCGCCGCCCCCCCTCTTCAGCAGGCCCAGCCTCCGAAGCGCAGGCACCCAGCTCTCCGAGACGAGCCCCGCCCTCTGCTCTGCCCCGAGCGGACCCGCGTACGCCAGGAACGCGGCGGAGAGCAGCGCGTCCCCGACCAGCGTCGCCCCCGCGGCGGCGGCGATCTCGCCGATCGTCGCGGCCCAGCGTTCGGCCTCCGAGGCAAGCCCCGCCGTCAGCCTCTCGGCCAGGTCCGCCTTCGCCTGCGTCCTGGCGGCCTGCGCCGTCGCGGCGTTCTTCTCGTCGGTGGCCCTGACGAGCCCGGCCTCGAGCTCGGCGACGCGGGCGCGGATGGCGGCGACGCGGGACCGCACGTCGGCCAGCTTGGCCGTCGCGGCGGCGAGCCTGCTGTTGGCCTCGGAGAGCGCGGCGCGCTTGGGCGCCACAACCTGGTAGATCCGGAAGAACCGCACGATGTTGACGACCCACGAGCACAGGCCCGCGGCGGCGGCGGACTTGGACCGGATCGAGTCGGCGTTGAAGGCCGGGTTCGACAGGAAGTCCCGCTCGACCTGCTCGACGGCGGCGAGGCTGACGCCGTTCTCCTTGTCAAAGGTCACCAGCGACTTGAGGAACGCGTCGACGTTGCCCATGAATTTCTTGGCGGCGGCCCAGGACAGGTCCTTGGCGACGGGCCTGCCCTTTGGCGTCGTCAGGACCATGCAGGCGGACATCACGGCGGCGACGTCGGCCGAGGGGGAGCCGAACGACTTGAGCTCGCCCAGCGAGGCCTTGTCGAGGCTGTTGAGGGCGGCCGTGGCCGCGGCGACGGCCGGCTCGGCGGCGGCCAGGTCCCGCGCGCACTCGTCCTGGACCGCGGTGACCTCGAGCTGGAGCGCCGCGGCGGCCTCCTCGTCGGCACGCCCGGCCTCGGCCGCGGCGTCGGCGCCGAGCTTCTCGACGCCGATCGACTCGAGCAGCGCCGCGGTCTCGGCGCCGCGCCTGCGGACCACCTCCTGCTCCACCAACAAGGCGGCGCGGAGCCCGTCGACCTGCTCTTTCGCGGCGGCGATCTTGAAGACTCCGGCCTCGAGCCGCAGGCGCGAGGCGGAGAGCTCGGCCGAGCGGGAGCGGACGAGCGACGACGCCAGGGCGGCGAGCTGCAGGAAGGAGCTCGGGGTCACGTAGGCGTGCTTCCTCCCTCCGGTCTCCCTCGGGAGGCGCGCGCAGACGGCTGCGGCCTGCTCGTGGGCCCCGACCATGAACTTGATCATCGGAGAGATGACGGAGGCCGCAGAGGCGGAGGAAGGAGAAGAAGGCGAAACGGAAGAAGAAGACGACGACGATGACGACGACGACGGCGACGACGACGACGGCGAAAACGAAAGAAGAGACGGAGAAAGTTCTTCCCCGCCCAGGCCAGAAGAGAGCACCCTCTCCGCCACCGCCGAGAGCGCGTCCGCGGGCCACGGGTGAAACCAGTCGACGGCGATCCCCCCGGGGGCAGACGCCGTCAGGGCAGGGCACGAGCGCAGCCTGGCCCTCAGGGCCGCGTCCTTCCCCAGGGGGGAGAAGCACAGGACGAGCCTGAGCCTGCGGCGGACGCGGGCGACGAACGCGTCCCAGCAGTTGCGCGGCGTGTCGGGCAGCCCCGCCTCGCGCACGTCCGAGCGGGCGGCCGCGGCGAAGGCGTCCCTCTCGTCCGGGGTGCAGAGCCCCGTGATGGAGCCCGTGGCCGCGAACTCGTTGAGGGCGCCGAGGATGCGCGCGGCGTCGGGACCCAGAAAGGAGGAAGAAGAGGAAGAAGACCCCAGGAGCCCGGCGGCGGAGCGAACGTCGGCCGCGGCGCCTCCGGCTCCGTCGACGACGAGGAGCAAGACCACCCTCTGGCACCGCACGCCCGCTTTCGCGAAGAGAGAGGTCATGTGCGCCTTGAACTCGGCCAGGGAGGCCGGCGGGGCTCCGGGGGAGGACTGCTGGGAGTTGTTTCCTCCTCCTCCCTCGCCCCCGCCGCTCCCGCCGCCGCCGCTGAGCGTCGAGACCTCGCACCCGGCGCACCTCGCCGCGAGCCTCGCCAGCGACTGCTTGCCGCTGCCTCCCACCCCGACGAGCACCGCATGAGGCCAGGCGCGGTCGACCATTGCCGAGGGAGAAGGAGAAGGCGAAAAAGAGCTCTCTTCGAAAGAGTCCTCGAGCACGCGGGCGAGGCGGGCGACGTGCTCGGCCGCGTCCGGGAAGAGAACGAGGTCGCTCCTCCCTTTCCCTTTCCCGTCGCCGCTCCTCGCGCCGCTCTTTTCCAGGATGGCAGCGGCGAGCTCGTCGTGAGACCGGATCTCGACGAGCGGGGGGCGCTTCGAAGAGGGAGACGACGACGAAGAAGAAGACGATGAATGGGACGAGTTTTCGTCGTCGGCGGCGGCGGCGGCCGCGTCTGCTCGCTCGACGAGCCGAGTGAAGACCCTCGGCCTCGCCCTCAGAGCGCCCATGTCCACTTTTTCCTCTCCTCCGACGCTGCCGCCCCCGAAGTGCTTCGCCGCTACGGCGAGGAGCATCTGGTCGAAGCGCTCGGCGTCGGCCTCGGACGCGAGCCGGTCCCGCAGGCAGCGCTCGCACTCGTGGGCCCACGCGCGCGCGCGCGAGAGCGCGACGGACGAGGCTTTCCCTCCTCCGCTTTCCGAGGGAGGACTCCCGAGCAGCGTCGAGGCCTCATGGGACCTCAGCCCGGCCACCACGCTCGCGACCTCGCGGCCCGTGAACGAGTAGTGCGGCGCCGCGGTCGTGGGCACGAACGCCAAAGCGCAGGCGGAGACGAGGTCGGCCGTCGCGTCGACGAGCTTGGCGAGCGGCGGCAAGAGAGGAGAAGAGGGGCAGGAAGAAGACGAAGACGAAGAGGCGCCGCCGCTGTTGCTGCCCTCCGGCCGAATGAACGACGACGCCAGCAGCGGGACGTAGATGCTCCGCAGCGTGTGCCCTCGCGGAGCAGCCACGCTGAAGACGCTAAAGTGGCGCGCCAGCCTCCCCGACACCAGAAAGGACCCGGCTGCCGGGTTGAGCGCCGCAGCGACCTGCACCGAGGAAGAAGAAGGAGAAGAAGAGGAAGAAGCGTTTCCGCTTCCCTTCATCACCTCCTTGAAGGCGCCCTTGGCCCTGTCGTACCACCCGCCGGCGTCCAGAGCCTGTCTCAGAAGCTCGCAGGCAGACTGCGTGCCGTACTTGTCGAGCGCGGGGGCGTTGAGGTCGTCGATGAGGTAGGCGAGGCGGCGATTGTTGGAAGAGGAAGAAGAGCTGCCACTGCCGCCGCTCCCTCCGCCGCCTCCGCTGAGAGCCGCGGCAGTGGGCCCGTAGCGAGTCCCGCCTTTCCTCTCCAGCGGGGCTTCGAGCGCCGCCTGCAGGTCCGCGGCGCTCGTGCACGCCGAGAGAGGGACGAGGTTGACGGCGGGCGGGTCGGGAAGCGGGTGGAGCGGGAGGGAAGAGGCGGCGACCGCGCAGCCGACGGCGGCGGCGCACGCGCGGCTGCTTTTCTTCTCGGCTCCTCCGCCGTCGCCCCCGCTTCCGCCGCCGCCGCCGACAAACACGCTCCTCCCGCCGCGGAGCGCCTCCCGCAGCAGCACGCTCTTCCCGACCCCGGCCCCACCGGCCAGCAGCACGGGGAACCCGCCGGCGACCAGCGTGCGCAGGACGTGGAGCAGCCTCGCCGACTCTGCTGTGACGACGAAGCGGGCGGAGCCGAAGAGCGCGGCCTCGGCGTCGTCTGCCGCGGAGGCTAAGAAAGCGGACGAAGAGGAAGAAGAAAGAGAAGCAGCAGAAGAAGTAGAAGAAGAGGTAGAAGAATCGGAAGCAAAAGAGGAAGCAGACATGACGCTTTCGAGGGCCGAGGCCCAATGCGTCATTGCCCCCGACCGCGGGTCGACGAAGCAGTCAAAGGGGGAAGCTCCCTCGGGGAAGGAGACGGCGAAGTTGCTGCCCTTGTTCTTGCTGCTGCTGCTGCTGCTGCTGCTGCTGGTATTTCTGGACCACTCCGCGACCCACCAACGCGCAAAGGCGTCGGTGTGAGAAGGAGGAGCAGGACCAGAGGAAGAAGAAGAAGCAGCGGAAGAGTCATCGCTGCCGGTGTTGCCCTCTGCTGCCGCCGCTGCTGCTTCGGGCAGGAGCGCCCCGCCAAAGGCCCACACGCAAGCCCAGACAAAGTGCGCCTCGAGAACGCGCTTGTCCAGAGCTGCTGGCTTGTTGGGCGCCTCGGATGAGGAAGAAGCGGAAGAGGAAGAGGAGGACGAAGCCTGCTGCTGCTGCTCTGCCGCAGCCACCGCCGCCGCCGCCGCCGCCGCTCCGTCGCCCGACGGCGACGACAGCGCCTCGGGCCCCAGCCAGCGCGCCAGCGCTCCGGAGAGCAGGCGCGTGAGCGTAGTCACCTGGTTGACGGCCTGGAGAGGGATGACGGTCCTGTAGTTGCGGCGGCAGTGGTTGATCGTGGGCTCGACGTACCTGATGTTTTTTGAGAGAGAAAGGGGAGGGGGTCGAGGTTGAGAGGGAGAAGCGGCAACGACGGCGACGGCGAACGAGGAAGAAAAAAACTCTCAACTCTCTTTTTTTCTCTCAAAAAGAAAAAAAACGCACTTGGCCACGAGCCCGCGCACGGCAGCCCGTAGCTCTGCATCGCCTAGGCCAGAAACCCAGGACTCGAGCGCGGGCTTCCAGACTCCTCCTCCGGACGAAGATGATGAAGAAGATGAAGCGCTCTCTTCGCCTCCACCGCCCCCATCTCCGCCGCTTCCACCGAGCCCCTCGTCGCCGTTGACAAACACGACCCCGCCCCGCGAGACCGTCGCCGGGGAGCAGTGCGCCATCGAGTCGATCTCCAGCAGCAGCCTCATCGGCGGCGCAAGCGGGATGCGCTCGTTCGACGCCAGCGTCAGCACGCGGTTGTCGTCCATGACCGTGTTCATCGACTCGATCCACTCCGGGTCGATGTCGCCGTCGAGAACCAGCCACTGGTGCTGCCTGGTCTTGTCGCTGACAAAGTCCCTGAAGGCGCGACTGAGCAGCCCGTCCTTCCACTCGGCCGTGGCCTGGTGCGAGCAGCCGTAGAGCTCGTCGCGGGTCACGGCTTTCGGGTTGAGCACGGCGACATCGGTCGCCTCGCCCAGCGCCTGCTGCGCCGCCGCGAGCGTGCGCCAGACTGCCGTCTTCCCCGCTCCCGGAGGGCCCAGCAGGAACACAGACCAGCGCACCGTGAAGAGCTCCCGGAGCTGCGACACCTTCAGCAAAAACCGCCGCTCGGGCACGTAGCCCAACCTCACCGCGGCGGCGGCGGAGGCGGCCTCGAAGCGCGCGTCGGCGGCGCGCGGCACCGTCGCCGGCAGGCCTGGGAACAGGTCCTCGAGCAGCCCGGCGAAAACGGGCGCGTCCCCCCCGGTGAGCTTGCCCACGTTGAAGTCGCGCAGAGCCCGCAGCAGCACCTTCTCCTCGGAGACCCCCGGGGGCGAGGCCCTGCGCATGGCCCCGGCGACCGAGAGCGTCGTCTTGATCGCGCGCAGCTTCCAGTCGTAGTGCCTCGCCTTGGAGAGCATCCCCTCGCAGAGGCGGTAGAGGCCGACGAACTTGCGGGCGAGCTCGCGGGACCTCTGGAAGCCCTCGGCCATCAGCATGACCTCGCAGATGAGGGCGAGGTCCGGGACGCACATGGAGACGGGGCGGAAGAGAGCCTGGGCGCGTTTGGGTGTCGGAGGGAACGTTGGAAGAAGTTAGTTAATAAATAAAAAGAGGTTGGGGGCGAGCTCGATCTTTTTTTGAGGGTTGCTGTCATTCGCAAAAGAAAAAAATCGAAGACGTTCTCTTTCTCTTCTCCTCCCCCTCTCTCCCCCCTTCACTTTCTCTCCCCTTTTCTTTTACCTTGAGCGACTCCGGCAGCTCCGCCCTGCCTGCGTACCCGGGGTTCATCGTGATGAAGGCCATCGCGTTCGGCTTCAGCCTCGTCTCCACCCCCTCGAACACAAACGTCTCGGCGCGCGCCCGCAGCGCGTCGAGCACGCTCTTGTACTGCGTCGAGCACACGGAGAGCACGGAGACGCTGATCCGGTTGAACTCGTCGAAGCAGCCCCAGGCGCCCGTCTGCGCCAGGCCCCGGTAGATCGTGCCCATGGCCCGAAAGTCCATCTGGTCGGAGCAGTTGAAGACGTAGCACTGGAAGCCGAGCGCGCGGGCAAGGTCCTTCGTGGTCTCGGTCTTGCCCGTGCCTGCCGGGCCCGCGGGCGCTCCGCCGAGCACCAGCCTCTGCGCCTGCGTGAGCGTGATGTAGCACCGGTCCGTCAGCGGCGTGATGCACAGGCACCCGCAATTTCCGACGTACTCGTACCCGTAGGCGACCTCGGCGTCGCAGATCTGCACCGAGCAGTCGCCCGTCGCCGCGTCGGAGTAGTAGCGCAGCTGCGACGCCCAGCGGAAGCAGTCGGCGGTCGAGCCGCGCTCGTCCACCAGCGCGGCCAGCACGTCGCGCGCGTGTACGTCGATCGTGCAGAGCGTGATCAACTTCCTTCGGTCGTTGGCCGAGAGGTCGGAGCGCGCGACCGTGGCGATCAGGTCGGCGAGCTGCGCGCGCTGCCTCGCGAGCTCGGCCGCTAGCGCGCCGTCGTCGCCGGCCTCGGCGTCGCGGAAAGCGGCGCCGACGGCGGCGGCGTAGTAGGCCCTCGAGACGGTGGCTGCGGTCTGGGCGCAGTGTCCCAGGATCCACGCCGTGCGGGCGGGCGGGGGGGCGGAGTCGTCGTAGGAGCCGACGCCCCTGCGGAAGTCGTCGGCCATCGCCGCGCGCATCGCCGCGACGAGCCGCGCCATCCAGACCTCGACCGGAGCGCCGGAGTGTTCCCCCCCATCGCCGTCGCCGCCTCCGTCTCCGCAGTCGACGGGCTCCACAAACGGGACGTACTCCCCCTCCCCGGAGTACATCCCCAGCGCGACGCGGATCTTCCGGCCAGTGAGCGGGTCCTTGCGCCACTCGAGGGAGTGCACGTTGTCAAAGGCCTTGGGGAGGTGGCTGGGGGGAGAGAGAGAGTTTTTTTTTGTCGAGTTTTTTTTCGAGTTTCGAGTTTTTCCGGGTCCGAGCAAAGAGAGGAAGGGAGCACACACAGGGGACAGAAGAGAAACAACCCGTACCTCTCCACGGCGTGCGCGTCCGCCCCACGGGCCAGGAGGTCCAGCAGGTCCGCGGGCGACACGAAGTAGAACCGCGGGAACGCGACGCGCTTGGCCTCCAGGTAGCCCTGCAGCGCCTTCTCGCACCCCTCGAGCTCCTCGAGCTGGCGCTCGAGGCGCGGGACCCTGCCGGCCACGGCGGCCGCGTCGATCACCAGCGGAGACTGCGAGGCGGCCTCGCGCATCAGCGCGCGGAAGTCCGCGTCGGCGGCGTCGAACCTGCGGCTCTCGGCGGGCAGGCGCGCCCGCAGGTCCTCGGAGCCGGCGAAGATGGCCTGCAGCGCCTGCCACTTCCGCTGCGTGGCGGCCCACGCGCAGAGCAGCGCGTCGACCGCGGAGAGCCTCCGCGACCACAGGGACACGGCGCCGATGAATTCCGGGTTGGAGGCCGCGAGCCTGGAGGAGGCCAGGTTCTGCAGCGTCAGCGCATCGCCCTCGAGCGCGTCCGCGAGCGCCGGCGGCGGCGCCGCGGCCGCGACGCCCGTGGCGCCAAAGGGGGCGAACGTCAGGGCCAGCGACGACCAGGTGGTCGCGATCCGCTGCAGGGCTCTCTCGACGCCGACCTCCCTGCGGGCTCGCTCGACGACGGCGGCGACCGCGGCGGCCTTGGAGGGGAGGTCGAGGGCGAGGAGGTCGGCGACGGAGGTGACGGAGGGCGAAGGAGAGGACGACGAAGAGGGCAAAGAAGAGGGCGAGGAGCCAGCCGAGGAGCCCTCCAGAAAGCTCCCGGCCGGCGCTCCCACGGCGCTCGCCAGCTGGTGCCAGTGCCTCTTCCGCATCGCCTGGTGCCTCATCTCATCGACGAGCGGAATGACGTCCTGGAACCCCTTGAGGCGCGCCTCCAGGGCCGGGAACAGCGGGAACCTTCTGCACGGCTTCGGCAGGGAGGCGAGAGCCCTGCCCGCCGCTCGAGCCCCCTCCGAGGCGGCGACGAGGTCGAGCGAAGAGGAGGAGGAGGAGGAGGAAACGGGAAAAGAGGAGGGGGCACGCCACGAGGACTTTTCCCAGGACTCAATGGTCGCGACGATGCCGCGGGAGCACTCCCAGAGCGCGCGGAGGACCCCCAGGGTCGAGCGACAGGCGGCGAGCGGGGACGCGTCGAAGGGGGTTGGGTTCGTTGCTGCTGCTGCTGCCGTTGCTGCTGCTGCTGCTGCTGCTGCTGCCGTTGCTTTTGACGATGCCTCCGCGACGGCGACGACGCCGCAGATAAGCGCCTGACGGCTGCAGAGATCCGCCGCAACGGCCTCGAGCTCGGAGAGGCCCCTCGGGGGAGGAGAAGGAGCAGCGGGAGAAGAGGGAGAGGCAAGGCGAGGAGGCTTGTTCTCCGCCTCCTGTCGCTCCTCCTCCTCCTGTTTCCCTCCTCCCCCCCCTCCTCCTCCTCCGAGGCGCTCGAGAGCAGCGAGAGCATCGGCGACGTCGGCAGAGGAACAGTGCTGCTTCTGCGTGCTAGAAACGGCAGCAGCTTTCTCCCTCCCGACGGGCGCCGCGGCGTCGAACCAGGCCACGAAGCGCGAGACCTCGGCGCCCAGGGCCGCGGCCTCGGCGCGGAGCCTCTCCGCCTCCGCGGCGCGAGCCGGGGCGAGCTCCTTCTCTCTCGCTGCCGCTGCTTCCGTCAGTGAGGACCAAGCGGCGGGGGCAGCTGCGAGAGCGGCCTCGAGGGCCTCTGGAAGGCGGCGCTGTTGAGAAGACGATGCCGACGATGACGAAGAGCTCGAAGAAGAAGAAGCTGTTGCTAAAAGTGTCGCCGCGGCGGCAGCGGCAGCGAGGGACTCTTGGACAGAAGCGTTCCTTTCGGCGACTTCTTTCGCGGTCTTTGTGGCGGCGTAGAGAGCAGCGACGGAGCGCGGGTCCGCTTTCGGAGGAGGAGGAGGAGGAGGAGGAAGAGTTTTCGTTGTCGTCGCTTCCGCTGTCGAGCCGCGGCGGGAAGAGGAAGTCAGAGAGGCAAC
>Ga0315273_10012666_pt1 | contig 10825 bp, 9 predicted proteins | sample YL17G02_0_MG_FD_205753 | JGI IMG/M metagenome (GOLD analysis project Ga0315273, IMG submission 205753) | Sediment microbial communities from Yellowstone Lake, YNP, Wyoming, USA - YL17G02_0 | ecosystem: Environmental > Aquatic > Freshwater > Lake > Sediment | place: USA: Wyoming | collected... | reverse complement strand
TGAAATCGAAGCCTTGCGCGAAATCGGTGAGGCGATCCCGATCGGTCTTGCCGAGAAGGCCAGCCTCCACGAGCTGAAACACGATCTCACCAAAATCCTCCGTGCGAACGATGCCCCATTGCTCGAAGACGGTCTTCGCCATCGGGCCGAATCGGTCGACGGCCATCTCCCGGATCCCTTCGAGGAGTTCCTCCCCGGAGATGTGGCGGCGCTCTCCGATGCGATCCGCGGTGAAGTGGACCGCGTCCAGGGTGAACCTGTACGCGTTCGGCTTGTAGCGCTCGTGTTTCTGGGCGAGGTCCAGGAGCGCGCTTTCGAGGTCGGTCGCCATGTTACCGAACGTCCCGACGTGTGAGTACCGTGTCGCGGAGAAACAGTCGATCCACGGGTTTGGGGTGGTCGACGTTGTAGTGGAGCCCCCGGCTCTCCTTCCGCCGCATCGCGCACGCGACCATCAGGTCCGCGACCAGGCCGATGTTTCGCAGTTCGACCAGGTCGGCATCCAAACGGTAGCTCCAGTAATCGCTCTCGATCTCATCGCGCAGCGCTCCGACCATCGCGGCGGTCCGCTTGAGCCTCTCGTCGCTACGGACGATGCCCATATAGTCCCACAGGACCCGTCTCAGCGCATCCCAATTGTGGTCGAAAATCACCTGCTCCTTGGGAGTGACCGCCCCGTCCAAGCGCCATGCGGGCAGGCGCGGCACGGGCGCCCGCGTCTCGCTCAGGAGTTGCGTCAGTACCGCTCTTCCCGCGCGCCGCGCGAAAACCAGCGCTTCGAGCAGCGAGTTGGATGCCAGTCGATTCGCTCCATGCACGCCGGTGCATGCCACTTCCCCGCACGCGTAGAGACCGGGAATGTCCGTGCCTCCCGACAGGTCCGTGATGACGCCGCCGCATTGATAGTGGGCGGCCGGTACGACCGGGATCGGATCGTGGAAGATGTCGTATCCGAATTCCTGGACGCGGCGGGTGATGTGCGGGAACCGCTTGGTCAGAAGGCGCTTGCCCAGGCTGGCCATGTCGAGCAGCACGAACTTGTCGCCGCGCCGCTTCATTTCGAAATCGATCGCGCGGGCCACGATGTCCCGTGGCGCGAGATCGCGGAGCCGATGATAGCGCTGCATGAACGGCTTTCCGTCCGTGGTCAGGAGACGCGCGCCCTCTCCGCGGGCCGCCTCGGAGATCAGGAACGACTTGGCGTCCGAATGGAAGAGACATGTCGGATGAAATTGCGTGAACTCGAGATTGGCCACCGTCGCGCCCGCTCGGAACGCCGCGGCCAGCCCGTCCCCCGTGGCGATGTCGGGGTTCGTCGTGTAGAGGTACGTCTTGCCCGAGCCGCCCGTGGCGAGCACGGTCGCGCGAGCGGCGCACGCGCGGATGGCTCCGGTCTTCCGATCCAGAACATAGGCGCCCCAGACTCGGTCGCGCGCGGGCGGCCGCCGGCGGCCCGCGACGTGCTTCGAGTCGAGGATCAGGTCCACCATGACTTGGTTTTCGAGAATCTCGATCTTGGGATGCCGCCGCGCCCGATCGAGGAGCACCGTCTCGATGGCGCGGCCCGTGCGGTCCTTCGAATGGACAATCCGCCGCCGCGAGTGACCTCCTTCGCGCCCCAAGGCCAGCCTGCCCCGCGACTGGGGATCCCTCGAAAACTGCACCCCGAGCGACATCAGATGCGCGATCTCGCCGGGGCCTTCCTCCACGAGCACGCGCACGGCCTCCGGATCGCAAAGATCGGCGCCGCAGACGAGCGTATCGCGCTCGTGGAGTTCGGGACGGTCATCCTCGCCCAGCGCCGAGGCAACGCCTCCCTGGGCGTAGGCCGTGTTCGATTCGGCCCCCTCGCGCTTCGTCACCACCAGGACGCGCGAGAATTGCGCCGCGTGAAGCGCGACGCTCAAGCCCGCCGCACCGCTTCCCACCACCAGGACGTCGGTCTCGATTTCGTTGTGCGATCGCTTCATGGAATTTCAGCCTCGGGAAGGTGAAACGATACAGGCTAGCCGATCCGGCTTCGGTTCGCTACCGCCGCACGAAGCGGGCCCAGTGCCTCGGCGGTGTCGTCCAAGGGCTCGATGTCGGTGCGGAGCACCGAGACCGGGAGCGGCGTCGTCATCCCGTGGGGCCAGCGAGGCTCGTCCTTCTCGGTGATCAGCGCTACGCGGGCGCCGGTGGAGGCCGCCATCCGCAGCGCTCCCTCGATCGCGCCCACGCTCCACCGCGCGTGATCGGGAAACGCCCCGTGCCATCTCCAATCGAACCCCACCCCGCGCGCAAAGCGCTCGAGGCGCGCCGGAGACCCGATCCCCGAGAGGAGCGCGACCGGGAGGCCGGGCTCCGGCGGCTGGAGCACCTCGGGAGCGCCGACCGGGGAGACTCCGCGCAGTATCCGCCGGAAGCGGAGCAACGGGCGCTCCGGCGCGAATCGCGCAAGCCAGATCCGAGTCTTGGGCGGCACGTCCTCGCCCGGCTCCTCCAGCACGCAAACGACGCGGGTGGCCTCTGCAAGCGTCGATGCCGGCCGCCGGAGCGGCCCGGAAGGCAGCAGCAAACCGTTCCCTTCAGGCGAACGGGGATCGACCGCGACCCACAGCTCGTCCCACGCCAGAGATCCCTGCTCCCACGCATCGTCCAGCACGAGCGAGCGAGCACCGTAACCCTCGAGCGCCGCGCGCGCGGCTTGAAATCGGTCCGCGTCCACCAGAACCGCTACCGCCTTGCCGAGAGCCATCCGGTGGGCGATCGCTTCGTCGCCGTAGCGGCCGACGCGCTCCGCCATGGCATAGCCTTCGAAATCCGGCACCGCGCGCGGTCCGCCGGCCCGCTCGCGCGAGCCGTGTCCCCGGAGCAGAATCGCGCAGCGGGCACCGGACGCCGTGGCCTCCCGCGCGAGCCACCGCGCCAGGCTGCTCTTTCCCGTACCGCCGACGACGAGATTTCCCACCGCGATGACGTGGGCTTCGGGAAGCGGCCGCCGCCGCGCCGAGGCGCGACGGCGCGCCATCGCGGAGCCTGCGCCATACAGGAGCGCCAGAGGCGCCAGGATCTTCGTCCACCCGATCGTTCCCGGATCGCCCGACCAGGACCGCTCGAACGCGCCCACGATCCCTCTCATCGGCCGCTTGGCCCCCGGTCGTCGCGCTTCACGGCATGAGCCCGAAACGATCGAGCGCTTCGACCGCACGCTTCACCGCCGAGGAGGCTTCCCGGGCCGCGCGCAGCGCTCCACCGGCCATACCCCGGAGGGCCTCCGGCGAATCGAGCAGGCGGGTCACCGCCGCCGCAGCGGCCTCGGCCGTCTCCGCGATGACGACGCCCTCCTCCCGGCGAAGCGCCGACACTCCCATGGCTGCCGTTTCGTGATGGGGCCCCACGAGCACCGCGCACCCGCGAGCCGCCGGCTCGAGCACGTTGTGTCCTCCGTACGGAGCAAAGGTTCCTCCGACGATCGCGATCCCCGCCGTCTCGTAGGCGGCGGGAAGCTCGCCCTGGGTCGCCACCACCCCGACCCGGGGCGCCGCGGACGCTTCCACGCGCTGAAGCCAGGCGGACCACTCCTCGCGCGCGCGATCCTTCTCGCCGCGCACCAAAGGCTCGATCCCCGCGGAACGCAGCTTCGCGGTCGCGAGGGCCACCCCCTCCGCATGGCGGGGCACGATGAGAAACATGGGAGCCTTCCCGCGCGATCTCAGCGCTCTCGCCACGGCCAGCGCCACGTCCTCCTCCCCGGGCCGGAGACTGCCGAACACGACCGCCCGGCGGGACGTCGGGTCGCTCGCGGCTTCCGCCGACGGAGCCTCCGCCTTGAGATCGCCCACCACAGCGATGCGCTCCGCGGGAACGCCCAAGGAGTTGAACCGCTCGGCGTGCTCCTCGGATTGGGCCAAGGCCCACACGCCTTCCCCGAGGAGATGCGGTCCGGCGAATCCCCACCGCAGGAGACGAATTCGGGTCCGCTCGGAAACGGCGGCGCTCACGAATACCACACCCAATCCAGCCCGCCGCGATTCCAGGATCAGCTGGGGCCAGATCTCGGTTTCCACGATGTCGAGACGCCACGGCGCCGCGGCCGCCAGGAACGAGCGCAAGAGCTGCGGCGCATCCAGAGGCGCGATCCGGGCCACCACGCTGGCCCCGAGTTCGCGCCGGGCGCGGTCGAGTCCGCGCTGCGTCCGCGTGGTCAAGAGGAGCGGAGGCCGGTGCCCTGCTTCCATGAGGGCGCGAACCCAATTCCGCGCCGAGACCACCTCCCCCATCGACGCGGCGTGAATCCACACGCTCCCCGTGGCCGGCGCGATCTCCTCGCTAGCGCCGGTCCAGGCGGCGCGCGTCGCGGAGCCCGGAGACGAGAGCGAACGGATCAGGGGCGAAAGCGTCCCGGCAACCGTGCTGGCAGCGCGGTACGCGGCAAGTGCGATGCTCATCAGCCGCGCCCCGGCCCGGCGGCGAACGCGATGAGGGCATCCGCGGCGCGCATGGCCGAGCCCTCGCCTCCCAGAATCGTGGGAAGCTGCGCGAAGGCGCTCGCCTGGGCCTCGCGCACGGCCGCGTCCGTCAGAAGTCGGGCCAAGGCGCCGGCGATCTCCGGACCGTTCGCACGGTCCTGGATCAGCTCCGGCGCGCCGGCGCGGCCCGAAATCAAGTTCGCCAGTCCGATGTGCGGCACGCGCACCAGCCGCCGCGCGATCTGATAGTTGAGCCAGCCCGTGCGGTAGACGATGACCATCGGAACGCCGAGCGCGGCTGTCTCGAGCGTCGCGGTCCCCGAAGCGACCACCGCGAGATCGGCCGCACGCAGCAGATCCCCCACCTCTCCCGTCCAGACGATCGGCCGAAGCGCTCGTGCCAGAGCCCCCGCGCGTCCCGCGCCGAGCGTCTCGGAGAGATGCCCGGCATCGCTCACCGCGACCCTCACCTTGACCGGTGATTGCGCCACGAGCCTCGCGGCGGCGTCGAGCATCGGGGGCAGGAGCCGGCGCACCTCGCCGCGGCGGCTTCCGGGCAGCAGCGCGAGCAAAGTCTCTCCCGGGGCCAGATCGAGGGCCTCTCGCGCGCGGGCCCGTAGCGCCGGATCCGGATGAAGCGCGCCCGCCGGATGACCGACCCAGCGCGCCTTCACGCCCTCCCTCGCGAGCAGATCCTCCTCGAAGCGGAACAGCAGGAGGGTGAGGTCCACGTCCTCGCGAAGCCTGCCCACACGCCCGCGCCCCCATGCCCAGATCTGAGGGCAGACGTAGTAGACGACGCGGCGGCCCATCCGTTTCGCGGAACGCGCCAGGCCGAGGTGAAGGCCGGGAGAATCGATGGCAAGGAAGATCGCGTCGGGATGCTCGCCGAGAAGACGACGGAGTTCGCTTCGCGCGCGCCGGATGGGCGAAAGGTGGGTCAGCACTTCGGCGAAACCCATGACGGCGACGGATTCCATCGGCACGACCGTGTCGAGCCCCGCGGCGCGCAGCCTCGGTCCTCCGATGCCCGCGGCTTCGACCTCGATGCCGCGCGTGCGCAGCGCCATGAGAAGCGATGCCCCCAGCCGGTCCCCCGAGGGGTCCCCGGCCGAGACGATCAGGAATGGAAACTTCAGACCGTGATGCCCTGCGGCATGCTCCGCGTCGCCTGAGCGCGAACCTCATCGGCCACGCGCAACGCGTCCAGCGCGAGACGCGCGTCCTCCCACGACTCCTCGGGCGTCCGCGTCAGCGCGAGGAAGTGGCGCAACTCCGACTCCAGCGAGTCCTGCGGCTCGACGACGACCGGGACCGGCCGGATTCGCCGAACGATCTCCTCGGGCGCTCCGGGATCGGCGGGAGCCAGCGTGTAGGCTTCGACCGTTCGGTTCAGGCAATCCACGGAAACGTACTTGTTCTCCTCGAAGAAGCGGATCTTCCGGATCTTCTCGCGCGAGACGCGGCTCGCCGTCAGATTGGCCACGCAACCGCTCGCCAGCGTGAGGCGGGCGTTCGCGATGTCGATCCTCGGCGTCAGCACGGGAACGCCCACGGCCTGGACGTGCACCACCGAGGAGCGGGTGAGGAGCAGCGTCAGGTCCAGATCGTGAATCATGAGATCCAGGATCACGTCGACGTCGATGCCGCGCGGCACGATCGGCGCGAGCCGATGCGCTTCGATGAACCGCGGAGATTTGAGGTGAGGTCGCGCGGCGCGAATCGCGGGGTTGTACCGCTCCACCTGGCCGACGAGGAGCGCCCGCCCGGCTGCCTTGGCGGCGGCGAGCATCGCCTCTCCCTCCGAGACCCGATCGGCCATCGGTTTCTCGACGAGCACGTGCAGCCCCCTGGCAAGGGCCTGGAGGGTGAGATCGGCGTGGCGGAGGGTGGGCGCTGCGATCGAGACCACGTCCACCCGATCCAGAAGCGCGTCGATCGAATCGAACGTGGGCAGACCGAGTTCGCGGGTGGCGCGCTCGCGAGCCTCGGGAGCGGGGTCGTAGGCTCCGACCAACGTGGTTTCTTGGATCCGGGACCAGGCGCGGGCGTGATGGCTGCCGAGGTGCCCGACCCCGACGACGCCGACGCGGACCGTGCTCACCGCACGATGCCCCGCTCGGAACTCCGGATGAATTCCACGAATTCGTGGACCTCGGGATATGGCTTGAGCTCGCAGGCGATCTTGCTGAGCGCTTGCGTGACGTTCAGCTGCGATCGGTAGAGAATGCGGTAGGCCCGCTTGAGTTCCAGCCTCACCTCCGCGGGAATTCCGCGCCGTTCCATCCCCACGGAATTCAAGCCGCAAGCCCGAAGCGGGTTGCCCGCGGCCTTCACGTAGGGCGGGACGTCCTGCGGGACGCGCGATCCGCCTCCGACGAACGCGTGACAGCCGATCGTCACGAATTGGTGGACGGGGGTCATGCCGCCGATGATCGCGTAATCGTCCACGCGCGCGTGCCCGGCCAGGTTGACCGCGTTGGCCAGGATGACGTTGCTACCCAGGCGGCAGGCGTGCGCCACGTGCGTGTAGGCCATCAGGAGCACATGGTCGCCCACGATCGTGCTCTCCCCTTCGCCGGTCGCGGCGTGGATGGTCGCGTACTCGCGCACGACGGTATCGTGGCCGATCCGCACCTCCGTGGGAACGCCGCGGTATTTCAGGTCCTGGGGAATATTGCCGATCACGGCTCCATGGTGCACCTGGCAGCGGGGCCCCACCGTCGTGCAACCTTCGATGATCACGTGAAGCCCGACCTGCGTCCCTTCTCCGAGCGTCACCCGCGGACCGATGTACGTGTAGGGGCCCACGACGACGCCCGCGCCCAGCTGGGCGCCCTTGGCCACGATCGCCGTCGGATGCACCGACGGCGGGGCCTCCCGAAGATCCGGAAACGAGAGCACCGCCCCGGGAACGCGAGCCCAGGTGCCGGTCAGCCCGTCAGCTTCGGGAATCGCGATCGACAATGCTTGAGAGGAGCTCTGCTTCCGCGACGAGGTCTCCATCGACGTAGGCCCTTCCCGCCATTTTGCAGATGCGTGATTTGAGCCGAAGGAGCTTCAGCTCGAAACGAACCTGGTCGCCGGGACGAACGGGTTTGCGAAACTTCGCCCGGTCGATTCCCATGAAGTAGACCAGCTTGTCCTTCGGGTTGTCCAGCGTGTCCAGAAGCAAGATCCCGCCGCACTGCGCCATCGCCTCGATGATGAGCACCGCGGGCATGATGGGATGGCCCGGGAAGTGTCCGACGAAGAACGGCTCGTTGATCGTGACGTTCTTGATGCCGACGACGCGATCATCCTCAAGGCTAAGAATCCGGTCCACGAGGAGGAGCGGATAGCGGTGCGGCATGATCTCCATGATCGCGTCGATGTCGAGCTGGACGGGTTCCCTCTGTCCATTGCCGGACCGGTTCCGCTTCGGGGTGCGGCGACTCTCCGCCAGTCGCTGCACGAAGCGCACATTCGTGGCATGGCCCGACTTGATCGAGACGAAATGCCCGCGGGCGGGCTGGCCCAATATGTAGAGATCTCCCAGAAAATCGAGGATCTTGTGCCTCACGAACTCGTTCTCGAAGCGGAGCGGCTCCTGGTTCAGGATACCCTCCGGCTGAACGACGACCGCATTCTGAAGGCTGCCCCCCAGGATCATGCCCTTCGCGCGAAGCATGTCCACGTCGCGCTGCAGCACGAACGTCCGCGCCGGGGCGATCTCGCGGATGAACACTTCGCGGTCGATATCGTAGGTGGCGTGCTGCGTTCCTCGGTACGCATCCTCGTACTCGATCGTGAACGTGATGCGAAGGCCATCGTGCGGTAGCCCCACCAAGACCACCCCGTTCTCCTCGTAGCGCACCGGCTCGGTAACGCGGAAAAAGCGACGCGGCGCGGACTGCTCGACGATTCCGGCCTCCAGGAACATGCGGACGTAGGGAGCGGCGCTTCCATCGCGCGGCTCTGCCGGTTCCTTGGCGGTCAGGGCGATGACCATGTTGTCGATCTCGAGTCCGGCGGCGGCCGCGAGGATGTGCTCGACGGTGTGCACCTCGGCCTCGCCGTTCTTCAAGATTGTGCGCCGCATCTGCTCGGTGTCCGCGCGGGCATACTGGGGCTGGACGGGCACCTCGGGATGGCCGGGAAGGTCCATCCGGACGAAGCGGAGGCCCGAGTCGGGCGGAGCGGGTCGGAACTCGACCCGGCAAGGCTCGCCCGTGTGCAGACCGACCCCCTCGAACGCGATCGGTTTTGCGATCGTGTGTTGATTCGCTGTGATCACTGCGGGGTCTTCGAGCCCTCGAGCTCGTCCACGCGGTGCTTCAGCTTCCGGACCGTCTGGATCAGCTCCGGAAGATTACGCAGGCTGGCCTCGACCCTCTTCGCCTGCAGCACCGGCTGCGCCGGACAGCCAAGGAGCCGCTCTCCTGGCTTCACCGATTTGGAAATCCCGGACTTGGCCCCGATTTGAGCGCCCGCTCCGATCTCGATGTGGCCGACGATTCCGACCTGCCCGGCCAGGACGACGTGATCTCCGAGGACGGTGCTCCCGGAAATGCCAACCTGAGCCACGATGATGCAATTTCTGCCCACCTGAACGTTGTGGGCGATCTGTACCAAGTTGTCGATCTTGCTCCCCGCGCCGATGCGCGTCGTTCCCGTGGTGGCGCGGTCGATGGTGACGTTTGCCCCCACCTCCACGTCTTCCTCGATGACGACGTTGCCGACCTGCGGTAGCTTCCGGTAGATCTCACCGTCCCGGACGAATCCGAACCCATCGCTCCCGATCACCGCGCCGGAGTGGATGATCGAGCGTTCTCCCACGACGCACTCCTCGCGAATCGTCACGTTGGGATACAGGACGGCATCCTTGCCGATCTTGGCCCGCGGGCCGATGTAGCAGCCCGCATGCACGACCGAGCCCGCTTCCACCGTCGCGCCCGCCTCGATGACGGCATTGGCCCCCACGTGCGCCTCGGTCGAGATCGAAGCATCCTCCGCGACCACGGCCCTCGGATGAACACCCGGCGAGGGACGGACCCCCTCCCCTGCGAAGAATCGCACCGCCTTGAGAAAGGCCAGATAGGGGTTTGAATTCTGGATGAGGGGCTTGGCGAGATTCCCGTGGTTCTCGGCGACGATGATGGCGGAGGCCCGAGTCTTTTCCAAGTAGGGTTCGTAGCGGGGATTGGCCAGGAAGGTCAGCTCCCCTTCACAAGCTTCGCGGATTCCGGCTACGCCGGTTATTTCAATGGAGCCGTCGCCGACGACCGTGCCATCGATGGCCTTGGCGACCGTTTCCAGCGTAACCCTCATGTTCTCATCTCCGGGCGAGATCTACTTCTTCGGCACCGTGCCGGAATCTTCCTGCTGCAATCCGCTCAAGACCCGATCGGTCAAGTCGAGGGCTTTATCCCCGTACACGATGTGTCCCTCGGCGGCATCCAGAATGATCGAGTAGCTCTCGTCAGCGCCGATGGTCGCGAGGATTCTGTGGATCCGGTCGACGATCGGCTTCAGGTACTGCTCGTTCAGCTTGGAGACATTGCCGCCGGGGCCCCAGTTGGCCTGAACGAACGCGTCGTACTCGGCGATCTTCCTTTGGAGAATCTGGTTCTGCTCGTCCCTCTTGGCTTCGCTGAGCATGGGGCTCTGGGTATCCAGCTTCCGCTGCTGCTCGTCGATCTCGGCCTTCTTCTCCTTCGCGTCCTTGGAGAGGTCCGCGACCTCTCGGTTGAAGGACTCTTGGGCCACCTTCGTTCCCGCATATTCCGCAAAGATCCGCTCGGAGTCAATGAAGCCGATCTTGAGATCGGCCGCTCCGGCGAGCCCCGCCCAGACAACGGAGAGGAGCAAAGCCGTCATCCACACTAGCCCACCTCCAGACCGCTGTCGAGTCATAAGCTAACTCCTTCCTTTAGAATGTGTTGCCGAGCTGGAAATGGGGCTCCCAACGAGGGCCGTCATCCCGGTCGAATCCGTAGCCCATGTCGAGCCCGACCCGACCCAGGGCTGGGATCTCGAGCCGGACGCCGAACCCGATGGACTTGCGAAGGTCCCCCAAGTCGAGGTCCTGCCCGGAATTCCAGGTGTTCCCACCCTCGAAGAAGAAGAGCGCATGAAGCGGCTCTGCGATGAGGAACTGCAGCTCGGACGTGAGGATCAGCATGGCCTTACCGCCCGGATATCGGCTGATCACGGTCTGGCTCACCGAATCCCGGGCTACGTTTTCCCGCGGCACGACGTAGTAGTCAGGGTAGCCGCGAAGGTAGTCCGCGGTCGTCCCCCCGAGCCGGAACCGCTCGTAGTCCGGAACGCTCGACCCAGCCAGAAACCCCGTCTTCTCGCGGAGCATCAGCACGAAGCGCCCTTTCAGCCGG
>Ga0315273_10012664_pt1 | contig 10827 bp, 6 predicted proteins | sample YL17G02_0_MG_FD_205753 | JGI IMG/M metagenome (GOLD analysis project Ga0315273, IMG submission 205753) | Sediment microbial communities from Yellowstone Lake, YNP, Wyoming, USA - YL17G02_0 | ecosystem: Environmental > Aquatic > Freshwater > Lake > Sediment | place: USA: Wyoming | collected... | reverse complement strand
CCCGAGGTGATGCGCGAGCGCTTCCCCGAATGGATCAAGCAGGGCCGCACCATCGGCTCGGCGGTGTGCGCGCCGATGCGCTTCCGCGGCTCGACCATCGGCGTGGTGAGCGTGTCGCGTGGGAGTGGCGAGCCGTTCCAGCGCTCGCACGCCGAGATGCTCGGCACCTTCGCCGAGCACTGCGCGGCGACGGTGGTGAAGACACACCATCACCAGCAGGTGCTGGCCCAGGTGCGCAAGGCCGCCTGACCCGCCCTCAGCGCCACGCGGCCAGGGTCTCCGCGGTGCCGGCAGCCGGCGCCCGCTTGCGGCGCAACCCGTGCTGGAGCTGGTCGAGATAGGTGTAGACCACCGGCGTGATGTAGAGCGTCAGGAGCTGCGAGAATGCCAGCCCCCCCACCACCGCGAGCCCGAGCGGGCGGCGGCTCTCGGCGCCCGCGCCGGCCCCGAGCGCGATCGGCAGCGTGCCCATCAGCGCCGCCATGGTGGTCATCATGATCGGGCGAAAGCGCACGCGGCAGGCCTCGAGGATCGCGGCGCGCGCGTCCTTGCCCTGCCTGCGTTCGGCCTCGAGTGCGAAGTCGATCATCATGATCGCGTTCTTCTTGACCAGGCCGATCAGCAGGATGATGCCGACGAATCCGTATACACCGAGCTCGGTCCGGAACAGCAGCAGCGTGAGCAGCGCGCCGAATCCCGCCGAAGGCAGTCCGGACAGGATGGTGAGCGGGTGGATGAAGCTCTCGTACAGCATCCCCAGTACCAGGTAGATGATGAGCACCGCCACCAGCAGCAGCGCGAGCAGGCCCTGCTGGCTCGATTGGAACACCTGCGCGTTGCCGGCGAAGTTGGTGGTGATGCTGGAGGGCAGCGCGGCGCGCGCGACGCGGTCCACCTCGCCCACCGCCTCGCCCAGCGAGGTGCCCGGGGCCAGGTTGAACGACAACGTGACGGCCGGCAGCTGCCCGGCGTGGTTCACGGTGAGCGGGCCAAGACCCTCCGTAAGCGTGGCCACCGACGCGATCGGCACGAGCTCGCCGTGGGACGAACGCACGCGCAGCTGGCGCAGCGCCGCCGCGTCGCGCTGGTATTCCGGCATGACCTCGAGGATCACCCAGTACTGGTTGTCCGGTGTGTAGATGGTCGAGACCTGGCGCGAGCCGAACGCGTCGTACAGGGCGTCCTCGATCTGCGACACGGTCACCCCCATCGCCGAGGCGCGATCGCGGTCGATCGCGACGTTGACCTGGGGATTCTTGATCTGCAGGTCGCTGGTGACGTCGGCGAGCTGCGGCAGCTCCCGGAGTTTGCCCTCGAGCAGACGCGAGGCGTCGTAGAGCGAGGCGATGTCGGTGCCCTGGAGCGTGAACTGGTAGAGACTCTTGGTGAGGCGTCCGCCCACGCGCACGCTGGGCGGGTTCTGCAGGAACACCCGCGTGCCCGGCACCTGCGACAGCCGGGACTGCATCTCACGGATCACCGCGTCGATCGGCGGACGCTGGCTTCGCGGCTTGAGGTGGATGAACAGCCGGCCCTGGTTCGAGGTGCTGTTGGACGGCCCGCCGCCACCGATCGACGACATGTAGCCTTCGATGGCCGGGTGATGCAGCAGCACCGCGGCGAGCGCCTTCTGGTGACGCACCATGTTCTCGAAGGCGGTGCCCTCGACGGTCTCGGTGGTGCCGAAGATCTGGCTGTTGTCGTCGCTGGGCAGGAAGCCCTTGGGCACGATCATGAACAGTCCAATGGTCGCGGCGAGCAGCACGAACGACGCGATCAGCGCCGCGAAGCGACGATCCATCACCCAGTCGAGACTCCTCACGTAGCCGGTGAGCGCACGCTGGAACAGCCCGTCGGCGGCCGGGGGGGCGTGGCCCTGCCGCTCGGTCTTCCCGTGCTTCAGGAAGCGCGAGCACAGCATCGGCGTGAGCGTGAGCGAGACCACGCCCGAGACCAGGATGGCGGCGCTGATGGTGACCGCGAACTCGTGGAACAGCCGCCCGAGCAGACCGCCCATGAACAACACCGGTATGAACACCGCCACCAGCGAGATCGTCATCGACAGGATGGTGAAGCCGATCTCGCGCGAGCCGCGCAGCGCCGCGGTCATGCGATCCTCGCCCATCTCCTGGTGCCGGACAATGTTCTCGAGCATGACGATGGCGTCGTCCACCACGAACCCGACCGAGAGCGTGAGCGCCATCAGCGACAGGTTGTCGAGGCTGAAGCCGAACCGGGACATCACCGCGAACGTGCCCACGACCGAGAGCGGGAGCGCCAGGCTCGGGATCAGGGTGGCACGCAGCTCGCGCAGGAACAGGAAGATCACCAGCACGACCAGGCACAGCGTGAGCAGGAGCGTGAACTGCACGTCGCGCACCGACTCGCGGATCGACTGCGAACGGTCGTACAGCACGTTGATCTTGACCGAGCCGGGCAGCTGCGGCGCGAGTCTCCGGATCAGCTCGCGCACGCCGTCGGCCACCTCGACGGTATTGGTGCCGGGCTGGCGCTGGATGGTGAGCACGATCGCGCGGGTGCCGTTGAACCAGCTCGCGGCACGGTTGTCCTGCACGTCGTCGAGCACGTTCGCGACGTCGCCGAGCCGCACCGGCGCCCCGGCGCGGGTGCCCACCACCAGCCGGCGGAACTGGCCGGCGTCGTGGAGCTGACCGTCGGTGCTCACGGTCAGCGCGCGGTCGCGGCCCCACAGCACGCCGGTGGGCTGGTTGACGTTGCCGTCGCCGATCGCCTGTGCGACCTGGTCGATGCCGATGCCGCGGCCGGCCAGCGCCATGGGCGAGACCTGGATGCGCACCGCGTACTTCTGCGCACCGTTCACCTGCACCTGCGCCACACCCTTCACGGTGGAGAGACGCTGGGCGAGGAACGTCTGGGCGTACTCGTCGAGCCTGGAGAGCGGCAGCACTTCCGAGGTGAGCGCCAGGTACACGATCGGCGAATCGGCCGGGTTCACCTTCTGGTACGAGGGCGGGATGATGCCCTGCGGGAGCTGGCGCAGCGTCTTCGAGATCATCGCCTGCACGTCCTGCGCGGCGGCGTCGATGTCGCGGTCGAGCGCGAACTGGATCGTGATCGAGGTGGTGCCGAGCGAGCTGGTCGAGGTCATCGCGTCGACGCCGGCGATGGTCGTGAACTGTTTCTCGAGCGGCGTCGCCACGGCCGACGCCATGGTCTCGGGGCTCGCGCCCGGCAGCCCCGCGCTCACCGTGATGACGGGGTAGTCCACGTTCGGCAGGTCGCTCACCGGCAGCAGCCGGTAGCCGAGGATGCCGAACAGCAGGATGCCGGTCATGATCAGCGTGGTCATGACCGGCCGGCGGATGAAGGGTTCGGACAGATTCACTTCGCCGTCCCGGCGGACGCGGCCGCCGCGGGGGTGCCGACCGGTGGCTTGATCAGGACGCGCGCGCCGGGCGAGAGCCGGAACTGTCCGTCGACCACGACGGTCTCGCCGGGCTTGACGCCGTCGGCGATCACCGACAGGTCGCGCGTGGTGCGCGTCACCTGCACCCGCTGCAGCCGCACCGTCGTGTCCGGCTCGACCACGAACACGAACGTGCCGGCCTGGCTCTGCGTCACCGACGCGGCGGGCACGACCGTGGCGCCGGACTGCTCGAACAACCGCAGCGTGACCGAGGCCGACTGCCCCGGCCACAGATGGCCGTCGTGGTTGGGGAACTCGCCCTTGAGCAGCACCGTGCCGGTGGATGGATCGACCGCGTTGTCCACGAACACCAGCCGCCCCTCGGCCGGGACCGAGTCGGCACCGACCCGCGCGAACACCCGCAACTCCCTGCCGGCATGGTCGCGCAGCGTGGGCAGATCGTCCTCGGGCAGCGTGAAGCGCACCAGGATCGGGTCCACCTGGTTGATGACCACCATGGGCTGATCGATGGCGTCGGCCTTGACCAGGTCGCCGGTGCGCATCAGCCGGTCACCGGTGCGCCCGCCGATCGGGGCACGCACGTCGGCGAAGGCGAGATCGAGTCCGGCCCGCATCGCCGCGCCGGAGTCCGCCGCCACGGCGGCACGGTACGCCCCGGCGGTCGCGAGCTTCTGATCGTAGTCGGCCGGCGCGATGAGCTGCCGCTCGCGCAGCGTCACCGCGCGCTGCGCGTCGAGTTCGGCCGCCTCGAGCTGCGCCCGGTCACGCGCGAGCGCGCCGCGTGCCTGCACCAGCGCGGCCTCGAACGGCCGGCGATCGATGCGGAACAGCACGTCCCCCGCGCGCACGGTCTGCCCGGGACGGAACGTGACGGCTTCGATGATGCCGGCGACGCGGGCGTGCACGGTGGCGCTCTGGAGCGCCTCGACCGTGCCGGTGGCGTCGAGCTCGTAGGGTACGGTGGCGGCGCGGACGGACGCGACCGTGACGGACACGCGCGGGGCGGGCGGCTTCGCGGCGTCGCCGCAACCGGCGACGACGGCGACCAGCAACGCGACGGGCAGACGGATCGGATGCATGACGCGGGACGTCCTCTCGACGAGGCGCGCGCCGGGGGCGCGCGCCGGATGGCGCGGATTCGGGTTGCGGTCGGCGAGGGTCGCGGTCATGATACCAGCCGTGACAACGATTGCAACGGCATCGAACGGCGCGGCGTGGCCCCCGCTGGGCCTGCTGGTGGGCGCGGTGCGACGGCGCATCAAGCAGGCGGTGGACGCACGCGTGCGCGGGCATCGCCTGTCCCCGCAGCAGTTCTGGGTGCTGGTGGCGCTGATCGAGGCCCGGGGGCTGTCGGTCGGGGCGCTGGCGGCGCGCCAGCACATGGACGCCCCCACCGCTTCGCGCGTGGTGACCACGCTGGTCCGCCGCGGACTGGCGCGTATCGCCACCCACCCCGGTGACCGCCGCCGAGCCGTGCTGGCGCTCACCCCGCGCGGCCGGGCGCTCGCCACGCGCATGCGGGCGATCGCGGTCGAGGTCCGCGCCGTGGTCGAGCAGGGTCTCGGCGCCGCGGAGAAGACCCGCATGCGCGCCGGTCTCGTGCGCATGCTCGAGAATCTCGAGCGTTACGATCCGCGCGGGATCGCGCCGCCTTCGGTGCCACGGCGCGGCGCCACGAAGAAGACCGGTCCCGGGCGCTGAGCGGGGCGGACCCGGTCCTACCGCGCGAGGAACTCCAGCACCTTCGGATTCACGAGTTCCGGATGCTCGATCATCGCGCTGTGGCTGGCGTTCGGCACGATCCAGACCTCCGCGCCGGGGATGGCGCGGGCGATCCACTCGGTGTGCTCGAGCCGGACCAGATCGTGATCGCCGGCGCAGATCAGCGTGCGGGCGCGGATGGCGCCGAGCTGCGTGGGCGTGAACACCGGCAGCGTCTTCCACAGGCGGATGATCTTGTCCATCGCCTCGGTGTAACGACCGGGCTGTGGAGACAGCTTCACGTAGCCTTCCCGCATGCCGTCGCCGAACGCCGCGGCCGTGGCGGTGTCGTTCCACGCCACGTCCTCGGCGTTGAGCCCGGTGGGACTGGCGTTGGCGCCGAAGGTCACCAGATGCCGCAGGCGCCCCGGATGGTGGATCGCGATGTCGAGACCGACGTCACCGCCGTCGCTCCAACCCATCAGGTCGAAGCGTCGCACGCCGCGCTGGTCGAGCAGCGCGAGCACATCCTCGGCCATCTCGTGATAGGTGAGCGGACCGGGCCGGCCGGTGGTGCGACCCTGCTCGCACAGGTCGGGCACGATGCAGGTGTAGTGCGGCGAGAAGTCCGGCAGTTGCTTCTCGAACTGCATGCCGTTACCCGCGCCACCGTGCAGCAGCACCAGCGGCGGCCCCCCGCCGTGCAGCTCGTAGTACATGCGGATGCCGCGCACCTGCGCGTAGCGGCCGACCGCGTGCGTGGTGCCGCCGCGCTCCGCCGTGCAGCCGGGCACGCACGCCATCGCCGCGAGCGCGACCATCGCGAGCAGCGCGGGAGCCGGCGCGAAACGGGTCATGGTCCGGCAGTGTAGCGTGTGCGGCCCCGCGTGCAAGCGAGATCCGGCTCGGCCGCGCACGAACGCCGTGCGGGGCCTCATCGCGCACGCGTGCGCCGCTTCGTGGCGGTCTTCGACTTCGTGACCGGCGCGCGCCGCGGCACCACCGCCGCGATCCTGCGCCTCGGCCGCCAGCCGTGACGCCCGAGATCGACCCGCCCCCGCGCGTCGAAGCGCACGCCTTCGGATTCGAGCCGGATGCGCTGCGTGAGCGCCGTGTCGGGATCCAGCCTGGCCAGCGTGAGCCGGCCACCCGCGCCGAGCACGCGATGCCACGGGAGCGCGTGATGCGGCCCCGAGGCGTAGAGCGCATACCCCGCCATGCGCGGCCGGCCGGGCAGCCCCGCGATCGTGGCCACCTGTCCGTAGGTCGCGACCTTGCCGCGCGGGATGCGGCGCACCACCGCGTAGATGCGGGCGTAGCTGTCGGAGGGGTTCCGCTTCGCGCGCGCCATCCGGGCAGTCTAGCAAGGCGGGGACCGGGCCGGACAACCGGATGTGCACGCGGCACGCCTCACGACCCGGGTGGAGTGCCGCGAGCGGAGTCCGGGTGCTCGCCACCCCCGGCCGTCCTCGTGTCGACAATGGCCGCCGGCATCCGCTAGCCTGCGAGATCCACGGAGGGAGAGCATGGGCGCCGAGCCGACCCGCGACATGAACGATGCACGATTCCCCGAAGGATTCCTGTGGGGTGCCGCCACCTCGGCCTACCAGATCGAGGGCTCCCCGCTCGCCGACGGAGCCGGGCCCAGCATCTGGCACCGCTGGTCGCACACCCCGGGCCGCACCCTCGGGGGCCCCCTCGGCGACACCGCGTGCGACCACTACCGGAGCTGGGAGAGTGACATCGAGCGCATGCACGAACTCGGGCTCGGCGGCTACCGCCTGAGCATCGCGTGGGCGCGCGTGCTGCCCGAGGGCCGTGGCCGCGTCAATCGCGCCGGGCTCGACTTCTATACCCGGCTCGTCGACCGGCTGCTCGAGCGCGGCATCGTGCCCAACGTCACGCTCTACCACTGGGACCTGCCCGCGGCCCTCGACGATCGCGGCGGGTGGCTCAATCCCGACATCGTCGGCTGGTTCGGCGATTACGCCGAGGTGATGTTCCGCGCCCTCGGCGACCGCGTGCCGATGTGGTCCACGTTCAACGAGCCGTGGGTGGTCACGCACGACGGTTACCTGAGCGGCTGTAATGCGCCCGGCCACCGCAACCTGTTCGAGGTGCCGATCGCGTCGCATCACGTGCTGCTCGCGCACGGCGAGGCGGTGCGGCGTTATCGCGCGCTCGCGAAGCAGCGGATCGGGCTGGTCGTGAACCTCGCGCCCAAGCACCCGGCGAGCGATTCGGCCGCCGACCGCGCCGCGGCGGAACGCGCCGACGCGTACTTCAACCGCCAGTTCCTCGATCCCGCGCTGCTCGGGCGTTGGCCGGAGCGCCTCCCGGAGGTTTTCGGCGAGGCGTGGCCGGGGTGGCCCGGGGGCGACCTCGCGCGCATCCGCGAGCCGCTCGATTTCGTGGGCATCAATTACTACACGCGCAACGTGGTGCGCGACGACCCGACCGTGCTGCCCGATCGCGCCGCCCACGTCGAGCAGCCGGGAGAACACATGACCACCGGCTGGGAGGTGTATCCGCAGGGCCTGCTCGAGACCCTGCTCGCGGTGAAGCAGCGCTACGGCGACGTGCCACTGTACGTGACCGAGAACGGCTCGGCGTTCCCCGATCCCGCCACGGTGAGCGGCGACACGCTCGAGGATCCGGAGCGCACCCGCGTGCTGCGCGCGCACATCGCCGCGTGCCGCGAGGCGATCCGCCGGGGAGTCGACCTGCGTGGCTACTTCGCGTGGTCGCTGATGGACAACATCGAGTGGAGCAGTGGCACGAAGCATCGATTCGGCCTGCTGCACGTCGATTTCGCGACCCAGAAGCGCACGCTCAAGGCGAGTGGGCGGCTGTACGCGGAGATCATCGCGAGCAACGGCGGGATCCTGGGCGACGTCTAGTACTCGAAGGACACGCTCGCCGGCAGCTTCCACACGGTCACGCGGCCATCGGCGTCCAGCCTGGCGGGGGCGTCGTCGATGCTCGCCCGCGTGAAGCGCCGCTCGCCCGGCGGCGCGACCACGATGCCGCCGGCGGGCATGCGGAGGCCGCGCTCGAGATCCACCTCGACGCGTCCCTCGCGCGCATGCAGCGCGTAGCCGAGCCGGCCGTACGACGTCGGCAGGTCATGCACCGTGACACCGGTGCCGCGCGCCCACGCCAGCGGCACGCCGGCCGCGATCACCAGCGCGTCGTCGCGTTCGCGGGCGTAGGCGAGCATGTCGAGCACCGAGCGCGCGAAATCGGAGCCCACCCAGGTGTGTGGCAGGTCGCCGATGAAATGCGGCTTGCGCTCGTCCTTCCACACCACCTCGGGCCATTGCCTCCACTCCACCGGCTTGCGCTGCGTCATGAACCAGCTCAGCAGCGAATCCGCGCGATCGCGCCACCCGAGCCGGACGAACGCCCCGATGGTGCGCATCTCGTAGGGGGTGAACGCGTCCCAGTCGCGGCGGCCGTCGCGACGGTCGCGGAAGAAGCCCCAGTAGCGCTCGAACGTGCTGTCCACCGCGGCGGCGGGCAGCACCGTGTCGGCCTGCACCGGGTCGAACGCGATGGTGGTGCTGGTGGCGTCGAAGTCACCGAGATCGGCACACCCGGGCACGAACGGTATGGCGTGCGTCCTCATGCTGGCCCGCACCGAGGCGGCGAGATCGCGCGCGAAGGAGGCTCCGCTCGCCAGCAGCCTCTCGCGCGCCTCCGGATGCCCGGTGGCGCCGGCGAGATAGGCGGCGTCCTTGTAGCCGCGCAGCGCCCACAGATCGTCCCAGTAGGAATGCATCGGCTTGGCGGAATAGCCTTCATGGCTGATGGAAGGAGGCAGAATGCCGTAGAACGCCTCCTTGCCCGCCGCCCGCCACTCGCCCGTCGAGCGCTGGGCGCGCAGCGTGTCGAGATACGCCGCGGCGGCCGCGACGTGCTGCCACATGCGCACGGCCAGCGCCTGGTCGCCGGTGTAGCGCAGGTATTGGGCGAGGAGGTAGATGAACTCGCCGTGGCTGTCGTGCTCGGGCACCGGGTCCGAACCGCGGCGGTCGACGCAGCAGGGCACCTTGCCGTCGGCGTACTGGTAGGGCGCGAACCACTCGATGTAGGCCTTCACGTCGTCGGCGTGGCCGAGGCGCAGCAGCGCCGAGCAGGTGAGCGCGCCGTCGCGGATCCACGAACGGTCGTAAGAGCGCGATCCCGGTTGGATGCCGGCGCTGTCCTTGTTGACGAGGATCCAGCCGATCTGCGCCTTGAGCGTCTGCAGCACGTCGCGCGCGCTGTCGGGGAGCGCGATGCGCACCTTGTCGGCCTTCGCGCGCCACTCGTCGCGCGCGGCGGCGAAATCGGTGGTCGTCCGGGCGCGGACCTCGGCGGGTGACGCGAGCGGGGCCGGGAAGCCGGATGTCGGGCCAGGCTTCGGCGCCGCGTCCAGCCGGAACTCCGCGGGCGTGCCGGGCTCCACGTCGAACTTGAAGGCGTAGACTCCGGAGGCATGCCCGAATGGATCGTTCGCCGCCGGGCGCGGCGGGAGCACGCCGCGCGCAAGCCAGGATTCGACGACATCTCCCTCGTCGAACGTCACCGCCCCGGCACCGTCGGCTCTCGTCCCGCTGTCCACGATGGCGTCCGGCCCCACCCTCGCGGTGGTACCGTCGAGCACGATGCTGTCCACCGTCGCGGCGCCTCCCGCGGTGTTGAGGAACTGCGAGGGCGGGTCGACCTGGAACGGGCGCAGCGCCAGGTACAGCATCCCGGCCCGGCGCGAGCGCCCGGTCGCGGCCAGTCGATAACGCGCGATCAGGCGCGGATCCCCCGGCCTGCCCCGGGGCGCGACCGCGATCTCGAGATCGAGACCCTTCGCGTGCCAGGTCACACTCGGCAGCGGCAGGTCGCCATCCACCAGCGCGTGCGACATCGTGACATCGGCCCAGGTGACGAGCTTGCCATCCAGCCACAGGAACGGCTCGACCGAGAAGCGGCCCTTGCCCACCTCGAGCGCGCCGTCCTCGGACAGCAATCCCTCCTCGCGAGCGCCGTCGAGTCCGACCACGGTCCAGAACGACTGCTCGCCCGAGATGCCTCGCGGATACAGCCCGCGCCGGGCGTCCTTCGCCACCGCGGCGTAGAGGTCGTTGAGCGAGGCGCCGAAGGCGGGCGGTTCGAGGATCAACTCGGCCAGCGAGACTCCCGCCTCGGGCACGTCACCGATCGCCATCACGCGCAGGTGGCGCGCCTCGCTCTCGGGCAGGAACAGGCGGTCGCGCTCGCGCATCCCGGCGCCGCGGTCGACCACGCGCGCGGGCGTCCACCGTGCGCCGTCCTCGGAGGTCTCGACCCGGTAGCGCCCCGGGGCGCGATCGCGGGTCCAGGCGAGGGTGAGACCACCGAACTCGCGCGGCACGCCATAATCCACGGTCAGTACGGGGGCGCGATCGCCGGCCGCGCTCACCCACGCCGTGCGCGGGTTCCCATCCACCGCCGCCGCGGCTCCCGCGCCCCCGGCCGAGGTCGCGCTCGCCGCGGGCTTTGGCGGGGTCGCGTCGTCGGCCGGCACCGCCTCCAGCGTGAGCTCGTCGAGCCAGACGCTGCCCTCGCCGCCGCTGCCGGCGGTGACGGCGAACTCGATCGCGGCGACGTGGCGGATCTCGCCCCCGCCCACCGGACCCCACGCGAAGCCGATGCGGCGCTTCCTGAGCGAGACCGGTGTCCAGTCGGGCGCGAAACGGACG
>Ga0315273_10012663_pt1 | contig 10827 bp, 10 predicted proteins | sample YL17G02_0_MG_FD_205753 | JGI IMG/M metagenome (GOLD analysis project Ga0315273, IMG submission 205753) | Sediment microbial communities from Yellowstone Lake, YNP, Wyoming, USA - YL17G02_0 | ecosystem: Environmental > Aquatic > Freshwater > Lake > Sediment | place: USA: Wyoming | collected... | reverse complement strand
TCCGATTTTCTCCGGATCGGGGACGTGATGCGGCTCGTGTCGGTGCGGACCGAGGAGCTGGGCCCGGACCTCGAGGCCGCCCTGCGCGCGATGCTCCGGGACACGTGGGCCGACAAGCACGATGTCTTCACCGAGACGGATTGGGAGAGCGCCACGGGTGGGGTGCACCTGATCCTCGAGGACGACGACGGGACGATCGAGTCGCATGCCTCGATCGTGGATCGCGTGCTCGAGACGGGTGGGCGGTCGCTCGCGACCGGGTACGTCGAGGCGGTGGCGACCGCGCCGGCGTACGGGCTGCAGGGTCACGCGAGCACGGTGATGCGCGCGGTGGGAGAGGTGCTGGACGAGCGGTACGAGCTGGGCGCCCTCGACACCGGCTCCCTCGACTTCTACGCGCGGTTCGGCTGGGTGCCGTGGGAAGGACCGACGATGGTGCGCACCGGGCGCGGCGTGATCGGCACGCCCGAAGAAGACGGCGCGGTGTTGGTGCGGAGGACGCCGTCGACGCCGGCGCTGGATCTGCGAGCGCCGATCAGCTGCGACTGGCGCCCGGGTGACGTGTGGTGATGCTGGCGCACGGCGTCCGAGGTCTTCGCTCGATGTCCGCGGTATCCGTGCGGTGAGGTGCCAGCTCAGTCGTGCCGATCGTCGGGGCGCCGCGGCACTTCGGCCTCACGCCGCGACCGACGGATCGCCGCGGGCAGATTCACGAACGTCACGTACGCGAACATCCCCACGACATATGCCGGGAAACCAACCATCGTTACTCCGACGATCGTCAGCCATCTCGCGAAGACGAGCTGGACCGCAACCCCGACGCACGCGGTGATCATCAGCGCCCGCCAGGCTCTCCGTCGGGTGTCAGCCGTGCGTGGGCGGCCGGCTCCGGCGGGCCCCCCGAACCACACGTACCCCGCCATGAGCCCCAACCCGAACATCAGCAAGCCGTTCCCGAGCACCGCAGCCGGGCGTACTCCGGCTCGCAGGACGAAGAGGACTCCGCCGGCCCAATGCCAGACCATGAAGGCCCAGGCCGCCATCGCCAGCACGGATCCCAACACCGGTCGAGGCTTCACCGCTTCACGACCCCTTCAGATCCCGCTCGAGCGGGCCGCGCTGTCGCATCCACCTGAGGTCCGGATCCCACGGCACCTCGCGCTCGTAGTCGTCGAGTAGCTCTTCCGAACCCACGAGCCTGAGCCGCCAGGCGGCGTAGACCTCCGGGAATCGGTCGATGAGGCGGGTCGCGCCCTCTTGCGCGATGCCGACGAGCCGGGTCGCTTCCTCGAGGTCGCCCTCGTCCGCGGCCGCGAAGGCAAGGATCACCGCCGAGGCGCGTTCACCTCCGTCGAGGGCAGCGGCTCGTTCGGCCAGCGCCTTGGCTTCCCCCGGGTCGCCTGCTCGCCAGCGCGCGCGTGCGAGGGCCCGAAAGACCGCGCCGTCCTCCTCGAAGTCGGTCAGGAAGACCCGCGCCATCGCCTCTGCGTCCTGGAACCGGCCCGAGAGCTCGAGGGCTCCGATCGCGTGCACGGCAACCTTGCGTTCGGCGTCGACCTCGGGAGGGGCGCCCGCGATCCCCCGAGAGAACGCCTTATCGGCCTCGCGGTCGTTCCCCATGGCCAGGTAGTCGCTGCCGACGACCATCCAGACGACCCAATTGGCCCCGTTCCCGATCGCCCGCCACGCGTAGCGAAGGGACTCGTTCCAGCGTCCTCGGCCGAACTCGATCCTCGCCATCGCCGCGAGAGCGAAGGGGTCGTCCGGCTCTCTCGCCAGGATCTGGAGCGCCTGCATCTCGTGCTCCGGGAGGGCGTGACCCTCGAACGTCGCCGCCCACATACGGCGGGCCTCGAAGAAGTCGGGGCGCCGCTCGAGCGTCTCGTTGACGTAGCTCGTCGCGGCGTCCGTCCCCTCCGTCTTCAGCAGCGCGCTGACACGGAGCCTGAACGCCCAGTCCTCTTCCTCCGCCGGAGGATCGGGACGCGTATCCAGCGTGTGGAGCACGGCGGCAGGATCCCCCTCCAGCGAGTGTGCGAACGCGAGGAGTTGCCACGTGACGGGGACGGCAGTCCCCTCGTCGATCCACACGAGCAACTGCCGCCGGCCCTCTTCCACGCCACCGTTCTGCAGCAGCTGCGTGATGGCACGCGTCCTGCAGGACGTACAGGTGGCGTCGTTGTGCGCGTGGGCATCCACAGGGAGGTCTTCGGCCGCCGCTCCGCCCTCCTTCAGCGTGGGATCACGAACGACCGGCCCGCTCGTAGCACCACGGAACCGCCATAGCCCGGTGCTACGCTCGCCCGCGATGAGCCCCGAGAACGACGAGACCGACGAGACCGAGGAGACCGAGGAGAGCGACGCCTTCCAGGACCTGGCCCGCGAGCTGTACTGGGCCCAGGACCGGGCCTCGCGCGCTCGCATGGAGACGCCCGAGATCCGCGACCGGCTCCACGACCTCGCCGCGCAGCTCCGCGCCGACGAGAAGGTGATCATCCCGCACGGGGAGGGCAACCTCGCCTCGCCCTCTCGCTGGCGTCGCCAGATGAAGTTCCGCCTGTTCCGGCTGATGCGACCGATCTCGTGGCGCTACGACCGGCTGATCGCCGACGACGCCGAGCTCACGACGAGCCTCGCCGAGCGCCTGATGGCGGCCGAGGCCGAGATCGCGCGCCTGCGGGCCCAGCTCGACGGCGACGACGAGGCTCCCCGCTCGTGAGGGTCGCCGTCCTCCATCCGCAGACCGCGTTCGTCCGGGGCGGGGCCGAGACCCACGCCGAGGCGCTCGTCCGCGCGCTGAAGGCCGCCGGCCACGACGCCGACCTCGTGCAGATCGCCGGCAAGTGGTACCCGGCGAGCCAGCTTGCCCACCAGATGGCGGTCTGGCGGAGCTTCGACATCACCGAATCCAACGGCCTGAAGGTCGACGCCGTGATCGCGCTGAAGTTCCCCGCGTACCTGATCGAGCACGAGCGCAAGATCGTCTGGCTGATCCACCAGCACCGGACCGCGTACGAGCTGTGGGACCATCCCGAGTTCGCCGACCTCTCGCGCCAGGACGACGGCGCCGGGGTCCGCGACATGGTGTGGAACGCCGACCGGCTCGCCCTGAACGAGGCCAAGCGCGTCTTCACGAACTCGAAGAACGTGAAGGAACGGCTCTGGTCGTCCCTCCGGATCCCGTCCGAGCACCTGTATCACGCGTCGGGGGTGACCGAGCACCTCCTCGATCAGCCCGCCGGTCCGTACGGCGACTACCTGCTCTTCCCAAGCCGGATGGAGAGCCTGAAACGCCAGTCCCTCGTGATCGACGCGATGACGCACGTGCGCTCAGACGTGAAGCTCGTGCTCGTCGGCCGCGGCCCCGACGAGCCGCAGCTCCGCGCGCGCGTGGACAAGCTCGGCCTGAAGGACAAGGTCCGGTTCGAGATCGGCGTGAGCGACGATCGCCTCCACCAGCTGTACCTCGGGGCGCTCGGCGTCTACTTCGGGCCGTTCGACGAGGACTACGGGTACGTGACGCTCGAGGGGTTCGCGGCCGAGCGCCCGGTCGTCACGCTCACCGACAGCGGCGGCCCGCTCGAGTTCGTCGCGGACGGCGAGACCGGGTTCGTCTGCGCGCCCGAACCCAAGGCGATCGCCGAGGCGTTCGACCGGCTGCAGCGCGACCACGACCTGGCCGCCAGCATGGGCAAGGCCGGGAACGCGTTCGTCCGGACCGAGGTGCCGCGCTGGCCCGACGTCGTCGCGCGGCTGCTGGACTGATGCTCCGCTCGATCGCACGCAAGATGACCGGCCGCGGCGCGAGCGCGAAGCCCGCCGCCCCCGGCGCCACCGGCTCCTCCGGCGAGCTCGTCTTCGCGGGGCCGTTGCCGCCCGCGCCCACCGGCATCGCGACGTACGACCGCGCGGTCCTCGACGGCCTCGAGCGGATCGGGTTCATGGACCGCCACCGCATGGACGTCATGTGGCCGATCGAGCCGAAGGACTCGCCCAGGCTCCCCGGCTACCGGCTCGGGATCTTCCAGCTGGGGAACAACGTGGAGTTCCACCTCGAGATCTACCGCGCCGCGTTCCTGACCCCGGCGCTGGTGGTGCTGCATGACCTCGCGCTCGACGACTTCGTGCGCGGCCTGAAGACCCTGGGCGAGCCGCTCGGGTACATGGCGGCGCGCGAGGCCGCGGCGCAGCGCCGGAACCTGACCTCGCCCGACGTGGTGCGGAACGAGCCGCTGCGCGATCCCTGGTGCGCGCACGTCGTGCGCCGCGCGCGTGGGATCGTCGTGCACGCCGAGTTCGGCAAGCGCTACCTGGAGGAGCTCGGGTGCCGCACGCCGGTCTTCGTCGTGCCGCACCCGGTCGTCGAGACGCCCGCCGCGATGGCGAAGGGGGAGGCGCGCGGCCGCGAGCTGCGCGCCCAGCTCGCCGCCCGCGGCGCGGCCAAGGTGATCGTTGCCCCCGGCGACCTGAACGAGGCGAAGCGCCTCGACGCCCTGCTCGAGGCCGCCCAGCAGCTCCCCGACGACGTGCACGTCGCGCTCGTCGGCCGGCGGATCAGCGGGTACGACATCGACCGCGTGATCGAGGAGCGCCGGCTCGGGGACCGCGTGACGCTCGCGCCCGATGTGAGCGACGACGACTTCCGCGGGTGGCTGTTCGCCGCGGACGTGATCGTCGACCTCCGGTTCCCGCACCGGGGCGAGGTGAGCGGGTCGCTCGCGCGCGCGATGCAGGCCGGCTGCCCGTCGATCGTGAGCGCCACCGGGACCTACCTCGACGCGCCCGACGACGCGGTGTTGCGCGTGGCGGCCGGACCCACGAGCCCCGGGGAGCTCGCGACGCGCCTGCGGACGCTCCTCGACGACGACGACCTGCGCGCGCGGATGGGCGCCGCCGCGAAGGCACACATCGAGGCGCAGCGCACCTCCGAGGCCACCGCGCGCGGGTACGAGCGCGCGATCGAGGCCACGCTCGCGCTGGTCGGCGACCCCGCGCACAAAGCGATGGCGATCTGGGGCAAGGCGCTCGCGGACATGGGCGTGACCGAGGGCAACCTCGCCGCCGGGACCGGGCTCGAGTACGCGCGGGCGCTCGAGACCTTCCGCGGAACGCCACCGGAACGCCACGGGAACTGACGACCGCGTTGCTAGACTCAACCGCACCGCGCTGACCAGCGCTTTTCGGCGCGCCGCGAGGCGCCACGACCCCGAGCCAGGAGCCGGACCCATCGCCGCGATCGACCTGACCGAACGGACCTCCGAGGCCCCGAGCCTGCGGGTGCGCACGCGCCTGCGCGAGCTGTGGGCCTACCGCGAGATCCTGCTGAACCTGGTCCGCAAGGAATTGAAGGTCAAGTACACGGCCTCCGTGCTCGGGGCGGTCTGGTCGCTCCTGAACCCGGTCGTGTTCCTCGCGGTCTTCTCGTTCGTCGTGAAGGTCCTGGGGAACCCGATCCCCGACTTCCCGGTGTTCCTGCTCTCGGGGCTGCTCGCCTGGAACCTGTTCTCCGCGGCGCTCCTGCAGGGCTCCCGATCGGTGATCGACAACGCGAACCTCGTGAAGAAGGTCGCCTTCCCGCGAGAGATCCTGCCGCTGTCCTCGATCGGCGTCGCGCTCGTCGACTTCGCGCTGCAGTCCGTGGTACTGCTGGTCTTCATCTTCGTGTCGGGGCACGGAGTGGGTGCGGCCGCGCTCGTGCTCTATCCGCTCTCGATCCTCACGGTGCTGGTGTTCACGCTCGCGGCCGTCTTCTGGGCCTCGGCGCTCAACGTGCGCTACCGCGATGTCGGCCACCTGCTGAACCTCGGGCTGCTCGTCTGGTTCTGGATGACGCCGATCGTGTATCAGGCCGCGCTCGTGCAGAACTACTTCGCGACCCGCGGCACCCCGGGCTTGTGGAACCTCTACCTGCTGAACCCGCTGGCCCCGATCGTGCTCGGGTTCCAGCGGGCGCTCTACGGGAACCCCGTGCAGGACGGCAGGCAGGTGCTGCCCGACGTGAGCGTGGCGTGGAACGCCGGCGTGCTCGGGATCGTGCTCGTGGCTTCCACCGTGCTGCTCTTCTTCACGTGGCGGCTCTTCTTCCGGATGTCGGGCGACTTCGCGGAGGAGCTGTGACCGCGGCGATCCAGGTCGAGGGCGTCTCGAAGTCGTTCAAGCTCTTCCGGGAGCGGCCCACCTCGGTGAAGCAGCGGCTGCTCGTCACCCGCTCGAAGGCCGAGGACTTCTGGGCGCTCCGCGACATCGGGTTCGAGATCGAGCAGGGGTCCTCGATCGGGCTGATCGGCCACAACGGATCGGGCAAGACCACCCTGCTGAAGTGCATCGCCGGGATCCTGCGGCCCACCACCGGCACGATCCGGCTGCGCGGGCGGATGGCGGCCCTCCTGGAGCTGGGCGCCGGCTTCCACCCGGAGCTGACCGGTCGCGAGAACGTCTACCTGAACGCCTCGTTCCTGGGGCTCTCGAAGCGCGATACCGACCGCGTCTACGACGACATCGTCGGGTTCGCCGAGCTCGAGGAGTTCATGGACAACCAGGTGAAGTTCTACAGCTCGGGCATGCTCGTGCGCCTGGGCTTCGCGGTGGCCGTGCACGTCGACCCCGAGGTGCTCCTGATCGACGAGGTGCTGGCAGTCGGTGACGAGTCGTTCCAGCAGCGGTGCATCGACCGTGTGCGTCAGTTCCAGACGGACGGGCGCACGATCGTGCTCGTCACGCACGCGCTCGACACGGTCGTAGACGTCTGCAACCGCGCCGTGATGCTCGATCACGGGAACCTCCATATGGACGGCAGCCCCGCCGACGTCGTGCGCGAGCTCCGCTACCGCCTGCTCTCACGCGACCCCGGCTTCGTCGCCGAGGAGGGCTCGAAGGACGTCGAGATCTCGTCGGTCTCGTTCGACTCGGGCGGCGACGGCAACGGCACGGTGTGGCCCGGCGCCGAGCTCACGATCACCGTCGACGTGAAGGCGAACCGGCCCGTGCCCGACCTCGACGCGTCGTTCCAGGTCGTCTCGGTCGCCACGAACCACCCGGTGGTGGACGGCCGCACCTCGGCGATGGGCCTCGGCATCGGCCCGGTCGAGGGCAAGAAGCGGATCCGGTTCCGCGTGCCGGCAGCCGAATGGGTCGGCGGCAAGTACTTCGTCACGATCGGCCTCGAATCGCTCGACGGAAGGCCGTTCCACATCCAGACCCAGCGCTACCTCCTGCAGGTACCCGAGGAGGCCCGCATCTCCAAGCCCCTAGGCGTCGAGCCCGACGCCGTGGTGGAGGACCTGTGAACCCCTCCGCCACCGATCCCGCGGCCCACGAGGCCCAGGCCCACGAGGGCCAGACCGACGACCACGAGAGGAAGAGCAACGCCATGCTGATCGGCTTGATCCTGCTGTCCGTGTGCCTCGCGGCACTCGCCCAGCTCACCCTGAAGCACGGGATGAACCAGGTGACCGAGGCCAACGGCACCGCGCAGCTGAGCGCGGCCTCGTTGAAGGCGATCGTCACGAACCCCTCGGTGGTCGGCGGACTCGCGATCTTCGGCATCTCGGCGTTCGTCTGGCTGCTGGTGCTCTCGCGGGCCTCGCTCTCGTTCGCCTACCCGTTCGCGTCGCTCACGTACCTGCTGATCGTGCTCGCGGACCGGTTCGTGCTGCACGAGACGATCCCGCCGCTCCGCTGGGCCGGCGTGTTCTTCATCATGGTGGGGATCGTGCTGGTGGCGCAGACGCCCCATACCTCGGCGTGAGCGCCCGCGCGGCGGCCGAGCTCGCCGTCGTCATCGTCAACTTCAACACGGGCACGTACCTGGAGCGCTGCCTCGCCTCGCTCGAGCGCCATCGGGGCGACATCGAGATCGACGTGCTCGTGATCGACAACGCCTCCCACGACGGCAGTCATACCGCCGCCCTCGCGGCGCATCCCTGGGCGAGGCTGATCGAGAACCCGACGAACGTCTACCTGTCGCCCGCCTGGAACCAGGGGATCCGCGACACCTCGGCCCCGTTCATGCTGTTGCTGAACCCCGATGTCGAGTGGTGGCACGGCACGCTCGCCGACCTCGTCGCCGTCGCGAAGGCGAATCCGCGCGCCGGCATGGTGGGCCCGATGGTGCGCAACTCCGATGGCTCGATCTACCAGAGCGGCCGAGTGTTCCCGCGCGTGACCGACGCGGTGGGCCACGCGTTCCTGGGGCCGGTCCGGCCGGACAACCGATTCACGCGCCGCTACCACATGGACGGGTGGGACCGGACCACCGAGCGCACGGTCGACTGGGTCTCGGGGTGCTGCATGCTCGTGCCGCGCGAGGCGTTCGACGAGGTAGGCCCGCTCGACGAGGGGTTCCTCCTCTACGGCGAAGAGCTCGACCTCGCGACCCGGATCGGCGAGGCCGGACGGTCCGTGATCTACACGCCAGTCGCCGAGGTCGTGCACGAGATCGGCGTGTCCACCGGCCGGTCCCGACGCATCATCCGGATGCACTCGCAGAGCATGCTGCGCTACTACCGGAAGCACCGGGCCCACGGATGGCGGAAGATGACGGTTCCGCTGGCGTGGGCCGCGCTCACGCTCCGCGCCGAACTGGAATGGCTGCGAGGGAGGTTCCTGGGATGAAGGCCGTCGTGCTCGTCGGGGGCGAGGGAACCCGCATGCGACCCCTCACCCAGACCATGCCCAAGCCGCTGCTGCCGTTGATGGACCGGCGCTCGCTGGATCACGTGCTCGACCACCTGGCGCGGCACGGCGTGCACGAGGTGGTGCTGTCCTCGCCGTACCTCGAGGAGACCTTCCACCCGTTCATCGAGGCGCGGCACGGCGACCCCGCGATCGTGTGGATCACCGAGACCGAGGCGTTGGGGACGGGCGGCGCGATCGTGAACGCCCTCGACCGCCTGGGCGACGAGCCGTTCTTCGCGCTGAACGGCGACATCCTCACCGACCTCGACCTCACGGCGATGCGTGCCTTCCACGGGGGCCGGGGGGCGGCCGTCACGATCGCGCTGCACCGCGTCGAGGACGCGCGTGCCTTCGGGCTCGTGGACACCGAGGACGACGGCCGCGTGACCGCGTTCCGCGAGAAGCCCGAGGATCCGATCCCCGGGCAGATCAACGCGGGCACGTACCTGCTCGACCCCGCGGCGCTCGCACCGTGGACCGCCGGCGCGAACATCTCGATCGAACGCGAGATCTTCCCGGCGGTGATCGAGGCCGGCCACCCCGTGTACGGCTTCGCGAACGAGGCCTACTGGCTGGACCTGGGGACGCCCGAGAAGTACCTGCAGGCGCACTTCGACATGATCGAGGGCAAGGTGCACGACGTGACGTACGCCGCCCCCTGGATCGCCGAGAGCGCCGACGTCGACCTGCGGGCGCACCTCGGCCGCTGGGTGGCGGTCGGGCCGGGCGTGCACATCGGCGCGGGCGCCGAGATCGACGACTCCGTGCTGCACGACGGGGCGCGCGTGGGCGACGACGCCAAGGTCCTGGGCTCCGTGCTGGCGCCCCATGCGGTCGTGGGGGAGGGCGCCACGGTGACCGACTCCGTGCTCGGCGAGGGCGCGAGCGTCCCCGCGGGCGCCTCGCTCGAGGGTGCGCGGGTGCCCGCGGGGGTCGAGGCCGAGGCGGACTGAGGCGCTGGCTCAGGCATCGGTCGAGGCCGACCGATGGTGGTAGCGTCGTCGATCTGACCGAAGGGTCTTCCCCGATGCGTCGAATCTCCCTGATCATCACGTTCGCGCTCGCCGCGGCCCTGGCCGCCGTTCCGCCGGCGCTCGCTGCCGGCCCCGGGACGTCGGTCGGCCCCGACGGCGCCCCCGGCACCACGCTGGCGCCCGGGTCCCTGCGCGCCCCCGGTCCGTCGGGCAGCGGCACGTTCATCTTCTACGGCTCGGGTTTCGGCCACGGGATCGGGATGTCGCAGTGGGGCGCCTACGGGCTCGCCTCCCGAGGCTGGAGCTCGACGAAGATCCTCACGCACTTCTACTCGAGGTCGAGGGTCGGACGGCCCGCGAGCCCGGTGAAGAAGATCCGGATCGGGCTCACGTACGACCGCACCCTGATCCACCTGGGCGCCCGCCACGGTCCGGTGCGGCTGTGGATCGGGAAGCCGGGCGGCGCCTTCGTCGCGAAGATCCCGAACGGGCAGGACTGGACGGTGCGCTCGCCCGCGAGCGGCTATGCGATCCGCGACCAGGCGGGCAAGCTCGTCGGCGGAAAGACCTGGGGCGGCACCGGGTTCGACCTATACGCCACCTATTCGGACACCGGATCTCGCGTGTTCGTGCCCGAGGCGGACGCGATCTGGGGGAAGGGCTTCACCTATAGCCGGGGCCACCTGGAGTTCAACCTGTACCGGTGCCCGGGCGGGTGCCTGCAGCGGCTGATCATCCCGCTGGGGTTCGAGGAGTACCTGTACGGGATCGGTGAGATGCCGAGCAGCTGGCCGATGGCGGCCCTGGGGACCCAGGCGGTGGCCGCCCGGACGTACGCGACCTACCAGGTGAAGCACTACGGGCTGCGCTCGGGCTGCAACTGTCACCTGAGCGACGGCGCCGACGACCAGGTGTACGTGGGCTGGGGCAAGGAGACCGGCGCCGACGGGAACCGATGGGTCGCCGCCGTGAACCACACCCGCGGGCGCGTCGTGACCTACCGGGGCGCGCCGATCCAGGCCTTCTTCGCGGCGTCCGACGGCGGGCACTCCGAGGACGTCGAGAACGTTTGGCACGACGGGGACCCCGCGTTCGCGGTCCCCTACCTGCGAGGGGTCTGCGACCAGGGCGAGCAGGTGGCCGCGAACCCGTGGACCGACTGGCGTTACTCGTTCTC
>Ga0315273_10012662_pt1 | contig 10827 bp, 8 predicted proteins | sample YL17G02_0_MG_FD_205753 | JGI IMG/M metagenome (GOLD analysis project Ga0315273, IMG submission 205753) | Sediment microbial communities from Yellowstone Lake, YNP, Wyoming, USA - YL17G02_0 | ecosystem: Environmental > Aquatic > Freshwater > Lake > Sediment | place: USA: Wyoming | collected... | reverse complement strand
TCGTTCAGGCCGGTGACTTCAATGTCGAGACCGCCGATGAGTCCCGTCGTGACGGGCCGGAAACGCACGGTTCTTCCCTCGGGCACGAAGACCCCGGTCTCGTCCTGACCGCCCTTGCCAGGACGAATCACCACGGACTGCAGCGGGACCGCCAGCACGCCCTGGCGCTCGGCCGTCAGGATCTCCGCATCGCAGGTCAGGCCGGGGCGCAACTGGGCGCCGGGGCTGTCGAGCCGCACCTTGACCTTGAACTCGCGGGCCGCCGCACCGGTGCCGACGAGGGGAAGGGCGCTCGCCCCGATCTCCACGACCCGGCCCGTGAACGACACGCCAGGCATGGCCTCCATCGTCACGCGGGCAGTCTGATTGACCTGCACGCGAAGCACGTCCGCTTCGGCGACCTTGACTTCGGCATCGATGGACGAGAGGTCGGATATCGTCATCAGGGTGGTGCCCGGCTGGTTCTGGATGCCCATCACCACCATCTCGCCTTCCTGCACGGGAAGCCTCGTGACGGTGCCGCCAATCGGTGCCAGAATTGCTGTTTTTGCCAGCAGATCGCCCACCCGCGCGGCGTCCGCCCTGGTTTCCGCGAGGCGGCGATCCGTGGCCTCGCGTCCCTGCTGCATGCGGCGGAGCAGGGCCTGGCTGCTGTTCAGTTGCGCGTTCGCCGTGTCCGCAGCCGCTTTGGCCGCATCGAGCTCGGCGGCGGGCACCAGCCCATCCTTGCGCAGATCCTGTGTCCGCTGGAGGCGGAGTTGTGCCTCCTCGGCCCGGGCTTTCGCGGCATCGATATCGGCCACGGCAGACTGCAGCTGCTCCGCCATGCCGCGGAGGTCGGCTTCAGCACCCTTGACCCGGGCGTTGGCGGCCGAGGCGCTGGCGGTCGCCTGGACGGCGTCAATCCTGGCAAGGACCTGGCCGGCCTTGACGATGTCGCCTTCCTTGACGCGCAGCTCGACAAGGCGGCCCATCACGCTCGAGCCGATGTCGGCGTAGCGCTGCGCGACGACCTGACCCGACGCCGTCACGAATGACCGGAAGGCCGTCCTGCGCGCCGCGGGCTGCGTGTCGACGGTCGTGCCGCCGCGGTCCCGACGCATGACGACGAGCGTGCCCAGGACGACGATGATCACGGTGGCTGCAACTGCGATGTTCCGGCGCCGCATAGGCCTCACTTTACCACGTAGGGATCTGGTTCCGTGTTGAGACGCCATCAGGGTGCGTCGGGGATCCAGGGCTGCTCCTCTGACGTCCATCAAGTACACTGGTGTGCCTCGGAACAGACACGGGATGACATCGAAACTCCGATCGTACGGCGAAGCCATCGTGCAAGGCGTCTCTTCGGCGATGGGAAATCCGTTGCGCGCGGCGCTGGGGGCGCTGGCGGTGGCCGTCGCCGTGGCGACCATGGTCGTCGTGGTCACGGCGCTCGACGGCCTGGCCCGCTACGCCCGGGCCACAGGAGCACGGGCGTTCGGCAGCGACTCGTTCCTGCTGGCGCAGATCGCCACGGCCGGGCAGAGCACGAGGCGGGAGCTGGCCGACAAGCAGCAGCGAAACCCGGCGATCACCAGGACCGACCTGCGATTCCTCGAGCGCCACGCCGGCGGCGATCTCCTCTATGCCTCCACCGTTCAACGCGCGGGAGACGTGACGGCGGGGGCGCGCACGTACGAGAACGCGGGGATCAGCGGAGCGACCTCCACGCTGGCGGAACTGCGGGACCTGGGCCTCGCGCGAGGGCGGTTCTTTCAGCGGGACGAAGATCTGCGAGGCGCGCAGGTCGCGGTCATCGGCGCGGATGTGGCCGACACCCTGTTCCCGTCCAGCGACGCGCTGGGGGCCTTCATCCGGGTGGCTGGCCGTCGATTCGAGGTAATCGGCGTGCAATTGCGCCTCGGGTCGTCCGGAGGCACATCGCTGGATCGATTCGTGTGGATGCCCCTGACGGCGTTCGAGCGCATCTACGGCGCGCCACCCACGTTGAACATCTTTGCCAAGGCGCGGGATGTGGACGAGACCCAGGCGGCCGAGGATACCGCCCGGACCGCCCTGCGTGCCAGGCGCCAGCTGCAGCCTGGCGTGGAGGACAACTTCGACCTGCTCACGCCGGAGGCCGCGCGCGATTTCGTGCTGCGTCTCTCGGAACGCGTCGGCGCGGCGGCGGCGCCGATTTCGGCGATGGCGCTGTTGGCGGCGATCGTCGTCATCACGAATACCACCCTGGTGTCGGTGACGCAGAAGACACGCGAGATCGGCGTCCGCCGCGCGCTGGGCGCTCCGCGCGCGCAGATCATGCGGGAGGTCGTCGCAGAGTCGACGGCCATTTCGCTGGCGGGCGGCATCGCGGGCACGCTGCTGACGGCCGTCGCCATCACCGCGCTCTCGCGGGCCATCAACCTCGACATCGTCGTGAAGGAGAGCACCGTGGCCTGGGCGATCGGGGCCGCCGGCATCACGGGACTGATCGCCGGGTACTATCCGGCCCGGCGCGCCACCCGGATCGACGTCATTGCCGCCGTGCGGGTGGAGTAGCAGACGTGAGCTGGATGGTTGACGGGTCCGAGGCCGCCACACTCGCGCTGGATTCCCTGCGGAGCCACAAGCTCCGATCCGCGCTGGCCATCGCGGGCATCGTCATCGGAATTGTCACCGTGGTGCTGGTCGCGACGGTGCTGGTCGGCGTGCGCAACGGCATCGCCGGCCTGTTCCGCGAGCTCGGCACCGAGAACGTCTTCGCGTTCCACCGGAACGGCGATCCGTATACGCCCGCCTCCGACAAGGACGCGCAGCGCAAGCCCCTCGATCCCGCGTCCGCGGCGGCGATCGCGGCAAGTGCGACGGCCATCCGGGACGTGGCGGCCCAGATCATCGTGCCGCCGATCCTCGATGGGAAGCCCCTCGTCGCGCGCTATGGGACCAACGAGAGCGACACCGTCCTCATCGAGGGGGCGACGCCGGGCTTCTTCGAGATCACCGGGACGGAATTCCGTTCCGGCCGTCCGTTCACCGATCTCGAGAATCGCGCTGGAGCCAGGGTCGCCGTCCTGGGGTCCAACGTGGTCCGGGCGCTCTTCGGATCGAGCTCGCCGATCGGCAAGGCCTTCACGCTCGCCGGGGACACCTACTACGTCGTCGGCGAGGCGGCTCCCAGGCGCGGGAGTTTCTTTGGGGAGAACCGGCAGGACAACGTCATCTCGATCCCCGCCGGCACGGTGGCGCGCCGCTATCCCGAGGCGAAGCAGGCAATCCTCTACGCCCGGGCCAGGCCCGGTCAGCTGCCGGCGGCGAAAGTCGAGATGGAGTTCCTGCTGCGGCGACTCCGGCGATTGGCTCCCGGCGCCGAGAATGACTTCAACCTCTCCACGGCGGAGCAGATCATCGCGCAGTTCGATCAGATCAGCGCGCAGATCGGCCTGGCGACCTTTGCGCTGGCGGCCGTCAGCCTGGTCATCGGCGGAATCGGTATTGCCAACGTCATGGTGATCAGCGTCACCGAGCGCACGCGGGAGATCGGCACGCGCCTCGCGATCGGCGCGAAACGTCGTGACGTGCTCTCGCAGTTCCTGATCGAGGCCGCGCTGTTGTCGGCGGTGGGCGGGCTCGTCGGCGTGGGGCTCTCGTGGGCCGTCGGCTTTCTGCTGAGCCTATGGGCGCCCGCATTCCCTTCTGTTCCCCCCGCGTGGGCCGTGATCGGCGGTCTGGCTTCGGCCGTCACGACGGGACTCGTGGCGGGCTATCTGCCGGCGCGCCGTGCGGCTGGCCTCGACCCGGTCGAAGCGCTCCGCTACGAGTAGACTCCCGTCAGTGGCCTTAACAGCCCCAAGGAGGGGCCAGCCCGGGGCTCGCCTTGTTCGTCGCCCCGGGCGGACTTCCTCCTACATCTCCTGCATCCGGCCGGCCTTGCGGTCCCAGTACTCGGCACGCGACGTCTCAATCCTGATCAGCGAGAGTTCGGGGTCGTTCGCGCCGCCGGCAAACCACTGGCTGTAGGCGGGGCTCCACATCTGCGTGGCGTGGTCGAGGTCGCGCACGACCGATGCCGAACCCGAGACGGACACGAACCGATCTTCCGGCGCCGAGACGTACGTGACATTCACCTGCGGATTGCCGGCGATCTCCTGGGCGACGGCGGACTTGGTTCGGGTGAAGAACCACACCGCCCCGTCGAAGGCGTTCTCGGACGCCACCATCGGGCGGCTTCGCAACCCGCCATCTGCCGTCACGGTCGTGAACATGGCGAACGGGATGTCCTTGACGAGATCCCGGAACCGCTGCGCGTCGATCCGGTCCTGACTCTGATCCTGCATCCGAACCCTCCATTACGACTAGCTTAGCATCCGCTTCTCACGTCTGCGGACCAGTATAATCCGGACGGCGCTTCGGGGAGGTTCTCATGAAAGTTGCGTTGCTGTTGTCGCTGGTGGCGGCTGCGGTCTCGTGTCGCACGACGGCTCGTTCCCGAGCCGCGGATCTCATCGTCACCAACGCGCGCGTGTGGACAGGCAGTCAGGTACAGCCGGCTGCCGAGGCGGTGGCCGTGGTAGGGGACCGGGTCGCCGCCATTGGCCGCGCGTCGGACATGTCCGTGTGGCGCGGACCCTCCACGCGGGTGATCGACGCCGGAGGCGCGCGTGTGGTGCCGGGGTTCAACGACTCCCACGTGCACTTCATTGGAGGGGGCCTCCAACTCGACTACGTCGATCTGCGGGACGCACCGTCACCGCAGGACTTCGCACGGTTGATCGGCGAGCGCGCACAGAAGACCCCGGCTGGCGAGTGGGTGCTCGGCGGCGACTGGGACGACCAGCAGTGGACACCGCCCGCCTTGCCGACGCGCCAGCTGATCGATGTCGTGACACCATCGACCCCCGTGTTCGTCAACCGGTTCGACGGGCACATGGCGTTGGCCAACTCCGTCGCCCTGGCGCTCGCGGGTGTCACCGCCGCAACCCAGGATCCTCTCGGCGGCGTCATCGTGCGCGATGCCAGAGGCCATCCGACCGGCGTGCTCAAGGACGCCGCGATGGGCCTCGTCTACAAGGTGATGCCGCCGCTGACCCACGAGCGCCGGGTGCATGCGCTGAAGCGGGCGCTGGAACACGCCACCTCGCTCGGGGTGACCAGCGTGCGCGACATGGGGCCCGATGCCGGCGATCTTGCCGCGTACGCCGAGTTTGCCGAGCGCGGTCACCTGACCGTGAGAGTCTCAGCGGCACCGCCCGAACTGCAATGGAGCGACCAGGCCAGGCTCGGTATCCGCCCGGGGTTCGGCACGCCTTTCCTCACGCTCGGTGCGGTGAAGGGCTTCGCGGACGGGTCACTCGGCTCGACCACCGCCTATTTTTTCGAGCCCTACACCGACGCGCCGGACACGCGGGGGCTGCTGGCGGACGAGATGCTGCCCATCGAGTCAATGCGACAGCGGCTCGGTGGCGCCGACGCCGCGGGTTTGCAGTTGTGTCTCCACGCGATTGGCGACCAGGCGATCTCGGTCGTGCTGGATCTGTTTGCCGACATCGCGAAGACCAACGGGGCACGCGACCGCCGGTTCCGCATCGAGCACGCCCAGCACGTGGCGCCGAAGGACTTCGAGCGCTTCGCCCGCCTGGGCGTGATTGCTGCCGTCCAGCCCTACCATGCGATTGACGACGGGCGATGGGCCGAGCGGCGCATCGGCCCCGACCGCATCAAGACGACCTATCCGTTCCGGACGTTTCTCGACAGGGGAGTGACGCTCGCGTTGGGGTCCGACTGGCCTGTCGCGCCGCTCAACCCGTTGCTCGGCATCTACGCGGCCGTGACGAGGGCGACCCTTGACGGCAAACACCCCGGGGGATGGGTGCCGTCCCAGAACATAACGGTGGAGGAGGCCGTGCGCGGCTACACGGCCGGGTCCGCGTACGCGGAGTTCACCGACGGCAGCAAAGGCACGATTGGCCCGGGCGCACTCGCCGACATGGTGATGCTGTCCGACGACATCTTCAGCATCGAGCCGGCCAGGATCCGCGACGTCAAGGTCACGATGACGATCGTGGCCGGGCGGGTCGCGTACGAGATGGCGCCGACGCGCTGACCTCGCGTTCGCGATCGAGCAGCGCCTGCTTGATCGGGAGCCCGCCGCCGTAGCCCACCAGTGTGCCCCTGCTCCCGATCACGCGATGGCAGGGCACGACGATGGGCAGCGGGTTCCGGCCGTTGGCCAGGCCGACCGCGCGCACGGCGCGGGGCCGGCCGACAGCCCTGGCGATGTCGCCGTACGAGCGCGTCTCTCCGTACGGGATCTGTGTCAGCGCCTTCCAGACGGTCATCTGGAACGGCGTGCCCTTGGGATGCAGCGGCAGATCGAATGACGTCCGCTTGCCCCGGAAGTACTCCGTCAGCTGGCGCGTGACCTCGCGGAATGGCGCGCTGGACTGCTTCCAATGCGGCTCCGGCCCCATGGCGCCCTTGCCGCACTGGAAGGCGATGAGCCGAAGGCCATGGTCCTCACAGCCAGCCAGCAGCAGTGTGCCGACAGGGGTGTCCATGTAGGTGTAGAAGGTCATGTGCCCGGTGTGATTGACCATGTGGCTCATCCTTTTTCGACCGCTGCGCCGTCGCCTATTCCGCGGGCGATGATGGCGCCCATCCAGTAGAACGGCACGATGATGCACCCGAGGAAGGCCATCACGGCAAGTGCCATCCAGAGGTACGTGTCACCCGGAAAACGGAGACCGAGCAGCGACCACGCGTAGGGCAGCAGGGCCAGCGCGCCTCCGGCGCTGCCGGCAAGGGCGCACGCCGCGCCCGTCCGGGCCAGACGTGACGTCGCGATGCCCGAGGCGCTGGCGGCGATGGCTCCACCCATGCCGAATCCGGCGGCAAACGCGCCGAGCCACGTCACGATCCCGACGCCGGAGCGAAGGGGGTAGCCGCCAGCCGATGCGAAGCCCAGGAGGGCCGGCGGGCCCACCAACCCCACCAGGGCGAGGCGGGCCGATCGAGCGTACGCCGACCGAAGGTCCACCCCGCGCGGGGGGGTGGCGAGGAAATCTTCCATTTCCGCAGGACTATATCCCAGGACGCCGGCCGATTCGCTCCCGCCTACACGCCGACGGGTCTGGTGCCGATACAGGCGGATGATGAGAGAACTCACGTGTCCATCCATGCGCTTGCTCGGGGTCGGCATCCTCGGCGTGCTCATCTGGGCAGCGCCCGCGGCCGCTGCGGCTGCCTGGCCCTCCGAATCCGCCGTCATCCTGGCCCAGGACTCCCTTGCCCAGGCGCGCCAGTTCGCCACGAGCGGCCAGCGTGCCGAGGCGATCAAGGTGCTGCAGGACCGGTTGGCGAGCCGCCCTGATGACCTCGACGCCCGAACCTTGCTCGGGACCGTGTACTCGTGGGAGAGCCGGTACGAAGACGCCCGCCGGGAGTTGCGGCGCGTGCTGTCCGAGCGGCCCGGTTACTACGATGCGATGGCCGCCCTGACCAATGTGGAGCTGTGGGATGACCATCCCGACCGGGCGCTGACGCTGGCTGACGCCACGCTCCGGGAGAGTCCCGGGGACACCAGCATCATGCTGGCCCGTGCCCGGGCGCTGAGCGCGCTGCACCGCACGCGGGAAGCGATCGACACTCTCGACCGCCTGCTGGCCATCGATGCCGGACACGCGGCCGCGAAGCAGATGCGGGAGCGGCTCGTCGACAGTCAGCGCTCGTGGGCCATCGGCGCCGGGTACGGGGGCGACTGGTTCAGCGACAGTCGGGGGAGCTGGCAGGAGCAATGGCTGACAATCCGACGCAGGACCGGCGTCGGCACGTTCCTGGTCTCGGGTTCGCGCGCGGATCGCTACGACAAGGCTGACGGGCAGTACGAGATCGAGGCCTACCCGCGGCTCCGTCCTGGGACGTACATGTACCTCGACGTGGGATGGTCGCCCAGCGCCATCTGGTATCCCGAGTATCGCGCCGCCGCCCACCTCTACCAGTCGCTCCCTCGGGGGTTCGAGGCGTCCTTCGGGTACAGCCGCCTCGGGTTTGGCGACGGCGTGAATATCTACATCGGCTCGCTGTCGAAGTACCTCGGCAAGTGGTTGCTCATCGGGCAGGTGTTCGTCACGCCGAAGGAACTGGGCACCAATGCGTCGTATCACGCCGCGTTCCGGTACTACGTCGGCGACCGGCAGTACTTCGGCTTGCGCTACCACTACGGCGCCGCGAAGGAACGGATCGAGACCATCGATGACATCCTCGTCGTGAACTCGACCGGCGTGTCGGGAGAGACGGTGTTCGAGCTGGGCCGCCGCCTCGAGTTCACGCTCCGCGGGGCGTACGACGATCAGGAGCGGCTCAGACTGGTCAACCTGAAACAGTACAGCGCCAGCGCGCAGATGTACGTCAAGTTCTAACGCCGGTGCCGATGCCAGCGCGGTCCCTCCGCATCGTGCTGCCCGGTGCCGTTCTGGCGCTCTACGCCTGGAACTTCGCCTGTCATCCTGTCGTCGAGCCGGCGCCCGGGGCCGTGCCCGCCTCGTCCGGGTCAGCCGGAGGGGTCGAGGCGATTCAACGGCTCACGGACGACGCTGAGCGCCTCTACCGCGCCGAACAGTACGACGCCATGCTCGCACCCCTGAACGCCCTGCGCGAGCGGACGCCCAACAACTACATCGTGGTCAAACGCCTCGCGGAGGCCTACGATCACCTCAACCGGCCGAGCGACGCGGCCAAGGCATGGGAAGAGTATCTGGTGATGGCGCCGACCGCCGAGAATGCGTGCCCGGCTTTGCCCCGCGCGTACGAGGCGATGAAGCAGGCGGACAGAGCCTTCGACGCCTACGAGCGCTGCTACAACCTCGACCCGTCTGATGTCGATCGGATTCTCTACCTGGCCCTGGCGTGCGAACGGCGCGGCGAAACGCAGCGGGCGGAGCGGCTGTACGGAGAGGGCCTCACCCTCGCGCCCGAATACCCCGACCTTCGCGTGGGCCTGGCGCGGCTGGCGCTGCGGGCAGGCAGGCTCGATGATGCGGCGCGCGGGGCCGCCGCCGCCGTGAAGGCCCAGCCGGAGAACGTCGACGCCCGACTGCTGGCCGCGCAAGTGGCGCTTCGCCAGGGACGGACCGCCGACGCGCGCGCCCACCTGGCGCGAGCGCTCGCGCGCAACGATCGATACGCCGACCTGCACGTGCAGATGGCGTTCGTCGAACAGCGTGAGGGACATCGAGCCGCAGCGCTCGCACACGTCAACCGCGCGCTGGAGCTCGATCCGGCCAACCGCGCGGCCCAATCGCTCCGCGCGGCGCTTGGCGAGGCGAAATGAAGACCGGGCACGGAGTCGGCTTCGTCGCGCTGCGCCTCATATTCACGGCATTCTGCCTGCTGACCTCGTTCTACTGCCTGCTGGCGTACCTCCCGTTCACCTACCAGCAGATGATCGAGGGCAAGGTCGTCGCCTGGCCTGGCGTGTTCGCCCAGCTCCATCCGTGGCTCTTCTGGATCAGCTTCGCCTGCGGCGCCTGGACCCTCGCGCGGGACTGTCGTCCGGGCACGCGCGGCCGCGTCGCGGGCTTTGTGGCGTCCGGCGTGATCGCGGGCATCGTCCTGATGTGCGCGCCGCTGCTCGCGGGCATCAGGAACGAGTTCCGCAGCCTGTTGTGGGCGGCCGTCTGGCTGGTGCCGCTGTGGTGGATCGCCGCGATCGACCTCGCGGGCCCTGGCCGGCGCCTGACGTGGCGGGCGGCGGACGATGGCGAGGACGCGCGGCTGTTCTGGACGAGCCTCCTGTGCGGACTGGCCGTGGCGCTCACCTACGCGGGCATCTACCAGATCAGGTTCGGCGCGCCGGGCGGGGGGCCGGGACACCAGTCCCTCGTGCCGGGCGTCCTGGCGTGGAGCGTGATGCTCCACGTGCTGGCGTTCCTGGCGCTCTTCGTCGGCCTGGCCCTGATTCGTGGCATTGCGTGCGTCTGCGCCCGGCCGTCACTCGTGGAGTTCATCCTCGTCGGTCTGGCCGGCGCGGGGTTGCTCCTAGCCGCCATTCGGACGGTGATCTTCTCGGCCGTGTCGCTGATGGGCACGCCGGGGCTCGTGATGGCCGCGGCCTATGCCGCGACGCTAGTCGCCGTGGCAGCCGGCGCGTCCGTCAGCCTGTGGGACGAGCGCGAGCCGGTGACCTCCGGTGTCGAACTCGCCGTCCGCCCGCTGAACCTGCCACCGCGCACTCCCCGCGTCGTGCGGATTGCGCTGCTCGCGGTGTGGGTCGTGTTGGCCTACGTACTGGCAACATCGACCGCCGTCATGGACTGGAACTACCTGATCCAGACGCTGGCCGTCCTCGCGGTCTGGTTGATCGACTTCGTGTGGATCTACGGTGCCGTCCCACGTCGAGGCTCCCCGCGCACCGCCGGCACGCCGATGCTGGTGATGCTGCCGGCGGTGCTGTTGGTCGGCTTCCGGCTGCTGGCCGTCACGCCCGGGTCGCTGACGAGCCTGGGCGTGGGGCCGGAGAACCGGACGGCGCGGTTCGATCGCTACGCGGGGTACGACGTGTCGTTCCGCGTGTTGCACAACCTGGTCCGCGCCGAGCCGGCCCCTGCGGGCGGCGGACGCGTCGAGATGGGAGAGTTCTACGCCCTGTTGCAGCGCCACACGAACATCCCCCGCACCGTGACGATCGCCGTGCCCGATCTCAACATCGTTCCGCAGATCATGCCGGCGACGGCCCGGAAGCCGCACATCTTCATCGTCGTCATCGACAGCCTGCGGCAGGACTACCTGTCTCCGTACAACCCCGCGGTCACCTTCACGCCCGCCATCGGGCAGTTCGCGCGCGGGAGCGGCACC
>Ga0315273_10012661_pt1 | contig 10828 bp, 10 predicted proteins | sample YL17G02_0_MG_FD_205753 | JGI IMG/M metagenome (GOLD analysis project Ga0315273, IMG submission 205753) | Sediment microbial communities from Yellowstone Lake, YNP, Wyoming, USA - YL17G02_0 | ecosystem: Environmental > Aquatic > Freshwater > Lake > Sediment | place: USA: Wyoming | collected... | reverse complement strand
CTTTATAGTAATTTGTAGCAATCTGTAAGTAACTTGACATCTGCATGACTAGCCTTTTAGGTATAAAGACCTTAAACCCATCCTCTAGAAATAGCCAGGTGCCATTGTTTCTGCTTTCATAGCAGCCAAATGTTTTTAGCTTCAAGCCGAATAATCTCAGCTTTAGAGTTTTGTATTTCATGCTTAAGTCACCCCCCTATATCTGATTTTCCTGCATTTGCCTTGCAGTCATAATGAGGAAGTGGACAATCTCCCCCCTACATAATGGATGGTTCAACCCTTCTAAGGTTAGAATCTGTCCTCCATCATTCATTAATACTTGTTTCATGCTTCAGTCACCCTTACCTTTGCTTTAGAATCTCTTTGAGCTTGAATAGCTCTGGCGTATCTCTTGAAGTGCCTGGTCTCTGGGTGCAATCCTCTAACCTTCAGAACTATTGCCAGTTCCTTATAAGTATTCTCGGTTAGGATTAATGCGCCCTCTATCCTGTGATCCTTGCAATTGCCATTGAACTGTAAGGTTTGCGCATCCTTCTTTGTTGTTGCTATTTTCATGCTTTTACCTCCATTAGACATTCTCGCATATCCATTGGACAGTACACCATTAGACAAGTCTACTACCTCACCTTTATAGTAGAGCCTTGAGAAATCATGTCCAGTGCTGTTAGAGTCGCCCCTAAGTTCCATTAGAAATGTCCACTGGCGCTTATGTCGTTATTGTCGTTTAACCTCCTCCACGTTTCCAGAGTCGCCTCTGGCATTATAGCCTATAAGATCAATTCTGCTGAATCTTCTGAAATGTAACCTCTTACCACCATGTTACCTATAAAGCTGTTATTCATAGGCTCATGTTTGCTTTGAAGTTCTAAAATGTCTTTCATTCTCAAATACCTCCATTTAATCTTGATTATATCTCTGTCAATCCATACCTGAAACTATGTACTATTCTAAGAATTTAAGAATACACTAATGACTATTAGTGGAAAATTGAGTCAAAAGAATCAAAGCCAATTAAAGCATAAATGCTCATACTCTGGTCTATTGTGCTTAAGGTTTGATACCTTCCTGCATACTACCCTAAGGTTAGCATCACACATATTTCTAGGTAGATACTCCGTTCCTGAGCTCTTGAGCTGGTAGCTCTCTCTCTGTTGCCTTTCTATTCGTTTCTGACCATTGCCTATAAACTTAGGCGCATAAGGTTCTATGAAAGACTTTGTAACTTTGTTAAGATCAGTCACAAATCTATCATGTAATTGAACCTTAATAAGGTTTCTTTGTGCCTTGTTAAGATGTCTCATAGTTACCACCGTTGATTAGAAGGAAAAAGGGGAAACATTGAATTTCCCCCCAAAAGTGCCTTTATACTTTTGCTGCTGTTGCTGGTGCTGCTACAGCTGCCTGAACTGTAGGCACTACTCCAAACTCAGTGTTGAAGTATGTTCTCTGAACTGCCTTAGTCAGATAAACACCCCTCATATAAACTGGGTTAGGGTTTCCTTTCTTGTCAGTCATTGGTATTTTTGCTTGCTGCAAAAAGTTTCCAATAGCCTTCAAGTCCTCAGCTTTCTTTTCGTCGCTATCGCTTTGTAGCATAGCTACGACTACTTCAGTTGAAGTTGCCATGTTTTTTGCCTCCGAAAGTTTTTCCTAAGATTTAGGATTAGCATTGATCTCTGTGCTTAAAGTTGCAATCTGCCTTGAAAGGGCAGCCTTCACAATTTGGATTTTCCATTTTTAGAACCTCTAGTTCTTTTTAGCATTGAATCTATTAAGAGCATGAATGTAATTCGTAAAGTCACGACGGACAAAAATACGAATATCGTAAAAAGATTAAAAAAGTGGGAAAGACTTAGAGTCATCTCTAAGTCCCCCAAAAGAAAAACCTCTTGTGGCTTTCAGAGAGTTGTCACTTTGACACAGCGTTTCACTATTGATTCTTCATAGAGCTGGCTCTGAGCATTGGCAGGCTCACAGCCCTCAGAATCTTTTGGCTTATCGCTGTGACTACTTAAAATCAGGTATGTTGCCTTACATCTGTGAGGCGTAATGAGAAGAAAGCTCTCGCTACCGTAATGCGCTGGTAGTGTCCCAAAACTGACCAAACAGTATTTTAATCACTATTTTCTAGGTAGTGGTATTCTCACAACAAAACTCACAAAAAAGTACATTGTTGCTAGTTTTCCGAATACATCAAGTAGAACCCAAACAGTCCCCCATGGATCTCCCCCTATTAAGGGAATTCCTCACAAAAACAGCTCAAAACCCAATATTAACATATACCCCACTATTCTCTATTTGCCAAATAGTGACTAATGGGATAATTCCCTACCTGAGTAGGTATATTCGCCAATAGTGATTTTTGAACCCAAACCAAAACTAAGTTATGGTTTATGTGTAATGGTGGTTTTCTGTCCGAATTCCACAAGATACTACTCAGAAATAGAGGAATATATATAAAGACTATTGTGCTACAGAATATATATTTATAAAGGAAATATACTATTTTCTATACTACTATATTTCTATTGTATTTTTGTGTGTGTCGCTAGTGTCGTTATTGTCGCTTACGGACTTTATTATGTTGTCGTCACTGGGTAGTGACGAAAATGAAGTAATATATACCAATATGTAAATTGTACTATTGTCTACTAATACAATATAGATATATGTATATCTATATTACAATCCAGATATAGGAGTATCTATATCTATATCTTGGTAGCCAAATGTACACAAGTTATCATTATTAAATAGTAGTATACAAATATGTATATCTATCTACAAGTATGGTAATATCAACAAATGGGTTCCCAATATACGAAAAGGTATATTGGAATTAAGAATAGTCATGTCGTTACCACAAGGAATTTATGTACAGGGATGGTATAGTATGTAATAGAAAGGTTTAAATACTAGTTATACTGATATTATACAGATTAGTGTGAATTAAGATGAAGATATCAATAATCCTGTTGTTGTTGATGGAATTGCTTGCCTGTGTTGGGCTGTATGATCTGATGAGAGAGAGGTCTCGTCATGTGTCAATCAATATCAATAATCGCCGAACCCAGAGTAAAGCTCTGGTTGATGCTGGAGTTAATATGATAGTGCAGTGGATCATTGTGTTTTGGATTTTGGTGATAATTGTTTTCGACTGGTTTGGCTGGTAGAAAATAATAATACCGGTGTAGAGGAGCTAGGTCATCCTCGCCAGGCTCATAATTCAATAATGGCAATTAAGGTTACTGGGATGATACAGGTCGAAGGTTTTCATGCTCATGAGGCCCATCCTGCGCATTCCCCCCAATAAGGTTATTGCAGGTCCTGTCACTCGCTCACAACTTTAAGCATGTCATTGGTTGAGATACCTGGAGTCCGTCGGTTCAAATCCGCCCACCGGTATCATAGTCCACACGCAACTGCTGCGCATCACATAGATGTGTGATGTGTTATTCATGCTGATTAGGGATAATCAGGGAATGTTCAGTGGGGCATCATTCCTAAAAATCAAAGCCTCACAATTTTGATACTACAATTATAAAGTTAAGGTTTGCGACAAAGTCCAAGGTTCAAGGTCGAAGAATACGATCCTCCTCTGGAACACCGTCCTCTTGGTGAGCGAACCACTTTGCATTGGCAACGATGCAAAACTGAAGGTTACTGCTTTCGGTTTGGTTGGGTTGGTTTAGTGGGGAGGTAATAAACCAGAGTCCCTTTTTGCTATACTGCGATACCATAATGGTATTATCAAGATAAGTTTTCAGCGGCGTTCAAAAAAGCAAAGGAAATGGATCAAGGATGGATAGAGACTATAATTGGGCTAAAGATTGATGAGACGGTCCATACAACCAAATTGCTAGATCATTGCTGCTGCTTTGAAAAAGGCGAGCTTGAGCGGCAGGTTAAGGATGATGAAGCATTTGTCCGTCACCTGTGCTGGTTTTATCATGTTGAATCTGAGCCTCATCTGGCTTATTACAGGCAACGGATGCAAGAGCATAAGATCGAATAGGAGGTGAATAGAAAGTGAAGGATTACATCATTGATGACAATTTATATCCAAAACAGCTGATAGATTTCTTGTGCGAGGTTGATGTCAGATGAAACTGATAAATCTGAATCCGAAAATGACAACCAATTGCACCATTACTAACTCTACGTTGATTGCAGTGAAATTCCTCACAGTCTATATTGACATTGAAACTCTCGGTCTGAATGCCTACGAACAGAGAATAACTTGCATTGGGGTATTAGTAGATGATGACAAAAGTTCATTCTATACCAAGATATTCAATGATGCAAGGGAAGCCGAGCTATTGCAGCGATTCTTGAAATTCTACAATGGGCTAATTCGCATAAGCGAGACAGTAACTTGGAATGGCAAGAGTTTTGATCTGCCATACCTGCAAGTACGCTGCCTGAGATATTCTATGAAATTTCGAGTGTCAAATCCTGTAGATGCCAAACTACTGTTGCCAGAGTTTGAGTTTAATGGCAAATGGCGTAGACCTTCACTTTCTGAAGCAGCTGATTTTCTTGGAATTGGTCTTGGCAAGAAATCGAAGTTTGATGGCAAAGATGCAATTACTCTAGCAAAACTTGGCATGAGAAAAGACCTTGGTGAATATTGTGCTAATGATGTCAGGTTGCTCCGATCTATTTACAGGGTGCTTCGGGCATGACCATAGAACTTGTAGGTCACATGCTGGTATTTGATAAACAGGAAGGTCAAGGATATGATATTGACCTGGTTATAATCAATGGAAAAGAGAGGATCATTGCTGACGTTATTTATGAGGATGATCTGTGATGGAAGAACAATCAAAGCTTCATCAGGATGATGATTGGGCCAAACTGGCAAAAGTCGAAGAAGTGTTCAAGCTGGTGTTTACAAGAGCGCTCTATGTCTCTACCAGACAAGTGCGAGCTGGTGGCACCTCCAGCACAGTCTATGTTCCAAAGAAGTTTAGAGACAATCCTGTTACAGTCATTGTATGGGAGAAACCAGAACTTCCCAAGATACCATGAGGACAAAACTGGAAATTCTGCAAGGCGTGAAGGAACAGGTTTTTGCTGATAGGTGCTATCTTGACCTGAAACTATGGGGAGAGCGAGTATTTGGGTTGACAATGAAAGATTTCCACCTTGAATGGATGGACCTGGTGAACACGAATAGGTTTGTTGCGTTGCAAGCGTTCAGAGGCTCTGGCAAGACAACTATTCTAGGGGTGGCTTATCCTCTGTGGTTGTGCAGATACAGACCAGGCACGCATATCCTGTTTACTGCTGCTGAACTGTCTCAAGCTGTCAAGGTTCTTGATGAAGTTAAGGATACGATTGAGAACAATGAATTCTTGCAGGACCTTATGCCACCAAATCCTTCAACCTGGAAAAAGACCGAGCTTAAGTTGACTAATGGTTGCAGGATATACTGCAAGGCGTACACGAAGCATATCAAGGGTATTCATGTAAACTATGCTTTCTGTGATGAAATTCAGGACTGCATAGATAGAGACATTTTCAATAAAGCTATTGCACCATGCATCAATAAGAAAAAAGGACACTTGGTTGCGGTTGGAGCTCCTGACAATCCTGGCGATCTGCTTGAAGAATTGTTTCACAGGACAGATTACATAGGCAAGAAATATCCTGTCATAATAAGTCCTGGTATTAGCAGGTGGCCTGAAGTATTCCCATTTGACGAGATTGAAAAGATCAGGAAACGAGATGGTGAAGCATCATTCCAAACACAGTACATGCTCAATGCAAGTGCAGAAAGAGAGAACGCAGTGTTCCCTACAGCATGGATTGATAACTGCATAAGTTTTGAGGAACTGTTTGGCGACAAGAAGTATGATGCAAGCACTTGCGTAGTAGGGGCAGACTTTGCCATTGCGCAAGGTCCCAGGGCAGACTTTGATTGCTATGTGGTGATTGAAAAGGCTGCAAACAAATCTATAATCCGATTTGCAGAGAGGCATAAAGGTTTCCCGAAAGATGCCAAAGAGCAAAGGCTCAGGGAATTGTTTAACAGGTTTAAGCCAATTAGGATTATAATGGATCCATCACATATTGGAGAAGCAATACTACAAGACTTGAGGAATGAAGGTTTGCCTGTGCAGGAAGGTGAGTTTCATGCTAGGTCAAGGCACAAACTTCTTGTCAATCTTCAAATGATGATGCAACCTGATAAGAATGGCACTTCTCAACTAGTCATACCACGCAATGCTGAGGATAGTGCTGCAATTACATTCACTAACAAACTAATTGAGGAAATGATAGGATTCAAAGAGGAGAAGTCACAACTTACTGGCATGACTTCTTATGTATCAAAAGCTCAGCACGACGACACTGTAATGGCCCTGGCCCTTGCTTGCAAAGCAGCTGCGGATCAACGAGAATTTCTTGACATTGTGGCCATATAACGAAAGCTTTAAATAGTAAATAAAGTATGACTCATAATTGTGTTGTGAAATGCTCTCAAAATGGCCAGCCAAAAGATTAGTCAAAAGTACTTGGAACAGATAAAGAAACTTTGTGAATCACACAAAGACCTATTGAAATATCTTGCTAGGTTGCTTATGATCGTGTTGGTCTACGGACTAATGGTTGCCTATATCTTATATCAGTTGCTTAAGTACCCAATTGGAATACAATCCATCATTGCGTTTGGTCTTTGCGCTTACATTATCAAAGTTGAGGTTCCTGCGATAGTAGCAGCAAGTATTCCAAGAAGACCTCCAATGATACCGATATCATAGAACAGAGGTGTTAAATTTGACCATGCGACCAATATCAGAATTCTTTCTAGCTGAGATGCCAGAGATAGCAACTGGTGCTACAGGCCAGCCAGAAACTAAAAAGATAACTCCAACAACTCCACGAGTTCCTTCGTCTGAACTTGAAGCCACATATGCTATAAATCCTATTGTGTTCAATAGCGTCAATAAGATATGCCAGACAATAATGGCTGCGCATCACGAGATTACAGCAAAAGATAAAAAGATTCAAAAATGGTTCACTGACTTCACTGATAACCTTGGTAACTCAGGCGCTGACATTACTTGGGAAGAACTTCTTGGCCTTATATTCAAACAACAATGCATCTTTGGCAAATCATTTGTCGAAAATATTTTCAACAAAAGACATAATCGAATTGTTGACTGGGACATCATTGATCCAAAGACTATGGACTATGCAAAAGATTCTAACAATAAAATTGTTGTTGACAAATTTGGCAGACCTGTGGGCTACTTCCAAATTCTTCCTTATGGTTATACTGGTTCACTGCAGCAATCAAGAGCAGACTTACCTCCTAAAGTTGTTCCACCAAGGCAGGGAGTCTACTGGATATTTCTTAGTCCTGATAGGATTGCACAAATCAAACTGTATCTTCTTGGTAGCGGATTCTATCCAATAGGCATTGTTGAGCCCATCTATCGAAATTCTTTAAGACAACTTAATATGGAAGATGCAATGGCAAATTCTGCTTACCGCCATGGGTTCCCAATAATGTGGTCACAACTTGGTGACCTTAACCATGAGCCTACACCAAACCAAATCAATAGCATGTTAGATAAGTTGAAGGATCTGACAAATAAATCTGAGATTGCAACTCCATATTATTACCAGCTTCATATACTAGAAAGTAAGAAATCTGAAAAATTAAGAGAACATCTCGAGTACTATACCGCACAAGAAATAGCAGGCATGGGAATACCTGTTGCTTTTGCTACTGGTGGTGTCAGCAAGGATAACAAAGCTACATTAGCAAAACAGGATGCACTGTATCAGCTAACATTGCGTGATATTGTTAACAAAACCTCAATAGCTATTGAAAAATATATGTTCAAGCCTATATGTGATCTTGAAGGCTTCAAAGAAGTCCCAACAATTAGATGGGATCTGCTTGCTGGAACTGATGAACTTGACAGGAAAGCAAGAAGACTACTAAAATATGTTGAAGCAGGCATCTTGAGTCCTGACTTGAAAATTTCTGATTTCATCAAAAGGTTGGAGAACTTGGAATGATTATAACCCAGAACCTTGTAGAATCAAAAGAGGGGATATACTTAGTTTCTCCTCATGGCAAACTTATTTGGGAAGGGAAGAAGAAAATCATTGTCAAGTCTGGACTTTATAAGAATGAAGTCAATAAACTTCTGTACCTAATAGAGGACAGTAAATGTTATGGCATCATCCGATTGAAGTATCCCACAAAAATTAACCTGGGTGAATTCAGATCATTGAAGGATCAACACTTGATAAGTGAGGATGAGAGAAGAAAATGGTGGCCATACAAAGAAGTTCTGTACGCATATCGGTTTGATGCCATTAACCTGTTCGATGAACCTAGAGAAGTCAAGATTCCTCAAGGAGTGCAGACCTTTGTTAAGGATTTTGAGTTCTTGAACATTGAAGAACAACTCATTAGAGACATTGGTACATACGATCCTGTAAAAGTGGGTCATAAACAACTTGCAGATGATTGGCGAATTGCACTTGCATGGTATGCCACGAAGAAATCAGGCGGTAAAATCAAGCATTCTATCGAGGAAATCATCAACTTAGCTGGAATTGTTTATAGAGAGATTATAAAACGAGTTGAAGAAGGCAAAATGAAGCATGAATTCCAGCCAGAGAAGATGAAACCTCTACCAAGAGAGCTCTATGACATAGTTTCTAAGAGTAAAACAGGCATTATGAGCGAACCCAAGTATGATTTGACTGATCCTAACTTATTAGAGCACTTTGAGGACAAAATTATCACAAAAGAATTCATTTCAGTAGTTGGAAGTTATGTAGAACAGCAAGATGGGCATGTTCCTAATGATGTTGACCTCTTAATACGCATGAGTGAGCCTCCAAGTTACCTTAAACGAGCAGTCGAGACAAGAATTTGCAAGGATTTAGGGTTTTCTGAGAAGATTCATTTCATTTGGGGCGATGCAGAAGGCCCTCATGACTCGTTCATACCTCTTTATGACTTGAAATTATCTCGAATTAAGCCATGTAAGCGCGTAAAAATGCAAGAAGAACCTTTTACTGAGGAAATTCTTACTAAGGTAGGGCCTTTCAACCCAATGAAACCTGGCAAAAGGTTCTATCAACTGGATGAAGCGCTTAACTACATGTGCCAGAGCCCTCAGAAGTATGCATTAGAGAAGAAATACAATGGTTTTCGTGGATTGCTGGTAAAAAATGATGATCAAGTCAGTATTTTCTCTGATCAGAAGCGGGATATAAGCAAATATTTCCCTACTGTGAGGGCTCAAGCGACTCAACTAGCATCAAAGAACCTAATTGTAGACTCAGAAATAACAATTCAGAACGCTGGCAGAAGCCAAATTGCCAGATATGTCATTGGATCAGTGCCACTTGATGACTCAAAGATCACATTCAACTGCTTTGACTTGGTAGAATTTGGCGAAGACATATCTGATAAGCCATGGCATGAGAGAAAACAGCTACTACACAGTCTGAATTTCACTAAAAACATCAAAGAAGTGCACAGTATCATTGTCAATGATCGCTCCGATGCATCGAAAGCAATTACATTGCTGAGAAACCTGGCGGGCTCAGAAGGAGCGATGATAAAAACGTATGATGGTAAGTACACCAAGAATGGAAAAACAGATGCCTGGATAAAATTTAGGAATGAAGATGCGATTGTTGTTAGGGTAATGAAAGTCAATCAGAAGCAAAATGGCAAAACATACACGATGGGCATTCAGCCGCCTAAGAATGTCTATGATAAATATGTAGAAGATGGTTATTTGGTCCTGGGCGATACATTCGTGACGGACATTGAAGCTGCTGTCGGAGATCACCTCGAAGTTAATATTGAAGAAACATGGCGACATACCTATCCTAAGCACGATAATGCTATTAGGTACTCTATTCATAAGCCCACAGTAATGAAAAAGTCAGAGTCACCACTAACAACATGGGAAGCTCTTGATGAACTTGCTGTTTCGAAAGGAGAGGAGGTCATAGAGAATTCTGCTACAACAACAGTATCGCCTGGAATAGCTGAAGTCCAAGGCAAGACATTTCCCAAGCGCAAGCCAATTGCACCAAAGAAATATTATGAAGGCAAACTCGCCACAGAAGCACTTCCCAAAATCATTGAAGATATTTCCCAGGAATTAGCTGATGAAGACAGGCTAGAATTGTGCGAAGCATTTTTCAATGCAAATGTAGATGAAGAAGTTAAAGGTGAAGGTGGCACAAGGAGTGCTGCTGCGGATAAGTTCTGGCAATCTAATTGGCAAAATATGTATCCTAAAGATGGGAAGGGGAGATTTGTTTATCATCACCACTGGCGAGGCTTGAGCGAAGAAGAAGCGAATACTATGTCCAATGAGCAACTGCTTAATACTAACCATTCTGTTCATGGAGATTTTAGAGGCGAAGTTAGTCCCCAGGAGCTATTTGGGTTTACTGTGTTCTTAGGGACCGCACAGTCCAATAAAGAAGAAGATGGCGATAAACTGATCTATCAGAGCGAGCACAAAAAAGATCCCTCAAAATTGGAAGGAGCGTTCAAACTTGCAATTCCGCATGACTGGCTAGAAGTAGGATCTGGCAATGGAACAGTATCGCAGCCGGCAGGAGTTGGGGCCACCACCAAGAAATATGCTAAATTCTTTGCTATTGATAAAGGAGATTATGATGTAGGAGTCTGGCGTGCACATATGTTTGAGTTATTCATGCATGGAGACAAGTTAAAAGGCAGAGCAATTCTACAGTATGCTCCAGTTGGTGAAGGCGGTAGAAAATGGCTTATTGATTTCCCCGCAGATCAAACTCCTTATGCTGATAG
>Ga0315273_10012660_pt1 | contig 10828 bp, 7 predicted proteins | sample YL17G02_0_MG_FD_205753 | JGI IMG/M metagenome (GOLD analysis project Ga0315273, IMG submission 205753) | Sediment microbial communities from Yellowstone Lake, YNP, Wyoming, USA - YL17G02_0 | ecosystem: Environmental > Aquatic > Freshwater > Lake > Sediment | place: USA: Wyoming | collected... | reverse complement strand
TAATGCCTTCATGTAGTTTTCGCGGGCGATCCCACCCATGTAAGCCCACAATCGATTCTGCAAATTGGGAGTGATCAAAGCTTCGCGTCCCTTCGTACTGAAAACAATGTGGACGTAAAGGCTGGGATAAGAATTAGCCCATTCAGATCCTTTTTTCATTCGTCCCGATGGGACTTCTGTTTTCATCCATGTCACCGGCGATAAATCATCGGTCTATTATCGAATATCCCGATTGGGATCTTCTCAAAAGCTCCCCCATTTATTAAGTTAGCGCTTATGCCCCTGGCGGGAGCGGGTAGGATGAGGGGGTATATTCCAATTCTTTCCCCCCTTTGCGAAAGGGGGGCGAGGGGGGATTTTCCCTGCCAAGACGGGAATCGCGGGCGACGAATCCCACTTGAAAAATCACAAGGATAAATATTTAATGATGGCCTTCTTGTATTTTTCAAAGTCACCCAAATGCCTGCCCGTATCTCCTTTTCAGAATATCCCTTTCCTTTATCTGGAAATCGAAGAATTCTCTCAAAATCAGGGATTCATATTTGTGCCTGAGGAAGGGATCCTTATCCACGAGAACCTTTCTATTTTGTAAAATCCTCCCCGTGAGAGCAAGCGGCGCCTGATTTAAAATTACAAGATCGATCTCATCCGTGCCAAGGATTTTGGAAATCCGGGTGAACAATTCCAGGTAGTCCAGTTTCTTTTCCTGCCGCACATAAACCGCCAAGTCTATGTCACTCAAGGGATTCGGGCGCTCTTTTAATAGACCCCCAAAAAGGTAGGCAAAGATGATATTGGGGTTAACCCCAAAATAGTCGGGCAGAGAGGCGATTCTTTGATGAATATTTTCCGGAACGGGTTTGAAGCGAATCATGGTCCCAAATAGCATAGAATAGACCAAATTTCACTGAATTCCGTGGTCTCCCTTCTTCCTTTTTGCCGTTCCATTCTTTTGTCGTTCCGTTTTTTGGTCGTTGCATTCTTCCAACATTCCATTATTCCGTCTTTCTCTTGTTCCGTTCTTCCGTGTTTTTGTCTTTCCATTCTTCCATCATTCCATTGTTCCAGTCTTCCGGTTTTGTTGTCTTTCCATTCTTCCATTATTCCACTATTCCAATATTCCAGTTCTCTTATTGTTCCATTATTCCGGTTTTTGTTGTTCATCTTGCATCTCTATCTCGGCGGATCATCTCTTCACTTGCCTTCCGCATCGGCCGCATGGCTTCCCGAAGGTCCCGGTGAGAAGGGATGGGGCGTTTCCTGCCAATCCGTGCCAAACGGGCAATGGGCTCGCCCCGGCGAGTGATCACAACTTCTCCCTCGGCTGCCAGTATTTGATCGAGATGGGTTAAGGATTGGCGTACTTCCCGGATGCTGATTTTCTTCATTTCCTTATCCCCTTATCACGTGAATACGAAGGCTTATAAACATGTTTCACTTCCGGAGTACACGTAGCAAAATTCCATTAGTTGGGCAATAAAATTCCTGGATCTTCCATTATTCCAATTGTTCGGTCATTCCATTCCTCCATCCTTCCAGTATTCCATTGTCCATTCCTCCCCTCTTTTGCCTTTCCATTATTCCAATATTCCATTATTCCGTCTTTACTCTGTCTTCCCATTCTTCCACTCTTCCATTCTTCCATTATTCCGGTTGTTCGTTCGTTCCATTCTTCCAATCTTCCGTCTTTTTTCTTTCTTTTCCCTTGACAAATTGTTCCGTTTTTCTTAACATATTTGTTAAGAATTATGGAACGGTCAATCGCTCGCCAAAAAGCCCGGGAATTACAGATAGACGAGACCCAGGTGGTCCGTGAATATTGGGAAATCCTTATTCTGAAAGGGCTCTTCGATTCTTCCTCCGGGAAGGACATCATCTTCAAAGGGGGGACGGCGCTGCGGCTTGCCTATGGTTCACCCAGATTTTCCGAGGACCTGGACTTTTCTTTGATCCACGATCCCTTGAAGGGCAAATTTCTTAGCTTATCCAGGAAAATCACCGCTCCCTTCCCGGGGCTCGCTTTAACCGATGTCGAAGAAAAATATTATACATACCTGGCGGAGATTAAAGTAACCCCGGATTATCTGCCCCTTCCTTTTCGAATTAAGATTGAGATTTCCAAACGGAAAACAAAAAACTATCAATGGAAGCTGCAACTTCTTGAATCTCCGGTAACCACCGTCCAGGTTTTGGGACAGGTGGGCACACTGGAGCAGATCTATCAGGATAAACTGGCTTGTTTAAAAGGACGGGCCAAGGCCAAAGACCTTTTCGATCTCTGGTATATCTCCCAGAAGTTAAAGATTGCTTACCCCTCGACCTCCATAGGCCTCCACAGAAATGAAATCCGCAGAGAATTACGAAAATATTTACCCAAAAATTTTTGGCCGGCCATCGAAGAGCTTACCCCATGAAAGGGATCGAACTGATCAAAAAACTGAGGGATATAAACAAGCCCTTTTTTACCATCGCCGACCTCGAGAAGATTACTCGCCTACCCCGAAATAGTCTTTACGTAACATTGAAGAGATGGGCAGATGCTGGGGTTATTGAAAGAGTGGCCCAGGGTATTTATGCACCGCTAACCGGGGATATTTCGCCGGAAAAAATGGCGGCTCACCTTTACCTCCCGAACTACCTCTCCTTTGAGTCGGCCCTGGCAAAACATGGAATCTTAAACTTGATTCCCTACACGCTCACCTTTGCCACAACCCGGAAGACCCGGAAATTCACCCTGAGAAAACGGGAAATCGAATTTCGACAAATCTCCCCCCAATTTTTTTTCGGGTATGAGATGAAGAATGGGATCAATATTGCAACCCCCGAAAAAGCCTTCCTGGATGAACTTTATTTCCTGTGCCGGGGAAAAACCGGATTGGACCTGGATGAACTGAATTTAAAAACTCTGTCTCCCAGGTTGCTCAAGAAATATGCCGGCCGGTTTCCCCCCTATGTCCGCAGGCGTTTAGAAAAAGTTTTGGAATCGAAGGGCTGAAGGCTCAATCTCTGGGTTCAGCGGGAGGGTTTGGAAGCAGTCCATCATTCCCTTCCTCCAGTCTTTTGCTGTTCCGTTCTTTTGCTTTTCCCTTCTTCCAATATTCCAGTCCTTTTATTGTCCCATTATTCCGGTTGTTCCATTGTTCCATTCTTCCAGTCTTCTGGTTTTTTCGTCTTCCCATTCTTCCAGTATTCCAACATTCCATTATTCCAGTTCTCTCGTCGTCCCATTCTTCCAATATTCCATTATTCCAGTCTTTTCTCTTTCCATTCTTCCATCATTCCAGCATTCCACTATTCCAGCTTTTCTTGTTCCATTATTCCGGTTTTCTCTTGTTCCATTCTTCCAGTATTCCACTATTCCAATATTCCAGTCTTCTGGTGGTAGGTAGTTTTTCCTGTCCCGAAATAGGTATTTCTTCGGATTGATATTAAGCTGCTTTAACTTTACCATGGAGATAGGGAAAGAAAAGCAAGGGGGAGAAGGAGCAGAAAGACATAAAGACGGAATAATGGAATATTGGAATGTTGGAATGATGTAACAGAGGAACGGAAGACCGGAAGACTGGAATATTGGGTGGGACAGAAGAACAGCGGAACAGGGGAACGGAAAGACATAAAGACGGAAAAACGGAATAGTGGAATATTGGAATACTGGAATGATGCAACAGAGGAACCAGGGAACAGAAGAATGGAAGATTGGAAAACCGCAAGACGGGAAGACAGGAAGAGTGGAATCCTGAGAAACGGGAAGAATGGAAGACTGGAAAGGCAAAAGCATGGAAGGCTGGAAGAATGGAAGAGTGGAATCCTGAGAAACGGGAAGACTGGAAGATTGGAATATTGGAAGAACAAAATACAGGAACGCGAAACCTTCTGTTGTTTTTCTGTTTTCCCATTATTCCATCATTCCAACATTCCATTCTTCCGGTCGTTCTTTAACGCCCAATAAAGGTTTTATGTGATTTCACTTTAAAGCAAAGGAGGTGATTTGAGAACAGTGGTGAAAAAGAAATGGGTCAATGGTGAACCATAACATCTTCGTGGAATGCCTCTGATGAACGATCAAGCACGAAGAGGTTTACGTTCATAGTTATTCGCGGAACCTAATCAGGATTGTTAGTGACAAACCAATAGAATGAAAGGAGAAAAGTTGAAAACTAGAAATTTCGGTGTGACTATCATCTGTATCGCTGTATTGCTGGGCGCCGGCCTCATGGGGATAAGCAACCCGGCTTACGCTCAAAGCCCGCCAATGGAGAAATGGGTCGACGCGCTGCCCGTTCCACCTGTGGCGGCGGAGACTCACAAGCCCTTTATCTCGCTCTGGGCTGACTACTACGAGATCAACATGACAGCCAGTCTCCACCAATTCCACCGCGACTTAGGCCTAGCTACCGTCTGGACATACGGGCAGCCAGGGAATACGCCCCCCGTCCTGCTTGGCCCGACGATTGTGGCGAAAACAGACCGGCCGGTGGTGATTAAATGGATCAACAACCTTCCCACCGCCCTCGCCGACTTCCCGCTGAAGGACTCGATCGACAATACCATCGGCGGCTGGGACGTGCCCACGGGCGCGGCGATCCCGCACCTCCACGGCGGGCACACCGCAGCGCGGTTCGATGGAACTCCCGAACAATGGTGGACGGCTGACGGGAAAAAAGGCCGGGACTACAAAACCGACACCTTCACCTATCTCAATGAACAGCCGGCTTCGCTGGTCTGGTACCACGACCATACGTTGGGGGCCACTCGGTTCAAGCCCTATCTCGGACTGGCCGCGGCCTACTTGATCCTCGACGATATCGACAACGGCAACACAATCACCGTCAAGGGCCCCGAAAAGGACAAGTATGGGAAGTTGATCAAGCATGTTCAGAAGGTTCCGGCCGGTTATGGCATCTACCACCTGCCGCTGGTGATTCAAGACAAACAGTTCAACGACAATGGCACCCTGTTCTATCCGACGGTAGGCATCAGCGACGTTCACCCGATATGGGTTCCTGAGTTCTTTGGTGACACTCCGGTGATCAACGGCAAGGCTTATCCCTACCTGGATGCCCAGCCGAGGAGATATCGGCTCCGCCTCCTGAACGGCTCGCAGGCCCGCTTCTACAACGTGCACTTCAACCAGGTGGGCGGGAGTGACCTCCCCTTCTGGGTCATTGGATCCGAAGGAGGGCTTCTTCCCAAGCCGGAGCAGATGTCCAGCTTACTGATCGCCCCTGGGGAGCGCTTCGACGTAATCGTGGACTTCACGGGCATAGCATTGGGAAGCACTGTCATGATGACCAACGACGCCAACGCGCCTTATCCGGCTGGCGACGCCGCCAATGTGACCGATCTCATGAAGATCAATATCAATACCGCAGTGCCGGTGAACGATCCTGACAATACTGTGCTTCCAGCTAATCTGAAGCTGCCGGCAGTCCCTCGACTGGTCCCAACGCCGAACCTGGCGCCGCGGGATGTCGTGGCCAAGGAAACGATGACAACAGTGGGGGGAGGGGAGGTGCCGATCGAGGTGCTGCTCAACGGTTACAAATTCATGGACCCGACGACGGACTTCATCAAGGCCGGCACTACCGAAACCTGGCAGTGGATCAACCTGACTGTTGACGCTCACCCGATGCACCCGCACCTGGTGACATTCCAGGTCGTAAACCGGCAGCAGTTCGATGTCGAAGCATATAAGACGGCTTGGCAGGCCTACCTGGACTCTGGACACAACCCCGCGCTGAAGCCCAACCTTAACAGCTACTTGATCGGGGATCCGATTCTGCCGGCCCCGGAGGAGATGGGCTACAAGGATACCGTGAAGTCCCCTCCAAACTATGTGACGAGGACAAGGGCCAAGTTCGACCTGCCCTGGACGTCCTTCCTGGACTACAACTGGAAGACCAAGAGCTTCGGCAATTGGGTCTACCACTGCCACATACTCGAGCACGAGGAAAACGACATGATGCGGCCGTTTGAAGTCGTGTATTAGAGCGAACGTTTCGGAAGTATCTTAGGGGTGGGTCAACTCTGACCCACCCCCATCTTTCAGCCTGACGATTTAGCCTCCGGAACCCCTGTGTCCCGCAACAATTCAATCCAGAGACCTGCCGGGTAGACCGGAGGAATTTCACCTCCAGTCTCCCACAGATCCGTACGTGAGCCTATCGACTCATACGGCTCGTGCCAGCCCTCCTCTTGTGTCCTCTCAGCCACAAGCCGACATAGAGGGATTAGGTTCCTCCCAGTTGCCTGGTAGACAATCGTGATTCACCGCATTGTTGATTTTTCGGTAAACAATAAATTCATCGTCTTTGCGCTGGTGGCCGCGGCCTGCTTGGCAGGCTGGTGGTCGATGAAGCATGTGGCGCTGGATGCCATCCCGGACCTCAGCGATACCCAGGTGATCATTTACTCTCGCTGGGACCGCAGCCCGGATATCCTGGAAGACCAGGTCACCTACCCGATCGTGACCGCCATGCTCGGGGCTCCCGGGGTAAAGGCTGTTCGCGGCTTCTCCGACTTCGGCTACTCCTTTGTCTACGTCATTTTCGAAGACGGCACCGATATCTACTGGGCGAGGTCGCGCACCCAGGAGTATCTTTCCACGGTTTTAGCCAGCCTCCCTGCGGGTGTAAAGACCGAAATGGGTCCGGACGCCACGGCCCTGGGCTGGATTTTCCAGTATGCCCTGGTGGATAAATCCGGGAGGCACAGCCTGGCGGAGATGCGCGCCTACCAGGATTGGTACCTGAAATATTACCTGAAATCCGTCCCCGGAGTTGCTGAAGTTGCAGCAGTCGGGGGCTTTGGAAAACAGTACCAGGTGAACGTGGACCCCAACCGGCTGCAGGCCTTCGGCCTGTCAATCAGCCGGGTAGTGGATGCCGTGCGCAGCGGTAATAAAGAAACGGGAGGTCGCCTGCTCGAGTTCGGCGGGACCGAGTACATGGTGCGGGGGCGAGGCTACGCCAAATCCATCCGGGACTTTGAGAACATCGTGCTCACCGCCAGCGAAACCGGCACGCCGATCCGCATCAAGGACATCGGGCAGGTCGCTATCGGCCCGGACCTGCGCCGGGGCGTTGCCGACCTGGACGGGACCGGCGACGTGGTCTCCGGCATCGTGGTCATGCGCCACGGGCAGAACGCCCTCGACGTCATCGAACGGGTCAAGGCGAAGATCAAGGAGATCGAGCCCGGCCTGCCGTCCGGCGTCAAAATTGTTCCCATATACGACCGCTCTGATCTGATCCTGCGCTCGATTGACAACCTGAAGTCCACCATCATCGAAGTAATCCTCACCGTCGCGCTGGTGATTCTCCTCTTCCTCTGGCATATACCCAGCGCCCTCATTCCCGTGATCACCATCCCCATTGCCGTGCTTCTTTCGTTCATCCCCTTCCGCATGATGGGGGTCACGGCCAATATCATGTCCCTCGGCGGCATTGCCATCGCCATCGGCGCGCTGGTGGATGCGGCCATCGTGGTGGTCGAGCAGGCCCACAAGAACCTGGAGCTGTGGGACCGGACAGGCCGGAAGGAGGATTACCGCACCGTGGTCATCAACGCCGTGAAGCAGGTGGCTGGCCCAAGTTTTTTTGCCCTGCTGGTGATCGCGGTATCTTTCCTCCCTGTACTCACGCTGGAAGCCCAGGAAGGCCGTCTATTCAAGCCGCTGGCTTACACGAAAAACTTATCCATGATCATTGCCGCCGTGCTGGCCATCACTCTGGACCCGGCCTTGCGCTTGCTTTTTACCCATATGAAGAATTTCTCCTTCCGGCCTCGGCTTCTGTGCCGGGCCGTGAATGCGGTTGTGGTAGGCACCATTCACCCGAGGATAAACACCCGGTGAGCCGTTTCTTGATCCGGCTGTATGAACCGGTGGCCTCATGGACGCTGCGCAGGAAATGGATTGTGATCACGGCGGCTTTAGCCATGGTGATCGTCACCATCCCTGTGTTCATGCAATTGGGCTCGGAATTCATGCCTCCGCTGGAGGAGGGCTCCATTCTTTACATGCCTTCCACCATGCCGGGCATCTCCATCACCGAAGCCCAGAAGCTGCTCCAGGTCACCGACCGGATCCTCAAGCAGTTCCCGGAGGTGGACTGCGTGCTGGGCAAGGCGGGGAGGGCCGATACCTCTACGGACCCCGCGCCGCTCTCCATGCTGGAAACGGTGATCATTCTGCACCCCAAAGAAAAGTGGCGGCGGGCGGATACCTGGTATTCATCCTGGGCGCCGGGATGGGCCAAGAAGGTCCTGCGCCACTTCACCCCGGATCACATGTCCCAGGAAGAGCTGATCAGCCAGATGAACCAGGCGCTTCAACTCCCCGGGCTGGCCAATGGCTGGACCATGCCGATCAAGGGGCGGATCGAGATGCTGAGCACGGGCGTGCGGACCCCCGTGGGACTCAAAATCTCCGGCGCAGACCTCGCCGCCATTGAAGAGATCGGGACCCAGATTGAATCGCTTCTGCCCGCCGTGAAGGGAACCCGCAGCGTCTTCGCCGAGCGCACCGGCAGCGGGTTTTTTCTCGACTTCGACTGGAAACGGGAGGAACTGGCCCGTTATGGCTTGAGCGTCGAGGAAGCCCAGGAAGTGGTCTCCAGGGCCATCGGCGGGGAAAACGTTACCACCACGGTTGAAGGGCGGGAGCGGTATCCGGTGAACGTCCGCTATATGCGCGATTTTCGGGCCGACCTGGGGGCCCTGGGCCGCGTCCTGGTGCCGGCTTCCGGGGGGCAAAGGCAGATCCCCCTCTCCCAGCTGGCCACCATCCACACCGCCAGCGGGCCCTCCATGATCCGCAACGAAGATGGCCTGCTGACCGGCTATGTCTACGTGGACATCGCCGGCCGGGACCCGAATGGCTACGTCGAAGAGGCGGACCGCCTGCTCCGGGAGAAGATCAAACTTCCCGTCGGGTATGCGATTTCCTGGAGCGGCCAGTACGAGGGCGCGCAGCGGGTCAAAGAGCGATTGGTGGTAGTGGTGCCCGTAACCCTGTTCCTGATCCTTTTCCTCCTCTATCTCAATACGCGATCCATCACCAAGACTCTCATCATTTTACTGGCCGTGCCTTTTTCCGCCGTGGGCGCCATCTGGTTCCTTTACCTGCTCGACTACAACATGAGCATCGGGGTCTGGGTGGGGCTGATTGCGCTACTGGGCGTGGACGCTGAAACCGGGGTCTTTATGCTCCTCTATCTCGACCTGGCGTATGAGCAGGCGAAGAAGGAAGGCCGTCTCCGCTCCCTGGCCGAATTGCAGGACGCCATCCGCTATGGGGCAGTCAAGCGCCTCCGGCCCAAGTTTATGACCGTGGCCACCACGTTCCTTGGCCTCGTCCCGATCATGTGGTCGATCGGAGCGGGTTCTGACGTGATGAAACGAATTGCCGCGCCCATGATCGGGGGCATCTTCACCTCCTTCTTATTGGAGTTGCTGGTGTATCCGGCCATCTACCAGATATGGAAATGGAATTTTGAAGTAAAGAAGCAGCTTTCGTCTTTGGTAAAGTAGATTGACCCGCACAATCAGAGTCCTTCCGGTGTAAATCCTGTAAATACTTTCCCGCAGCTTACCAGGGCTGTAAATACAAGCCATAAGACCAAAGAAACAAGAACAAGCCTTCTTCGGATCCCGGGAATTATTCTTATTGAGAATTCTGTTGAAAAAAAATTGAATTCTGTTAATCATTACAATTGATACTAATCATTCATGACGGCTTCGTTACCAGAGGACCCCGCCTCGGCGGGGAAAATCCCCCCTCGCCCCTTGCGGGCATAAGCGCTAACTTAATAAATGGGGGAGTTTTTGAGAAAATCCCAATCGGGATATGCGATAATAGACCGGCGATTTATCGCCGGTGACATGGATGAAAACAGAAGTCCCATCGGGACGAATGAAAAAAGGATCTGAATTGGCTAATTCTTATCTCAGCCTTTACGTCCACATTGTTTTCAGTACGAAGGGGCGCGAAGTAAAGTTCAATCGTCCCGAGGGGACTGTGGTTTTATCTTTATTCTTCCCCGCGATGAATCGCGGGGCTATTGTCATGTATGTCCCCTCCGGGGCATCACATTAGATTAAAGTTAGCGCTTATGCCCCTTGAGGGAGAGGGTTGGGGTGAGGGGGAGCAAAGTCGAGGGGGAGGAGAAAAATGGAGTTTCTGGATGGACACTAACTAACTTCTTTGAAAGGAGGAGAAAAATGATTCGAAAAATGATCGTTTTGTTTCTTGGAATGGCCTTCGCTTTTTCCCTATTGAATTATGCCCAGGCCGCCGCTTACAAGCCCGAATACAAGCTGAGCCTGGTGATTGGGCCTCAAACCACCTGGGGCCAGGGGGCCGTGAAATTTGCGGACCTGGTGAGGGAACGGACGGGCGGAAAAATCAACATCAAATGCTATTTTGCCGGGCAGCTCTTCGCCGGGATGCAAACCAATGAGTTTCTCATCACCCGCCAGGGGATCGCCGATTTTGCCGTCGGCTCTACGATCAACTGGTCTCCTACCATCAAGGAATTGAACCTTTTCTCCCTGCCTTTCTTCTTTCCCGATTACAAAGGCCTCGACGCAGTGGAAGCCGGCGAGCCCGGCAAAACCATTTTCAAAATCATCGAGGAAAAAGGGGTCATGGGTCTGGGCTGGGGTGAAAACGGCTACCGGGAGCTAACCAACTCGAAACGCCCCGTGCGCAAGCCGGAAGATCTGGATGGGCTCAAGATCCGCGTGGTGGGCTCCCCGATTTTTGTCGACACTTTCCGGGCCCTCGGAGGAAACCCGCTTTCGGTCAACTGGTCTGAGACGCTCACTT
>Ga0315273_10012659_pt1 | contig 10828 bp, 5 predicted proteins | sample YL17G02_0_MG_FD_205753 | JGI IMG/M metagenome (GOLD analysis project Ga0315273, IMG submission 205753) | Sediment microbial communities from Yellowstone Lake, YNP, Wyoming, USA - YL17G02_0 | ecosystem: Environmental > Aquatic > Freshwater > Lake > Sediment | place: USA: Wyoming | collected... | reverse complement strand
CCGGGGGCATCAAAAGGACCGCCGCCATCAGCGCGATGGCTGCCGCGGTGGCCCGGCGGCCATTCCCGGGTGCCTGGGGTTTGCCAGGGCGGGCATTTTGGCCGGTCCCGAGCATCAGGCCCTCCCGTCCGCGCCCCGGCAAGGCTCGTCGAATATTCCGTAGGGCCGCTTTACACTCTCGACCTGGACCATCCTCTCCCGAAGGTCCGGGCGTTTTCCCCTGAGGGTCCAGACAATACCATGAAGGGTGAAAAGCATCCTTTTGGATATGCTCTCGAGGATGGGCGAAGGACCCGGATGTCTGGCGGGGCCGTCCGGGATCTCGGGAGGGCCGTTTTGGCCATTCCGGGAATATATCTGCGGGAAGAAATCCGCCACCCATGCGTTCCCGGCGAGCATCGCGCTGTGGAAATCGTTGTTGAAAATGACATGCGAGTTGAGAAGCTCGAAGGCCACCTGCTCGTCCTTGCGCGCAAACGGCCTGACCTGGCCCTCTTCCCATACGACATTGATGCAGATGACCTTCGGCAGCCCTGGAAAGTAGCGGCCCTTGAGGAGCTTTCTGTGGCGGAGGGAGTATTTCAGCGAAAGCAACACTGCGGTCATGTAGGAGGTGTATTTGGTCCCGTCGGCCACGACGATGTTGAGGTCGATGTCGTCGTCATCGCAGAATCCGCCCGAGGCGGCGCTGCCTGCAAGCATCACGCATCTGACATGGGGACAGATGCGTGCGTAGTCCGCTGCAAAACGCCGGGCGATGGACATGGCCACGGGAAGCCACTTCCCGTTGGCCTTCGTCCTTCGGGCGCATTTGTCGGTGCGGAGCCTGCCCCGGAGGCCGGCGAACTGGCCGTCGAACTCCAAGGCCTCGTGGCGAAGGATGCTTTCCCTGAGCACCGCGGGCTCGGCTGGGCCGCCCAGGAGCAACGCCGACAGATTCTCCAGCGTCAGGTTGTATCCTCGGCTGTCGGCGAGCGCCAGTGTTCCAAGCGCCCTCCTGCCAAGCTCGTTGAAGTCGGGCGCGGATGAGGAACTGAGATTGCCGGAACTCATGGCAATCCCTCCCCCTTGGCGATGTCGCTCCACCGACGGGTACTTTCGAGATAGAGGTCGCCATACTGGACGCTCGGCTCGATGGCGGTGCCCTCGAAGAACTCGTTCCAGGATGTGACCGCAACGATCGCCGGTCCCCGGGCAAGGGCCCGGTCCCAAAGAAGGTCGTACAGTGGGCGGCCTTCCACGAATGAAGGGATGGTGAACCCGTTGCCGCGAAGAACGGTATCATCGTAGGACGGCATGACCGACAGTATTATGGGGAGCCCGGCCTCGATGTCCAGTTCGGTCATATTCCTCTCCCGACCATCCCATCTGGCCAGGTTGTCCGCGGTGGGCTCTTTCTTGTGGGCCGCCCAGGCAAATGCCGGCGAATACAAAAACAGGGAATCGAATGGCGCCGCCGTCACGAGACTGGGGGCCGGATTGACGGGCGAGGGCTCGCCCGTAAGGCCTGCGACAAGAAACAGCGGACCGTGCCTTGCCTCCAGAGACTGGCGGATGGAGAACCAAAAGCCGGCGAATGTCTTGTTGACGTCCTGGGTGTGCTGGCGGGGGGCGATGGCAAAGAACGCGTCGTAGGCAAGGACGACCGGCCTTCCGTCATGCCTGAAGAAGTATGGCGATTTCCATACCTCGCCTGGTATTGCGGCGGCCATCGCAAGGATGCCTTCGCGGGAGCGCGAGTCGAGAGGATAGCCGATATCCTGCGTCCCGGATCTCACGGATTCCGCGCCCACCTCCATCATGACCGCGAACCGAAAGCCTTCCATACGGCAGACGCGGGCAAACGCCAGAAGCTGCTGCGAATCGTATCCGTGATAGGAAACGATTGCCACGTCGATGCCTGCAGCCTTCATCTGGCGGATGTCCTGGATCATGTAGGCGGGAGAGGATGTGTAGTAGCCTTCCGACGGGGCCTGGCTTACGTCCTTCCAGTTGCCCTCGCGCATTTCGGGATCGTGGGTCGGGTTGTTCCACCACAGGTAGTAATACGTCCCGACAACCGGGTCCTTCAGGGGCGGCAGATCGGCATGCGCCAGGGTCCGCTCCGATGGCAAAAGGAACGCTCCCCCGACGCCCGGGAAGAGCAGGAGAAGGACCGACAGGAGCGCCCCGGTCGAACCGATGCCCTTGCCCAACGACAGGGTGCCCATGCTCCTGCGCGCCGATGCCAGAAGCGCCCTGAACCCCTGACGGGCCACCTCGGACATCCCGTCCATCATCAGAAGCCATGCCGGCGCCACTGCGATGGCGGCTATGACGGCCGGGACGATGAAAAGTAGTCTCTGGTTGAGAAGAGAGCCTTCCAGAACTGGGAAGTTGCCGAAAAGGCTGATCCCGAGGGCCGCGGTGTCCGGGGGTATCAGTGTGAGGAAGTGGAATCCGATGACCACTCCGGCGATGAGCCCCCCGGCCGTCAGGGCAACAGCAGTGCGGCGGGCCAGCCTGGCAAGGCCTTGGGGGGCATCCGAGCGGGCGCCATAAAGGACCGAAAGCACCAGCGGCAGGACAAGGTATTGTTCGTTCACCACCTTGTTGAACAGCATGAGGGCGAACGCGATGCCGGCGAACGCCAGCAGGATGTCTGGCTCTTTCCTGGCCCGGTATGCGACGATATATCCGAGCATCAGCGAAGGCGCCAGAAGGCCGATCGACAAAAGCGAGACATCGCGCAGGCTGAACGCTGGAAGCGACAGGCCGAGGAGGTCATTGAGATAGTTCAGGTAGTACGGCAGGCCAACAAGGGAGATCCCTTGGGGCGGACGCTGGAGGTGGACGAGCAGCACCTGCCTGATGAACCCCTCCGGCGACTGCAGCAGGAACGGCAGGCACACCGCAGCCACCACGGCCGCACCGCCTGCCATGTACCGCCAGACCGCGGCCGGACCTCCTTTCCTACGCGCCCAAAGGAGGGCCGCAGGAAGGAAGAACAGCGGAAATAGCTTGATGAGCGCAGCCGCTCCGAACGCGGCGCCGGCGAGTGCGGGCCGTTTCCCGCGCATAAGCAGCAGGCTCCAGACCATGAAAAGCACCATCAATGAATCTGTCATGCCCCATGCGGCGCCGATGAATATGAGGAACGGGTTGAAAAGCAGGAAAAGCTCCGTTTTGCCCATCTTGCCGTTCTCCCCGACCATCCGTCCGCCCGCCCGTGCAAGCAGAAGGTTTCCGGCGATGAAAGGCACCTTTAACAGCAGGCGGAGCAGTGCCGCCGGGACGGCAGGCACCAGCAGGCCGGCCGCGTACATCGGGCTTATCAGAAGCAGCGGGAGCGGCGGATAGGCGTACCACTCGGGGACCGGGGGAACATCATAGGCGTTGAATATGTAGGGGGGCGCCGAAACGGCGGTCTGGTAGGGCGACACGCCATTTTGGACAAAATCGCTCACGGTCTTGCCGAACACGAAACCGTCCCAGTCATGGATGAAAAGGGCGGCAAGGACGCACTGCACGACAAGCGAGAGCATGTAAAGCGCAGCGCGGTCCGTTCCCAGAGGCGGACGCGGCTGGCCTTTGGCGGCCCATGTCCACCGGTCGTTGGCGAAATACCCCGAAATGACCGCGGCCAGGATGCCAAGCAGGTTGGCGGGCAGCGGGTCCATGAACCTGACAAGGACTGCCAGCACCACCAGGTTGATTGCGATTCCCGCTATGCCGACGACGTGGTAGCGGCCGAGACGCACCGGGAAGCGGTCTCCCTTCTTTTGCCATGTCCACACATCGTTTATCGAAAAATTCCACAAAAGCGCGCCCTCGGCGCTCAGGCCCGCTGAGACCAGCGGAGGCAGACCGAGGAGGAGCAATGTCAGAAATATCGCCGAATTGACCAAAACGCCGCTGGCGCCGACGGCGCAGAACCTGATGAAGCGGCTGGTCAGGGCAGGGGCCAGAAAGCGGCCCATGGGACCCAGCTGGCGCAAAAACGAGGCCATCTGGGCGCTCCTGAGCTTGGAGGAGCCGCCTTCCCGGGCCGAAAGCTCGAAAGGGACCTCGGATATCCTTACACTGGGAGGAGAGAAGCGAAGCAGGTCGAGCAGGACCTTGAATCCTGGCCGCTCGAACTCCCTTCCATTCGTCTCGACGACCTTTTTGAAATGGGAGGCCCGGACCGCGAAAAGCCCGCTGAGCATGTCGGAGCAGGATGCGCCCCCCTGGCGCCTGGAGCCGAAGCCTGCAAGGGCGTTGCCCGCCCGGGTCATGAGCTTGCGGCCGCCGCGGAGGCCCGCCGTCGAGCTTCTGACGGCCACCGATATCGTCGACCCGCCCAGGGAATCCAAAAGCCGCGGGACCATCTCGACCGGATGCTGGCCGTCCCCGTCCATGACCAGAACATTGGATGTGGTCACGTTCGCCAGCCCGGCAAGGACGCTGGCGGTGAGGCCCCGGTCCGATGTTCTTTCGATGAGGCGGACATTGGGATGGTCCAGCGCCCATTGCCCGACGACATCCTGCGTGCCGTCGGCCGAACAGTCGTCGACGACGAGCACCTTCGCCGCGGGCACGGTCCTGTCCAGGGAGGCCAGGACGCCGCGTATGGCGCCCGATTCGTTGAGTACGGGGATGATTATGGTGCTGTCGTCACCCTTCAGGGCCGAAACCTCCCTCCAGCAATCGATAGAGCCTGACGCCTCCCTCAGCATGGACCTGTTGGAACAATGTGGCGTTGTCGAGGCTGTGGAACATAACGGAACGCTCGTAGAATGCTCTTATCACTTCAACATTTTGGGGCCATGGGGAATCCAGGATGTGCGTGGCCCCGTTCTTGCGGGCGACGTCCACTGCCTCGTCGAGCGTCACCTTGTAGGTCCCCAACAGCCTGTAAGAGGTCGCAGGGAGCACATCCCTGTCGAGATAATAGATCCGCGGGTCGAATGAGATGATTGTCGAGTTGTCCGGCAGGTTGTTGTTGATCCATTTCCACATAAGATAGTCGTCGCCGAACCGGCGGACCATCGCCTGATCGAACGTCGGCGTGGACAGGCCCTGAAGAGGTTTTGAATCCGCCCTTTCCTCGCCAGGGTAGCCGGCCACGAGCATCGTCGGGAACGAGGGAAGGAAAAGCAGAACGGCGACGGCCGTGACCAGGGCCTTGCGCGGCACATGCCACCTCTTTGAGCGAGGCTGGGCGGTCGAAGGCATGTCGTGAGGAAGGAGCCGCATCAGCACCATGATGATGAGAAGGACCGCCGCGACAAAAAGGAAACTGACCGCCACCCACAGTGCATGCTGGTCCGCCGTTACGCCTGGGATTCCTATGATGAATGGGACCAGCGGCCCGGCAAATGCCGCCAACGACCCCGCCACCACGATGAGCGCGCGGCGGTTGCCGGCCGCGGCATCGGCCAGGGCCCACGCTCCGCATATCGCAAGCAGGGGGATTGCAGGGAATATGTAGCGGACATGGCTGCCGCGGAACTGGAAGAACAGGTAGACGAGCAAATAAATGAGCGAGGAGTAAATGAACAACTTCCGGCCAGGGGACGCATTCCCCAACGGCCGCGACAGGATGGCCGATATCCCAAGGACCAACGGAAGCGCGCTTGCAAGCTCGACCGCCTCGTAGACCCGGGCCTTGGCCAGCTCGAACTGGGGGTATGCCGGGAAAAGCGAGAGCAGTTCAAGGTTCCTGCCGCCAAACAGCTCGGCGAAGAACGGATAGATGGGGTTGCCGAAAAAGACCCAGTTGCGGCCAAGGATGATTCCCACGGGGATGGCCCAGGCCACCAGCAAAAGCGGGATCCGGGCGGGCCGGGACCGCAGAAGGAATGCGCCCAAAAACGCAATTATCGTGCCCATGATGACACCGTTGTATTTGACGCAACCGGCGACGCCAAGCAGCAAACCGGCGCAGACCAGGAGGCGGCGGTCGTCCTGTTCTATGGCACTCACCAGCAGGGCGGCACCGGCCATGACGGCCAGCGCCACCGGGATTTCGACGAAGAGCTGGGTGGTCCATATCGGAAGCTCGGGCAGGGAAATGATGAGCATTGGCGCGGCTGCGGCCGCCAGCCGGCTCCCGCTACGGCGCCAGGCCTGCTGGGCGACAAGAATGGCCAAAATCCCGAAGGATATCGGCACAAGGGGCCTGGCCCAGATGTCGTTTGCCGAACCGTCCAGAAGATACAGCCAGAGCTGCTGTGTTTCGAGGAAGTCGGGGAACGCGCGTGTCCACTCGGTCCAGGCGGAGCCCACATCCACCGGCAAGGAACCAGTGCGGAAAGCCTCACGCGGTATCACAGCATGATAGGTTATTCCGTCCGTGTTCATTATCGGCAGGCTCAACGCCTTGAAAAGGGAGAGGAGGAGGAATATCGCAAGCAACACGGCAACAGCCGCAAGGGCCGGTTCACGACGAAGGGCACCCAGCACCCGCCTTGATCTTTCCAGAAGGCTGGCATGCCATGAGGGTATGCGGGATCTCACCGGCCGGATGAGGGTTACCGCGACGATCAGGGCAATGACGGACAAGGCCGCGGCAAGGCCTGTGGTGAGCCTCAAGCCAAAAAACTGGTTCAGGGAGAACAGTGCCAGGTTCACGCCTCCCCAGCCGCCAACCCAGGCGAACGCCAGTCCTTCCACCACGGATGGATTCTTGGCGGCGCGCAGGTAGACGGCACCCGCGGCCGCCAGCACCGCCAGTGTCCCGCAAACGGCCAGAATGAACAAGCGCTATTCCCCCGTGCCACAAACGCATAACGATGTCCGCGATGCGGGCAGTCGAGCTAAAAGCCCGTTGCGAAGGAATGCATATCCACTAAATACTCCAAGCAAGCTATCCAACTTCAGTTTGGTATGGATATATATCCTTTTTTCAAAATGTGTTGGAAATCAGCTCCCGGACGATACCAAAAAGCGGATCAGATGGTCGTTGGCCCCTCAATCCGAGTACCTCTCCTCCTTCCAGGGGTCCCCCCGGTTGTGGTAGCCGCGGCTTTCCCAAAATCCGGGCCGGTCCTCTTTGGTGTATTCTATCCCGGTCACCCACTTGGCGCTCTTCCAGAAATACAGGCGCGGGACCACGAGCCTGACGGGCGCGCCGTGCTCGGGCGCGATGGGCCTGTCATTGTGCCTGACGGCGAAAAGCACGTCGGGCTGGAAAAAGTCCTCTATGGGGAGGTTGGTGGACCAGTTCCCGGCCGCATGTATGATGACGAAACGGGCCGACGGCAGCGGCGGGCTAATGTCGCGGATGGTGGAGCTGGCAATGCCTTCCCAGAGATTGTCCAGAAGCGACCATGTTGTCACGCAGTGGATGTCGGAGCGGACCTTGGTCATGGGCAGGGCCATGAATTCCCGGAAGGTCAGGCGATGCTCTTTGTCCACGAGACCGGATATGGTCAGTGTCCAGGCGGCGGGGTCGATTTTGGGGACGGGACCGGCATGAAGGACGGGCCAGTCGTCCCTTTGGTGCTGGCCGGGCGGCACCCTTTGCTTCCTTTCCATGTCAGGGCTTATGATGACCTTCTCTGGTCCGGGGCCGGCCATGGCATCTCGAAGGGCCACGAGGGTATAAATTGGTATAGGGGAAGGGAAATCAGGTAATGAAACTGGGAAGGGCGCGGCGTCCGAGACTGGAGGGGAATGAAGATGAGGGCATTGGTCTTCGGGGCGGGCATGATGGGAAGGGCTTTAGCCTATGACCTGGCAAGGGCCGAAGGGGTCGATGAGGTCGTTTTGGGGGACATTTCCATGAAGGACGCCAGGGGCGCGGCATTGTGGACCGGGATGGACAATGTTTCGGCCCAAAAGGTGGACGCCGGCCGGACGGAAGCAGTCCGCTGTCTTTTGAAAAAGGGCTTCGACGTGGCGGTGGGCGCCGTCAGCTACCGTTTCAATGTGGCGCTGGCCCGGGAGGCCATAAGGGCCCGCACCAGCTTTTGCGACCTTGGGGGCAACAACGAAGTCGTGGAAAAGGAACTGGCGATGGACAGAAATGCCAGGGCGGCGGGCGTGACGGTGGTCCCGGACTGCGGGCTGGCCCCCGGCATGGTCCAGCCTGTGGCGGCAAGGGCGCTGGAGCTTCTGGGAGGCTCCGCCGACGAGCTGAGGATTCGAGTGGGGGGGCTGCCGGTACATCCAACGCCGCCCCTGAACTACAAGCTGGTATTTTCGCCCGAGGGGCTGATAAACGAGTATGACGAGCCCGCTGTGGCCTTGCGCAACGGCAGGCGGGTGGAACTGGAGCCTCTTACCGAGATCGAGGAGCTGGAATTCCCGCAGCCCTTCGGCAGGCTTGAGGCGTTCGTGACCTCGGGAGGGGCTTCAACCCTTCCCTGGACCATGGCGGGCAAGGTCAGGGAGCTGGATTACAAGACGATTCGCTATCCCGGCCATTGCGCGGCGATGAAGTCGATGCTCTGGCTGGGGCTCGGAAGCGCCCGCCCGGTGAAGGCGGGCGCCGGCCGGGTGATTCCGCGGGACCTTTTCATCGAGCTTCTCAGGCGCAGACTGACAGATGACGACCGCGATGTCGTGCTGGTCAGGGTCACCGCCCTGAAGGACGGAAAAGGGGTCGGGTTCCAGCTCATAGACTACGGCGAGCCCAAAAAGGGCATCACGGCAATGATGAAGACCACAGCATTCCCGGCGGCGGCGGTGGCGTGGATGCTGGCCACCGGAAAGATAACCAGGAAGGGGGCGCTCCCGCAGGAACTATGCATACCGCCCGGGGATTTTATGGCCCAGCTGGAGAAGCGGGGGATAAAGTTATCGCTGTCGGCAAAAGAGCCTGGGAAAACAGGCAGTGGGCAATAGGCAGTTGGCAGTCGGGTAGCGACGGACGGAGCGACGGTGAACTAGGTCGTCCGTCCCGATCGCCCGACCGGCCGACTGCCGTCTGCCCACTGCCATCCCGACTGCCGACTGCCGTCTGCCGACTGCCTTCGTCTTCCGTCCCGACTGCCGTCTGCCGACTGCCTCCGTCGTTCCCCCGAAGATGTACTTAAATGCGAACACTGTATTATAAAATATATATACTTGGAAAGATAAACGCGTAGACGATGGCGCAGGGGAGCCGGGGGAACTGGAGGCGAAGCCTTCGAGGGCCGTCGATGGCGGCCGGCGCCATATTCATCGCCCTGGTGATGATGTTCCCCCACCTTCCGATATTCTTCAAGCCCTCGGACCAGGTGATGTACGACACCTCAAGGCCGGAGCCGGAGATGCCCGGCGCCGACACGGACGGCGACGGCCTCTACAACAACATCGAGAACAAGGTGGGCACCGACCCCCTGGACCCGGACACCGACGCCGACAGGATGGAGGACGGCCCGGAGTACGGCTACTGGACCACCAGGGAGCGCACGGAGGCCGGTTGCGCCACACATTATCCCGACGGCTGGCTTTCCAAATTCCAGTGGCTCGACAAGAAATATCCCAAGGATTCGGCGCAGGAGCTTTCAAGGAGGTTTCTGCCGACGGGGGACCTCGATGGGGACCGCCTCGGCAACATCGTGGATTCCGATTCCGACGGCGACGGGCTCGAGGATGGCAAGGAGATCGACCGCGGCACCGACCCGGCCAACCCGGACACGGACCGGGACGGCATCCCGGACGGGAAGGACACCGACAACACGGGTGCCGGCGGCAAGGATCCCCCGCCGCCGCCCCACAACCAGTCCGACCAGGACCTCGAGCCCTCCAGCTCGAACCTCAGCGCCGACAAGCTGGACAAGCCCACCTTCCAAAACATCACCGAGCTGGACAAGCGGGTCCTATTCTGGGTCGAGCCTGTGGACAGGCCGCGTTACTGGAGGACCGCCGCCTTCGACGCCTATTCCGGCGGCACATGGTCGTTTTCCGAGGATTCGAGGAGGGCCTACACGGGCGATGAGATTCCCTCCGAGGTGATAAGGTACGGCGCCTCCCCGGACGAGCTGTACCGCATCAAGTTCAACGGCGACGGCATGGGCTTTTTGCCCAACACCCTCCATACCACGAGGCTCGACTCCGTGCTACCTGCCTGGGCGCCTGTGGGCGTAGACAACCTCACCAACTTCTACACCCCGGCGTCGGTCTTTTCGTACAACTTCACGGCGTTCACGTTCCCCGTGACGGCCGAGCAGCTGAGGGCGGGACGGGTGGCGCCGGCGGACGCAAACCCGCTTTTGGTCCTTCTGCCGGTCACCGTCACCGAGCGCACCCGGGAGCTTGGCGGCGCCATCACCGAGAAACAGAACACATCCTTCGGGGTCATCACCGCCCTGCTGGCATACCTCAAGACAAACTACGCTTTCTCGACAGATGCCCCCGAACCCTCAGGGGGAAGGGACCCGGTGGACTACTTCCTGTTTGGTTCAAGAAAAGGCTCCAGCCTCGATTTTGCCTCCGCCTTCGTTGTCCTCGCCCGCCTGAATGGGATACCCTGCAGGCTCGTGACCGGGTTCGCGGTGGGGGAGATCCTCGATGGCAAGCGGGCCGTGAGGGCCGCCCACTACCACGCCTGGGCGGAGGTGCTCTTCAAGGACCTCGGCTGGGTGCAGCTGGAGACCTCCAGCACGGATGTTGGGGATTCGCCAGGAGCGGCGGGGGCCGACGGTAGCGATCCCACGGTGGGGGACATTTCGACCCAGGGCGGCAACGTCACCCTCACGATGGGGGCCAGCGGCGGCGGCACCACCCAAAACAGCACCGCGGCCGTGAACCTCACCCAGCTGAACGCGACGTTCAATGTCCAGTACACCGTCAATCCACCCCAGATATGGAAAGGCGATGTCTTCGAGGTATCCGGCAGGGTGCTGAATCCCCCGGACATGCGGTCGGGCGTAACCAT
>Ga0315273_10012658_pt1 | contig 10828 bp, 12 predicted proteins | sample YL17G02_0_MG_FD_205753 | JGI IMG/M metagenome (GOLD analysis project Ga0315273, IMG submission 205753) | Sediment microbial communities from Yellowstone Lake, YNP, Wyoming, USA - YL17G02_0 | ecosystem: Environmental > Aquatic > Freshwater > Lake > Sediment | place: USA: Wyoming | collected... | reverse complement strand
GACCAGATCAAAACTAAGGTTTACAGGGGCGAAATTTTAAGCAAAGTGACGCAGGTAAATTAAGCAAAAATTCACGGAGGGCTTTATGGCAGAGATAAAATTTGAGGAGGCTCTTAAAAAATTAGAAAAGATAGTCGAAGACCTTGAAAAGGGGGACCTCTCGCTGGATGAGGCGTTGAAAAAATATCAGGAAGGCCTGGAATTGTCCAGGCTCTGTTCGCATAGGCTGGAAAGCGCCAAGAAAAAAATCGACGTCCTGGCAAAAAACAAAAAAGGCGAATTTGAACTAAAGCCTCTGGATGAGACTAAAATAGAAAAATAAAGGGCAGGCCGCAGATGTCATTAGATAAAATAAATTCTCCGCAGGACCTGAGAGAATTGCCGCCGGAGCAGCTATCCTTATTAGCTGCCGAGATAAGGCAGAGGATAATAGATGTTGTATCCCTCACAGGAGGGCATCTCGCTTCAAGCCTGGGCGCAGTCGAGTTGATAATCGCTCTGCACTATTGTCTTAATACCCCGGCAGATAAGATCATATTCGATGTCGGCCATCAGTCGTACGCACACAAGATCTTAACCGGCAGGAACAAAAGATTCGATACTTTAAGGCAGTTTGAAGGAATAAGCGGATTTCCTGCCAGGGAAGAATCTTCTTATGATACTTTTACCACAGGCCACAGCTCAACCGCAGTATCGCTTGCTTTGGGTCTGGCCTGCGTAAGGGATTATCTAAAACCGTCCGAATATTTTCGGGTAGCAGCCGTAATAGGAGACGGTTCTTTAAGCGGAGGGCTGTGTTTTGAGGGGCTGAATAATGCCGGACACTTTAAAAAAGACATACTCGTTGTTTTAAATACAAACGAGTTGAGCATTGCCCCTAATGTCGGGGCACTGAGCACGTATTTGAACAAGCTGATCTCTCTTCCCATATACAACCGGTTCCGGGCCTCTTTCGAAAGTTTTATGAAGTCAAGGGTGCCAAAAGGCACAAGGCTTGTAAAAATCGCCAACAAATTTGAAGAGGGGCTAAAAGGGTTGTTTATCCCGGGCATTTTATTTGAGGAATTGGGTTTTAGGTATTTCGGGCCTTTAGACGGACACAACCTTTCTCTCCTCATACCGACTCTCAAAAATATTCTTGAAATAAAAGGGCCCCGCTTATTGCACGTAGTCACTCAGAAAGGCAAGGGTTATGCCCCCGCAGAAAAAGACCCTGTTAAATTCCACGGCGTCGGAAGCTTTGATATAGCCACAGGCAATCTCATTCAACAAAAACAGAAACACCTCAAGACCTTCGCCGAGGTCTTTGGAGAAAAATTAGTTGACCTTGCCAAGACCGACAACAAGATCGTAGCCATAACAGCTGCTATGGCTGAAGGCACAGGGCTTGATAGATTCAGGGAAATGTATCCCGAAAGGTTTTATGACGTCGGCATTGCAGAGGAACACGCTGTCTGTTTTGCTGCAGGCCTTGCAGCAGGCGGCTGCAAACCTGTCATTGCCATTTATTCGACTTTTTTACAGAGGGCTTATGACCAGATCATAGAAGAGGTGGCTTTGCAGAACCTGCCTGTTGTAATAGCGCTTGACCGCGCAGGAATCGTAGGCGAAGACGGCGTGACCCATCAGGGAATATTTGACGTTTCTTTTTTGAGAAACATCCCTAACCTTCTGGTAATGGCTGCGGCAGATGCCGCTGAGTTAGAACAGATGCTTGAACTCGCCCTTGGCTGCGGAAGGCCTGCGGCAATAAGATACCCCAAAGCGCAAGTCCCGGTTTCTGATTTAAAAGGATCCGATCTTGAGATAGGCAAGGCAAGTGTTTTAAGGGAAGGCAAAGACTTTGTTCTAATAGCAGTTGGAAGCACTGTGGTCCCGGCTCTGGCAGCCGCAGAACTTTTAGCAAAAAGCAATATTTCCGGGACTTTAGTAAACGCCCGTTTTATTAAACCTCTTGACCGCGGTCTTTTTAGATCGCTCGCATCGAGAAACATACCTGTTTTTACTGTGGAAGAAGGGATTGTAGACGGCGGATTTGGAAGCGCAGTAGCAGATGAAATAAACGCGCCGGTAATAAAAATAGGACTGCCTTGCCAGTTTATACCCCACGGAAAACGGGATTTTTGGCTGGAGAAGTTCGGATTGACCGGCGAAGGGATCGCCGGAAAGATCAGAAAGACATTGTCTCAACATGGCTAATATAACGATAAACAGCGAGAAGTGCAAGGGGTGTCTGCTTTGCGTCAGCGTATGCCCAAAGAGCCTTATAGCAGTCGATAAAAAACTGAATAAAGAAGGGCTGAAAACCGTCAAATTCGATCAGAAAGAAAAATGCCTCGGGTGCTGTTTCTGCGCAGTAATATGCCCGGATTGCTGCATTGAAGTTTATAAATAATTCGTTAAACGCTGCTAAAGCAAATGTCTGATAAAAAAATAATGATGACTGGAAATGAGGCGATTGCAGAGGGCGCTATACAGGCGGGCTGCGAATTTTATGCGGGTTATCCCATAACCCCTCAGAACGAGCTGATCGCATATATGGCAGAACACATGCCTGAAAACAACAGGATTTTCATCCAGGCAGAGACTGAATTGGCGGCGATAAGCATGGTTTCCGGCGCGAGCTCAACCGGAGCCAGGGCAATGACTTCTTCGTCAAGCCCTGGGATAAGCCTGAAACAGGAAGGCATTTCGTATATGGCAGGGTCAGAGCTGCCCGGGGTCATCGTAAATATTATGCGTGGCGGCCCGGGCCTGGGCAACATTTCTCCCTCGCAATCGGATTATTTTCAGGCCACGCGCGGCGGCGGGCACGGTGATTATCATTGCATAGTCCTTGCCCCTTCCTCAGTCGAAGAGGCATATAATCTTATGTTTTCTGCTTTTGAGCTTTCAGATAAATACAGAACCCCGGTTATCGTACTCGGCGATGGAATGCTCGGACAGATGATGGAGCCGGTTGAAACCAAAAGATCAAAAATGAAAACCAAAAAATACGAAAAGCCCTGGGCGCTTACAGGCTGCAAAGACAGAAGCCCGAATTTAATCAGGTCGTTATTGCTCAAAGAAGGCGCCTTGGAGGAGTTAAACCTCAGGCTGCAGGCTAAATACAAAGCCGTAAAGAAACAGGAGCAGCTCTGGGAAGAGGCATTTTTGGAAGGCGCAGATGTCATTTTAGTCGCTTATGGAGGCATGGCAAGGATCGTAAAGAGCGCCGTAAGAAAATTAAGAGAAAGTAAAATAAAAGCAGGATTGATCCGCCCGATAACCCTCTGGCCGTTTCCCGAAAAAGCTTTTACGAAGCGCATAACGCCGAAAACAAAATTTCTGGCTGTAGAAATGTCTTACGGCCAAATGGTCGAAGACCTAAGGCTGGCGCTTGACTGTAAAGGAAAGGTAGAATTTTTAGGCAGGGCTGGCGGAGGGATCCCTACGGAAGAAGAGATCATCGACAGGGTAAAGAGCCTTGTCCTATAGGGCGTTTAAATGGACAAAATATTCAACCTACCAAAATCTTTGAGAAACGTAAAAACGCACTATTGCCCGGGTTGCGGCCACGGCATTGCGCACAGGCTTGTGGCCGAAGTCATAGACGAGCTTGCAATCAGGGAGAGAACGATTGCGATCGCTCCGGTAGGTTGCGCTGTCATCGCGTATGATTACTGGGATTTCGATTGTTCCGAGGCTGCGCACGGAAGGGCATTGGCAGTGGCCACCGCAATAAAACGCTTGAGGCCGGAAACAATAGTGTTTACTTATCAGGGAGACGGAGACCTTGCTGCGATCGGCACCAGCGAGACGATACACGCGGCAAACAGGGGAGAAAACCTCACGGTCATATTTATAAACAATGCGGTCTACGGCATGACCGGAGGGCAGATGGCACCGACTACGCTTCTAAAACAAAAAACAGCTACGACCCCCCTTGGCAGAGACGCAAAGTTTCAGGGGTATCCTCTGAAAATTTCCGAACTTCTTTCGCAATTGCCTGGAGTAAAATATATAGAGCGGGTATCTGTTCATTCTCCGCAGGAAGTATTGAAAGCAAAAAGAGCTATAAAGCAGGCATTTACCAACCAGATCGAGAAAACAGGATTTTCTCTCGTAGAGATATTGTCTCCTTGCCCGACGTACTGGGAACTTTCGCCTCAAAAGGCGATGGAATGGATAAGGGATGTGATGGCAAGGGAATTCCCGCTTGGAAGGATCAAGTAGCTTTAAAGAGGCTGGCATGATAGAAAGAGTAATAATAGCCGGCGCAGGAGGCCAGGGCATAATGCTTTTAGGCAAAGTCCTGGCAGAAGCTGCAATGGCTGAGAATAAAAACGTTACCTGGCTTCCGTCTTACGGGGCAGAAGTAAGGGGCGGGACCGCAAACTGCATGGTCATCATCTCCGACGAAGAAATAGGCTCCCCTTACATAAACAGGGCGGATTCCCTGATCATAATGAATGAACCGTCCCTTGTCCGTTTCGCAGGCAGGATAAAAGAAACAGGACTTTTGGTTGTCAACGGCTCTCTGGCTAAAGAAGATATCAATACAAGGGCCAAAGTCTTAAAATTCGGTTTTACTGAAATAGCTGACAGATTAGGAAATGCCAAGGTCGCAAATATGGTTGCTCTCGGCTGTTTTCTTGCCCGGACAAAACTCATTGATCTAAAGACAGTTATAGGAGTCTTTGAAAAGTACGCCCCCAAGGATAAGAAGGCTCTGGTGCTGGTCAACAAAAATGCGCTGTTAAGCGGCGCAGAGCTCGTTACAAAAAAATTTCAAGGCCGATAACAAACTAAAGAGGATTAGAATGGTAAAGGTAAGATTTGCGCCGAGCCCCACGGGAAACCTGCATATAGGCGGAGCGCGCACAGCATTGTTTAACTGGCTCTATGCAAAATCCAAAAACGGGAAATTTGTTTTGAGGATAGAGGACACTGATGCTTTGCGTTCCAAGAAAGAATATCTGGATGAGATATTGTTCAGCTTGAAATGGCTTGGATTCCAATGGGACGAAATATATTATCAGAGCCAGAGGTTTGATATTTACAGAGAATACGCGCAGAAACTGCTCGAACAGGGCAGGGCCTATGGCGAAGGCCAGGCAACAATCTTAAAGATACTGCCAGACAAGATAAAAATAAACGATTTGATCAGGGGGCAGATAGAATTTGATACCGAGGTGATAAAAGACCAGGTATTGATCAAATCCGACGGCACCCCCACGTACAATTTTGCGTGCGTGGTTGACGACTTCCTTATGAACATAACGCATGTAATAAGAGGAGATGACCATATATCCAATACGCCAAAACAGATAATAATGTATAATGTTTTGGGGCTGCCCATTCCGCATTTCGCTCATCTGCCTTTGATACTTTCAAAAGAAGGCGGAAGGCTCTCAAAGCGAAAAGGCGCGACTGCTATTTCAGAATACCGGGAGATGGGTTATTTGCCGGAGGCGATAGTTAATTTTCTGCTTTTGCTTGGCTGGTCTCCTGGAGAAAACAGGGAAGTCATAGACATAAAAGAGGCCATAAGGCTTTTTGACATAAAACATATCAATAAAACAGCGGCTGAGCTTGACCTGGACAAACTCAACTGGATGAACAACCAGTATCTTAAAAACGAAGACCCCCAGAAGCTGGCCGATGAAGTCATACCCTTTTTGATAGAAAAAAAATACCTGGAAAAAAACAATTTTGATAGGAATTACGTAGTTTCTTTGATAAAATTATTTCAGGGCCGTCTTACAGTATTGACTGATTTCCTCGACAGAGCCGACTTTTTTTTTGCTAAAGAAGTCGTTGTTGAGGAAAAGCTAAAAGAGAAATTCCTTAGCCGCGATCTCTCCAGGGAATTCGCTCTTTTTATCGACAGGCTGGACAAACTGGAAGAATTCGATATCGCTAACATTGAAGCCGAGTTCAGGAGCCTGATAGCTGAACTCGGCATTGAATCGAAAGAGTTGATTCATCCCATACGGGTCGCGCTTACTGGGAAAACAGTAGGACCGGGGCTTTTTGAGGTAATATGCTGTCTTGGCAGGGAGCGCACGAAAGAGAGGCTTAAGAAATGGGTGGAAAAAAAGGAATAATGCCCAAAAAAGTTTTTCTGTTAAGCTTTGTTTTGATCTTTGTTTTTCTGTCAAGCGGCTGCCATACGGTTGCGGGAGCATCCAAAGGAGCTGCTGAGGGCGCAAAAAAGGATTACGAAGAGGTAAAAAAAGTAGACGAGTTGATGCGTAAAAGTCTTTGGTAAGTTTAGATCATAAAACCTTAAGATATGTTTGAGCAAAGAAAATACATACGGTTCAACGCGGAGGGAAGGGTCACGATATACCCCAAAGACAATCCCAGCTTTAGCATAAGGGCGGCTTTGGCCGATATCAGCATGCTTGGGTTTGGCGTATATTCGCAGGATAAATTAGAACCCGGCACAGAGGTCAGGTTCGTGATTATAAACAAGTTCTCCGAGAAACCCATCGTTGGAGAAGGAAAAATCAGATACTCCAAGGGATTCAAAAAGGCCGATGCGGAGGTGTTCAGGATCGGCATAGAATTTACTGCCGTAGACAACGAAACCGTTGAGCGGCTTATAAAGCGAATCCAGCAGGAAGCCTGGGCTTAAGTAAATACGGCCTTACTGATAAAAAAAGAGGTCTTGGTTTTTATGGGTCTGGACAAAAACTCTGCATAAAAGGGTCATGGAAGATAAATTTTCTGGTTTAAACAAACTGCAGGTCGACGCCTTAAGGGAAATAAGCAGCATAGGTGCCGGTAACGCGGCAACAGCATTATCGCAGTTTGTTAACAGGACGATAAAGATGGATCCTCCTGAAGTCTGCGAGGTCACTGCTCAGACGACCCGGAGATTTGTGGGCAAAGACGTTTCCCAGATAATGATGGTTGCCCTGGGTGTCATAGGCGAGGCGCACGGCCATATACTTTTTGTTTTCGAACGCAAAAGCGCCCTTGATTTTATGCGCCTTCTTATGGGAAAAGAAGAAGCAGAGCTGTCAGAGATGGATATATCGGCCCTAAAAGAGGTCAGTAGCGTCATGTGTGGTTCGTTTTTAAGGGTCTTAAGCGATACCCTTAACACCGTCCTTCAAATGACGCCCCCCACTTTTATCTCTGGTCAACCCGAAGAGATCTCTGATTTTATCCGCACGCACTCCGTTGAACAGAGTCAGCAAACAGTCTGTCTTGACTCTCAATTGATAATAGAAGAAAGTGGCAATATTATAATGCAGCTTATGTTTGTCCCGCAGGCATCTTCTTTAAACTGCCTGCTTAAGCTTTTAGGCATGGATGATAACAAAGCTTTGAATTAATAAGGACGGCAGTATGGCGGAAGATAAAATCTCGGTCACGGACTTGATAAACCAGGTAGGCAGCCAGGCGCTCTCTTTGGTAAGCTCAGAGCCTTTCATAAAATGGGTATTAGAAAAAGCCCTGCTGACGATAGAACACGATGTGTCTGCGATTATGCTTTCCGACGGCGCAAATATAAAATATTATCTCTGGTTTAATCGGCACGTGAATGAACAGTATCTGGCGGATTTTAAGGCGAAATCAACGCAGGCGCTGAACGGATTACTGAACTCCAGCATTTTGGAAAAAGACCTTGAGGTCATTGCATTTAATGAAGGCGAGATGGCTGAGGATACGGCCAAGAGCTCAGTGGGGCTTGCGTCTTTTCATTGCGCGCCGCTTACGGTAAGGGGCAATATCCTGGGCGCATTCGCGATCAGCAGCTCAAAACCCGATGTATTCCTGGTCTATCGCGTAAACATGTTTAATGTTTTTGCAAGCCAGGTCGCGCTTGCAATAGACAGCCTTGCAGCGCGGGAACAGGTGGCAAGGCAGTCCCGCATCATAGAACGGGACAGCATAACCATGAAAAATGCTTTCTCGGGCATGTCCGAGGGGCTTATTATGACTGACGAGCACGATAAGATCGTATTGATCAATCCTGCCGCCAGAAGGATGCTGGGGCTTGACGGAGAAAAATCCCGGGTTCTGTCCGATGATTTTGCCTGGTCCGCGTTTTCTTCATTGCTAAAGGAGCTTGCGGGCACAGACAAGCGCCTGGTCTCCAAGGAGCTGGATCTTGAAAAGCCGTATAAGATGATCCTGCGGCTTGATGCTACCTCCGCAAAAGATTCCGAAGGCAAAAAAATAGGCGTTGTGGTTTTGCTGCGCGATATAACAAGGGAAAAAGAAATAGACCGCATGAAGACAGAATTTATTTCCATTGTCTCCCACGAGCTGCGCACGCCGCTTACGACAATAAGGGAATCTGTCTCTCAGGTGTTAGACGGCATCCTTGGAGCTACCACGGACCAGCAGCGCGAATTTCTGTCTATATGCCTGGATGACATAGACCGGCTGACCAGGATCATCAACGACCTGCTCGATATTTCCAAGATAGAAGCTAAAAAATTAGACCTTAAAAAACAGATGGTAGATATCTCCGGCCTTGTCAAAAGCGTTAATTTGTTCTTTTTGCCGCGGGCAAAAGACAAGGACCTGTCTATTCAGAATAAATTCTCCCGCGAGCCCATAGTAGGTTACGTGGATAAAGATAAACTGATACAGGTCTTGAACAATCTGATAGGCAACGCTATTAAATTTACCAGGCAGGGCATTATAGAAATATCTCTGAAGGATGCCCCTGATTCGATCGAGTGTTCTGTATCGGATACCGGCAAAGGGATCGCTACCGAAGATATTCCGAGGGTTTTCGGTAAGTTCCAGCAATTCGGCAGGATCGACGGCCCGGGAGAAAAGGGAACAGGTCTTGGGCTTTCCATTGCCAAGGGGATCATTGAACTTCACCATGGCAAAATGTGGGTTGAAAGCAAGCTGGGAGAAGGGACAAAATTCAACTTTACCCTGCCTAAATATATAGACGGACCTACGATGCAGAGCGCCATCGATAAAAAGATCTCGGAGGCAAAACTCGATTTTAAAAAAATATCTGTTTTTGTGATCGGGGTAAAAGACTATTTGCGGCTTAAGGGCGAGTTTGGCGAGGAGCTCTTGTATCCGTTTCTGCTTTCAATCGTGGATACCTGCAAAAAAAATGTAAAAGGCATTGATTTTCTCGCAGGCAACGGTACCGTTGTGATCGCTTCCGAGATTGACAGGCAGGCAGCTGCTTCTGCCTGCGATCAGTTAGAGGACGTCCTAGCAAAATCCATCTTTCAGATAGGAGATAAACCGGTCAGGCTTTTGTTTTCTGTGCGTTTTTCTTCTTTTCCTGAAGATGCCGATAATGCAAAAGAATTGCTTTTGTAAAAGGTTTTGTGCTAACATCATTTCTTATAAATTTGCCAGAAGGAGGAAATGCCATGCCCCAAAAAATATTAGTCGTGGATGACGAGCCCAATATAGTCAAATTAGTTGAATCGCGTTTAAAGGCAAGCGGATATGACGTGGTGACTGCCAAAGACGGCCAGGATGCTCTGGCCAAGGCAAAACAGACAAAGCCCGATTTAATCCTTTTGGATATCATGATGCCGGGGATGAACGGTCAGGAGACGCTGAAAGAATTGAAAAAAGATGCTTCGGTCAGCTCCATTCCGGTTATCATGCTTACTGCGAAACAGGAGACCGACGACATAGTAAAGAGCATTGTAAACGGAGGGGCTGTGGATTATATAGTAAAACCTTTTATCGCAACGGATTTTTTAAAGAAGATCAATACGGTGCTCAGCCCCGATAAAAAAGTTCCTGAAAACACCTGCGACCAGGAATTGCTTGATACGGTAGAGAAAAAAATCAAGAAGGCCTTGGAAGGAAATAAATAATAAAAACTAATGTATGATTGACAAGGACAAGGCGTTAGACCTTTTAAGAGAATTAAATACTATAGGCACTGGGCGGGTAGCCACTGCCTTGTCTGAAATATTGGAGGCAAAGGTAGAGCTTACTTTCCCAGAAGCCGAATTTATTTCTTTCAAAAATCTCGTACAAAAGCTGAATCTCGGCAAGACATTTTTTATTATTGAGACAAACCTCGAGGGAGACATAACGGGAAGGCTGACCTTCCTGTTGCATATCCAGGATGCGCAGGTCCTGGGAAGCGGCCTTTTGAAAAAAAAACCCGAGGAGATAGATCCCCAGGACCAGCTTTTTCAGTCTTCCCTGCGAGAGACCGTCAATATATTCGCAGGCTCGTATACCCAGGTAATCACGGAGATGACCCATTTAAACATCTATTACAACGTCCCCTTTTTAAATTTAGGCTCGACAGAGATCTATTTGGCCTCTATCCCGGAGCAGTTTTATCTTCCGGAACTCATGTTTTTTATAAGCACAATAATAAAAGTGGAAAATATAAGTTTTAGAGGCGCGCTTTTATTCCTGCTGGATTATAATTCAATAAAGAAGCTGTTTGAGACTTTGGGAGAATCCGAGCTTGTCATGTGGATAGAAATGATGAAGCTCAAGATCAATAAAGATAAAGACACGCCGGGTGAAATGCCCAACATCGAATATCTGAGTTGATAAAGAGCCCTTGGCTGTCCTTACTGCCCGCATTCCCAGTCCCTTTATGAATTTGAAAGAATCAATTCCGATATCCCAAGCTTTTTGAATAAAATTATGCTTGTCAGAACCGCCCGCTGATACTAAAATAATAGGACACTTGCCCTCTAGTGCAACGGCAGCACGACTGACTCTGGATCAGTTAATTAAGGTTCGAATCCTTAGGGGGCAACCAATTTTTTAATAGACACCCAAATAAGACCATGGAAACTCCTAAATCGGCTACAAATTTCATCAGGGATATTATCGACGGGGATTTGGCAGCCGGAAAAAATAACGG
>Ga0315273_10012657_pt1 | contig 10828 bp, 13 predicted proteins | sample YL17G02_0_MG_FD_205753 | JGI IMG/M metagenome (GOLD analysis project Ga0315273, IMG submission 205753) | Sediment microbial communities from Yellowstone Lake, YNP, Wyoming, USA - YL17G02_0 | ecosystem: Environmental > Aquatic > Freshwater > Lake > Sediment | place: USA: Wyoming | collected... | reverse complement strand
CACGGTGCGCTCCGCGAGCGGGCGGCCCGTGCGCGGATCCTCGGCCTTCGGGAATTCGTCGAGCACCTCGGCCATTTCGTTGCCGCGCTCGCCGCAGCCGACGTACACGATCACGTCGGCATCGCACGACTTGGCGAGCGCCTCCTGCAGCACGGTCTTGCCGGTCCCGAATCCTCCGGGCAGGGCTGCGCGTCCGCCGCGCGCGACGGGAAACAGCGTGTCGAGGATGCGCTGGCCGGTGATCATCGGCGCGTTCGAGCCGAGTCGCTGCCGGACCGGGCGTGGCTTGCGCACGGGCCAGAAGTGGCGCATCGCGACTTCGTGCCGCGTGCCGTCCGCCGCCACGATCACCGCGATGGTCGCGTCCTCGCCATATTCGCCGGCCGCGGCGAGCCAGTCGATGCGACCAGCGATATCCGGCGGGACGAGGACCAGCTGCGGCAGCGGGGCTGTCACTCGCGCGAGTGCCGCGCCGGCGCTGACCACCGTGCCGAGCTCGAGCACGGGCGTCATGACGAATCTCGCCGGCGCCCGCGTATCGAGTCCGGGGTGAACCCTGAAATCGTCGGTGCCCGTGAGCGGCCGCAGCAGTCCGTCGAATATCCCGCCCAGCATGCCGGGGCCGAGCGGAATCGACAGTGCAGTCCCGCTGCCCGCGACGGTCTCGCCGGGTTCGAGACCCGTCGTGTCTTCGTAAACCTGCGCGACCAGTTCGTCGCCGCGCAGCTGGATCACCTCGCCGAGCAGTTTGCGCGGGCCGACCGCGAGGGCCTCGTAGACGTGAAACGGGCCCTCCACGCGGGCGCGCAACACCGGGCCGCCGATCCAGGTGATGCGTGCGACGCTCATGCCGACGCGCCTCGCGCGGGTTCCTCGAGCAGCCGGTCGAGCTCGGCGAGCAGTTCGGCCTCGACGCGTTCGCGGGAGGCCAGCAACCCGCCGACGGTCGCATCGACGCACGCGCCGCCGCCGCGGATGCGCAGCCCGGCGCCGAGTCCGGCGACTGGGCGGCAGTCGACGGGTTCGAGACCGCCTGCGACGAGGTACTGTTGCGCTGTCTGCCCGGCATCCGGCGCCGCCTCGGCATCGAACTCGACGCCGAACGAGGACTGCGGCCGCAAGCTGCCGATCGCGCAGGCGCAGGCGGCGCGTATCCATTCCTGTCGGGACGATTCGTCGCCCCAGAGCGCGGCGACGGCCTGCGGCAGTCGCCGCCACGCCGCTTCGATCAGCTGCCGCAGAATCACCTGCTCGCCGCGCCGCGCCTCGCTGTCGAGGGCTGCCCGCCGCTCGCCGATGGCACGTTCGATCTGACGGCGCTCCTCGTCGACGGCCTGGCGCATACGAGCGCGTGCTTCCTGGCGCGCCCGGGCGACGACGGAGCGCGCCTGCTCTGCGGCGGCCGAGCGGATCGCGAGCGTGCGGGACTCCTGCTCCCGCGCCACGCGTCGCAGCAACGCCTCGGTCTGGGCCTGCAATACCGACACCACGTCGTTCATGACTCGATCCCGAGCGCGCTGCGTACTTCGTGCGCGAGGTCGGCCGGCGCGCCGCCGCCGAGCACATCGGACGCGATGGCGAGTAACGGCGTCTCGCGAACGAGTGCCGTCTCGAGTTCGTCGATCGGCACGAGCGCTGCCAGCCGGCCCGAGAGCAGGATCAACTCCGCGCCATCGGTTGCGGCGCGGCGCAGCGTGGCCGACGCGTCTGCCGGGTCCGGGACCAGGGTGTGGACGCCGGCGAGCCGGAATCCGGCGGCCGTGGCTTCGTCGCCGATGTAGACGATGTTCGCCATCTCAGCCGAGACGATTGAGGATCAGGATCGAAACGATGATGCCGTAGATGGCGATGCCTTCGGCGAGACCCACCAGGACGAGCACGCGACCGAAGAGTTCGGGCTTCTCGGCCAGCGCGCCCAGCGCTGCCGTGCCGACGTGGGCGACGGCGTATCCCGCACCGAGCGCTGCGAGACCCGCGGAGGCGGCAGCCGAGGCGAAGCCCCAGCGCAGCACCCCCGGATCGATCGCAACCGCACCAGCGGTCTGCGCGGCGAGCGCAGGCGCCGCGAGCGTGAGCGCCACGGTGGCGACGATGGCAGTGATGGCCGTCAGCGTGAAGAGCGCAAAGATCCAGCGGGCGGAGAGTTTCATGGCTTGCTTCCCGGCAGCGAAGTGGAAGGCCCCACGTGCGGCGGCAGCGGCTCGAACGGCCGGCCGCGCGCGGTGAGGAATCGGATGAAGAACTCGAACAGGATCAGGCGAGTCGTCTGGATACCGACGACCAGGCCCTCGAGGGCGATGATCGCAGCGTTGCCGACGATGAGCACCGGCCAGTACCCCGGTCCGGCGGCTGCGGCCATGCCGACGATGGCTGTGCAGAGCCCGGCGTGCGCCAGCGCGAATGCGCCGACACGCACGAACGAAATCGTGTTCACCGCGAGCTGCAGCATGTGCTCGAGTGCGCCACCCGCGGCCTGGCCGAAAGCCGCGGCACGATCCTGCGGTGCGATGGCCGCCGCGCCCGCGAGCGCCCAGGCGATGCCGGCAGGCAGCAGCCACAGCGCGCGCGCATCCAGCACCGAGCCCGCCACCCCTAGGTAGGCGGCGAGCACGCCGGCCGGCGATGCGAACCAGCGGCGCAACTCGCCGCGCCACGAGTGTTGCAGCGCGTCCAGCAACTGGCCGAGCGTGATCACGACGACACCGAATGCGAGCGCCGTGCCGAGGACCAGCAGCGGCGCCTGCAGCGGGCGCACCCACAATGCCGGCAGCACGTCCTCCCGCGCGAAGACGCTGCCGAACGCGAGGCCGAAGGCGATGGCGACGATACCGCCCGGTATGAGCAGCCGCATGGCGGGCAGGCGTTTACGCAGCGTCCAGCCGACGATGGCGATGATCAGTCCCTGCAGCACGTCGCCGAACATGAAGCCGAACATGAGCGGGGCGAGCAGCGCGACGACGATGCTCGGGTCGGCCTCGCCGCGACTCGGCACACCCATGAGGCGGGTGAACATTTCGAACGGCCGCGCCCAGCGCGGGTTGTGCAGCACCGACGGCGGCGCCTCGCCTTCGGGAGTCGTGGTGAAACGCAGCAGGTAGTGCAGCTCGCGTCCATCGAGCGCGGCGCGCAACCTGCGGTCGTCACGATCCGAGCACCAGCCCGTGATCCACGCGAAGTGCTCGGTCACCGGCAATTCCGGGACGTGGGTGACGACCCAGGCCGCAAGAGAAATCTCGCCCAGGGCATCCGCGATACCGTGTCGCGTGCTGAGCGCCTCGAGCGTCGCCCGGGCCGATTTCTCACGCTCGTCAAGCGCACGCTGCCGCTGCGTGAACGCATCGCGGATCGCGGCGGGGTCGGCCGGCAGATCGGCGGGCAATGCGATCGTGCGGGCCTTGCGGGCGGCGAGCGCCTGGTCGAGGTCGGCCATGTCCTCCTGCGGACCGACGGCAATCACGAACATCTCGCCGTTCGACAGGAACCGTTGCGTGATGACGGCGGGCGGCAGCGACAACGGCTGGTTGCCTTGCGGCAGGACGTACACGCGGCTGGCGAGCAGCGGGCCGGCGGCGGCGACGCGGTCGAGACGCGGCAGTGATTCGCCGCCCACGTCCTGCAGCCGCGCCAGCAGGGCGGTTGCGCTGCGCGACTGCGCGACGCTCTCGAGCTCCGCCACGGCGGGATCCGCTTCGCGCGCCCAGGCGCGCAGCCTTGCGATGGCCTGTTGCGGTAACTCGGTGAGCTGGTACTGCGGGTTCGGCGGCTTGAATCGCGGTTGCGGCCACCAGTGCGCGTAGCGACGCGCGAGTGCCTCATGCTCGTTCAGCACCTGGCGCAGGTCGGGCAGGGCGAGACGGGACTCCGACTTGCTGTAGGCCTGCAGCTGCACCGCGCCGGTTCCGGCCAGGCAGTCGAGGGCTGCACCGAGTTCCTCGCGCGAAGTGAGCAGCTCGAACCAGTGCGCGAGCATGGGGCGGATGCTCACGCGGCATCCTCGCTCGCGGAGCGCAGAGCCCGGATCGCCACAGCGCCGCGCAGGCTGGCGAGATCGAGTGCGGCCATCCCCAGGAAGGCGACGGTGGCGACGGGCGACAATGGATTGCGGCGGAATGCGCTCAGCAGCCGGTGATCGAGTCGTGCGCGGAAGCCCGTCGATGCGGCGCTCTCGGGAGCGTCGGCCAATTCGCGCCGATGCGCTGCAACCTGGCGCACCAGTCGTTCGAGCTCCTGTGCGGCGCCTGCGTCAGCGGGCCATAGACTGCGCCAGTGGCCCAGCCACGCGCCGGCCACATCGGGCGGCGTGCCGAAACCTGCCGCGAGCGGCGCGAAGGCGGTGCGCTTGAGGCTGGCTGCTCGCTGCCGCGGATCTTCCGCGACGATCGGACCCAGGACCGGATCGCTGCGCATCCAGTCGGGCGACTTGCCTGCCCGCGCCAGCTTTTCCAGGGCGGGCAGCCAGGGCAGCCAGCGCAGCCACTCGACGGCGCTGCGCCAGCCTGACGGTTGCCAGGAAGCGACTTCATCCACGCTTGCCAGCCAGTGCCGGCGCAACTGCTGCTCGGCGTCATGGACCGGCGATCGTGCGGTCAGCCCTTGCGTCCAAGTTGCCAGCGCGGACGTGTCCGCCAGCTGCAGCAGTGCCCCGAGGTCGCGCGTCGCGTGCATGCGCTGCCAGTCGCCCGCGGTCGGCCGTGTGCCCAATCGCGCCTGCAGTCTCACCTGCGAATACGCGAACGCGCAGTCAGGGCGGTTCATGATCGCCGGAGGCCAGACGGCGGGCGAGGTTGTCGATGGCGCGCTGCGCGATCGACTCGAGTGAATCGCGCTGGCCGGTGGCGGCCTTCGCCTGCGCGTCGAGTTGGGAGAGAGTGGCGGAGATCCGGGACTGGGCCCGCACGTGCAATCGCGACGCGCGGTCGCGTGCCCTGTCGAGAATCTGGCGCCGGAGTTCCCGCGCTGCGCGCAGGGCGGCCTCGGCCTCGGCTGCGGCGGCCGCGATCGCGACCCCCGCCTCGCGCTCAACCTCGAGCACGCGGTTCATCGCTTCGGCAACAGTCGTGTCAGGCGTCGAATTCGCCATCGCCACGGTCGCGCCGATAGGCGCGGCCGGCGCGCGATTTGCGAGCCGGAGCGCGGCGCGTATCCGACTTCACCTTACGGACGGTCGCTGCGCTCCGAATCCGCAGAATCCCTTACGCAGCGGCGAGTTGCCGCGGCGGTGCCGCGGGCTCCGCTCAGGTGCCGTGGTTTTCCATCATCAGGCCGGTGCCGCCGCGCGAGACGTGCGCGACGACCGCGGTGCGTCGATGGATCTTGGTGACGATGCCGAGAGTGATGGCGAATGCCAGTTCGACCGTCTGCCCGGTGCGCAAGCCCATGTCGCCGGTCTCGACAAACACGCCGGTCGCACTCAGGTTGCGCGCTCGGCACAGCCGGCGGCGGTAACCTGGAAGCAGCACGTACACCGTCGTGCGTGCTCGATGCCGAGTTGTGAGTCGTCTCTCCACTGCGCCGCTTTTCTGGTCGTTGTCCGGGGCCGTTGGCTGGGGCAATTATGCACGGCCCGGCGGCGGAGTGAAGTACCTGTTTTGGTCCGGTCGCGTTATGTCGAGTGGTGCGTGGGTTATCCTGCGCGCCCCACTGCACGGCGGACGGTTCGAGTCACGGCATGAGCGCATCTTTTCCGGCGGGAGGCGCTGCGGCGCCGATCGGGGTGTTCGATTCCGGCGTCGGCGGGTTGACGGTATTGCGCGCGCTCACGCGCAGCCTGCCGGCGGAGAGTTTCGTCTATCTAGGCGACACGGCACGGCTGCCTTACGGCACGAAGAGTCCTGAATCGATCCGGCGTTACGCATTGCAGGCGGCGGGGCTCCTGCGCGGGCGGGGCGTGAAATGCCTGGTCGTGGCCTGCAATACCGCGTCGGCCATGGCGCTGGAGGCGCTTATGACCGAGTTTGCGCCGGTGCCGGTGATCGGTGTGCTCGAACCCGGCGCGGCAGCGGCGTGCCGGGCGACGCGCGCCGGCCGGATCGCCGTCATCGCCACCGAGAGCACCGTGCGGGGCGGCGCGTACCAGGCAGCCATCAAGGGCCGCCTGGCCGACGCGGTCGTCACGGCGCGAGCGTGCCCGCTGTTCGTGGCACTCGCCGAGGAGGGCTGGACCGAGGGTCCGGTGGTCGAGGCCGTCGTGCATCGTTATCTGGATGATCTGTTTGCCGCGCAGGCCGGGGCGCCGCCGCCCGACACGCTCGTGCTCGGCTGCACGCACTTCCCGGTGCTGGCGCCCGCAATCCGGGCTGTGCTCGGCCCGCGGGTTGCCATCGTCGATTCCGCTGCAACCACTGCGGTCGCGCTGGCCGAAATACTGGCCGGCGCCGGTTTGCGCGCCGCGGGCTCCGGCGCCGGGTCCGTGACGTTGCTGGCGACCGACGGGGCAGAGCGGTTTGCCCGGGTGGGCGGGACGTTTCTTGGATGCTCGATCGCGCCGGCCGACGTCGAGATCGTCGACCTGCCGGGCACCGGCAGCGCCGCCTCTTGACGGCGCGCGCGAATCCATCGATGTTGACGCCAACGGAGGGTGACGAATGCTCGAACTGCAACACGGACTGAAGCTCGACAAGACGCTCGACGAGAAGGCCCGCCAGAATTTCGTCTCGGGGCTGCGCGCCTACATCCTGAACGACATGGCGACCGACATGCGCGCCGCGTACGAATGCGAAGTGCGTCCCCGCTTCGAGCGTGCCCATGGTCGCGCGCCGCAGGACGGAGCGGAAGTCCACGCGGCGATGCGCGCCAACGAGTACTTCAAGTTCTATTCGAGCATGCGCGTCACGGCTCAGGACATGGTCTGGCAGAGCGTCCTGCCGATCGTGGACCGCGAACGCGACACGCTGGCCGAGCGTGCGCGAGTACTTGCGCAGCAGGTGCCGGGTGTCAGGCTGGAACTCGATCCGTCGGTCGCCGTGCCACGTTCAGTGAGCGCCATCGACGTCCACCTGATGCCGGGCAGCTACGATCGCGAGAACCAGCCGGACGACCTGAGCGCCGGTGCCGTCTACGACAACGGGCTTGCAGTCTTCTCGTTCGGGCTGATGGGCCAGAACCTCGACGACATCGGCCAGTCCGTCTCGCGTTTCGTGCGCGCGAAGTACCCCGGGTTCAAGCCGCGACGCATCCTCGACCTCGGCTGCACGATCGGCCACAACACGGGATCGTGGAAGGACTCGTACCCGGTGGCCGAGGTCACCGGCGTCGACGTCGCGGCGCCGTGCCTGCGTTATGGCGCGGCCCGCGCCCGCGCCCAGGGCCGCGCAATCGAGTTCGTGCAGATGAACGCCGAATCGCTCGCTTACGACGATGCCCGCTTCGATCTGGTCTTCTCCTCGATGTTCCTGCACGAAGTGCCGCGCCAGGGCATCGCGAAAGTGCTGAGCGAGGCAAGGCGCGTGCTGAAGCCTGGCGGCCTGATGCTGCACATGGAGTTGCCGCCGAACTCGCAGATGTCGCCCTACGACGCCTTCTACCTGGACTGGGACAGCTACTACAACAACGAGCCGTACTACAAGCCGTTCCGTGACCAGAAGCCCGAGGCGCTGTGCCGGGCGGCAGGTTTCGCCGCGGAGAAATTCGTGCAGTTCGTCGTCCCGAGCGTCGGCTGGTACGGCGAGGAGGGCTTCAAGCGAGCGCTCGCCGCCGGGACCGAGGTGGACAGCGACAAGACGGGCCGTCTCGCCGACGGCATCCAGTGGTACTGCTTCGGCGCGTGGAAATGATCCATGAGTGATCGCCGTCCCCTGCCGCGCACCATCCGCGGCGGCCGCCCGGTGTTCTTCGCCGATCCGGCCGTCGACAAGGTGATCTCGATGATGCTCAACCTCGCGAGCGAGGTCTGGGCCTTGCGGGAGCGGCTCGCCGCCGTGGAGGCGATCGGGCGCGCCCGGGGAGTGATCCTGGCGGACGAGGTGGACCGGCACGAGTTCGCTGCCACCGATGCGGCCCGGCTCGAAGGGCAGCGGCGCGACTTCATCGACGGCCTGTTGCGCGCGCTGAAGGTCGAGACGCCGGCGGCGTCCGCGCCCGGCAAACGCGAACCCGTTTCTGCCGCGGCGCGCGTGAAGCACGCTGGTAAGGTCAGGCAGCGCCGCTGAAGCCGCTCAGGCCGCGCGGGAGTCGAACCGCCGCGCCGCGATCGACACCAGGATCGACGCCGCCAGGATGCCGCCGATGATGGCGAGCGACCACGCGATCGGGAACTTGCCGCCGAACGCCTCGTTGAGCCAGACCATCTTCAGGCCGACGAACACCAGGATCACGCCGAGGCCGTACTTCAGGTACTGGAACATCTGCACGACCTGGGCGAGCAGGAAATACATCGCGCGCAGGCCCAGGATCGCGAAGATGTTCGAGGTGAACACGATCAGCGGCTCGTTGGTGAGCGCGAAGATCGCGGGCACCGAGTCGATGGCGAAGATGATGTCCGAGAACTCGATGAACAGCAGCGCCACCAGCAGCGGCGTCGCGTAGAGCACGCCATCGGATCGCAGCCAGAAGCGGTCGCCCTCGATGCGCGGCCACACCGGGATGCAGCGCTTCAACAGGCGGATCACCGGATTGCGCTCCGGTTCGAGCGGCTTCTCCGGCAGGAACAGGATCTTGATGCCGGTGAGGACCAGGAAGACGCCGAAGACGATGACGACCCACTTGTACTGCATCAGCACCGCGCCGAGCGAGATGAACAGCGCGCGGAACACCAGCGCCCCGAGGATGCCGTAGAAGAGCACGCGGTGCTGGTACCTGGGCGGCACGGCGAAATACGAGAACACGGCCACGAAGACGAAGATGTTGTCCACGGCGAGCGCTTTCTCGACGACGTAGCCCGCCAGGAATTCGAGCGCGGAATCGCGCGCGAGGTGGGCATGGTCGAGACCGGCCAGCGCGGGCACCTGTGGCAGGTGCCAGGCCGAGTAGAGATAGAACGCGTAATTGAACAGCAGCGCGAGCGCGACCCACACCACGCTCCACGTGGCCGCCTCGCGTACGCTCACCTCGTGGGCGTCGCGGTGGAAGACGCCGAGATCCAGCGCGAGCATCGCCAGCACGAACACTGCAAAGCCGGCGTAGAACCACCAGTACTGGTCGAACGGGAACAGCAGGATGTCGGGCATGGCGCGTTGCGGCTCCGTCGCGAGAGCGGGGCGTGACCGGTCCCGCGGGTCCGGTCACATTAAGCGTTTTATAATACAGGAATCTGCATTCGTACGATAGTTTTCCGGATCACGAGGATGGACGATCGAGCGTCGCGAGAGACGCGGCGTTGTAGCGGTCGCCGGCGGTGGCACCCGGCGCGAACACCTGGTCGAGCAGGAACAGGTCGCAGGAGGCCAGCCGGACGCCGGCCGCGCCCAGGTTCTCCCGCAGTCGGGTGCGGCGGGTCGTGCCGAAAATGGGTACCACGTCGGGCCCCTGCGCCAGCAGCCAGGCGAGCGCGATCTGCGCCGGGGTGGCCCGGATGCGCATTGCCAGTTCCTCGACCCGCGCGACGAGCTTGCGGTTCGCATCGAAATTGCTGCCCTGGATGCGTGGCTGGGCGCGCCGGAAGTCGCCCTCCGGCAAGTCCTCCGCCCGGGTGGCATTGCCTGCCAGGAAGCCCCGGCCAAGCGGTGAGTAGGGCACGACCCCCACCCCGAGCTCGCGGCAGGCCGGCAGGATGTCCTGTTCTATGCCCCGCTCCCAGAGCGAGTACTCGGACTGCAGCGCGCTGATCGGGTGGACGGCGTGGGCGCGGCGCAGGGTGACGGCGCTGGCTTCGGAGAGTCCGAGGTAGCGAACCTTGCCTTCCCTGACCAGGTCGGCCATGGTCCCGACCACCTCCTCGATGGCTACGGCGGGGTCCACCCGGTGCTGGTACAGGAGGTCGATCCGGTCGGTCTGCAGCCGCAACAGGGACTGTTCCACCACCTCGCGGATGTGTGCGGGGCGGCTGTCGAGGGCCCACGACTTGCCTGGCTGGCTGCCTGAAAGGTCGAAGCCGAATTTGGTGGCAAGACAGACCTTGTCGCGCCGGGCGCCGGCGAGGACCCGGCCGACGAGTTTCTCGTTCTCGTAGGGGCCGTAGACCTCGGCCGTGTCGACGAGCGTGACGCCGCTGTCCACCGCTGCGGCCAGCGTGGCGACGCATTCCGCCTCATCCGCACCGCCCTTGTAGGCGAAGGTCATGCCCATGCAGCCCAGGCCGAGCGCGGACACTTCCAGCCCCTGCCGACCCAGCTTTCTCAGTTCCAAGCAAACCCTCCTCACATGCAGATTGACACCGTCCCGACTGCCGACGAGAATACGCGGCTCTCTGTCCGGGAGGGGTACCCAAGCGGCCAACGGGAGCAGACTGTAAATCTGCCGGCTTATGCCTTCGTAGGTTCGAATCCTACCCCCTCCACCATGGCTGTCGAGCGGGTGGTTTGGCTGGAGGCGCAGGGCGCGGCAGAGGCGGGCCGGTGAACGCTGCGGGTGTAGTTCAATGGTAGAACCTCAGCCTTCCAAGCTGTTGACGTGGGTTCGATTCCCACCACCCGCTCCAGATCCGGTGGTGCGGGGGTGGTTGGAGAGGTTTTCGAGGCCCACGTAGCTCAGTCGGTAGAGCACGTCCTTGGTAAGGACGAGGTCACCGGTTCGATTCCGGTCGTGGGCTCCAGAGTCCTGTTACTTGAATTAGCTAGAGGTATCGGTCGTGGCTAAGGAAAAATTTGCGCGTACGAAGCCGCACGTGAACGTGGGCACCATTGGGCACGTTGACCATGGCAAGACGACGCTGACGGCAGCGCTGACGAAGGTG
>Ga0315273_10012655_pt1 | contig 10829 bp, 5 predicted proteins | sample YL17G02_0_MG_FD_205753 | JGI IMG/M metagenome (GOLD analysis project Ga0315273, IMG submission 205753) | Sediment microbial communities from Yellowstone Lake, YNP, Wyoming, USA - YL17G02_0 | ecosystem: Environmental > Aquatic > Freshwater > Lake > Sediment | place: USA: Wyoming | collected... | reverse complement strand
TAATCCATCCGCTGTAGTGCGCATACATTCCGGCAATCACGAGGACACAGCTGGACATCCCGATCTTCTTGGCGATCTCCGCAAGAACTACTTCGTTCGGCACTATCATCCATTCCGGAATCACAGGCTTGTCCTCAGGGGCACTCCAGTTTAGCCAGTTGAAGGCGGGGGCATTGGCGAGTAACCCAACCAATCTGTCATACTCGTCACCGTACTTCCAGGCATGGCTGATAAAAAGGTTATAGTACGCCATTCTCTGAGCCTCCTCTTCGGCGCCGGGGCATCATTCCTCAGTCAGGACGGGCGTCGTTGCGGTCGTCGAGATCGAGGACGCAGACGGTCTTGTCATCTCCGATGGCCATGTAGAAGACGCGGAACCACCCGATGCGGTACTCAGACAAGGCGGCCCCTCCCCGCCCCGACGTCCTTGCGAGCGCGTCGGAGGCTGGAGGTCAGCTCTCTGTTGGCGCCTAACACTTCAGTGGATTGGGGCACGGAGCGCGCTCCGTTCTGCCTTGAGCCCCAAGGGGGCGTACTATTATAGCCCAAGGCAACGCCCTGGGCTATCATAGTACGCCCCTTCGGGGCTCAGACGAAAGCCCAACTCGTATTGAGTTTTTCGTTCGACTGAGGTGTTGCGAAGAGGGAAGCGGGAGCTTCCGGGAGCGGCATCGCGAAGCCGGAGCTTCGCGACGAGAACAAGGCCAAATGGCAAATGCCGAATCCGCCATTCGGCCTTGATTCGGCATTCGGAATTCGGAATTCAGCCCCGAAGCGGGCTACCAGGCGTAGTGGGCGAAGGCTTTGTTGGCTTCGGCCATGCGGTGGGTGTTCTCGCGCTGGGTGGCGGCGTGGCCTTCCTTGCGGTTGGCGTCGCAGAGCTCGTCGGCGAGTTTCTGGAACATGGGGCGGCCCTTGCGGGCGCGCGCGCCTTCGAGGATCCAGCGGAAGGCGAGGGCCTGCTGGCGGCGCGGGCCGACGGGCACGGGCACCTGGTAGTTGGCGCCGCCGACGCGGCGGGACTTGACTTCCACCTGCGGTTTGACGTTGGCGATGGCCTGCTCGAAGAACTGGAGGAAGTCCACGCCAGCATTGCGCTCTTCGACCACCTTCGCCGCGGCGTAGAAGATCCGCTCGGCCGTGCTCTTCTTCCCTTCCTTCATGACGCTGTTGATGAACTTCGAGACGAGCAGGCTGCGGTACTTCGCGTCCGCCTTCAGGAAACGTTCGGTCGATTCAAACTTCTTCGACATGTCAAAAACTCCGCACGAGAATGGTTTTCGGTTTTCGGTTATCGCCTATCAGGCGGCGCCGGCGCACGGCTTGGCCGCGCAAGGTAGTCGCAGAGAAGAAGCAAGCTTCGGCAAAATGATTGTCGGCAAAATGATAAGAGAAGATCGAGTTGGGGTCTGAACCATTCAGAATCACAGGAGAAAAGGGCTTTGGGTCTCAATCATTTTGCCGACAATCATTTTGCCGAGTTCTTCTCTATTGCTCGTTCGCCGGCGGCTCTCAGCCCCGGAAGCTACTTGGGGGCTTTGCAGCCGTATTTCGAGCGGGAGCGGCGGCGCTCCTTGACGCCCGCGGCGTCGAGCGGGCCGCGGACGATGTGGTAGCGGACGCCGGGGAGGTCGCGCACGCGGCCGCCGCGGACGAGCACGATGGAGTGCTCGTGGAGGTTGTGGCCTTCGCCCGGGATGTAGGCTGTGACTTCGCGGCCGTTGGAGAGCCGCACGCGGGCGATCTTCCGCAGGGCGGAGTTGGGCTTCTTGGGCGTGCGGGTGGTGACGACGAGGCATACCCCGCGCTTCTGCGGGCAGCCCTCGAGGTCGGGGCGCTTGCTCTTGCGATGGATGAGCTTGCGGCCCTTGCGGATCAGTTGGTTGATCGTCGGCATGTAAGGCTCCTGTTGACGAATATGGCTTCCGGTTTTCGGTGCTCGCTGTTCGGGGTAGCCAGAGAACAGGTTTTCGGTTTTCGGTTATCGGTTTTCGGGTACCAGAAAATCGACAACCGTTCCTGGCCTTTTCGGGCCCCGATGACCGACAACCGAAAACCGCTCCTGGCCTTTTTCTGCCCCGGTAGCCGATAACCGAAAACCGAAAACCGAATCACCTTTGTCCTTCCCACGGTCACTGGCCTTCCGGCTTGGGCGGATCGCCTGCCGTCGGGTCCGCGACGGCGGCCGGAACGGGCTCCGGCACCCGGTCCTTGTGGCCGTTGCCGTCGTCCTCGGGCGGCGCGATCTGCTTCTTCTCCATGTGGGCAAAGTAGTGCCTGGGGAATCCGGTGCCTGCGGGGATGAGGTGGCCGAGGATGACGTTTTCCTTGAGGCCACGGAGGTAGTCGGTGCGGCCGGCGAGGGCGGCTTCGGTGAGGACTTTGGTCGTCTCCTGGAAGGAGGCGGCGGAGATGAAGCTCTCGCTCTGGAGAGCGGCCTTGGTGATGCCGAGGAGGAGCGGCTGGGCGCTGGCGGCCTTGCCGCCTTTGGCGACGACGCGCTGGTTCTCATCGCGGAAGCGGAACTTGTCGGCGATGCTGCCGGGGAGGAGGTTGGTGTCGCCGACGTCGTCGCCGACTTTGACTTTGCGGAGCATCTGGCCGATGATGATGGCGATGTGCTTGTCGTCGATCGTCTCGTTCTGGGAGCGGTAGACGCTCTGGACTTCGTTGAGGAGGTAGGCCTGGAGGGCCTCGATGCCGCGGATGCGGAGGATGTCCTGGGGGACGAGCGGGCCGTCGACCAGGCGGTCGCCTTCGTGGACGTAGTCGCCGTCGTGGACGGTGAGGTGCTTGCCGTGGGGGACGAGGTGGGGTTTGGTATCGCCGCTTTCCTCGTTGGTGACGTTGATGATGCGCTTGCCGCGCTTGCGTTCGCCGAGGCTGACGCGGCCGGAGATCTCGCTGATGATGGCGGGGTCCTTGGGCTTGCGGGCCTCGAAGAGCTCGGTGACGCGGGGGAGACCGCCGGTGATGTCCTGGACGCGCTGGATCTCGCGCGGGGTCTTGGTCAGGATGTCGCCGGCGTGGACCATCTCGCCTTCCTCGACGAGGATGTTGGCCTTCTCGGGGATCGAGTAGAGGGCGAGCGGGCGGGCCTCAACAGCGCTCTTCTGGTCGGTGGGGGCGAGGATGGCGATTTGGGGGTGCAGATCGCCCTTGTGCTCGACGATGATGCGGCGGCGGGAGCCGTGCTGGTCGATTTCCTCGCGCATCGTCTCGCCTTCGACGATGTCCTCGTAGCGGACGATGCCTTCCATCTCGGTGAGGACCGGGGTCGAATGGGGGTCCCAGGTGGCGAGGAGGGTGCGGGGGGTGACCTGCTGGTTGTCGGGGACGCGGATGCTGGCGCCAAGCTTGACCTCGTAGCGGCGCAGCTCGTTGCCGTCCTTGTCCTCGAGAATCAGGGCGCCGTTGGGGTTCAGGGCGATCGTCTCGTTGGTGCGGGTGGTGACGGTCTTGAGGTTGTAGTAGCGGATCTTGCCCTTGCTCTCGGCGCGGATTTCGGGGTCGGCGAAGCCGGTCGAGGCCGTGCCGCCGTAGTGGAAGGTCCGCATCGTGAGCTGCGTGCCAGGCTCGCCGATGGACTGCGCGGCGATGATGCCGACGGCCAAGCCTTCCTCGGCCAGGTCGCCGGTCGAGAGGTCCATGCCGTAGCACTTGGCACAGACGCCGTGCGAGGCGTCGCACATCATGGGCGAGCGGACCCGAAGGCTGGTGTAGCCCATGGCCTCGACGCGCTCGGCGATCTCCTCGGTGATCAGATCGCCCTCGCGGCAGACGACTTCGCCCGAACGGCGGTCGATGACGCTCTCGAGGGTGACGCGGCCGCGGATGACTTCGGCGAGCGGGATGTCGACCTTGTCGCCTTTGTAGACGATGCCTTTGTTGACGCCGGAGACCGTCCCGCAGTCGCGCAGGGTGACCACGACGTTCTGGGCCACGTCGGCGAGCTTGCGGGTGAGGTAGCCGGATTCGGCGGTCTTCAGCGCGGTGTCGGCCAGGCCCTTTCGCCCGCCGTGGGTCGAGCTGAAGTATTCGAGGACGGGCAGGCCTTCGCGGAAGTTGGCCTTGATGGGCGTCTCGATGATCTTGCCCGACGGCTTGGCCATGAGGCCGCGCATGCCGGCCAGCTGGGTGATCTGGACGGCGTTGCCGCGGGCGCCGGACTCGAACATGGCGAAGAGCGGGTTCAGGTAGGGGTGGCCATCGAGCTGGTCTTCCTTCAGCTCCTTCATCAGCTCCTCGGTCACGTTGTCCTTGGCGTGGGTCCAGCGCTCGATGACCAGGTTGTAGCGCTCGCCGTCCGTGATGACGCCGCTTCGGTAACGGCGGTCGATTTGATCGACCTCTTTCTCGGCGCGCTCGATGATGTCGTACTTCTTCGGCGGGACGCGCAGGTCGCGGCACGAGAAGGAGATGCCAGCCAGGGTGGCGTGGCGGAAGCCGAGTTCCTTGATGGTGTCAAGGAGTTCGAGTGTGGCACCTCGGCCGAGGAACTTGTGGCAGTCCGCGATGCAGTCGTTCAAGCGGCCCTTGTTCATCGAGCGGTTGTAGTAGGGCATGCCCTTGGGTGTCTTGCTGTTGAAGTAGACGCGCCCGGCCGTGGTGAGAATGAGTCTGCCTTCGTTCTTCACCAACTGGCCGTGCTCTTCGACGAGGCGGTCGAACTCCGAGAGCCGCACGTAAATGCGCGTGTGGTAGTGGAGCGTCTCGTAGCCGAGGGCCGTCAGGACGTCTTCAGTGCCCGCGAAGCGCTTGATCTGTTCGTCGGGGCGCGGATCGGGCCGCATGCACGTCAGGTAGTACAGGCCGAGCACGATGTCGAGCGACGGGGTGATGATGGGCTTGCCGTCGGCGGGGGAAAAGACATTATTCGTACTCATCATTAAAATGGAGGCCTCTGTCTGGGCCTCGATGGACAGCGGGAGATGGACGGCCATCTGGTCGCCGTCGAAGTCTGCGTTGAACGCCTCGCAGACCAGGGGATGGATCTGAATGGCATTGCCTTCGACCAGGATCGGCTCGAAGGCCTGGATGCCCATGCGGTGGAGGGTCGGGGCGCGGTTGAGGAGGACGGGGTGTTCGTGGATGACCTCATCGAGGATGTCCCACACTTCCTCGTCCTTGCGTTCGAGCATCCGCTTGGCGCTCTTGATGGTGTCGCACAACCCGGCTTCTTTGAGCCGGCGGATGATGAAGGGCTGGAAGAGCTCCAGGGCGATCTTCTTCGGCAGGCCACACTGATGGAGCTTGAGGTGCGGGCCGACGACAATGACCGAACGCCCCGAGTAGTCGACGCGCTTGCCGAGCAGGTTCTCGCGGAACCGTCCCGGCTTGCCCTTGATCATGTCGGTGAGCGACTTGAGCGGGCGGTTCGAGGAGCCGAGGACGGGGTGCTTGCAGCGCTCGTTGTCGAACAGGGCGTCGACGCTTTGCTGAAGCATGCGTTTTTCGTTGCGGATGATGACCTCGGGCGCGTGGAGGTCGAGGAGCTTCTTCAGCCGGTTGTTGCGGTTGATCACGCGCCGATAGAGGTCGTTGAGGTCGGACGTGGCGAAGTTGCCGCTCTCGAGGAGCACGAGCGGACGCAGGTCCGGCGGGATCACCGGGACCACATCCAGGATCATCCACTCCGCCTTGTTGTTCGAGTCGCGGATGGCCTCGACGATCTTGAGGCGCTTGACGATTTCCTTCTTGCGCTGCTGCGACTTGGTTTCCGACAGTTCGGCGCGGAGATCGACCGAGAGCTGGTCGAGGTCGAGCTTCTGGAGGAGCTTGCGGACCGCTTCGGCGCCCATGTCGGCGACGAAATCTTCGTACTTGGCGGCGAGCCGCTGGTATTCCTCTTCGCCGATGAGCTGCTTTTCCTCGATGCCTTCGGCCGCGGCGCCGCCGGGCTCCACGACCACGTATTCCTGGAAGTAAACCACCTTTTCCAGGGAGCTGACTTTCATCGCCAGCAGGTTGCCCATGCGGGAGGGCATGGACTTGAAGAACCAGATGTGGCCGACGGGGGCCGCCAGGTTGATGTGGCCCATGCGCTTGCGGCGCTCGCGGGAGTGGGTCACCTTGACGCCGCAGCGGTCGCAGATGATCCCCTTGTGCTTCATGCCCTTGTACTTGCCGCAGAAGCACTCCCAGTCGCGCTCGGGGCCGAAGATGCGCTCGCAGAAGAGCCCGTCTTTCTCGGCGCGATAGGTGCGGTAGTTGATCGTTTCCGGTTTCTTGACTTCGCCGTAGGACCAGGACCGGATCTCGTCGGGCGAGGCCAGGGAGATGCTGACGGAAACGTACTCGTTCACGCTCTCGAACAGGGGGCTAGCCAAGGTCGTGATCCTCCATTCGCTCCCGTTCAAACCAACCGGGGCCAGAGGGTCTAGGTCTTACGCTTTTCCAGGCGGATGTTGAGACACAGCCCCTTGATCTCGTTCATGAGCACTTCGAACGAGACCGGGGTACCCGCCACGAGGGTATTCTCACCTTTGACCATCGACTCGTAGATTTTCGTGCGGCCTTCGACGTCGTCGCTCTTGACGGTGAGGAGTTCCTGAAGGATGTGGGCTGCTCCGTAGGCTTCGAGCGCCCAGACCTCCATTTCGCCGAACCGCTGGCCGCCAAACCGCGCCTTGCCGCCCAGCGGCTGCTGGGTGATCAGCGAGTAGGGGCCGGTCGCGCGGGCGTGGACCTTGTCGTCGACCAGGTGGTCCAGCTTGAGCATGTACATGTAGCCCACGGTGACTTTCTGGTCGAACGGCTTGCCCGTGCGGCCGTCGAGGAGCACGGTCTTTCCGTCCTCCGGGAGGCCGGCCTCCTTGAGGCACTTGCGGATCTGTTCCTCGGTGATCCCGTCGAAGACCGGGGTGACGACGCGGTAGCCGAGGGTGTTGGCGGCCCAGCCCAGGTGCGTCTCCAGGATCTGGCCGACGTTCATGCGGGACGGGACGCCGAGGGGGTTGAGGACCATGTCGACCGACGTGCCGTCCCCGAGGAAGGGCATGTCCTCGACCGGCATGATCTTCGCGATGACGCCCTTGTTGCCGTGGCGCCCGGCCATCTTGTCGCCGACCGAGAGGACGCGCTTCGTGGACACGTAGACCTTGACGAGTTCGAGGACGCCCGTCGGCAGCTCATCGCCCCGCCGGAGCTGGTCGGTGCGCCGCTCGCGCTCGTCCTTGACGAGGTCGATCTCTTCCGAATGCTCTTTGTGCAGACGGGCCACCACGTCGTGGTCCTTCTTCGACTTGGTCCCGACGTCTTCGGGGTCGAACCGCTCCTCCATGTCGAGCATTTCCTCGATGCTCTTGGCGGAGAGGTCGGAGAAGTTCTCGCCGGTCTCGCGGCTGATCAGCGGGTAGCCGATCTCGGTTTGCATCGCCGCGGCCATCGTCTTGAAGCTTTCCGCGATCCGCTCGTTGTAGGCGATGGTCTCGCGGCGGAGCTCGTCGCGGTCCTTCTCGCGCTGCTCCTCCGAGAGGTGGCTGCGGCGCGAGAACTTCTGCGCGTCGATCACGATGCCATCGACGCCCGAGGGGACGGTGAGCGAATCGTTCTTCACGTCCTCGCCGGCGCGGCCGAAGATGGCGAGGAGGAGCTTCTCTTCCGGCGACAGCTCGCTCTTCGACTTCGGGGAGACCTTGCCGACCAGGTAGTCGCCCTGGCCGACCCGCGTGCCGACACGGACGATGCCCTCTTCGTCGAGGTTCCGCAACGCCCTCTCGGAGACGTTCGGGATGTCGCGGGTGAACTCCTCGCGTCCGAGCTTCGTCTCGCGGATCTCGACCTCGAACTCCTCGATGTGGATGGAGGTGTACTTGTCCTGCCGGACGATGTTCTCGCTGACGAGCATCGCGTCTTCGAAGTTGTACCCGTCCCAGGGCATGAAGGCGACCAGGATGTTCTTGCCGAGCGCCAGCTCACCCTGCGACGTGCCGGCGCCGTCGGCGATGACCTGCCCCTTCTTGACGCTCTGCCCGTCGCGGACGATGGGCTTCTGGTTCAGGCAGGTGCGCTCGGAGAGGCCGACGAACTTGCGCATGTGGTACTCGCGCTCGCCGATCACGATCCGGTCGGCCGACACGTAGCCCACCACGCCGTCCTCCTCGGCCACGATCACCATGCCCGAGTTGCGCGCGACCGGCTTCTCCATGCCCGTCGAGATCAGCGGCGGCTCCGTCGTCAGGAGCGGGACCGCCTGGCGCTGCATGTTCGATCCCATCAGCGCGCGGTTCGCGTCGTTGTGCTCGAGGAACGGGATCAGGGCTGCCGACACACCGACCATCTGTTTGGGCGAAATGTCGACGAAGTCCACTTCCTTCGGCGGGACGTAGATGAAGTCCCCGCCGCGCCGGACGAGGATCGCCGGCCCGGTGAGCCGTCCCTGCTTGTCGATCACCGTGTCCGCCGGAGCGATCCGGATGTTGTCCTCTTCGTCCGCCCGCAGGTAGCGGATGTCGGCCACGGTCTCCCCGCCCTCCTGGCGCACCGCCAGCTTGCCGTTGTCGACTTTGCGATACGGCGTCACCAGGAACCCGTACTCGTCGACGCCCGCGAAGACGCTCAGGGACACGATAAGGCCGATGTTCGTGCCTTCAGGCGTCTCGATCGGGCAGATGCGCCCGTAGTGCGACGTGTGGACGTCGCGGACGTCGAAGCCCGCCCGCTTGCGGTTGAGGCCGCCCGGGCCGAGAGCGCTCAGGCGTCGCTCGTGCGTGAGCTGCGAAAGCGGGTTCACCTGGTCGACGACCTGCGACAGCTCGCCGCGCCCGAAGAAGTATTCGATCGCCGACGAGATCGTGCGCGAGTTGATCAGCGTCCTCGGCGACATCGTCTCGACGTCCTTGATGCTCATCCGCTCCTGCACGGTGCGCTTGAGCTTGAGGAACCCCTTGCGCAGCTCATCGCCGGCCAGCTCCTCGATGGTCCGGACCCGGCGGTTGCCCAGGTGGTCGATGTCGTCGATCTCGCCCTTGCCCGAACGCAGCTTCATCATGTACCGGAGCGCGTTGACGATGTCCTCGGGACGAATGGCCATCTCGTCCTCGGGCACGTCCTGGTCGAACTTGCGGTTCAGGCGGAACCGCCCGACGCGGCCCAGGCGATAGCGGTTCGTGTCGTAGAACTTGTCGTGGAAGAACTCGCGCGCCTTGTCGATCTGCGGCGGGTTGCCGGGGTGCAGGCGGCGATAGATGCGCAGCAGGGCCGCCTCGTGCGCATCCACGGGGTCTTCCGCGAGGGTGTTGAGGATCAGCGAGTCGGTGGCCTCCTTGAGGACCTCGACCTCCTGCAGGCTGGAGCTGAGGAGCAGCTCGATCATGCTCTCGGGAATGGCCTGGCCGCTCTGGACCAGGACCTCGCCCGTCTCGCTGTTGAGCAGGTGGCCCACCACGACGCGGTTGGGGAGCTTGGCGGCGGCCGTGCGGCTGCCGAGCTTGATCACTTCGGTCTCGTGGAAGGCGCGGAGAATGTCGCCGTTGGTCGAGTACTTGGGCGACATCGCGCGCAGCAGCGTCGTGGCGGGGAATCGCCCGCTCTGGTCGATGCGGACGTTGAGCACGTCCTTCTTCGACACGCCGATCTCGATCCAGCTTCCGCGCTCCGGGATGATGCGGCACGCGTGGAGGCGCTTGCCGCTCGGATGGATCTCCTGGTTGAAGTCCACGCCGGGCGAGCGGTGGAGCTGGGAGACGATGACGCGCTCGGCCCCGTTGATGATGAATTCGCCGCCGCCGATCATTATCGGCAGCTCGCCGAGGTACACGTCTTCCTCGATCGGCTGCCCCTTGTCCAGGCGGCATCGCACCTTGAAGGGGTAGCCGTAGGTGAGCCGAAGCTTGCGGCACTCGTCCGGCGAGTAGCGCGGGCGGCCCAGCTCGTAGTAGAGGAACTCGAGCGAGAGGCTGCCGTCGTAGCTCTTGATCGGGAAGGTTTCGCGCAGGATGCCTTCCAGGCCACGGACCGTGCGTCCGCGCAGCGGCGCCTCGGCCTGGAGGAATTGCCGGTACGAATCGGTCTGAATCTCCACGAGATTCGGCACCAGCAGCGCATCACCGACCCGGCTGAAGTCGCGAATCTCCATCTCTATACCCCAGAGGAAAGGGTTCTTCATTCGTAATCGTAATCTTAATCGTAATCGTAATCGATCCTTCTTCCTTCGCTCGCAGCCGATCCAAAGATCGAGTACGATGAAGACGGCGATCACGAATTACGATTACGGGAACCCGGAGCCACCGCCGCTCTCAGCCCGGACTCAGGCTCTCGCGCGGGCGCACTGCCGCGCTGAGAGCCTTCGCACCACCGGTCAAACCCACGAGATGGGGCATTGAGTCTCGGCGTCCAGAGTCACGAACGCGCCGCGAGGTCGAGCTACTTGATCTCGACCTTGGCGCCGGCCTTCTCGAGTTCGGCCTTGATCTTCTCGGCCTCTTCCTTCGAGACGCCTTCCTTCACCGCCTTCGGGGCGGAATCGACGAGCGCCTTGGCCTCCTTGAGGCCCAGGCCGCTGACCACCTGGCGGACCACCTTGATCACCTGAATCTTCTCGGCGCCCGCCGCCAGGAGATGGACGTCGAACTGGGTCTTCTCCTCGACCGGCTCTGCCGGAGCTGCCGCAGCCGCACCGGGCATCGCGGCCATCGCCATGGGAGCCGAGGCGGTGACCCCGAACTCGGCTTCCAGGGCCTTCACCAGCTTCGAGAGCTCGAGGACAGGCATCTTCTTGACGATCTCGATGACCTGTTGCGCGTCCGCGGACAGCGCGGCAGCGGCGACCTCTTCTGCCATTGATCCGTCCTCCTTACCTGCCTTCGTGAAAGGTGTCGGGTGAAACT
>Ga0315273_10012654_pt1 | contig 10829 bp, 9 predicted proteins | sample YL17G02_0_MG_FD_205753 | JGI IMG/M metagenome (GOLD analysis project Ga0315273, IMG submission 205753) | Sediment microbial communities from Yellowstone Lake, YNP, Wyoming, USA - YL17G02_0 | ecosystem: Environmental > Aquatic > Freshwater > Lake > Sediment | place: USA: Wyoming | collected... | reverse complement strand
CACGGGTTGTTTCCGTGGGATCGTCAGAGCAATATGGCATTGTATCCGAGCAGGATTTGCCCCTGACTGAAGATAAACCTCAACGTCCTGCAAATCCCTATGCGGTTGCCCGTGTCGCCCAGGAACATCTGGCAACGATTTATGCAACAGGATATGGGCTGAATATCTGCTGCACACGATCCTTCAACCATTGTGGCCCCGGGCAGCCTGATCGTTTTGTCGTCAGTGCAATCGTGAAACAGTTCGTAAAGATTGCCCATGGTTTGCAGGATCCGGTTATCCATATCGGCAACGGTGCAATCATACGGGATTTTGTTGATGTCCATGATGTGGTGGAGGCATACCAATTGTTGCTGACACAAGGAAAGCGGGGGGAAGTCTACAATATCTGTAGTGGTAAAGGCAGGTCAATTCGCGATATCGTCACATTACTTTCTGATATGTATCATATCGATGTGGCGGTCCAAGAAGAGCAATCCCAGATTCGCCCGATTGACAACCCACGGATTGTTGGAAGTTACCAGAAGATCCAGCGGGATCTCGGGTGGAAACCAACGATTCCTTTCGAAGAGAGTCTTCGGTCGATGTATGAATACTGGAATGCACGATAGAAAGGGGACTGAGCCCCCGGGAAAAGATTGTGAAGATTGCAATTTTTCATGATTATTTTGGCGCGATTGGCGGGGGAGAGAGAGTAGTTATTGCGATGGCGAAAATCCTTGATGCAGATATTATCACTACGGATACCGATGCGGTAAAAAAAATTGACTCAGATGTCCGTGTCATCAGCCTCGGAAAAACGATAAAATATCCCGGGCTTAAGCAGATTTCAGCAACACTGAAATTTTATTTCAGCGATTTTTCCAAAAAATATGACCTGTTTATTTTCAGTGGCAACTGGGCTCATTATGCAGCGCACCGTCACCATCCGAATCTTTGGTATTGTCATACTCCGGTGAGAGCGTTCTATGATAACTATACCCATTTTTTGAGATCGTTGCCACTTTTCAAACAGGTTTTTTTCCGGATATATGCGCATATTTTTCGTGCTGCTGACAGGAGATCTGTCTCACATATTGATCACATTGTTGCAAATTCCCATAATGTCCGTTTGAGAATAAGGCAATTTCTCTTTCGTGAATCAGAGGTCATTTATCCCCCGATAGACGCATCCAAATTCTTTTTTTCTGAATATGGCAATTTCTGTTTGTCTGTCAACCGGCTTTACCCGGAAAAAAAGATCGAATTACAGATTGAGAGTTATCGCGCAATGCCTGAACAAAAACTCGTCATTGCCGGAGGATTTGCTCACGGAGATCATTCAGCCGCGTATGCAAAATATATTCAGGATGATCTACCGTCCAACGTAACATTTCTCGGGGAAGTCCCTGATGCGGAATTGTGTGATCTGTTTGCACATTGTCGGGGGATTATTTGCACTGCAAAGGATGAGGATTTTGGACTCACTCCCCTTGAGGCAATGGCAGCCGGGAAACCGGTTATTGCTGTGAACTCCGGGGGGTTTCGGGAAACGGTTACACCCCTTACAGGTATGCTTGTAAATTCTGATGTACCGTCAATTATTGCTGCAGTCCGCCAGATTTCAGAAGACCCTGCCCGGTATCATGGAGCATGCATAGCCCGGGCTCGGGAGTTTGATATTTCCGTATTTGCAGAACAGTTACAAAAAAAAGTAAATCGGATACAAAAAACTCCATAAGGGTTTTTCATGAGATTATAAGAGATTATCAATTAATTAATATTATTATAGACTCACATCATACAATATTCTATGGAAAAAGCAATTGAGGGTGTTGTTGTAAAAAACCTGCAGGTTATTCCTGATGAGCGTGGCTGGCTCATGGAGATCCTGCGGTGCGATGATCCTCTTTTTGAAAAATTCGGGCAGGTCTATCTCAGTACTGCCTATCCAAATATCGTGAAAGGATGGCATTACCACAAGATACAAACCGATAATTTTACCTGTGTCCATGGGATGATGAAAGTCGCATTATATGATGCGCGAAAGGAATCTCCAACGTACCGTGCACTGATGGAAATTTTTGTTGGTGAGAAAAATCCGGTCCTCATCCATGTGCCCCCCGGCGTTTATCATGGATTCAAGGCAGTAGGCACCGAGACTGCATTTTTTGTAAGCATTCCCACGATACCGTATAACTACAAAGAGCCTGATGAGTACCGATTCCCGCCGGATTACCCGGAAATCCCCTACGACTGGGGACTTATCCCGGGACTGAAACATGGATAAACCGTGAGGAATAGAGGACTCCCATGAGACTTCTTGTCACCGGCGGTGCCGGATTTATCGGCAGCAATTTCATCCGGCATATGCTCGATGTGCATCCGGACTTGGAAATTATCAATTATGACATTCTTACGTATGCCGGGAACTTAAATAACCTGAAGGGAATTGATGAACAACCGCGGTATGCATTCGTCAAAGGGGATATCTGCGATGAGAATCTGGTAAATGCAACCCTCAAAAAATTCCCCGTAGATGCGATCGTTCATTTTGCCGCAGAAAGCCATGTCGATCGTTCCATCACAGATCCTTCGGCATTCGTGAAGACAAATGTCCTTGGGACGCATACCCTTCTCGAAGCTGCCAAGAAGCAATCTGTGCCAAAATTTTTTCACATCTCCACTGATGAAACCTATGGCAGTATCAGGGAGGGATCGTTTACAGAAACGGATATCCTTTCACCCTCCAGTCCGTATTCAGCAAGCAAAGCGGGATCTGATCTGCTCGCGCTCTCGTATTTTACGACATATCATCTTCCGGTCATTGTCACCCGATGCACAAATAATTTCGGACCCTACCAGTTCCCTGAAAAGCTCATCCCGCTTTTTATTACAAATCTGCTTGAAGGGAAGAAAATACCGGTGTACGGGACCGGAAAAAATGTACGGGACTGGATCCATGTGAACGATCACTGCCGTGCCGTCGAATTCTTATTGGACAATGGTGTTCCCGGCGAGGTTTATAATATTGGGGGCGGCCACGAAAAGACAAATCTGGAGATTACCGATAAGATTCTCGGGCTTCTCGGCAAAGATGAATCCGTTATAGAGTATGTGACCGATCGCCCCGGGCATGATTTCCGCTATTCCCTTGACTCGTCAAAACTCCGGAAGATGGGGTGGAAGCCTAGGTATTCCTTTGATGAGGCTCTTGAGGAGACTGTCACCTGGTACCTTCAAAATTCATGGTGGTGGCAGCCATTAAAGAAGTAATTTCCCAAAAAATTTTAATTTTTGGGGCAAACGGGATGCTCGGTCATGCACTCATGGAGGTTTTTCCCGATGCGTGTCTTCTTGGACACCATGATGTGGAAATAACCGATGAGGCTGCAGTGAGGAAAGTGATTCTTCAGGAGCAACCATTTGCCGTGATCAATGCAGCTGCCTATACGGATGTTGACGGGTGTGAAGATAACCAGGACCTTGCAGATGCAGTAAACGGTCATGCACCGGGATATCTTGCTGCCGCGTGTTCTGAAACCGGCGCAATACTTGTCCATTACAGTACGGATTATATTTTTGACGGCAGCAGGATAGATTACCGTGAAGACGATGCTCCCAATCCCATCAGTGCGTATGGCAGATCAAAGCTGCTGGGTGAGCGTTCAATCCAGAAATATACCCGGAATTTCCGGATTATAAGAACATCCTGGCTTTTCGGGCATCATGGGAAGAATTTTGTTGAAACGATCCTTGCACTTTCATCCCAGATGCCGAAGGTAAAAGTGGTAAATGACCAGATTGGAAAGCCGACCTATACTGTTGATCTTGCCCGTAAGACACCGGAAATTATTTCCCGGGAGCCCGGGATTTATCATATTACCAACGACGGGACCTGCAGCTGGTATGAGCTTGCATGTGCCGTTATACCGAATGCCGTTCCCTGCTCAACGGCCGAATTTCCACGGAAAGCAAAACGGCCGAACTATTCAGTTCTTGTAAATACCAAGACCAGACCGCTCAGGCACTGGAAAGAGGCAGTATCTGAATATTTGTGGATGAAGGAGACAATGACATGAAAGGGATAATTCTTGCCGGGGGTACCGGCTCACGATTGTTTCCGCTGACGAAAGTCACGAACAAGCACCTGCTGCCAGTATATGACAAACCGATGGTGTACTATCCCCTGTTTACCCTGATAAACGGAGGGATTACTGAGATCATGATCGTATCCGGGAGGGGACACGCAGGTCATTTTCTGGAACTGCTCGGGTCGGGGCAGGAATTCGGAGTCCGCCTGACCTACGAGATCCAGGAGAAAGCGGGGGGCATTGCTGAAGCTCTGGGGCTTGCCAGGACATGGGCGGATGATGACAATGTTGCGGTGATTCTTGGCGATAACATTTTTCAGGATAATATCCAGCGTGATGTTGATAGATTCAGGAAAGGCGCGAAGATCTTTTTGAAGGAAGTGACGGATGCACAGCGGTTCGGAGTCGCAGAGCTCGCAGGTGACCACGTGCTCTCTATTGAAGAGAAGCCCAAAAACCCGAAATCGCGATTCGCTGTGACCGGCTTATATCTCTATGACTCAGAGGTGTTCTCTGTCATCGAGACCCTGAAAGTATCCGGTCGGGGAGAACTTGAGATTACGGATGTAAATAATTCCTATATCCGTAAAGGCGAGATGCAATTCTCCCAACTGAAAGGTTATTGGAGCGATGCAGGTACATTTGACAGTCTGCTCCGGGCAAGCCAGCTTGTGCAGCAGAATTCTACGAAGATGGATGAGGACGAGTAGCCATCCAGGATTACCCGGCCATCCCTGGCATTTTTCCTCCGCAACGTCTTCGCATCTGCAACTGAATAAGAATTAATCCGGATCCGACATAACAGGTACATAAATAGGACAACCATGCCAGGTACTTCTGTCAACCCCCTTGTCAGTATCGTTATTGTGAATTACAATGGAATTCATTTCCTAGAGGATTGCCTGCCGGCTATTTTTTCCCAGAATTATTGCCCGTTTGAAGTGATCCTGATTGATAATGCCTCTGCTGACGGTAGTGTTGATTATGTTCGGAAACAGTTTCCCGATGTAAAAATCACCCTCCAACAAAAAAATCTCGGGTTTTCCGGTGGGGCTAACGCGGGGATACGGGAAGCGCAGGGTGAATTCATACTCACCATGAATCCCGATACAACTGTTACCCCTGAGTTCATTGTGGAACTTGTAAAGCCCATGACCGATCCAAAAGTTGGCATGTGTGCACCGAAGATGATCCTTCCGAATGGCAGGATCAACTCAACCGGGATTTGTATTTCACGCAGCGGTGCTGCATGGGACCGGGGCATGAATGAGGATGACGACGGGATGTATGATCGTGCGGGAGAAGTATTCGGCCCGTGCGGGGGTGCGGCGTTGTACCGGCGTGCAATGCTTGACGAGACCGGTCTCTTTGACGAGGACTTTTTCCTGTACATGGAGGACGTGGATCTCGCCTTCCGCGGGCAGCTTTTTGGCTGGAAATGTCTCTATGTCCCAACCGCACGGGTCATCCACGTCCACAGCGGTTCGGTGAGGGAGGAGTCTGATCTTGCTGTGTATCACGGGAACCGGAATATTATCTGGTACGCGTTTAAAAATTTCCCAAAAAGAATCCTTTTGACCTCGTTTCCTTGGATCATCGGCCGAAATATTGGCGTGATCCCGTATTATTTAATCAGGGGACAGGGACTTGTCATCCTCCGGGCGAAAGTGGACGCAGTAAAAGGCCTCCGTTCAATGATACGGAAACGGGCGGGAATCCAGAAGAATATCAGGGACAGGGAAACCGGGCGATGGATCCAGATGTGGGGATTTGGATCCCATGCGAAGAAGTGACGTTTTTTTTTAATTTTCCCAATGGCCAGATTCGTTCTGGAAAAATCTCTGGCTTATGACGATATATCCAGACCATATACCGCAGATAGGGATTAACCATACACGGATCCGTTCAGTATGTTGGGTGGCGTGGCAGAAAAACCAGGATCATGGGGTCGGACATTGCTCTTGCTGTGAAGCAGGATAATTACGATCCCTCCGAATTAAATCATCCTGACTGGGAAAATAAGAAGCAGTTATCAATTATTCATCCATTTTTTTATAAAAAACGGTGTTCTTTACATCCGAATTAATTACACCCGTTACTTCAATCACCTTTTTTTACATTCATGATGAAAATGTGAAGTATTATTATGAGTACTACTTGCCAGGTTTGTGGAAAACCAATAAATGCTGCCAATCCACCGTTCTGTCCGAATTGCGGTGTTAAAATTTTTACTGCTCGGGAAAAGTTTTTTTTGGATGTTAAAAAAAGTTTTTTTGATGCACCCTGTTCTCTTTTGTTTAAATCCGTAAAAGAGAGTATTGGCCTGCCTCCTCTGGAGCTTCGGGAACATGTTGGGGGGGATGGGGCGTTTACAGAAATTGGCTACCGGTTCCTTCATCATTTCAAAACGCTGGGAAATCTCAAGGCCCATGAAACCGTGCTTGATGTCGGGTGCGGCTCCGGGCGAATAGCTATACCCTTAACCGCTTACATTTCCAGAAATGCAACCTATGAAGGATTTGATCTGGACAACCGGTGTATACAATGGTGCACAGATAACATTACCTCTCGGTATCCGAATTTTCATTTCCAGCATATTGATATTTTTAACAAATATTACAACCCCGATGGAAAAATTTCTCCTGACACGTTTACTTTCCCGTATAATTCGGAAACGTTTGATTTTGTCAACATGACCTCTGTTTTTACCCACATGCTGCCCCAGGATATGGACCGGTATTTTGCCGAGGTTTCGAGAGTACTAAAGAAGGGGGGCCGTTGCCTAATCACGTATTATTTAGTGACCCCGGAATCCCTGGAAAATATTGCCCAAAAAAAGAGTAATCTGAATTTCTTTGATTGTGGCGAGGGATATTACTCGCTTGTCAGAGATATGCCGGAGCAGGTAATTGCCTTTGACGAGAGATACATTAGAAAATTATATGCAAAAAATGGGTTGTCGATTAATGATCCCATACACTATGGCAGCTGGTGTGGCCGGGAAAAGGCAACAGATTTCCAGGATATTGTGATTGCATCAAAGCAGCAATAACCGAAGTTTAAAAATACTGCATCTTTTTTTTGACTGACGGCCCAATACTTGAGATTGCGCAACGATATTGTGTTTTTGCTGAACAATGAATGGTGAATCAGCATTCATATCTCCGAATAAAATCCGACAGATACAGATTATGGACCCAGAACGCGACACCAGCCCGGATGCATTCCTTGCAGGTGTTCTGGTTGATCTTTTTTTGGATAATCTCATTTCCCGATAGTGAAAACAAGGATCCGATCGAGTAGTCGGCATTACCTTTGGATAACGTACAACACGTCAGGATGTTGCAGTACTCATCTATCGTCAGTTTTGAATGCCATTCAGGACATTGAAAATTTTCAGGCGCCGAAGAGATAAGCTCATCAACGTAAAATAACATCAGATCCCGTGAGGCCTTCTCCAATACATCACGAGGCATTGTGTGAGTAAGATATGCATGGGCCATTTTATAATCAGCAATAAGGGCAAAATACGGAAAAAATTTTACATTTCGCTTTTTGAAGTATGTCGAAGCCGCTTCAATCTCATCCAGATTGAACTGGTAAACATGGAATTTTATCAGGATTTTTTCACTGCCGACTAACTCAGTCCAGCGATCGATATTGTTCAGGATTTCATTAAACTGGAACCCATGGACCCGGTCATATGATTTCTGGCTGAAACCCGGCATAGAAATCATGAAGTGCTGCAGATTATTCAATAAATCCTTATCAAGTGGAATGTACTTTGATGCATTTGTGGAAATTATATACCCTAAATCATTTTGAACGAGTATTTTCAACAGTTCTGGTAATTGGGGATGGAGTATCGGTTCACCATAATTGAACAACCGGATAACCGTTTTGTTGTTAATCAGAGATTCATCGAATAAACGATTGATGGCCGCCCGGAATTCCACTGGCGGGATGAATCTTGAAGGATGTGATTTAAGATGAACTCCCCCATTTGAGCACCATGGGCATTTTGCATTGCACACTCCGGAAATTTCAAAATGAACCTGTTTAAACATTATAATCCTTCGAATGCCTATCTTTTTTTGAGTCTATACGAAAGCAAAAAGAATAACCCGGTCATTCGTGCGATATTGTTCATTGAGGTTTTGTGAGGGAATACACTGGTATATCCGGGAAAAGCCAACAGCAAAAAGCATCGCATGCAATGCTTCAACAGAGGGGACAAATGTCAGGACATTACCCCCATGGACATGCATCTCATCAGAAGACAGGATTGCAATTCCAGGACCGTTCCTGTGGTATGTTTCCGTTCCCCACGTGCATTCCAGGCGGGTATTTCCCGTGGCGACCTGTGTCTCGAGGATACAGACTTTTTCTGTTAATGATCGCAGAATCCGAAGCGCTCCCATAGGATTGTCGAGATGATAGAGAATTCCTAAAAACAAAGTCAGGGTAAACGTCCCGTTTTTTTCAGGAGTGATGTTGAAAAGGTCTCCCTCTTCAAATGAAAGACTGGAGATGCCCGACAATTCCCTGATTTTTTCTGCCATCTTGATATGGTCTTTTCTTGCATCAATCCCAATCACTTTTTTCGCACCGCGAAGTGCAATCTGGGTAGAGAACCAACCTTGGTTACAGGCAATATCGCAACAGGATACAGAGTCCCATTTTCCTCCAAAAAGGTCATCCAGATACGGAAATATCATTGATGAGCGGGACCGGTGAATCTGTAAAACCTGTTCATTGCCAACGGTCGTTTGTGCGCCGTTCGTGAATGAGAATGGGTAAAACCAGTCAGGATATTTATTAAGTATACTTTCAGTCTCGGGTCTTGTAGAGTGGGTTGGAATTTTTTTAATTTCTTCGTATAATACCATTCAATACACATCCGAAGGGGAATTTCTCTCAATTTCCTAATAGCATGTAAGTATTAGTATTCCAATTAAATAATTTCTTGCGGAAATTCGGCATATGGAGGCAGGAAAGATGCAGGAAAATAACTGGATTTATAGTCTTTGCCGGTCATTAATAATAGACGAGAACTAACAATGAAATGCTATATCTGCGGGAACCTGTCTGAATTTCAGGGTAAAGACAATTATTCACTCCGCGAATCAACCTGTTCTTCGTGTGGTTCATCACGGAGGCAGAGTGATCTCGCAAAAGTGATTCTTGAAACCTTTCTTCCAGAAATAACTGAACCATTAAAAACGGCAGCGGAAAAACTTAGCCATCTGTCAATATTGGAAGCTCAGTCAACCGGACCTGTACATGAGACACTGCGCGGACTCCCACATTATATCTGCTCGGAATATTTTGACGACATACCCGCAGGGCAAAAAAATGCCAGCGGGATATTGTGCCAGGACCTGCAGAATCTTACATTTCCTTCGGATTATTTTGACCTTGTTATCAGTCAGGACGTCTTTGAACATATCGCAGAGCCACAAAAAGCATTTTGCGAGATCCAGCGGGTGTTAAAACCGGGTGGATTTCATATTTTCACTGTACCTTACCACGACGGGAAACCAACAATAAGCCGAATTGTTGTTAAGGATGGAAAAGAGAGGAAAAAATACCCGGATGTATACCATGATGATGCTCTTCGGAAACAGGGAGCGCTTGTTTACACGGATTTTGGTTCCGATCTGCCCCAGATACTAAACTCCACTGGATTCGACACTCAGAGTATTCCGTGTGCGATCTGGTATTCTCCATCAGACATTCCATCTATTCTGAATGAAAAGGAATATCAGGATTATATCAGAAGTAATAATGAGAATAAAATACTGGAATTTTTTAAATACAATTCATGGGTATTCCGATCACAAAAAAAAATTTCTGTTGGTGAAACCAGCGTGCTCGAATGGACCGGTGAACGATATTTACCCTATCTGGACCCGACAATAGCCGGGGCTGAAATTCATTATGAACACCTGCACCGGTACGCCTTCGCTACCCAGTTCGTGAAAGGAAAGAGGGTTCTAGATCTCGCTTGTGGCGAGGGATATGGAAGTTTCCTGTGTGCAAAACATGCTGAATGTGTTGTTGGGATAGATATTGATCCGGTTGCAGTTCATCATGCCTCAAACACGTACACCCTTGAAAATCTGAAGTTTATTCAGGGATCCATTCTCGATATCCCTATTAAAGAGGAAAATACATTTGATGTAATCATCTGTTTTGAAGCGATCGAGCATGTCACTGATCATGAAACCCTGTTATCTGAGATCAAGCGGTTGCTGAAAAAAGAGGGCATTCTGATTATTTCCTCTCCTAACAAATCGCTTTACACGGATGTACTTGACAATAAAAACCCCTTTCATAAAAAAGAACTGTATTATCCCGAATTCAGAAATTTGTTAAAGAATAACTTTTCCAGCGTCGCATTATTCGGCCAGAGAATATTAAACGGCTCATCAATTTATCCCCTCATTGCAAAAAAGCCATCATCCAGCAGTGAATTTTTTGTTGATAATCCGGGAAACAAATTTTCCTTTAGTGATCATAACAAGAAAAATTCTGTATATTTTGTTGCAATTGCGTCCGATATAAAAATTGAGAATCCCTCCCTGTGCACAAGTTATCTTGTTGACCAGTCGAACACGGAGATCGCACTGCTGAACCATCGAATTGCCGCCGATGGTGTAACAATTGCAACCATTCGGCAAAACCTTTCAGACAAGGACCAGCAGATCTCCGGACTTACCCAGGTTGTTTCAGAAAAGGACCAGCAGATCTCCG
>Ga0315273_10012651_pt1 | contig 10830 bp, 11 predicted proteins | sample YL17G02_0_MG_FD_205753 | JGI IMG/M metagenome (GOLD analysis project Ga0315273, IMG submission 205753) | Sediment microbial communities from Yellowstone Lake, YNP, Wyoming, USA - YL17G02_0 | ecosystem: Environmental > Aquatic > Freshwater > Lake > Sediment | place: USA: Wyoming | collected... | reverse complement strand
GCACCCGTCAGCCGCGCAGCGCCGGAAAGAGGATGACGTCGCGGATGGAAGGCGAGTCCGTGAGGATCATGACCAGGCGGTCGACACCCATGCCCATGCCGCCGGTGGGCGGCATGCCGTGTTCCATGGCCTCGAGGAAGTCTTCGTCGAGACGGTGGGCCTCTTCGTCGCCGGCTTCGAGGTCGGCGACCTGGGCCAGGAACCGTTCGCGCTGGTCTTCGGGGTCGTTGAGCTCGGAAAAGGCGTTGGAGGTCTCCATACCGGCGATGAAGCCCTCGAAGCGCTCGACGAAGCGCTCGTCGTGGGGGCACTTCTTGGCGAACGGGCTGAGAGCCAGCGGATACTCGGTGATGAACACCGGCTGGATGAGCCCGGGCTCGACCGTCTCGCTGAACAGCTCGTCGACCTGGGTGCCCCAGGTGGGCGCCAGCGGTACCGTCTCGCCGAGACCCTTGGCCTTGACGGCGTCTTGCAGGCCACGCAGTTCACGCACTTCGTCGGCGCCGATGTCGATGCCGGTCTGGTCCAGGATAGCCCGGCGCATGGTGAGCCGCGGCCAAGGCGGCGTGAGGTCGATCTCGTGGCCTTTGAACGGCACCTTGAGCTCGCCGATCGAGCGGGCCGCCGCCGCGACCATCTCTTCGACCATGGTCATGACGTGGTTGTAGTCGACGTAGGCCTCGTAGGTCTCGAGCATCGTGAACTCGGGATTGTGCTTGAATGAGATGCCCTCGTTGCGGAAGTCCTTGCCGATCTCGTAGACGCGCTCGATGCCACCGATGATGCAGCGCTTGAGATACAGCTCGGTGGCGATGCGCAGGAAGAGGTCGCGCTTGAGCTCGTTGTGATGGGTGACGAAGGGACGCGCCATGGCGCCGCCGTAGAGCGGCTGCAGCACCGGCGTCTCGACCTCGCAGAAACCGCGCTCGTCGAGGAAGCGGCGGATGGTAGCGATGATGCCGGCGCGCTTGACGAAGGTCTCCTTGACCTCGTCGTTGGCGACCAGGTCGAGATAGCGCTTGCGATAGCGGGTCTCGACGTCGGTGAGACCGTGGAACTTCTCGGGCAGCGGACGCAGCGCCTTGGCCAGGAACTCCCAGCTCGTGGGACGCAGCGAGAGCTCGCCGCGGCGCGTCTTGAGGACCGTACCCTCGACGCCCACGAAATCGCCCGTGTCGAGGTCGAGGAGCGCCCTGTAGGCGTTGTCGCCGAGCACCGCCAGCGCGACGAACAGCTGGAGCCGGCCGCTGCCGTCTTTGAGTGTCAGGAAGGCGAGCTTGCCGTGCTCGCGGCGCGCCATGATGCGACCGGCGGCGCGGAAGGTGCCGGGCGCCTCTTCTTCAGCCTGCAGACCGTCGAAGCGCGCGCGCAACTCGGCGATCTCGGTGCGCCCGGCGTACTCGGTCGGAAAGGCGACGGCCAGCGTTTCGCGCAGGCGGGTGAGCTTCGCGCGGCGCTCCTCGAGCGCGCCGACGTGCTGCTCGGGCTGCTCGGTATGGTCGGCGGGGTCCACGGCCGCGGGGGGCAGGCGCTAGGCGCGGTCGATGGCGATGATCTTGAGCTTGGTCTTGCCCTTCGGCACCGAGACGGTGACGATGTCTCCCGGCTTGGTGCCCATGATGGCGCGCCCGACCGGCGACTCGTTGGAGAGCTTGTGGTCACCGGGGTCGGCCTCGGCCGAACCGACGAGGGCGTACTGCAGCACATCGCCCTTGCCCACGTCCTGCAGGGTGACCTTGGTACCGACGCCGACTGCGTCGGTGCTGACGCTGTCGGAATCGATGACGATCGCCGAGCGCAGGGTGTCTGAGAGCTTGTAGATGCGCTGCTCGAGCATGGCCTGTTCATTCTTGGCGTCATCGTATTCGGAGTTCTCGGAGATGTCGCCGAAGTAGCGCGATTCCTTGATGCGGTCGGCGACCTCTTCGCGCTTCTTGGTGGACAGATACTCGATTTCTTCTTTGAGACGCCGATAGCCCTCGGGCGTCAGCATGATCTCGCGGTCCGCCAAGGTGGGTCCTTTCTACAGGTCACGGCGCCCACTGAAGGGGCGCCGCGCGGAACAGGCAGGCAGTATAGATCAACGGCATCAAGGATGCCAACCCGATCGCCGGTCGGGACGCGGGCGCTGAGGGCGGCGACGCTCAGACAGCTCCGCCGCCGCCGGCGCCCGAGTCGGTCCCGCCACAAGCCTGAATCTCGAGAAGCTCCGTGATCGCCGCCACCGACGACGCCCGCATGAGCTCGAGTGCGAGCGGCTTGCCGATCGTGTCACTGCGCCGGAAACGAGGCCAGAACTGGCGCAGGTGACCGACGGCGCGCTCGCCCCATTCGTCGACCACCTCGGCCACGAAGCGCTTCAACTCGGCGAGCCGCTCGGCCGGCGGCGGCGGCGGGTCGCCGGTCAGGAGTTCGCGGAAGACCCAGGGGCGACCGAGAGCGGCGCGGGCTACGGCGACGGCGGCGACGCCGCCGTCGCGCAGGCCCGCGCACAGGCCCCGGCCCACGGTGCCGTCGGGAAGGGTCGCGGCGATGTCGCCTGAGGCGATGACCGGCACCTCGAGTTCCCGCGCCAGGGCGAGCGTGATGGTGTGGTCTGCCCGGCCGCGATAGAGCTGCGACGCCGTGCGCGGGTGGATCGTGATCGCGGCCGCCCCGCCGGCGACGAGGCGGGGCGCCAGCCGGTGCCCCGCTTCGTCGCCGGCGCGCAGACCGGCGCGTATCTTGACGGTCACCGGCACGGCGCCCTCGACCGCCGCCACGGTCGCCTTGAGACACGCCTCGGCAAGCTCGGGCGTGCCCAGCAAGGCCGCCCCGGCGCCGGTCTTGACCACCTTGCGCACCGGGCAGGCCATGTTGAGGTCGATCAGGTCGGCGCCGGCCTCGACACAGACAACGGCGGCGGCAGCCAGGATCTCGGGCACGGCGCCGAAAAGCTGATAGCCGATGGGGTGTTCGTCTTCGGCGCAGACCAGGTAGTCGCGCGTGCGCCGGTTGTCGTAGGCGATGCCGTGCGACGAGATCATCTCGGTGTGCACCAGCCCCGCTCCCCAGCGTCGCACCATGCGCCTGAAGGGAAGCTTGGTCAGGCCGGCCATGGGCGCCATGATGAGGCGGCTCCCGAGGGTCAGCGGGCCGATCGCCAGGGGCCCCGCGAGGGGCTCAGGCGCTGCGCTGCCGCCTGAGGATGATCTCGATGCCACGAAGCGTCAGCTGCTCGTCGATCTCGCTGATGGAGCTGGCATGGGGGGCGATCAGCGCCGCCAGTCCGCCGGTAGCCACGACCTTGGCGTCGGCGCCCAGCTCGCCGCGGATGGCGGCCACGATGCCTTCGACCTGGCCCCCGAACCCGTAGACGGCGCCCGACTGCAGACACTCGACGGTCGACTTGCCGATCACCGTCTCGGGCTCGATCAGGTCGACCTTTGTGAGCTTGGCCGCCCGCGTCGTCAACGCTTCCATCGATACCTCGATGCCGGGAGCGATCACGCCGCCCAGGTAGTCACCCTCGGCCGAGACGACGTCGAAGTTCGTCGAGGTGCCGAAGTCGACCACGATGCAGGGCCCGCCGTACCGTTCGAACGCCGCCACCGTGTTGACGATACGGTCGGCGCCGACTTCGGCCGGGTTCTTGATGAGGATCTTGATCCCGGTGCGTACGCCGGGACCGATCACGAACGCCGTCACGCCGAGATGCTTCTCGCTCATCTCGACCCACTGCGTAGTAAGACGCGGCACGACCGAGGCGACGGCGACCTCGTCGATGAGGGCGCGCGGCTCTTCATGCAGCCACGAAAGGAAACCCGAGAGCAGGCCGGCGATCTCGTCGCCGGTACGATGGCTCACGGTGGCGATGCGCCAGTCGTTGATGATGGCGCCGTCGTCGATCAGCCCGACGACCGTCTGCGTGTTGCCGACATCTACGGCGAGCAGCATCTCTCATCCCTCCAGCATGACGAGAGACAGATCGATCCACGGCGCCCGGGTGGTGAGCGCGCCGACCGAGATGACGTCGACACCCGCCGAGGCCAGCCCGCGAACGTCGTCGATCCCCACGCCCCCGGAGACCTCGATGGTCGCCCGGCCGTCGACCAGCACGACAGCGCGACGAACGGTCTCCAGGTCCATGTTGTCGAGCAGCACCGCGGTGACCCCAGCGGCCAGCGCCTCGTCAAGTTGTTCGAGCGTGTCGACCTCGACCTCGAGGCCGTGCAGATGCGCGGCGCCGGCGCACACCCGCGCTACCGCCGCCGCCACCCCGCCGGCCGCGAACACGTGGTTGTCCTTGATCATCGCCGCGTCGAAGAGCCCGAAGCGATGCGCTGCGCCGCCGCCGTGCACGATAGCTTGCTTCTCGAGCAGCCGCAGACCGGGCGTGGTCTTGCGCGTGCCGGCGATGCGCGCCCCGCTGCCGGCCGTCTCGGCCACGAAGGCCGCCGTAAGCGTGGCCACGCCCGAAAGCCGTGAGACGAAGTTGAGCGCTGTGCGCTCGACGGCGAGGATCGCGGCCGCGTCGCCGGCGAGTTCGGCGAGCCGATCGCCGGCCGCGAAGGCGTCGCCGTCGCTCCGGGCCAAGACGACCTCGAGCCGTGGATCGACCTGGCGCGCCGTCTCGACCACTGCCGCGCTGCCCGAGAGCACACCGTCCTGGCGCGCCTCGAGGCGCGCCCTGGCGGGCGCGCCGGCAAAGGCGCGCCCCGTGATATCGCCGTAGCCGGCCAGGTCTTCGGCCAGCGCCCGGGCGACGATCTCGCGCACCGCCGCCGCCTCGACACCGCCGCTCACGACGCGCCGCCGGTGGTCTGGTATTGGGGCAGCCGCAAGGAGAGATGTCGCTGCCAGTGATAGTCGTCGCGCTCGGGAAAGTCTTCGCGTAGCTGGACGCCGCGCGTCTCCTGACGCAGCAGCGCGGTCTTGGCGATCTGGGTGGCCAGAGTGAGGATGTTGAGAAGCTCGAACTCGGGCGGGCCGCTGTCGGCCAGGCGCAGCTCGGAATAGATCGTGCGCAGCTCGTGCAGCGCCGCGGAAAGCTCGTCTTCGCGACGCAACACCCCGACCCGCTGGGACATGAGCTCGGTAACCCGGCGCCGGACGGCGGCGACATCGCTGCCGGCCGCCTGCGGTGGCGATGCCTCGGGAAGGTCGAAACGCAACCGGCGCACGTCTTCGCCCAGTCTGCCGATGTAGCGGTCGAGATGGCGGACGACGCGGTCGCCGAAGACCAGACCCTCGAGCAGCGAGTTCGACGCCAGACGGTTGGCGCCGTGCACGCCCACGTTGGCCGCCTCTCCGGCGGCGTACAGACCGGGCAACGTGGTGCGCCCCCACACATCGGTGGTCACGCCGCCGATGAAGTAGTGGGCGACGGGAGACACGGGGATGAGGTCTCGCGCCAGATCGAGGCCGTGGTCGGCGAGCAGACCGGTGACCCGCGGAAAGCGCTGGGCCAGCATGGCGGCGTCGAGATGCGTGGCGTCGAGAAAGACCTGCTGGCTGCCCTCGCGCTTCATCTCGGCGACCATGCCGCGTACCACCACATCGCGCGCCGCCAGCTCGCCCTGGGGGTCGTAGCGATCCATGAAACGCTCGCCGGCGACGTTGCGCAAGTAGGCGCCCTCGCCGCGCAGCGCCTCGGTGACCAGCGGTGTGGGGGAGGTACCCACGGCGAGGCCTGTGGGATGGAACTGCATGAACTCGAGATCGCTGATCGAGGCGCCGGCGCGATAGGCCATGGCCACGCCGTCTCCGGTCGCCACGGTGGGATTGGTGGTACGCGCGAAGACCTGCCCGGCGCCGCCGGTGGCGAGGATCGTGACCATCGCCAGATTGAGCGTCACCGAGCCGTCGTCCATGTCGACGGACAGCGCCCCGATGCAACGCCCGTCGATGGTCAGCAGGTCGACCACGAACTCGTCCTCGTAGAGCTGCACGCGGCTGCCCATGCGAGCCGCCTCGGAGAGGGCGCTGGAGACCTCGCGGCCGGTGGCGTCGCCGCCGGCATGGGCGACACGACGGACCGAGTGAGCGCCCTCCTTGCCGAGCACGATCTCACCGTCGTGACGGTCGAAGCGCGGGCAGATCTCGATGAGTTCGCGCACCCGGTCGGGTCCTTCGTTGACCAGGACACGCACCGCGTCGGGATCGCAGAGCCCGGCCCCGGCCTTGACGGTGTCCTGGAAGTGCAGCTCGGGCGAGTCTGACTCGCCCAGGGCGGCGGCGATGCCGCCCTGGGCGAGGAAGGTGGTGGTGTCGTTGAGTGACGCCTTGGTGAGCAGCCCGACGTGCCAGCGCCGCGCCGCCGAGATGGCGGCCGTCAGACCGGCGATGCCGCCGCCGAGCACCAGCACGTCGAACTGGCGCCGCTGCGGCGGGCGCTCACCCAGGCTGGCGATATACGGTCGTGGCATCGGTCAGTCCACCTCTTCGACCATGCGCTCGACGGCACGCAGCGCCTTAGCGCTGATGTCGGACGGCACCGTGACCTCGCCGCTGCCGTCGCGCAGCGCCTCGATGGCCGCCTCGAGGGTGGCGAGCTTCATGTTGGCGCAGACAGCGTAGTCGCTCGCCGCCACGAAGGTGCGCTCCGGGTACCGTTTGCCCAGGCCGGTGAGCAGACCGACCTCGGTCGCCACGATGTAGGTCTGGGCGTCGTCGGTCTCGGGAAAGCGCAGCATGCCCGAGGTGCTGGTCACCACGTCGGCCAGATCGACGACCGCGCGCGAGCACTCGGGGTGAGCCATGACCGCGGCGCCCGGATACTCCTGCCGCTTCGACTCGATGTCGTAGGGCTGGATGAGGGCGTGGATGGGGCAGTAGCCGGGCCAGAGGATCATCTGCCGGCCGGTCTGGCGCTGTACCCAGTCGCCAAGGTGCTGGTCGGGGACGAAGATGATCTCCTTGTCCGCCGGGACCCGGCTCACGATCTGGGCCGCGTTGGCGCTCGTACAGCAGATGTCGGTCTCGGCCTTCACTTCAGCCGTGGTGTTCACATAGGCCACGACAACGGCGCCGGGATGCTCGGCCTTGAGCGTGCGCAGGTCGGCGGCGCTGACCATGCGGGCCATGGGACATCCAGCCCGGTCATCGGGCATCAGCACCGTCTTGTCCGGGGAGAGGATCTTCGCCGTCTCGGCCATGAAGTGCACGCCGGCGAAGAGGATGATCTCGGCATCGGTGGCCGCCGCCTTGCGGGCCAGCTCGAGGGAATCGCCGACGAAGTCGGCCGCCGCCTGCATCTCGGCCCGCTGGTAGTTGTGGGCGAGCAGTACCGCGTGGCGTTCGACCGCAAGACTCCGAAGCTCAGCCTGCTGCTGCGAGAAATCGACTGCCATGACTGCTAGTCCTCCGCTGCGGGATAGAGGTCGACGCTCTGGCTCGAGGCCAGCTCCTCAGCCAAGGCCGAGACGTCGACGGACGGCATCTCTCGCGCCAGGGACCAGACAGCCGACAGCGGGACGACCACGAACGCTCGCTGCCACATGCGCGGATGCGGCAACGTGAGCTCGGCCAAGCCAGACTCGACCCCTTCGTACAGAAGTATATCGACATCGAGGGGACGCGGGCCAAAACGCAGCGTTCGCGTACGGCCGGCCGCTTCCTCGATCGCCTGACAGCGCCCCAGAAGCTCAAGCGGGGCGAGCCCGGTCTCGAGACAGATGACCTGGTTGAGGAACGGCGGCTGATCGGCCAGTTCCTGGGGCGCCGTCTCGTACACGGGTGACGCCTGCAGCAGGGTCGTGCCGGGAAGGCCGGCGAGCGCGACGCGAGCGGCGCGCAGCGCCGCCAGGCGCTCGCCGAGGTTCGAGCCCAGCGAGAGGAAGACGCGCCGCGGCCGCTCGCTCACGCGCGGTAGGTGACCTCGGCACTGGCGGCCGCGGCGCTCACCGGCATGGGCGGCGCCGGCTTGCTGACCACGACGGTCAGTTCGGCCAGAGGGGCGAGCGCCCAGAGACGGTCGGCGACGACCGTCGCCAGGCGCTCGACAAGCTTGTACTCGCGCTCGGCGGCGATCCCGGCGACCAGCGTCGCGACGGTGGCGTAGTCGATCGTGCCTTCGAGCTCATCGGCGGCGTAGGCCGAGGGATCGAGCGGCGTCAGGCGCACGTCGACGCGAAGCAGGCGCGCGTCGCGCCGCTCATCGGCGGTCACCCCGACACGACACGGTATCTCCAGGCCCTCGAGAGCGATCGTCACGCGTCGTCGCGGGTCGCTCATGCCCCGACCTCGAGCACAGCCCGGGCGACCTTCAGGGCCTCGAGATTCTCCGTCACGTCGTGCACGCGGAACACGGCCGCACCGCGAGCAAGACCGAGCACCGTGGTGGCCAGCGTCCCATTGATGCGATCCATGGGATCGTCGGCTCCCAGGAGCGCTCCCAGAAAGCGCTTGCGCGACGCCCCGAGCACGATCGGACGCCCGAGGGCGACTATGCGGTCGAGGGCGGCCAGCAGCGCCAGATTGTGGTCGAGCGTCTTGCCGAAGCCGATGCCGGGGTCGAGCAGTACCGCTTCCTCGGCGACACCGGCGTCAACGGCCGCCGACAAGCGCTCCTCGAGAAAGGCGCCGACCTCGGTCACCACGTCGTCGTAGCGAGGGTCGTCCTGCATCATCCTCGGCCGGCCGAGCATGTGCATGAGACACAGCGGGCATCCGGCCTCAGCGACCGTCGCCGCCATGTCGGGGTCGCCGCGCAAGGCCGTGACGTCGTTCACCATGCCGGCGCCGGCGGCCAGCGCCCGGCGCGCCACAAGAGCCTTGGAGGTGTCGACCGAGATGAGCGCCGTGCCCGCCAGAGCGTCGTGCAGCGCCTCGATCACCGGCAGTACACGACTCGTCTCAGCCTCGGCGTCGACCGGCTCAGACCCGGGCCGCGTGGACTCTCCGCCCACGTCGATGATCGCCGCACCCTCGGCGGCCAGACGAAGCCCCTGTTCGACGGCGGCGCCCCGCTGCGCGAACCGGCCGCCGTCCGAGAACGAGTCCGGCGTCACATTGACGATCCCCATGATGCAGGGGAGGTCGACTGGGAGGGTGGTCGCCGGAAAGCGCATGGGCGCTGAGGGCGCCGGTCAGCGACCGGCGTTGACGAGCGCGAAGACCTCGGCCCGCGTGGCAGCGTGCGACTCGAAGATGCCGCGAACGGCGCTGGTGACTGTCTTGGCTCCCGAAGTGCGCACACCGCGCATGGACATGCAGAGATGTTCGGCTTCGATCAGGACGAGGACGCCCACCGGGTCGAGAGCCTCCATCATGGCGTCGGCCACCGTGGAGGTGATGCGCTCCTGGAGCTGCGGGCGAGCGGCCACCGTGCGCACCGTGCGAGCCATCTTGGAAAGGCCGGCGATGTTGCCGTCCTTGCCGGGGATGTAGGCCACGTGAGCGGTGCCGATGAAGGGCAACAGATGATGTTCGCAGATCGAATGGAAGGCGATGTCCTTGACCAGCACCATCTCCTGGTGCTTGTCGCCCGCCATGGTGACGAGAAGTTCGCGCGGATCGGCCGTCAGGCCGAAGTAGATCTCTTCGCACATGTCGGCGACCCGCCGCGGCGTTTCGACCAGACCCGGACGCGTGGGGTCTTCGCCGATGCCTTCGAGATACAGGCGGACGCTGGCTTCTATCTTGGCGCGGTCCACGCGGGGGACTCTATCTGAGACGAAGTCGCGAAGGAAACCTAGGTCGTACCCGGACTGACCGGATTGACCGGGGTGGCGTGCGCCGGTTTGGCGACCTTCGGTCGGGCCGGCGCCCGCTTCTTGGCCGCCGCATCGCGCTCGGCCTGACGCTTGGCCTCGCGCTCGTCGCGCTCGCGAAAGACCTCGTCTTCGGGCCTGCCCTCGAGGAGAGCCTCGAACTCGGTCCGCTCGAGGGTCTCGCGCTCGATGAGGATCTTGCTGACCGCGTCGAGCTGATCGCGATGCTCCTCGAGCACGCTCTTGGCACGATCGTGAGCGTCTTCGATGATGCGCCGGATCTCGGCGTCGATCTCCTGGGCGATCTCGTCGGAGTAGTCGGGCTCCTGGCCGAACTCGCGCCCCAGGAAGGGCTGGGCATGGTTGTGGCCCAGGGTGCGCGGACCGAGCCGGGCGCTCATGCCCCAGCGCATGATCATGTTCTTTGCGGTCTCGGTCGCCTTCTCGAGGTCGTTGGCGGCGCCGGTGGTGATCTCGCCGAACTGGATCTCTTCGGCGGCCCGGCCGCCGAGGGTCATGGCGAGCTGGTCGCTGAGTTCTGACATGGTGGTGAGGAACTTGTCTTCGGTGGGCAACGAGATGGTGAAACCGAGCGCCGCGCCGCGGCTGACGATCGAGATCTTGTGCACCGGGTCGGTGTTCTCGAGGTGATAGGCGACGAGGCCGTGGCCCATCTCGTGGTAGGCGGTGATGGCGCGTTCCTTCTCGGAGAGCAGACGGCTCTTCTTCTCGGGACCGGCGAGTACCCGCATGATGCCCTCTTCGAGCTCGGGAGTGTCGATCACCTTGCGCCCGTGGCGCGCCGCCAGCAGAGCCGCCTCGTTGACAAGGTTGGCCAGATCGGCCCCGGTGAAGCCCGGCGTCTGGGCGGCCATGGCGTCGAGGTCGATGGTCTTGGCGAGCGGTTTGCCACGTGAGTGCACTTCAAGGATGGCTTTGCGCCCGATGCGGTCCGGCCGGTCGACGACGATCTGACGGTCGAAGCGACCGGGACGCAGCAGCGCCGGGTCGAGGATGTCGGGCCGGTTGGTGGCCGCGATGAGGATGACATTGTCTTTCATCTCGAAGCCGTCCATCTCGACGAGAAGCTGGTTGAGGGTCTGTTCGCGCTCGTCGTGGCCGCCGCCCATGCCGGCGC
>Ga0315273_10012650_pt1 | contig 10830 bp, 7 predicted proteins | sample YL17G02_0_MG_FD_205753 | JGI IMG/M metagenome (GOLD analysis project Ga0315273, IMG submission 205753) | Sediment microbial communities from Yellowstone Lake, YNP, Wyoming, USA - YL17G02_0 | ecosystem: Environmental > Aquatic > Freshwater > Lake > Sediment | place: USA: Wyoming | collected... | reverse complement strand
TTGTGCTCGAACAACTCGGCCGCGCCGCGACGGGCGTGCGAGACCGCGCCATGTTCGGCGGAGTCGGGATCTACAGCGGCGATCTCTTCTTCGCACTGATTGCCGAGGACACCGTGTATTTCAAAGTGGACGACACCAACCGTTCCGACTTTGAGGCGCGCGGAATGGGTCCGTTTCGCCCTGCGGGCCCCGACGGTGAGGTCATGCAGTACTATGCGGTGCCGGAGGACTTGCTCGAGGATCCGGAGGCGCTGCGGCTGTGGGTGGACCGGGCACTGGCGGTGGCCCGGCGCAAGAAAGGTCGCCGGTCGCGGAGTGGCGGCGCCTGACCCGCGCCCGCGCCCGTTGCGCCCGAGGTCCTAACGTGTATGCTTGTCCCTGATCCGGTTGCGCCGTGTCCCTACCTCTGCGAGGAATTATGCGAAAGATCCTGCTCCTTCCGCTTGTGCTCTGGGCCTGCGGTGGCGCGAAGGACGCCCCTCCGGCCGACACCGCCGCCATGACACCGGCCGCACTCACCGCCGCCGATGTCGTCGGCTCCTACGTGGGCACCACCATGGCAAACGGCACTGATTCGGTGCTTTCCAACTGGACGGCCGTCACGACCGCCGACTCGACCGGCGCCCTTTCCGGCAAGCTGATGGACGCGAAGGCCCCCACCGATTCCGTGGCCTTCACGGGCGTGCTCTCGGCCGACAGCGTCGTCTGGTCGTCCGCGCCGTTCATGCCGGCCGGAGCGGCCGCGGGCAGCCCGCAGATGAAGTGGATCTCGGTGGGCCACGCCGCCGGGACCGCCTGGACCGGCACGGCGGTGACCATGATCGCCGCCTCTGACAGCGTGGTGCAGAACAGCCACTGGACGGCGACCCGCACTCCCTGACGCTCGGCGTTGTTCGGAAATGACGAGGGCCGGCAGATCTCTGCCGGCCCTTTGTCTTTGTGGCTTGTCAGCTTCCCCGTCAAGGACACGGTGCGAAGGGGACTCTCACCCCCCTCACCACGCGCCCAGCTCGCTCGCAGTGCAACCCGCCCCTCGCCACCGTGGCGATTTCGTGTACCTTCGTAGCGTACCCGTCCCCAATCGGAGTCTCCGATGCACGACGCCAATCCTCGCCTCGCCGCCGCGCTCGCCGATCGCTATCGCCTCGAACGCGAAATCGGCGCCGGGGGGATGGCCACGGTGTATCTCGCGCACGACCTCCGGCACGATCGTAACGTCGCACTCAAGGTGCTGCGTCCCGAATTGGCCGCGGTGATCGGCGCCGACCGGTTCCTCGCCGAGATCAAGACCACCGCGGCGCTCCAGCATTCACACATCCTGCCGCTCTTCGATTCTGGCCACGCGGACGGCTTCCTCTTCTATGTGATGCCGCTCATCGATGGGGAGAGCCTCCGCGACCGGCTGAACCGCGAGCATCAGCTGCCGGTGGAAGACGCCGTGCGGCTCGCGAAAGAGATCGGATCTGCACTCGACTACGCGCACCGGCACGGCGTGATCCACCGCGACATCAAGCCCGAGAACATCCTGCTCCACGACGGCGCCGCGCTCGTCGCCGACTTCGGCATCGCGCTGGCCGTGAGCCACGCCGGCGGCAACCGGATGACGGAAACGGGCCTCTCCCTCGGCACGCCGGGCTACATGAGTCCGGAGCAGGCCACCGGCGAGCGCGGCCTCGACGCGCGCTCGGACGTCTACAGCCTCGGCTGCATGCTCTACGAGATGCTCGCCGGGGAGCCGCCGCACACGGGGCCCACGATGCAGGCGGTGATCGCCGCCGTGGTGACCAAGGAGCCCGAGCGGCTCGGCGCGCGCCGGCGCTCGGTGCCGGCCAACGTCGAGGCCGCCGTGCACAAGTCGCTCGCCAAGCTCCCGGCCGACCGGTTCGCGAGCGCCGACGCGTTCGTGCGCGCGCTCAGCGAGCCGATGACAGCGCCATCGATGGCGGCAGCCACCGGGTTCGCGCCCGCGGCGAGCGCGCCGAACAAGCGGCGCACACTGCTCGTGGCCGTCGCGATGCTGCTGCTCGCCGCGCTCGCGGGGTGGGGCTGGTTGCGCCCGCGCGCGCAGCCGTTCATGAACCGCTACGGGCTCTATTTGCACGAGAACCAGGCGGTGGCCGTCACCGCGCTGGCCGGGCATGTCGCAATCTCTCCCGATGGCCGCCGCATTGTGTACGTGGGACGCGGCGAGGGCACCACCCGGCTCTGGGTGAAGGACGCCGACCAGATCAACCCGACCGTGCTCTCTGGCACCGACGGCGGGACGAGTCCCTTCTTCTCCCCCGACGGGCGGCAACTGGGCTTCGTGAAGGATGGGAAGACGGTGCGGATCCTCCCGCTCGAAGGCGGCTCGCCGCTCACCCTCACCGACAGCGCCAACACCACCGCCGGCGACTGGGGGAGCGACGGATTTGTGTACTTCGAGGTGGACTCGGGGATCAGCCGGATCTCCGCCACCGGCGGCCACACGGAATCGGTCTTCCACTTTACCCCTGCCGACCACATGCTCGGCACCGAATGGCCGGTAGTCCTCCCCGGCGCGCGGGGGCTGCTCTTTCGCGCGCGCCACGAGGGGCAGAACGTCACGGATTTCGACATCATGGTGATGCCGCTGCCGAAGGGCGAGCCGCACGCGCTCATCCGGGGCATCTACGCGCGCTATTCTCCCAGCGGCCACCTGGTGGTGGTCACCGCCGACGGCAAGCTGCTGGTCGTCCCCTTCGACCTCGGCAAGCTGGCGCTCTCCGGCCCACCGATCGCACTCTACGAAGGACTCGAGCAGAACCCCTTCTCAGCGGCGGTGGCGCTCTCGGACGCGGGCACCCTGGTCTACCAGACGGCGAGCCAGGCTTCCTCGCGGGAGCTGGTCTGGGTCACCCGCGAGGGTCTCGCGACTCCCGTTGACCCGGCCTGGAAGATGGACGGCACGATCAACGCCCTGGGCCTCTCGCCGAACGGAATGGCGATCGCCGTCGAGCTGCAGCGGTCCGCGAAATCGGACATCTGGGTCAAGCAGCTCCCGGGCGGCCCCTTCTCGCGCATCACCTTCGGCGACACGGGCTACACCCGGCCGTCGTGGACGCCCGACGGAAGCCAAGTGCTGTTCCTCGCCGATCGCGGCGACGGCGGCGGTGTCCCGACCCTCCGGCGAGCCGACGGGGTCGGCGCAGCCACGCGCCTGCTGTCGTCGAAGATCGCGTTCGGGCAGGCGCTCGAATCGCCGGATGGGAGCTGGCTCATCGTGCGCCGGGTGGCTGGAGAGACTGGGAACGGCGACATCTCCGCCGTCCATGTCGGCGACACCGTGCTCACCCCCCTGGTGGCGTCCCCTGCGCGCGAATTCACCCCCGCGCTCTCCCCGGACGGGAAGTGGCTCGCCTACTCTTCGGACGAATCGGGAACCTTCGAGGCCTACGTGCGCCCGTTCCCGAACGCCGCGGCCGCCCGCTGGCAGGTGTCCACCGCCGGTGGCAGCGCGCCGCTCTGGTCGCACAGCGGGAAGGAACTCTTCTTCCGCAACAACAACGGCGACCTGGTGTCCGCCGCCGTGGTGACCACACCGACCTTCACTGTGGGGGAGCAGAAGGTTCTCTTTTCACTCACGCCCTTTACCGTTGCCGGACCGATCCAGCTGTACGCGGTGGCGCCCGATGACAAGCGTTTCCTGATGATGCGCGAGACCTCGGCCGGCGAATCGGGGCTCCTGGTGGTGAGCGAGCACTGGTTCGAGGAGCTGAAGGCGCGTGGGCAGAAGTGAATGCGTGCGACCTCCCGGTACCGGGCGGCCGGGCGGCGAGCCCCGCGCACATTGCGCCCCCAGACGAGAAGTGTATGCTTGTCCCGGCTGCGGTCGCGCCCCGTCCCCACCTCTGCGAGGAATTATGCGAAAGATACTGCTCCTTCCCCTTGTGCTCTGGGCCTGTGGTGGCGCGAAGGACGCCCCCCCAGCGGACACTGCCGCCATGCCGGCCGCGCTCACGGCCGCCGACGTCACGGGGTCGTACACCGGCACCACGACGGTCCAGGGTCCCGACTCGGCCCTCACCAGCACCTGGACGGCGTGGATCGCCACGAATGCCGCGGGCGGGCTCGACGGCAGGATCGTGGTCTCGACCGCACCCACCGACACGGTGGCCTTCGCACCGACCCTTGCGGGTGACAGCACGATGAATGTGTCGGCACCGTTCACCGACGCCGGGTCGGCCAAGGGGAGCCCGCAGATGACCTGGCGCTCCGTGGGTCATGCCACGGGCAACGCCTGGACCGGCACCGTGGTGTGGATGAACGTCGGTTCGGACAGCGTCGTGCGGAGCGGCAACTGGATGGGGACCCGCACGCCCTGACGCGGTGGGTCTTCTGGAACGACAAAGGGCCGGCAGAGTTTGCCGGCCCTTTGTCGTGGCGCCTACGCGGCCACGCCGGGGCCCTGATCCTCGAGCGGCTCGTCCGCGCTTTTGGTTTGCAGATGCCGCATGATCGTCTCGACGGCATGTTTCTGGTCGTTGGCTCTCATGAGAGGCATCGGGGTCTCGCAGTAGGGGCAGACGAGCGGCTCGACCTGGAAGGAGCGCTGCATCAGATCGTCCCATGACGGGAACGACTTCACCTTGGCGCACGAGCTGCAGCGTACGCGCGCCGTGCGCGTCATCTGCTCGGAGAGCCGGACCACGACCTCGTGCGACTCGAAGTGCTCCCGATACCACCGACGGTAATGGTGCTTTGCCCAGTTCCGGTCCACCCAGCCGGTGATCATTCCCGACAGCCCCACCTTGGTGTCGGGGGCGATGGTGGCCATGAAGATGTGGCCGAGGACGAGCGGCACGCCGGCAATGGCCATCGCGTAGTGCGAGAGGTAGGCGACGAACGCCACGCCCGGCAACCACACCATGATCCCGGTCACGATGTAAAGCGGATAGAACGCCGACACCATCATGAAATTGATCTTCTCGGCGGCGTTGAACTTGCCCTGCTCTGGCAGCACGACCTTTGGGTTGATCGCATTCTTCGGGAACAGCAGCAGCCAGCGGATGTCCGCGGCGGTCCAGCGCCAGCCCTCGCGCATGTTGGCGAGATGGATCCGCCAGTCGGCGCTGCCGCGCAGGAACGCCAGCGGTGGCAGCACGATGAGGAGCACGCCGAAGACGCGGTGCGCGATCGCAAAGGCGTCGCGGAACTGGCGCGGGTGCGGCTCACCATAGAACAGGATCATCAGCCCGGCGCTCAGGTAGAGCAGCACGAAGGGACCGGCCAGCGCCCAGTGCAGGAACCGTTCGCCCGGCAGGAACCGCTGGATCTGGGAAGGGAGTGCCGTGTGGGGCGCCACACGCGGCCGTGCGGCGGGGGCGGCGCCCACGCGGTGGTGCGGTGTCATGATCAGCCCTCCTGGTAGCGGCACGGGCACGGCCGAATTTCTACTGGATCCCGCGCTGGTTCTCCCTCCCCCGTGTGGTTAGCCACGCCGGCGCTCAAACTGCGGGAGGGGAACCAGCGCGACCTCACGCCCAGGTTCGCCACAACGGTCAACGTAACGAGTTACGCTGCTTGATGTTAGCAAGTCACGCGAGCGCTGTTGAGGGCAGAAAAACGGCAAAATGCACGCCAGCGAGGGGCGGGCGGCCGGGAGGACGGAGGGCATGCGCTAATCCGCCGCCGCCAGCCTCGAAAACCGCCGGTTGGAGCCCGGAAAATCCAGCCCCATCGCCGCGCCGTAGACCAGGGCCACCACTACGGCAGCGAGGACCAGCATGCCGCTCGGCGCCTCGAAGCCGCGCGCCGCGGGCTCCGCCGGGAGCATCGTGCACAGGATTCCGCCCAGCACCGAGAGCACCGCCATCCACTGGTAGATCCGGAGTCCCCGCACGATCGGCGTCTGTGGCTCGGCGCGGTACGACTCCTCCACAAACCGCGCGCACCCGCTCAGGATCAGGTACGTGCCCAAGAGCATCGAATCCGGCGTCGCGAGCGTCTTGAGCCGGAACATCACGAGACCGATCACGATGTTGGACGCGATCGAGTAGAGCGGCGTGGCATGGATGGGGACGCCCGCGAGATGGGCCAGCTGGGTGACGCGCGACCGACGATGGCGGTACCGGATGCCCACCTCGTCCGCGGTGGGGCCACCGTGGCAACATCCCTGCACCAGGCAGCGCATCCGGCCGAAGATCTGGATCCAGGGGGCGGCCACCGACAGCCCCGCGAGCAGCGCCAGAACGGGGATGCCGGCGAACCGACAGACGAACGCGCCGATCATGCCGCCCAGGACGCCGCCGTACCAGCCGAAGGGCCGGAGCAGCTTCGAAGACCCCTCCAGCGCCTGGGCCCAGAGGCCGGCGCCGAGCAGCACGCCGATGCTCACGACGATGATGCCCGGTGACCGTTCGCGCCCCACCGCGGCCGCAAAGACGAGCATGCCGGTGCCGGCGGCCAGTGCCGCCCACAACCCGTGGTTGATAACGCGAACCGGACCCAGTCGCCACTCGTGCCAGGAATTGGCCAGGCGCTCGGTCCAGCGACGGATGGTGGACCACGTGGCGGGGAGGTCGCGCAGGAGCCCGAAGACGAGCGCGGCGGCGATCACGTCAATCACGCTGTGCACGCCGGTGGTCAGGCAGCTGACGGTGACCAGCGCCGCCCAGGTCCACGCCAGGATGCTCCATGACCGCGTTCCACCCGTCGCCGAGTTGGTGGCCAGTGCCTGGGCCGCGATCAGGGTCCACAGCACATGGAAGGCAGGGAAGGCGGCGACGCCGGCCGAGGTGGCCTGTTCGTACGCGAGTAGCCGGCCGACTACATGGGCCGGCTCGAACGGCCGGCTGGCGACGACCGCCGGGATCACCAGCCACCAGAGGGTGACGACAGCGGTGCCGACCAGGCCCTGCCGGGCGAATTGCCGAAGATCCCGGCTCGTGCGCACCAGAATCGGTGTGAGTGGAATGACGAGATAGGGGGTGACATAGAGCGCTTCCGTCCACTGCCACACCGGCCAGCTCTTCTCAAAGGGCAGCACCGTCTCGAAGACGTCGGGCGCGCGGCCCAGCGCCTGCACCGCGTAATAGGAGATGAGCCACGGCAGCAGAACCCAGACATACACCGCTGCGCGCTCGGACCAGGACGGCTCCTCCGCTCCGTATCCCGGCAGCGAAAGCAGTGGTGGCCGCAGCGCGTCAGGCCCGAAGCGGCGGGCGAGGTCGTGTCGCTCATACCCAAACACCAGTGCGGCGGTGGCCAGGGCCACGGTCGGGGTCACGATCCAGAGGCCGGCGGCGCTACCAGCGGCGATGGCGACGCCCACAGAGACAAGGCCGAAGCCGATGTAGATCGGGCTCCGAATCCACCGATAGATGCCGCGGCGGACGTGGTGGGGCGGGGGATAGGCGTTCATCGGGAGGCCGCGCCCATGCACCATGAGTCCGCCAATGCCGAGCGCCATGAGCAGGGCGCCGAGAGCGGCCACCGCCACCCCCGCCGGCTCGGAGCGCACGGCGTGGAGCTGGACCGTCGGCGCCAGCGCGGTGGCCCAGCGGAGCAGGCCGAGCGGCAGCAGCACGACGAACAGTGCGCCGTAGCCCAGGCGCTTGGCCGCATCAAGGGCGTTCACCAGCGCACCTCCTCGTGGATGGTCCAGCCACGGTCGACGATCCCATCGTCCCGACGGAGGACGCTCCGGGAGAGCCACTTCTGTTCCCGCATCCCGGCCAGCGGACCGAAGCGGTCGCGAATGGCGGCTGGCAGCACCCGCCCCACCGACTCGAGCACCTGCCGGTCCAGGACGATCCGCCGATCCATGAGCCGCAGGCCGCCCTGCCCGGCGCACTGGGTGATTCCGTCGGAGTCGAGCAGGGCCACCGGCTGTTCGCGGCCGTCGAGCCAGATCCAGCGCCGGTCGAGGTCACCATCCCACTCAATCCACACCGCGCCTCCCGACTCCGAGACATGCCGCCCCCACCGGAGCGTGCTGAACGGCAGCTGCCACGGCAGGCAGGTGAGGTGCAGCCGCTCGGCGTACCCCAGTCCGGCGACGGCCGCACCGTCGAGTCGAGCCGTTACCCTGGCGCGGGGGACGCAGCAGTCCCACTCGATCCGGCCGCGTGCGGCGTCCAGCAGCGTCTTCCCGATCGGGGCCGCAGTGCGCTCCCAGGCGCCTTCGAACCGGAGTGCCGGGATGTTCCAGCGGAGCACGTCGCCGTCCAGCGCAGGGAACCGGACGTCGCGCAGGGTCGTCCGCTCGGTCGCGGGTCGATCGTGCGACGCGTGGAGGAGGGAGGCGTAGCGGAAGCGGGCGGGCCCGATGCGACACTCGACGGCATAGCCGACCAGGACGGTGCCGAGGTCGGTGACCAGGTCGAGGTACCACTTGTCCAGTGCGAACATGCGATGGCTCACCGCTGACCGGCGCTACGGCTTGCGGCGGCCGAAGAGCGCCCCGAGGAAGCCGCCGCGCGGCGGGGGGGCCGGTGCCGTGGGCGGTGGCGCCGGGGGTGTGCCGGCCGCCGGTGACACCGTCTTTCCTTCCAGCGCGTCGAGGAAGTCCGACACCGTGGCGTAGCGCGCTGCCGGATCCTTGTCGAGCGCGCGGAAGATGGCCAGCTCGACCGCCTCGGGGATGTCGAAGATGGGCCGGAGCTGCTGCGGGGGGCCTCCGAATCGGCGCATCAGCGTCGCGGTCGGCGTCGGTCCCCTGAAGGGCGGCTCCCCCGCGATCATTTCGTAGAGCACGCTGGCGAGGGCGTACTGATCGGACCGCCCGTCGATTTCCTTTTCGCCGCCGGCCTGCTCCGGGCTCATGTAGACCGGGGTGCCGACGACCATGCCGGTGGCGGTGAGCTTTTCGTGCATCTCGCTCACGGCGCGGGCCACGCCGAAGTCGGCGACCATGACCTGGTCGCCCTGCAGCAGGATGTTGTCCGGCTTGATGTCGCGGTGCACCACGCCCTGCGCGTGGGCGTAGTCCAGGGCGGCGCCGACCGCGCGGGTGATGGCGAGTGCGCGGGGGAGCGGGAGCGACGACTCGTTGATGAGGAGGTCGCCGAGGTCCTCGCCCTGCACGTAGGGCATGGTGAACCAGAGGAGGTCGTCCACCTGGCCCGAGTCGAGCACGCGGAGGATGTTCGGGTGCTCGAGCCGGCTCGCCACGCGGATCTCGCGCTTGAACCGGTCTTCGCCCACTGTCTTCGCCATTTCGGGGTTGAGGACCTTCAGGGCGACGTCGCGGCCGTTCGCGAGGTCGCGGGCCAGGTAGACCTTGGCCATGCCTCCACGGCCGAGGGGGCGCGCGAAGCGATAGCGGTCGGCGAGGGCGCTGGAGAGCGCCGCGGGCAGTTCGTCCAGGGACATGTCAGCCCAATTGGGGTAGGGTGGAACTTACCGTCCGGCTCGGTCCGTCGCCCCTGATGGAGAGGTGAGGGTGGACGTCCAATTTACCACGACCGCGATCTGCGTCAGCGCCGCTCCGACCGGTGCCTGTTTCACGATGAGGAATCGTTGGCCATCCCGCGACACCTCGAAATCGGGGGACGTGAAGGTCCCCATCTTGAGCTGCGTGCGGAAGAGGATCGTGGGCGATCCGAACGAGAAGTCGGCTCCGGTGATGACAGGGATCGACCAGATAACGCCTGCTCCGTGATCCACCGCGCCATAGAACAACTCGCGACCGTCGCTGGACCAGCGGGGCCAAGTGAGTGACTTCCTCGCCACCAGGAATTGCCGCTTTCTGGCGGGATAGTCGGAGACGACGATGCCCCTGCCAGTCAGAAAGGCCAGCCACCGGCCGTTCGGTGACAGCGCCGGACCCCATTCCTCCGTGGAGTCGGGAGACAACTTTGTCGCCCGGCGCTCGCCAGTGAGCGGGAGCGCCCAGATCCGGAGCCCCGTCCCGCCGACATGCTGCTGAAAGAGAAGCGTCTTGCCGTCCGGCGTCACCTCGGCCGGATTCTGCCAGGTGGCGGGCAATGCGTCGGGCGCAATCGTGGTCAGTTGCTCCGGCACACCGGTGCCGTCGGCGCGGCGGAGCCAGAGCGGAGTGACCGCGCGGAGCGCCTCCGAGCGCTGGACCACGAGGCTGGCACCATCGGGCATCCACGTCGCCGCAAGATCATTGGAGGTGAGGCCGGAGAGGTCGCGAGCCGTTCGCCGCTCGATATCCCAGATCCACAGACGACCGCTGAAGTCGAGGTGGGTGGGGTCGAGGGACCTCACGTCGAGCTGCTCGACGAGCAGTTTCTTCTCGTCAGGCGACCACCGGATGTACCAGATGCCGCCCGGTTGTTCGCCCGTGGGCCATGACCGCGGGTCGTCCAGCAGCTCTTCGGCACCGGCCCGAGTGACGACGGCCACCCGATCGCGGTGCTGGACCGCATCGCTCGCTCCCCGCACGAACGCGAGGATCCCGTCCCTGCTCACGGCGAAGTGGCCCTGCGAGGGCTCCTGGTACCAGCCGGTCTGCACCTTGGGCTCAACCATCCTGGGCGTCCCCGTCACCTGGCGGCTGTCTGGGTTGAACGGCACGGCGTAGAGCGCGCTGTCGCGGGCGTAGAGAAGATGCCCGGTCGACACGTACCGGGGATCGTCGCCATTCGGCAGGACCTTCGTGACTTTCCTGGTGCGCAAGTCGAGGAGGCCGATGCCGATGGAGGCGCCTCCGCCGTCGTCGATCGCGAACAGGATGGCGTCGCCCGACGGCAGCCAGGAGGGGTGCACCAGGTAGTGTTCTCCCTGCGAGGAATCGGGGCGGAGCAGCACCTCCGGCGTACCGCCGTCGGCTGACACGCGCGAGACCCCCCACCCATTCGCCACCGAGCCACCGAAGATGATTGTCCCGTCGGGTCCCCAGTC
>Ga0315273_10012649_pt1 | contig 10830 bp, 6 predicted proteins | sample YL17G02_0_MG_FD_205753 | JGI IMG/M metagenome (GOLD analysis project Ga0315273, IMG submission 205753) | Sediment microbial communities from Yellowstone Lake, YNP, Wyoming, USA - YL17G02_0 | ecosystem: Environmental > Aquatic > Freshwater > Lake > Sediment | place: USA: Wyoming | collected... | reverse complement strand
AGCGTCGCCCCGGCCAGCGCGCGCTCGAGTTCGAGCGGCGTCGCGCGCTCGCGCAGCATTTGGGACAGCGTGCCGCCGCGGAGCGAAAGCTTCCCCGGTTCGCCCAGCAGGGAACCGCGCGCACTGCCACGCAGCCGCTCACCGCGGCCGGCGGCAAGCTCCAGCGTGTCGAGCGTAAATGCGATAGCGCGGCCACCGGCGGCGCTGGCGAGAGTCACCCGCGTGGTCGCGAGCGCGAGCGAAAGCTTCAGGTCGCGCACCAGGGTCGCAAGTGTTTCACCACGGCCCCCGAGACGCACGCCGACGCGGCCCACCTTGCCTTCGATTCCATGGGTATCCGTCGGATGCGGCGCCAGGTCGGCGAGCACGACGTCCTTCGCGTCCAACCGAAGTGCAAGCTTCGGCATCGGCTCGACCGTGTCGAGGTCGAGCAGGCCGGAGACGTCGGCACCGGCCACGGTGGCGCTCAGCGGGACCCGCACGCCCTGAGGGTCGGCGTGCAACGCGAAGCTTGCGTCGCGGAGGTCGACCGGCAGCCCGAGCAACCGGCCCACGCTCAAGTCGACGTCAATGTCGATCGGGTGCAGATCGCGCAGCGCCACCGCGTCGTAGTCGAAGGTTTCGGGTTGCCGGTCGCGATCGGTGGCGAGGAACGGACGCAAGTCGAACACGGCGACGCTCAGGGCGCCGCTTACACGCTTGCGACGTCCCGCCAGAGCGAAAGCGAGCTGCCCTGAAAGCTCGTCCTCGCCCAACGTGCCATGCAAGTTGGTAAGCGCGACTTCATCGGCCGTTGCAGCGACCATGCCCCTCAGCGCCGCGGCGCCGAGCGGCGGCAGCTTCGCACCCAGCAGCGCGCCGACCCGCGCCACATCATCGGCATTGGCGTCGAAGTCGAACCGCGCCGTGCGCTTGCTTGCGTCGACCACACCTCCGGCGCGCAGCCGCGCGGCGGATGATTCGAGTTCGAGTTTGAACGGCCAAGGCTCGGCGCCGTCCTGGAGCAGCCGCAACGGCCCGCCCTCGACCCTGAGGGCATAGGCAGACTGTTCGTTCATCCGGCCCCGGAGCGCCAGGCGCAATGGGTCATTCGGTCCGGTGCTGGCGGACACTTCGTCCAGCACGAACGAGCGGCGCGTGGCCGAGCCCGCGTCGTGATAATGAATCGCGACCCGCTGCAAGCTGATCTGCCCGAGGTCGATCGCGGGCCGTCGCAAGACCGGGTCGGAGGGCTGCGGCGAAGCCCAGTTGGCCCGTCCGTCGGCGCTGCGTTCCAGCCACAGGGCCAGATCGCTGGCCTCCAGGCTTGTTAGTCGCGGCCGGCCGCGCAGGGCATCGAACAGGTCGAACCTGATCCTTGCTTCGCCGACCGCCAGCAACTCCGGCGCAGTGAATCCGGTCGGGTTCAGAATGCGCACCTCGCCGACGCGTAGCATCGGCTCGCGGCCCAGCGTCAACTCGAGCGCGCCGCTCAGCGTTACCGGCCGGCCAAGCGCGGCCGAGGCCTGCTGCGCAGTCGCGTCGCGCCAGCGCGAAGCGTCGATACGCAGGCCAAACGCCACGGCTGCCACCATGGCGACGATGGCCACCAGGGCCATGGCCAACGCACCGCCGGCGAGCATCGGGAGCACTCCCCGGCGCCAGCTCTTCACCAAGGCCGACGCCCAGGGCACCGAAGCACAGCTTGTTCAACAGAGGCGAGCAATTTGGATCTGACCCTGCCTCGATTTGACCCAGGCTACGCAGCCATGAGTCTTGATTCTACGTGTCGCGCCGGACGAAGTTCAAAATCCCACTCGCTCCAGCCATTGCGCCGCCCGGAGCCGGACGTTCCGCAACTCCTCTCTAAAGCGACCATCCGATAGCGCTCGCCAGTCCCCTGTACACGCCAAAACTACTTCTTACCTCCCTTCACAATCCAGAGGTAAAAGTTCAACGCGCCAATAACGAGAGCCACCGCTACACCAATGCCGAGCAACTGCGTCTCGCCGTCCCAGGAAATAATATTCCCGAGGAAGGTTACCGCCATGACTGCAATCACTACTGAAACCAGGTTGGTCTTGAGGTCGTCGAAGGTGTGGATGTGCAGCCGGGATGCCACTTTCACGTCGGCGTCGACGATGCCATACACGAACAGCGCAATCGCCGACGCTAGCGCACCCAGCACTGCGAGCAGCACCAGGTAGCGGCTCGAGTTCAGCAACGTCTTAAGCGTGGCGAGCCCTTAACGAAATTCCCAGAGCATTGCGATTCGCGATCGGCTGTGCGGGTCTGGATCAGCGCCTGTCGTTGCGGCGGACGTAGGAGCCGACGCGCCCGATCTGCAGTTGCCACCAGCCGAAGTGCTCGGTCAGTGCCTTGTAGATCGACGCGCCGACAAGGGTTCCCAGCGCTATCGAGGCCACGGCGAAGATCGCGGAGATGAGGGCCTCGATGCCGGCCGCGCGGTCGCTCAGCATCCGGGTGACGCTGATCAATCCCAGCGAGCCCGGCACGAGCAGCCAGAAGCTCGGCAGGAACGTGACCATCGACGGCGGCCCCTTGAATCGCAGTTGAATGAGGTAGCCGAGCGGTGTGGCCACCAGCGTCCCGAAGAACCCGCTGATTCCGGTGCCGATGAGCTGGGTGGCCAACCGTTGTGCCGTGAAGGCAATCAGCAGCACGACCAGCATCCACCAGAACGCTTTGCGGGGCGCGGAAAAATGCAGGAACACGCCAATCCCGAAGACGATCACGCCCGCCCACGGCACCCACGCGATCTTGTCGGCGGTGTGCGACGCTGCCAGCAGATCGTAGGGCGTGTATCCCGCCAGCGCCGCGCCGGCGGCAAGGCCGAAGGCGAGCAGGATGAGCTGGACCAGTCCGGTGATCAGACGGCTTGATCCGCTCACCATGTCGCCGTACGCGAGCTCCACCATGCCCAGTGTCAGCATCGCGCCGGGCAAAAATGTTACCAGCGGTGGAATCAGCAGCAGCGCAGGATCGACATCAATGCCGTGTTTCACGGCGAAGAACGCCAGCGCCGAAACAATGCCGGCCGCGATCACCGGCATCGGCACGGCCAGCACCGGCCGATGCTGGTTCAGACCTTTGATCACGCCGACGATGCCGCCGAGGATCCCGGCCGCGGCCAGATTGGCGAGCGACGAGGTCAGGATCATCGCCAGGCCCACGGCAAGCACCGCGTGGCCGATGATCATGCCCCACGCGCCGAAACGCGGGGTCTTGCGCAGGATTTCGTTCAGCCGCTCGAGGCCGTCGGCCGGAACTATCTCCGCGCGCTCCGCCGCATCACCCAGCGCGTAGACGTCGGCGATCTGGTCGAGGCGCAGCGTGTTGGTCGGTCCTTCGGCCAGCGTGACGCGCTCCTCGGTGCCGTCGTGCAGGGTGATGAAGACGGCCGTGGGAAACACGACGACGCGCGAGCGGCGCATGCCGTAGGCCGACGCCATCCGTCGCACCAGCAGCTCGACCTGCGCCGTCTGCTCGCCGCACGCGAGGTGCGCCTGCGCGAGCCGGAACATGAACTCCAGCAGGACGTTGGTATCGTACGCGGGAGCGTCGGTGGTCACCGAGGCGCCCCCACTGATTTCAATGCAACGGTCAGCCGAAGCCCCACGGCAGGCCCGACAGTTGCCAGGCCGCCAGCAGCACCAGCCAAACCCCGGCGATGATCACCACGTAGGGCAGCATCAGCGCCACCACGGTACCCACCCCGGCGTCCTTCACATAGCGCTGGCAGAACACCACGATCATCGCGAAATAGGCGTTCAGCGGGGTGATGGCATTGATCGGCGAATCACCGACTCGATAGGCGGCCAGCACCGCATCCGGCGGCACGTTCAACCGCATCAGCAGCGGCACGAAGACGGGCGCGAACAGCGCCCACTTCGGCACCGCGCCGGTGATGATGAGGTCGAGAATGAAAACCACGACGACGAAGCCCAGCAGCAGCCACAGCGCATCGAGATTGGCGCGCTGCAGGATTTCCGCCAGCGACAGCGCGGCCAGCGTGGACATGTTGGTGTAATTGAAATAGGCAAGGAACTGGCTGATGATCAGCAGCAGGAAAATGAGGCCCGCGAGGGTCTGGATGGCCTTGATCATCGCGTTCACGACGTCGTTGGTCTTCTTGATCGTGCCGGCACCGATGCCGAAGGCCAGGCCGGTGGCGAAGAACGTGATCGCGATGGTGACGATCAGGCTGTTCATGAACGGCGAATTGCCGATGATGGCGCCGGTTTCCGGGTTGCGCAACGGTGCGTTGGCCGGCCCGACCAGGAGGCCGATGAAGATGACGACTGCGATGAGGCCCCAGAACGCGAACTTGAGACCCCGCGCATCCGCGTCCGACATGCCGGTGCTCGGCTCTTCATAGTCGCCCGTGTACTTCCCCAATCGCGGTTCGACGATCTTGTCGGTGATCAGCGCCACGACCACGGTCATCACGACCATCGAGGCCGTGGAAAACCAGAAGTTGGAGGTGAGCCCGATGTTCTTGTTGGGGTCGACGATGTGGATGGCATCGTTGGTGATACCCACCAGGATGCCGTCGACCGGCACGATGAAGATGTTGACCAGGAACACCGAGGCCACGGCCGCGAAGGCCAGGGCCAGGCCCGCCAACGGATGGCGCCCCACGCTCAAAAACGCCGCAGCGGCCAGCGGAATCAGCACCAGGTAGCCGGCGTCGGCCGCGATGCTGGACATGATGCCGACGGCAGCGAGGATGTAGGTCAGTGCCCATGGCGGAGCGATGATCACGAGCTTCCTGATCAGTGCGCTGACGAGGCCCGCCTCTTCGGCCACGCCCACGCCGACCATGGCGACGATAATCACGCCCACGGCCTGGAAGTTCATGAAGTTCTGCACCACACCGGTGAACATGAAGCGGATGCCCTCGCCGGTCAGCAGGCTGCGCGCGGCGGTGGTGACCTTTTCCAGCTTGTGGGTATCCGGATTGATGACTTCGTACGATACGCTCGCCCCCATCATGTACAGGATCTGCGACAGCAGGATCACGATGCCGATCAGGATGACGAAGATCACCGCCGGGTGCGGGACACGGTTGCCCACGATCTCGACGACGTCGAGGGCCTTTTCCATGAACGTCTTTTCGTGTGCCTTCGTAACGGTTGAGCTAGCCATGGAATCTATCCTTTTTCATGGGTCGAAAGCAGCGGGACATTGTCGCAACTGTGCCATCGCGCGAAGGTGCGCGACGGCGATTGCGAGCAAAAGCGATTTCCCGCGCAACGCGCATCTTCTTGCATTTTCGGCGCCTCCGCAATAGCATCGCTGCCGCAGGGGCATCGGGGCAACCTTGGCAATCGTGTTACACGAATGATCTGGTTATCACCTTTATAATCAAGTCTCCGGGAAAGATATCTGCGGAACGGTTTTCGGACCGCGCTCGATGCGTGACAATCGGTGGACCGGTCGCGCATTCCTGCATCCGGCATAACGAGAGGACTTCGGCGATGAAGAAGATTACGCAGGCGGTTGCGGGATTCGATCCCGTGCCGTCGATCAAGCAATCCGCCAAGCTCAAGGTGAGCGTGAGCAAAGCGGTGCCTGCGGACGCGGGTGCCGTCGGCATTCCGGTGGGCACCGACGGGCCGGTGCCGCGCGGGGTCGGTCTCGATCGCGCAGCGCTGACCTTTGCCGGTTTCGATGGCAAGATCGGCCAGGCGTTGATGATCCCCAAAACGGATGGCGGTCTGGTCGTGGCGATTGGCATCGGTGACCCATCCATGCTCGATGCCGCCAGGCTGCGCGACGCGGCCGCCGCGTTTGCGCGCGCCGCCGGCAAGGCAACCCGCCTCGCCACGGCGCTCGCCGACGTCGGCAACGTCAGCCCCGCCATCGCGGCACAGGCGGTCGTCGAAGGCATCGTGCTGGCGCGCTATCGTTACGACCCGCTGAAGAACCAGGGCACCGCGATCCCGCTCGATGCCCTGACACTCGTCGCCAAAGCCGAGAACACAGCGGCCGCCGCACGCGGCGCCGAGCGCGGCCGCGTGCTGGCCACTGCCGCGCTGCTGGCGCGCGATCTTGCCAATACGCCGCCCAAACACCTCACCGCGGAAGGGCTGGCCGACGTGGCCATGGCCGTCGCCAGGAAGTGCGGCCTCGCCATCGAGGTGTTCGAGCGCAAGGACATCGCCAAGCTCGGACTGGGCGGGCTGCTTGGCGTCAACGCCGGCAGCGTCGAGCCCCCGCGGATGGTGAAGCTCGTCTATCAACCGAAGGGCGACGGCAAATCCGCCAAGGCCACAGGCCATCTCATCCTGGTCGGCAAAGGCATCACGTACGACTCGGGCGGCATCAACATCAAACCCCGCGACGCGATGCATGCGCTGATGAAGATGGACATGTCCGGCGCCGGCGCCGTGCTGGCCGCCATGTCCGCGCTGTCCGGTATCGGCTGCAAGGCCAAGGTCACCGCCTACCTGATGTGCACGGACAACATGCCGTCGGGCTCGGCCATGAAGATGGGCGACGTGCTCACCCAACGCGGCGGCAAGACGGTCGAAATCAACAACACGGACGCCGAAGGCCGGCTGATCCTGGCCGATGGCCTGGCGCTGGCCGCCGAGGAAAAGCCCGACGCCATCGTGAACATCGGCACGCTCACCGGTGCCTGCCTGATGGCGCTTGGCGATCAGATCACCGGGCTCTTCGGCAATCACCAGGGCTTCGTGGAGCAGGTCAAGGTCGCGGCCGAGCAAGTCGACGAATCGGTCTGGCAGCTGCCGCTGGACAAGCGCTACCGCAAGCAGCTCGATTCCGTGGTGGCCGACATGGAAAACATGGGCGACCCGGCGCCGGGCGCGATCACCGCGGCGCTGTACCTCGCCGAATTCGTCGGCGACATCCCGTGGGCGCATCTCGACATCTGCGGTCCGATGAAGGTGGACGCCGACGAATCGTGGCGGTCGAAAGGCGCGACGGGCGTGGGTGCGCGTATGCTGGCGGAGCTCGCGGCGAATTTCACGCCACCCAAGCGTTGATTGCAGGTTGCCCACATGCTTTCCGGCCCGCGCGCCCCCACCGGGGCGCGCGCCGCCTGCATCCCTGTCCAGAATAGGTGCCCATCTTGAGCGACATTCACCTCCTGTTCGCGATTCTCGCGGTCGTCATCGTGCTGTTCGTGACGGAGAAAATACCCGTGGTGCTGGTGGCGCTGGGCACCGCGCTGGCGCTTTATTTCACCGGCATCCTGAACCTCGGGCAGGCTCTGGGCGGCCTGGGCGACGCCTCCACCATCTTCATCGCGTCGTTGTTCGTCGTCAGCGCGGGGCTCGAGATCACCGGGGTGACGGCGTGGGCCGGGCAGGTGCTGATCACCAAGTCCGGCGAGAGTCGCGTCAGGCAGCTGGTGCTCATCATGCTGCTTTGCTCGCTGCTGACTGCAGTCATCAGTCTCAACGGCGCGGTTGCGGCGCTGCTGCCGGTCGTCGTCGTGATGGCCGTGCGGTTGAAGCGCTCGCCGTCGCAGCTGCTGATGCCGATGGTGTTTGCCGCGCACGCCGGGTCGATCGTCGCCTTGACCGGATCGCCGGTGAACGTGCTGGTCTCCGAGGCCGCAAAAAATGCGGGCGGCGGCCCCTTCGGCTTTTTCGAATTTGCCATCGTGGGCGTTCCGCTGTTGCTCGGGACGATCGTCATCCTGGTCGTGCTGGGCCAGCACCTGCTGCCGCACAGCGCGGGCGAATCCATGCCCGTCGACTTGAGCAAGCACGCCCGCACGCTGGTCGAGCAGTACCGGCTGGTCAGCGGCGTGTTCCAGATGCGGGTGCGTGCCACCTCGCCTTTCATCGGGTTGATGCCCGACGCCATCGATTTTTCCGCCTACCCGGGCTTGAGCCTGATCGGGCTGCAGGCCGGCGCCACCGGCCGCCCGCTGACAGGAGGGGCCGCGCTGTCCGAGGGTGACATGCTGCTGGTTCGGGGCGACCCCGACGTTGCCGCCACGCTCTCCAACGAGAAGCATCTGGGGCTGGCGCAGGGCGATGCCGAAGGCGGCGCCACCGACATGCTGTTCAACAAGACGTCCGGCCTGGCGGAAGTCGTGATCCCGCCACGCTCGGAGTTGATAGGGCAGAAGATGTTTCCCGGCATGGTGACTCCAAGCGGCGACCTCGTCGTTCTGGCCGTGCAGCGCCGAGGCGAAGATCTTGATGCCAGCACATCGACACTGGAACCGGGCGACACGATGTTGCTGCAAGGCACGTGGACGGCGCTGGACAAGCGCCTTGCCGACCCGCAGGTGCTGGTCGTGAACTCGCCCGATCTGGTGCGCCGGCAGGCGGTGCCCATGGGGTATGGCGCCAGGACGGCCATCGGCATTCTGCTGGCGATGGTGCTCGCGCTGGCCACCGGTGTGGTGCCCCCCGTGATCGCCGGTGTGGTCGCCGCGTTCCTGATGGTGCTGCTGCGCGTGATGTCGGTGGACCAGGCGTACCGTTCGATCAACTGGACCACGGTGATCCTGGTCGGCGCCATGACGCCGCTGTCCGCGGCGATGGCGGAAACCGGGGCGGCGCAGATGATGGCCGACAGGCTGGTCAGCGTGGTCGGCGACGCCGGCCCTTATGCGCTGCTGGCCGGGCTCTTCATTCTCACCGCCGTCCTGGGACAGTTGATCAGCAACACGGCAACCGCGCTGATCATCATCCCCATCGCGGTCGCGGCGGCCATCGAGATCGGCATCTCGCCGCAGCCGGTGCTGATGAGCGTTTGCGTCGCCGCCGCCGCGTCGTTCCTCACACCGGTGGCAACACCCGTCAACCTGATGGTGATGGGGCCGGCCGGCTACAAGTTCAGCGACTACTGGAAGCTCGGTTTGCCGTGTATGATCTGGTTCTTCATTATGGCCGTCTTCTACGTGCCGATCTTCTGGAAGTTCTGATCGCCTGAGGCTGCCGCGTCGATTGGTTCGGCTTCCTTTTCATCGTTCGCGTTCCCTTTTCATTCGAGGTCATTCCATGGATATTTCCGTTTCCTCCGGTTCACCGGAAAAAGTCAAGACCGGCATTCTCGCTGTCGGCGTTTTCGTCGACGGCGCGCTGACCGGCGCCGCCAAGGCCATCGACGCGGCGGCCGGCGGCAAGCTCGCCGCCAAGCTCAAACGCGGTGATCTGGAAGAAAACGCGGGCGCGACGCTGATGCTGCACGATCTGCCGGGTGTCGCGGCGGAACGGGTGCTGCTCGTGAGCCTCGGCAAGCGCGAGGATTTCGGCGACCGGACGGTGCGCGAGGCGCTGACCAGCGGAGCCCGGGTGCTGGCTGCGTCCAACGCCGCTGACGCCGTCGTCTGCATGGCCGACGGCGAGATGGCCGGCCGTTCGCTCGCGTCGCGGGTCCAGCTCGCGGCACGCGTGCTCGCCGACGGCGCCTACAAGTTCGACGCGCCGCGCGCAAAGAAGAGCACCAAAGTTCGCGGCGTGAAGAAGGTCACGCTGCTCGTCGCCGGCAAGGTCGACAAGGCGCTCGAAGCCGCGGCGAAGAACGGCGCCGCCATCGCCGAAGGCATGGCGCTGACCAAGGACCTCGGAAACCTCGGCGGCAACGTCTGCAACCCGGGATATCTCGCCACGACAGCCAAGGCGCTGGGCAAGGAATTCAAATTCAAGGTCGAGGTGCTGGAACGCGCCGACATGGAAAAACTCGGCATGGGCTCATTGCTGTCGGTGGGACGCGCATCCTACTCGCCGTGCAAGTTCATCATCATGAAATACGACGGCGGGGCCAAGGGTGCAAAACCCGTGGTGCTGGTCGGCAAGGGCATCACCTTCGATACCGGGGGCATCTCGCTCAAGCCCGGTGCGCTGCTGGACGAAATGAAGTACGACATGTGCGGCGCCGGCAGCGTGATCGGCGTATTCAAGACGCTGGCGCGCCTCAAGTTGCCGCTCAATGTCGTGGGCCTCGTCCCGGCCGTCGAGAACATGCCCGGGGGCAATGCCAGCCGCCCCGGTGACGTGGTCACGTCGATGTCGGGCATCACCGTCGAGATCCTCAATACCGACGCCGAAGGCCGCCTGATTCTCAACGACGCCCTCACCTATGCCGAGCGCTTTGACCCGGCGTGCGTGATCGACATCGCGACACTGACGGGCGCTTGCGTCGTCGCGCTTGGCGCCCACGCCAGCGGCCTCCTGGCCAACGACGACGCACTGGCCGCCGAGCTGCTCAAATGCGGGATCGATGCGGGCGATCGCGCGTGGCAGCTGCCGCTGTGGGAGGAGTACATGTCCCAGCTGAAGAGCAACTTCGCCGACATGAGCAATCTCGGCGGGCCTCCGGGCGGAGCGATCACCGCGGGGCTGTTCCTGTCGAAGTTCGCGAAGAAATACCGGTGGGCGCACCTCGACATCGCCGGCACGTCCTCGGTTGGCGGCGACGCGAAGGGCGCCACGGGCCGGCCGGTGCCGCTGCTGGCGCAGTTCCTGATCGAGCGTTCGGCGGCGGCCGCCACCTGAGGCCCGGCTCGCGCGCAACGGCGGGGAGATCCGGGAGCGCGCGTGCCCGTCCGGCACGTTCCCAACGCATCCACGGCGGCCACCATCGAACCTGCCGCCAACGCGGCTGTAAAGGGAAGCCGGCTCGCGCGCATCGCGCCAGGCCTCGGGACGCTCCTCCGCTACCAGCGCGCTGACCTGCCAAGCGACCTGGTAGCCGGACTTGCCGTCGCCGCAGTCGCCATTCCGGGTTCGATTGCCAACGCCCAGCTCGCCGGCTTCAGCCCGGAGGTTGGCCTTTATGCCAGCACACTTCCGCTCGTCGCCTACGCACTGTTCGGGACGTCGCGCCAGTTGATGGTCG
>Ga0315273_10012647_pt1 | contig 10832 bp, 17 predicted proteins | sample YL17G02_0_MG_FD_205753 | JGI IMG/M metagenome (GOLD analysis project Ga0315273, IMG submission 205753) | Sediment microbial communities from Yellowstone Lake, YNP, Wyoming, USA - YL17G02_0 | ecosystem: Environmental > Aquatic > Freshwater > Lake > Sediment | place: USA: Wyoming | collected... | reverse complement strand
GATGGTCAACTGGTAAAGATTCTTAATGGAGCTGCCAAGGACCAGGTAAGGGTTATTGGAGTTCACAATGGCAATACCCTTATAGTGGGAGTTGCCTTCACAAATGTGGCTGGGGCTGTTCAACAGATTCTCATTGGGACTAGTTTTGCAGTCATTTCTATTGTGGGTGGTGGAGGTGGACCCGGTCCAGCACCTGAGGAAGGACTTGTCTACTATGGAGTGGTAGATGCTATCGCAGCTAACCAGTTTACAGTAGGCTCTCTAGCTGGCTTAGGTGTCGGCAAATTCAATGGAGTAAACAATCCCTACTTTGCCTTCGTGCTCCGGACTGCTCTCGGCACAGCACTTCTTCCTCAAGGGGAACAGCGACCTGTTACAGCATATGTTAATGCGACAGGCACTTTTACTACTACTGCTTTCAGTCTTGCTGTAGCTGTAGGTGACGAAATACTTATCGTCAGCCCATATCTATCTGCAGCAGGAATCCTCTCGGCGCAACATTCCGGTGCTCTTGCTTATTTGGGCTTCTGCGCTCCAGGCATGGGTGCATCTACAAATGTCATGACCTGCCCTAATCTGGCTTTCCTGGGTGACAATACCTTTGTTCGGGGCTACCAGATGATAGTGCTTAGAAATGCCAACTCAGTTGGCAATGCACCTGAAATGGAAATGCGGGACATTACTACCTATGGCTCAGCTACTGGACAGTTTGCCACCGCAGCTTTTAGCGCTAACGTTGAGGAGAACGATACTCTACTGATTATTCATAACTCATTAGCAGCGCAAATTTTGGCATATGGAATTGCTGATGCTGGTTCAGGCGTGGGCCTTGTTCTGGATGCTGCTAGAACCGAAGCCAATAACTGGTTCACTGGTCAGTCGGTCATGATGATGTCTGGTGCAGCTAGGGGGCAGATGCGGCCAATTGCCGTTTATGCTGTGGGCTCCATGACACCTTCACCTGTTTTTGATGCTGCCGTGGCCGCTGGTGACCGCTATATCATTCTCTCGGCTCACTACAACATGATTGTGCCACGCACAGCTAACGAAGCAACTAACTATCTGACCTCTGACGTGATAAGTCGAAAAGATGACAATGCCATTCAGACCAAATCAGCAGTCAACTCTGTCGTAGCTTATCTTAAAGGTATTCTGGATGTCCTGCTTGGTGCGGATGGTCTTACTGCCTTCCCTGCTTCGTCACCGCCAGCAAATGCGGTCTCCCTGGCTGAAGTCATTCGCTATATCAATGACCTCATGGTAGCAGCTTTTACCCTCCAGGAGACAGGTGGTACTCTTCTGGCGGACGGTACGGAGCAGACCATTGTTATTAACAATGCTCCTGTCAGTGTGTTTATTCCTACAACTGTGAAGATTGACATGACTAATATGGCGGTGGGCGATGCTGTTGTTATCAGGGTATATTATCGCATTGCTGCTGCTCCAGCTGGTCTAATTTTACAGGATACTATTCCTTATGCTGGTGCAGTTAGTCCTCCTTTAATTAACATTGACCTGGAACCCAATAGGTTCGGGTTCTGGGTAACGTTGACACAGACAGATGGGGCTGGGCATTATAGGAACTTCACCTGGGAATACTTGTTTGAGAGTTAAGAGGATTTAGTCATGTTCAAAGGAAAGAGTTATGATAAGCTGCCTCTCAACCAAGGCTTAGTTCTCGACCATCCTAAGTCACAGCTCTTTTTAATCAGACCAAAGGTGATTACGGAGTAGTATGAGTGTCCAGCTATTTGAGAAGCTGCCGTGGAACAAGAACCTAGTTTTGTGCTCTCCAGACCTTGAGGGCACTGGCACTCTGGTTCGGGACACCAGCAAGAGTCATATCAACTGTGTTCTTAGTGGAGTAGCAATTCCAACTTGGGTACAGCTTGCCAGTGGAAAATGGGTACTGAACTTTGATGGCACATGGGCTTATCTTCAATGTCCTGCCGCTGACAGTGTAGCCCTGAATTTTACCTCTGAAGACTGGACAATGATGGCATGGACTAAAGGTGATGCTGGTGCAGCTAGTGCTGACATGATAATGTGCCAGGGCGCATTTAATGCGAAAGGGTGGGAGTTCTATGTATTCTGGGACACCCTTAGTGTATCACTGCGAACCAACCAAGCAGCAGCACATACGGGCATCCAGACCGCTGAAGGTTTGTTGGTCAAAGATGTGTGGCAACTGTTAGGTGTGACTCGACATGGTGCATCTGGTCAGTTTTATATAAATGGTCTGCCTGTCACCACTATATTAAATGGAGGCTTGACTGACCCTGTATCATCTGCTGGCACTAAAATTCTCTATGTTGGGTGCCAAGATGGTGCTGTCGGCAACTTCTGGAAAGGCTACATGGGCAAGAGACGCATCTATAGTGGTAAGGCTTTAACTGACGCTGAGATGATGCTGCATTTTATACAGTCAAAGGGGGACTATGGACTATGAGCGTAAAACTGTACGATAGATTGCCATTGAACCAGGGAGTGGTGTTTGACCTTCCCATGTTTGAGGGAACTGGGACGCTGGTTCGGGACATTAGTAAAACTCACGCCAACGGCGTATTTGGCACCGGAGCAGCCACGCCGGCGTGGACTCAGCTCGCATCTGGAGTTTGGGTTCTGACTTTTAACGGTAATGATAATGTGCAAGTGGGTAACAATTCTATCGCTGCTCTCTATCCTCCGATATTCACATGGGAGTTCTGGGTAAGCGACACTGGGCTCGGATTTCTTAGCGCTGTAATGGGAACAAATCATGCCAATGCTACCTATCCCTGGGAGTGTGTAGTCGATAGTGGAGACCGCATTTATTTTAGTATGCGACAAGCAGATACTACCCGAGTAGTTTGTACATTAACTCCTCTAATGACCCTGGGCTACAAACACTTAGTTTTTACTGGTGATGGAGCCAACATAGCAGGATACATCAATGGTGCTCCTACTGGCGACTCCACTCCTTACGATGGCACCATCGCTGGAGTAGGCGCATTCAGGCAAAACATCTATCTGGGGTACACCAGATTCACTATCTGGTGGACGGGTAATGAGGGAAGAGCCAGGTTATACAATCGCGCACTTTCTGCTGCCGATGTGGCAGCCCGCTTTCAAGAGAACCGAGGATTTTACGGAGTCTAGGAGGTCTAAATGATAACTTCTAATGAACGAGAAACCTACAATAGGTTAATCAGTCAGGCACAAAGCACAATGGATAACCTATTGGGTCATAAGAAAGAAGCAGAGGAGCGAGTAGCAGTTATTGATGATGCCCTTGCCAAAGCTCAGGTCGAACTGGACGCTATCAAGGGAAAGCTCCAGCCAGAAGTCGATGCGTTTGACACGGCAGTGGCAGCCGCTGCGGAGGCTCTACAATGATAGATTTAATCGGCATGTTCAAGCACCGTATCCGGACAAAAACCACCACCATTGACTTGAACCAGGCTGCGGGAACTTATACCCTGTTCACTGGTGTGACTCAGGACGTGATTGCCGAATCTCTGGTTATAAATATGCCTAATCATGCTGCTGGTGGTGCTCTAACTGGCATTACAATTCAGACAGATGATGCTACGCCACAGGTGTTTATTGGTGCAGCTCAAGGTCTAGTAGCTAATTTGACTGCCGAGGCGCAGCTTGCCTGGACTGGGGCAATTCGCCTCATAGCTGGCAAGCTCATCCGATTGACCATTGTTGGTGGTGCTGAAGGTGCGGCTCATGTCTGTGGTGTGGTTATATCATACAGAGCAATAGCAAGCGGAGGCTACGTAGCCTAAAGGGTAACATGGCAATACTAATCAATGGTCAAGATGTAGGGCAGATAGATGCTGCATATGCTGAGGAGCATGTCCACCATAAGGTGCGGTGGTATGGTAAAAAGGCTATTCAGGATGCTACCCATTGGGCAGTACCACTTGATACTGGATTAGCTTTGCTTTTCCGAGCTATATCAGGTGCTGGTGTCTATGGAGCTGACCTCAATGATGAGGCTCAAGTGTTTGGGTCTGCTGATACTCTTGAACCTGGAGATGTTGCAGGCGATTTTAACGAGATTCTAATTGTAGCTAACACGTCAAGCACACTATATCTCAGTAGAATTATCTGGGGAACAGGGACAATGGCAGAAGCAATTACAGCCAAACAGTATTCAGAATGGACATTTTTCCGAGGAAATGCTGATAATGTAAGAAAAGTTAAGATAACTCCGACACCTTTAATACCTGTTAGCTACAAGATATGGCTCCAGTGCATGAATGCTACAGATAACGCTACTATGGACTTTGTGGTGGGGGTACATGGATACAAGTTTTAGGAGCTTAGAATGACAGTTTATCTGAATGGAGTTGACGTTTCGACAGGTGCTTTAGTATATACTCCTCTAATTGGCACTGACAACCATCCCCATCCTGGAGGTGCTGGCACGTGGCAGGATTGGGACATATCGGCTATTGTGCCTGTGGGGACACGGTATGTTGAGGTCAGTATTGGCTCAAATAACTCAGCCTTAACTATCAATGCTGGTGTCCGGGCTAACGGGTCGGGCTTAGCCAGATTCAACACTATAGCCATTACCGCCGTAGGTGCTACTGGAAATTGGAGTATGAGCGTAACCACAGATATGGATGCCGCTCGTATCATTGAGATTTATGCCGATACAGTTAACTTTGGCACGGTGAATTTCTGCGTTCTTGGTTACTGGAGTTAGGAGGATTGAGATGAGTAAATTTACCTTCCAACCGCCAGTTACCCACATACCAGGTTTCACGGAGTACCAGATTGGGGGTACTGAGTTATATGACAAGCTGGTAGCTCTCGGTCTAAAGCTGCCGGTTGGAATGCTTGATTCCACCTATTATTACACTGACCCAACCGGCTGGGCAAATGTACTCAGTGACCTGGCCTTTAAGTCCGACCTATATAAAGCGGAAAAGTTTGACTGTGAAGATTATGCCATGAAGGCATGTGTCGAAGTCTGGGAACGATATGGACTAAACGCTTTCGGACTGGTTATCGGGGACATGCCTCAGGGACGGCATGGATTCAACATCCTGTATGATGGGATTGGTTTTCTCCTCTTCGAGCCAAATGCTGGATTTGGCTATGGTGGAGCATTTCCTATCAATGATAATGAGCACCAGTACAGGCCTGACCAAGTAGTTATTTGAGGTGGTGTAATGTATAATAAAACAGCATTAGCAATAGCAGTGATTGCTGGCGGGGTAGTCATTTACTACTTGTCCAAACAAAAGGGTGGTGGGAGGGAACTAGAGCCCGCAGGCAAAAATAATATAGTAAAGTGGACAGGGGGAGTAACTCTGGTTGGAGATGCAATTGCCCCCATTCGTAGCAAGGTTAGTATATTTTATCTACTCAACTATGCTACTAATTCCTGGATGTCAATTGCAGGAAATATATGGGATATCTATGCTATTGGTAAGGGTTCTGTCTGTGGAATAATAGTGACTGAAGCCTGCACACTGCCCAGTGGCTTTGTGTGGGTAGATTAGGAGGCTTTAATGAATAGTACTGTACTGGCGATTGCTATAGTTGCAGGAGGTGCAGTTGTTTATTACCTGGCTACAAAGAAGAGTAGTGAAGCTGCACCGGGTAATCTGACCCTCACATTGACTGCCCAGTTACCTGACGAACCGATACAGGCAGCAGGTTCCATGGTTACAAAGTCCCCAGACAAGCCTGTGTACTCCCCAGAAGACCGAGTCTACCTAACAGCACATCCTCCAAGTGGAACCTGGTTTAATGGGTGGTATATTGACGGGACCTTTTATGACAGTGGTAATCCGACCAACATTTTAATGTTGTCTAATCATGTTGTATTGGCTGATTTTATATGGGGAGGATAAACATGAACAAATCTGGAGTTGTAATTGCTGTAGTTGTGGCAGGCGGTCTTATTCTTCTCCTGAACAAAAAGGCGGAGGCAGCACCGTTAGAACCGCCAGATATACCAAGTGGTCGTGAACCAATAACTATAGTGTGGCAATAGGAGGGTTATCATATGGAAAGAACACCAGTTGAAATGTTAGACCCAATATTTGGACCTGGGGTAGCTAAGAGTGCCACTGCTCAAATAACGGTGATACCTGCTGGGGTGATATGCACTACTGAGCTGTTCTTGGGTACCAGTGCAGCAAATAAAACCGCCACTTCTGGTCCCAAGCCATTCACATCAACTGGGGCAGCTCAGAATGTAGCCCTGCCAGTTACCATGCCCAGTGCTGGTGGTGCCTATCATGTCTACCTGGATATCCTGGCAAGTGGGATTGCTCTGGGTGCTTTCCAGGCTACTGAAGATGTACTTATTGCGACTGCACAGGTCGGCCCGATAACATGGGCATAGGAGGATATATGAGCTTCACCCTAGGAGAGCTGCGAACTGCAATAGCTGGTATTACAGTCATGCCTGGCGGTCTTGGCTGCGTAGCTGAACTATACCTTGTCCAGAACAATATTAAGATAGCTACATCAGGCAAGTTTCCATTTACTTCAACCGGCACTGTGCAGAATGTCACATTTCCTGTTACCATGCCCGGAGTAGGTACTTATGTGGTTTACTTGGACATTAGCGCAGGCAATCAACTGATTGCTGGCTATGTAGCAACCGAGCAGGTTGTCATAGTTGCAACATCAGGAATAACAATAGGCTGGAAGGACTGGGGAAAGGGACAACCTTACCCTCCTTGGGTTATAGGTTATGGTGAAGATGAATTAGGGGGTAGGTTCATGGGAGCCTACAGGACTTCAGCACAGGATAATGTGACAGCAGGGGCAGCTGATGCTGCGACACTAATAAAGTTTGGTCTTGACCCACTAACCGTTCGTGCTGGCGATGTGAGCAGAGATATTCTTAGCGAAAATGTCGGGTTCCACTTTATACAAGGGAGAAGGCTGCGGATTACCGGCATCTACTCATACGATGCCTGGGGGAAAGTAAATTACTGGACTGCGAGTTATGAGAGCTTCCATAAAGGTATTGTGGATGATGAGGACTCATACAATCTCTTTCTTAAATACACTGTGCTTGACACTCCACGAGAATATGACTCTATTGGATTTTATAATGGAGACCACAACGCCATGTTGAAGCAGCTAGAGGAAATAGGAGCTGCAGATGTCACGGATGTATGGCGTGCTCAAGTGGGCAGTGGCGACTGGTGGCTCATACGGATGATAGTAAAAGATGCTCATAAACTTTATGTAGGCTTAGCCAATGGTCCCTGGTCTATGATGGTCTCGTATGATGCTAAAGCGTGAAACAATGAGAGTACCAATTAGTGAAGCCTGCCCTGGGGACATTCTAATATTTAAGGGCAGAGGTATAGCTTACAAAACACTCAGTTATCTACTGCGTAAGTTAAAGGAGCCCAATTGGGATGGCTGGGGCTGGCACATGGCACCAGTGATTTCCCGGGAAACCAGACCCTACCTCCAGATTAAATACATGGATGCCCAGTGGCCGCGGCTGAAGATAACTACTCTGCGGCTTGCAGATAAGGTCAGATGCTACCGGGTGTTTGACACCGAGCCGCCCGCGGACAAGGTTAAGCTATTCGTTGACCGTGTTTTAGGACGTTCGTATGACGTCATGGTCCACTTCTGGACAATGCTGGCTCTTTTTCTCCGGCCAAGAATAAATGTTCCCAGGATTATCAATCGGTTTTATGACTGTTGGGAGTGCACGTTTGAAGCTCTCGACCAATGGGGGATAGATATTACTTGGACTTGGGAGTATCCCTGGCTAACTGATTTTCTTAGACATGTAAAGGAGATAAAATAATGGACGGTAGCATAATCAGTGGCTTAATAGGCGGTTCCTTGATTTTGGTACCCAATTTGATTGTTATGGGCATTGCCTGGGGACGGCTGACTCAGCGTGTTAAAAATGTTGAGGATAATGTGGTGATTGAAAAGTCAGACCGTAAAGAAGCAAATGGCATTATTGGGTCAAATGGGCATATTATGCTTGAGCAGTGCCGTCAAGAATTCAAGGACAGTACCCGTCTCATAGGTGAATTGAATGGCAAAATGGACATGGTAATTAGGGAGCTTAGAGAGTCACAAAAATGATACTTATTGCTGAAGAGTTGGGTGGTAGTTTGACCAGGTTGCCTGAGTATGACTCACATTTTGCTACAGGCGACATGGGCGAGCTACGATTATATCTGGACAGCCCATTGTCTCAGGAAGAAATTTCTCAATTGGAACGGGCAATTTTGAGCCAAGGAGTCGTGTTGACTGCCCCAATTGTGCAGGATGCCCAGATACTGGTCATCAAGTTCAAGAAGACAGTTGCTTCACTGGCAACCCTGGTAGATGGTATAAGTGCAAACCTACAAGGCTGGCAACTGTTCAAAAGTGAAAGTAGTATACCACTGTGGGCTCTGCTTACAGGTGGGATTGCTCTTGGGTATTTTATATTACGACCGAAACGTGTGAGGTGAAGTATGGCATACACAGACATCATTCAAATAACCGCACCAGACAGCGTATCCTCGGGAGGCACTGTCAATGTTGAAGTGCTGATTAGAAATAATCACACTGACAGTGTGCATGTCTACTGTGTCGGCGTTCTTGGGACCAGCCAGCGGTTCATTGATTATCAAGATGCATGGCTCATGTCCAACGAGGCTAAGGTGTTCAGTGGGTCCTTTGGCATGCCTGGTGAGAATGTTAAAATTAACATATATACCTATTATGAGGGAAACGATGGTGAGCTCTATCCCGATACTAGTGCCAGTAAGATAGTATCGGTAGTTGGCGGGGAAGAGCAGGTTGAGAAGTGGTGGATAACGGTGGCGGAGGGTAACACACTAAGCGAGCTGGAAGCCAGTGCCACTGACTCACATATACATGGACCTTTCAGAGTGGTGGTTACAGCAAATTATGCACCAGACTGGGTAATGCAAAGTGCAGCATGGCTATATAATGACCTTAGACCGGCCCTAAATGCCATCGGAGTAGGGCTGGTCGGTGTTAGGGCGGAAGGTAACAAGATTTATATTGACATGCACGGCTCTCCATTTGCTATTATACCTATTATTCTTGCTATCAAACCTGTACTTATTACTCTGGCAGCTATATTAGCTGGTGTTGGTATAGTTATGGCACTATCCGATTGGAAAGTGCAGCAAGAAATAACCAAACAGCTAGCTGTCAAGCTTGAAATTGCCAAAACGACTCAAGAAGTAACTGAGGCTGCTATAGCTGTTGGGTTTCCACCAGAAGTTGTAGCTACAATATCCAAGGCAATGGCGGACCTGGGCTCCACACCAGAGTCAGGTACTGGTAAAATTGACTGGGAAGCCTACCTCCGCTGGGCCTTGATTGGTGGAGGAGTGATAGTGGGCACATATTTCCTGTTACCCATGCTAGTTAACCTGAAGAAGAGCAAGTAGGAGAACACATGACTGAGAGACGGTGGGCCTGTCCAACTTGCAAAGACAAAGGCAGTGTGCTTATGGTAAATAAGGGCAGACGACAACCATACATTGGTGGGTATGCTTATGATGTTATTCCTTGCCCACAGTGTAAAGGTGCAGTAGATTTCAAGGAGGTGCAATTGGACCCAAAAGTACTAAGAAACCCGAAGAACCCACTTAAGTGCCTTAATTGTGGTACAGTTTACTACATGGGAGTTGGGTCAGTGTTCACCTTTTGCCCTAAGTGCAAGAAGCCGTGGAAAGGCATTGTTACCCCATATCCAAAAGTAATCATTAAGCGGACGGGTAAGAATCCAGTGACTGCGATATTGGTCAGGCTGTATAAACCAATCATGGCTGAGTGCAACATCTGCGGTAAGAGGATTGCTTCCTGGGAGAAGTACTATATTTATGATAAGGCTAACGGTAGGTTCTACCATTTGAAGTGTTTCCAGGCGAGTAGGAAGAAGGGAAAGAAGAATCCCACGTTGAGTATTCCCATTACCTCAGAAAAGCAGAAAGGACATGTCTTTCAGGCCGAGGACGAACTTAGTAAGGCGGGAGTTACCTTTGACACTGGATATGGTGGAGGAATGAGGGACTGGGAGTTGGATTGGAGCCTGGAGGGAGCCACACTGAGGAACCCTAGGAAGCCGATAAGTCCCAGCAGAAAGTTTGGCAGTGGAAGATATGAGAGGCTGCAAGAAACTACTATGGGAAGAGGGCTGGCTGAGACTATGGCTAAGGACCTCAGGGCACAAGGTGCCAAGGTCAGGGTACTTCAGTCATCAGTAAAGGGATATTACTACATATTTGTCAAGGATTATCAGGGCAATCCCACAGGTTACAAAGTGAAATGCCCCAAATGTGGTAGCTATGATACTGATACCTGGAAGAAGAGTGGACAGCGCTTCTACATTTGTTACAAGTGCCACCATGAGTGGAAGGGTAGATATGGTATTGATAATCCTACATCCAAACTCTACCGGAACTTTCATGGTACTGACCCTGTGAAGACAAGTACAGTACTATATGAACCACCGCCAAATGGCGAGCCCTTAATCAAAATTGGGCGGCTGTCCCAGATTAACTATGTGCCAGAAGGTCCTTCACACAAAGCCGGGCACGAGTTCTACCACAAAAGTGGTGACCTGGGGCATAAGACCATTAAGAGCAATGCCATCTTGGCTACCAATCAACAGGGCACTCAGCTCTTCATTGTTCGGGAGAAGGATTCGAAGTACCCACTCTTTACTGAAAGAGGGATTATCGGTTAAGGGAGGATTAAAATGGCTGTATATGCACACTGTGGTAGATGTCATAGATACCATCGGAGAGGTACCAAAATATGGAATGAACATAAAGAGTATCTGGGTATGTACTTAGATACTTCAACTG
>Ga0315273_10012646_pt1 | contig 10832 bp, 8 predicted proteins | sample YL17G02_0_MG_FD_205753 | JGI IMG/M metagenome (GOLD analysis project Ga0315273, IMG submission 205753) | Sediment microbial communities from Yellowstone Lake, YNP, Wyoming, USA - YL17G02_0 | ecosystem: Environmental > Aquatic > Freshwater > Lake > Sediment | place: USA: Wyoming | collected... | reverse complement strand
GCGAATGAGGGCGGGCTTTGCAGTCCTCATTCGCGAAGCGAATGAGGGCGGGCTGAAGCCCGGGGTATGCTCAGGGTTGATACTGAGCGGCGCTTTAACACCGATTTGCAAAGAATTGCAAATCGGCTTTTGGCGCCAGCGAACGTATCAGCAGGAGTTTTTGCTATATAGCAGGCGTTCTCCTTGAACCCATGCCTCCCGGGATCGTTCGGTCCTGGACGGGAATCCGAGTGAGACCCAGCCCCGACGATTGACACGGGAGAAGGCCTTTGCTATAAGGATGGCGCCCGGCACGCCGAGCGGTCCGCCTCAGCGAGGCAAAGGAGAGCAAAATGAAGATCCACGAATACCAGGCCAAGGGGATCCTGGACAAGTTCGGAGTCCGCGTGCCCCGCGGGGAAGTGGCCGAGACGGCGGCGGCGGCGCGGGCGATCGCCGAAAGGATCGGCCCGCGGGTCGTCGTCAAGGCCCAGATCCACGCCGGCGGCCGGGGCAAAGGGGGAGGCGTCAAGCTCGCGGCCACGCCGGCCGAGGCCGAGGCCCTGGCGACCGCGATGATCGGCATGCAGCTCGTGACACACCAGACCGGCCCGGAGGGCAAACGGGTCAAGCGCGTCCTCGTCGAGGAAGCGCTCGATATCGACCGCGAGCTCTATCTCGGCATCGTCATCGACCGGGCCCGCGAGGCCGCTGTCCTCATGGCTTCGCCCGAGGGAGGCGTCGAGATCGAGACGGTCGCCGCCGAGAAACCCGACCTCATTTTCAAAGAATACGTGGACCCGGCGACCGGTCTCCTGGCCTTTCAGGCCCGGAAGCTGGCCTTCAAGCTCGGCCTCGCAGGCGAAGCCTTCAAGCAGGGCCAGCGGTTCATCGCGGACCTGTACAAAGCGTTCGAAGGCACGGACGCCTCCCTCGCCGAGATCAACCCCCTCCTCGTGACCCGACAGGGTGACGTCCTGGCCCTCGACGCCAAGATGAATTTCGACGACAACGCCCTCGGGCGCCATCCCGATATCCGGGCGATGCGCGACCTCGACGAGGAATCGCCTCTCGAAGTCGAGGCCTCAAAGTACAACCTCAACTACATCAAGCTCGACGGCAACGTGGGTTGCATGGTCAACGGCGCAGGCCTGGCCATGGCGACGATGGACATCATCAAATACGCCGGGGGCATGCCGGCCAACTTCCTCGACGTCGGCGGCGGCGTCACGGAAGAGGCCGTGACCAACGCCTTCCGGATCCTGGTCAGCGACCCCGACGTCAAGGGGGCTTTGATCAACATCTTCGGGGGCATCGTCCGTTGCGACATGATCGCCAGCGGCGTCGTCAAGGCCGCCAGGGCCCTGGGGACGACGATCCCGGTCGTCATCCGGCTCGAAGGGACCAACGTCGACCTGGGAAAGAAGATCCTGGCCGAGTCGGGGCTCGCGTTCTCGTCGGCCGACGGGATGAAGGAAGCCGCCGAGCGCATTGTCGCCCTGGTGCAGTAGGCCGAACCGAAGGAGCACGCCATGAGCATTCTTCTCGATGAAAAAACGCGGGTCGTCGTCCTGGGGATCACCGGCAGCGAGGGGACGTTCCACGCCCAAAAGATGATCGAATACGGCACAAAGATCGTGGCCGGCATGACGCCCGGAAAGGGCGGCCTCCGGCACCTCGGCGTCCCCGTCTTCAACACCGTGGCCGAAGCCGTGGCCTCCGAGGGGGCCGACGCCGCGGCGATCTTCGTGCCTCCCTTCGCCGCGGCCGACGCCATCATGGAATGCGCCGACGCGGGTCTCCGGCTGGTCGTCTGCATCACGGAAGGCCTGCCGACGTTCGACATGCTGAAGGTCAAGACGTATCTCCGCGGCAAGCCCGTGGCCTTGATCGGCCCCAACACCCCGGGCATCATCTCGCCCGGCAAGGCCAAGATCGGGATCATGCCCGGTCCCATCCACGAAAAGGGCACGATCGGGATCATCTCGCGGTCCGGAACTTTGACCTACGAGGCCGTTCAACAGGTCTCCCGGCAAGGCTACGGCCAGTCGACAGCCGTCGGCATCGGCGGCGACCCGATTGTCGGGCTCAAGTACATAGAGCTCCTGGAACTCTTCAAGGACGACCCCGGGACCGAAGCCGTGATCCTGATCGGCGAGATCGGCGGCACGGCCGAGGACGAGGCCGCCGCTTACATCAGATCCTCCTTCCCCAAGCCTGTCGTCGGCTTCATCGCCGGCCAGACCGCCCCTCCGGGGCGGCGGATGGGTCACGCCGGGGCGATCATCGCCGGCGGCAAGGGGACGGCCCAGGAGAAGATGGACGCCCTCCGGGCGGCGGGCGTCTGGGTCGCGGTCAGCCCGGCCGACATCGGGACCCGGCTTCGCGAAGCTCTAACCCGCGGCGCCTGATCCTTCCGGCTTGTCGTTTCCGGCCTCGAGGGCAGCGGCAACGAGGCTGCGGAGCGTCGCCGGGAGAAATGGCTTAGGCAGGAAATCCATCGCTCCGAGCAGCATGGATTGGAGCGTGTTCTTCATCGTCGGATAACCTGTCACCATGATGATGCGGGCCTTCGGGTTCCGCGCCTTGAGCTGCTTCAGCAGGTCCACGCCGCTGATCCCGGGCATCATGAGGTCGACGATCATGACGTCATAGGGCCGTTCGGCATCCTTGCTGAGTGCCTCCTCGCCGCTGAGCGCCATATCGACTTCGCAATCCTCCCTGACGAGCGCCTGCCGGATGCTTTTGCAAACCGTCGGTTCGTCATCCACCACGAGTATTCTGTGCTTATCCTGCTTATTCATTGCGGCGCCTCCTCAACGTGTTTCCCCTCCTCCGGGTCGGCTAGGGGGATCCGGACCGTGAACACCGTGCCCTTCCCGACCTCGCTCCGGACGTTGATCATCCCGCCACGCTGCCGGATGATCCCGTAGCTCACGGCCAGGCCCAATCCCGTTCCGAAGCTCTTGGTGGTGAAGAAGGGGTCGAAGAGCTTGGGGAAATTCTCTTTGGAGATCCCCACGCCCGTATCCGTGAATATGATTTCGATATGGGTGCCGTCGCGGCTCATGCGGCTGGCGACGACGAGCGTCCCGCCCGTGGGCATGGCCTCGCAGGCGTTGATGACCAGGTTGGAGAAGACCTGCCGGATCTTGTTCTTATCGACCTCGATCGGGGGGAGCCCTCGGTCGAGGTCTTTCTCGATCAGGACGTTGCGGACCGAGGCCTGCTTTTCGAGGAGCTCGAGCGTGCGGTCGATGACGCCGTTGATGTCCGTCGGGGCCGCCTGCGACGGCGTCTGGCGGGCGAAATCCAGCAGGCTGCTGACGATCGCGGCGCATCGGGTCGTCTCGCCGGCGATGGTATTCAGGGTTTCTTGCTCTTCCGCGTCCCTGCCGGGCCGCTCGAGAAGCAGATGCGTGTCGATCAGGATCGTGGTCAGGGGATTGTTGATCTCGTGGGCGACGCCGGCGGCCATCTTGCCGAGCGACGCCAGCTTTTCCGACACGATGAGCTGGTCCTGGGTTTCGCGCAGCTCCCGCGTGCGTTCCTCGACGCGCCGCTCCAGGGTCCGCCCCCACTGGGTCAGGTCTTCATGGGCTAGGCAGAGCTCGTCGGTCATCAGGTTGAACGCCCGGGCTAACTGGCCGATCTCGTCCTGGCCTTTGAGGTCGACCCGATGCCGAAGGTCACCCTGGGCGATCTTGCCCGTCGCGTTGACGATGACGGCCAGGGGCCGGGTGATCCGGCGGGCGATGAACGCCAGCAGGCCCAGCAGAAAGAGTGCGCACAAGGCCGCGATGCCGGCGAACGTCGCCATGACGCGGTCGCGCAGGTCGATGTACGGCTTTTCGAGCATCCCGACGTAGAGCATTCCGATCGTCCGTCCGGAGATGTCTTTGATCGGCCTGTAGGCCGTGATGTACCAAGCCGTCACGACAAAAGCCCGCCCGACATAGGTTTCCCCCCGGTCGAGCACGGCCTCCTTGACCTCGCGCGAAACGCGCGTCCCCACCGCGCGGTTGCCCTGATCGTCGAGAACGTTCGTAGCGATCCGGAGGTCGTCCTGGAACAAGGTCGCCGTTCCGATGTCGTGGCCCTTGTATTTCTCCCCTTTGAAGACGATCTCCTTGACCCGGTCGACGAGGTCGTAGTTCCGGTTGAACAGCAGGCCGCCGGTGAGAACCCCCAAGAGGACGCCCGATTCATCCACGATGGGGGCGGCGGCCGTAAGCATCATGCCCTTGTCCTCATGGTCTTCGGCTCTCGCGGCCGCCTTGGGTGTCGGGACGAATCGAAACAGCGCCCGGTCGGCGAGGTCGGCCCCGTCCATGAGGAGTTCCTCCCGGGGGACTGTCCGGGTGCCGGCGGGAACCTGTCTTTGGAGGGCAAGGGCGATGAAAGGATCCCGGGAGACGTCGTCCCCGACCGGTGCGTCGGCGCTCCGCGACCGAATAACGACGCGGCCGAGGGCGTCCGTGAGGTTGAGAACGTCGAGGCCGAACTCCCGGCGGATCCCGTCGAGCCGACCGGCGACCTTCTTGAGGTCCGTTTGCCCAAGAGTCGCCCGGAAAAACTCCTGCGTGGCGCTGAGCCGAACGACGTCCCGGAGGCTGCGCAGCCTTTCCTCGTAGACCATCCAAGCCGAGCCCAGATCGTGCCGGACCTTGGCCTCGGCCAGGGATATGATGGTCTGATGTTCGATCCGCATGCCGACGATCAGGGACAGGACCCCGCCGATGACGATCACGATGAGAAAACTCAGGATAAGCTTGCGCCGTAAAGGCAAATCAAGGAACCGCCGGACGTTTTTTCGGATGAACATCGATTTGCCCGGATTCACAATAGCACCGGCGTCGGAGTCCTGTCAACCGGCCCCGGCTTGACAATTCGAAATCTCCTTTATATATATATTAAGCAGCCTCAGAGGACGGCAAATCGCAGAGAGGGAAAACGCGCTCATGGACAAGACAGAGAGAATGAAGGATGGCACGGAGGCAACGATCCGGCGGCTCGTGCAGGACGACGTCGACAAGCTGATGGAGTTTTATGCCTCCCTGCCTGACGAGGACCGGAGATATCTGAAATTCGACGTCCTGGACCGGAAGGTCGTGGCCAAGAGACTTCGGCGGGTCGAGAGCGGCGAGGACATCCGGATCGTGGCCGTCCACGGCGGCCTGATCGTGGCCAGCGGGGCCCTCGAGCTTTCCGGCGAGGGCTGGAGCCGACATCAGGGAGAGATCCGGGTGATCGTCGCCCGGCCTTTTCAACACCGTGGCCTGGGCACGATCATGATCCGCGAACTTTATTTCATCGCCGTCCTGAACCAGATCACGACCATCGTGGCCCGGATGATGCGGCCCCAGGCCGGGGCCCAGAAGATCTTCCGCCGGCTCGGCTTCCACGAGGAAACGATGCTGCCCGACTTCGTCAAGGACCTCCAGGGCGGCTCCCAGGACCTGATCGTCATGACCTGCGACATGAATGCCCTCTGGAAAGAGTTGGACCGGACGTTCAACGAATCCGACTGGCAGCGCTGCCGCTGACCGCGGAAGATCGTCGACAAGCTTTCGGCATTCTTTGTAAAGGATGCGCCCGAACCGGTCTGGGAAAGCGTTTCAGAGTTTCGCCAGGAGCTCGGTCAGGAGGGCCGTCCTCTCCACGAACGACGGGATGATGACATGCTCGTGTTCGGCGTGGAGGCCGTCCCCGTCGGGCCCAAGGCCGTCCAGGGTGGGAAGCCCGAGGCCCGAGGCGATGGATGCGTCCGAGCCGCCCCCGGTCTTCCCTCCCTTGAGGGACTGGCCCAGCCCCTCCGCGATCCTGCAGGCACGGGCGAAGAGCTCCATCGAAGCTCTGGTCTTCTCCATGGGAGGCGTCGGGTTCTCGAGAACGGCCTTGATCTTCGCCCCCTTGACCGCGGGCTGAAGCTCCCGGAAGTAGGTCCGGACCCGCTCCCGGTCGGCGCTCCTCCAGAAACGGACGTCGAGGATGGCTTGCGCCGAGTCCGGGACCATGTTGGCGTTTTCTCCGCCGGAGCAGACGCCGACGTTCGCCGTGACCTCGCCGGTCCGGATCTTCTTGAGGCGGGCGATCTGGATGACCAGCTCCTCGATGGCATTGACGCCCTTTTCCGGCGAGCCGGCGTGGGCGGATCTTCCCCGGGCCTCGAGCCTGACGACGAGGCGCCCCTTCCTTTCCAGTTTGAGGGCGCCGCCCGGCAGGGCGGGCTCCAGGCAAAGGACGAGGGAGGACTTCCGGGCGAGGTCCTTAATGACCGCATGTGGCGCATCGTGCCCGGTCTCCTCGGCAGAATTGATGAATACCGAGATCCTCTTGGTCGGCGCAATCCCGAGCTGGCGCAAAGTGCATAGGGCGAACAGGGACATGACGACTCCGGCCTTCATGTCAAGGGCGCCCGGCCCGAAGACCTTCTCCCCGGAAACATAATAGGGCATGGTCCCGAGCTTGCCCACGGGCCAGACGGTGTCGATGTGCGTGAGGACCAGGATCCGTTCCGGCTCCGACTTCAGGGACCCGGGGGCGTATTCGACGAGATGGAGGTCTCCGATATCCTTCTGAGGAAAGCGGGTGATCCGGGCCCCGGTCTTCTTGAACTCGTTCATGACGAAGGCGGCGCACGTGTCGACAGCCTTTTTATCGGAAGTCGGAGACTCGAGGGCCACGACCTGTTTGAGCGTGTTGAGGAGCTCTCCCCGCCGCGAAGCAAAGTAACGGTTGAAATCCATGCGACCCTCCGTCGGAGACGATCGATGTCCGGCCCCCCAAGTTATCACAACCCGGAGAATTAATCACCCGTTTTCATAGGCGGAAGAGGGAGCCTAGAAGGCGGGCGGCCCGGCCGCCTTCCGTCACGACGGCCCGGCGGGGGCAGACCCTGGAGCATTCTTCACAGCCGGTGCAGGAAGCGGGAACGACAGCGGGGGAAAGGACCAATTCGCCCGAAATGTACGCGTAAAGGAACGGAGGATGTGTGACGATGGCCCGCTCCCCGGCACCGGTGCGCGGTTGATTTCATCCCGGTTTTCCCATACATTAATGAACAGGCGATTGATCCCATGCAGCAGTCGAAGCGTTGCGTCATCGGGCTCCTCGGAGCAGGCTTCATCCTTGCCCTGGCGTTCCGGCCCGCCCCCGCCGAGATCTTCTACCCCTGGAAGGACGTCTACATCGGAAGTCTGGACGGGGCCGCGTGGCCTGGGCTTGTCATCGCCCCGAGCCGCGAGAGCGCCTTCGCCTTCCGTTTCCGGGTGGAAAAAGGGGGAAGGGTCGCCGAATCGTCCGATCTTTTCTTCCTGGTTTCCGAGGTCGGTCCGAACTCTCCGGACGGCCAATACGCCCGGTTGAGGTTCGACCTCGGCCTTCCCTTCGGGATGGGCAAGGACACACCGGTCAAGATCAAACCGGCGGCCCGGGCGGACACCATGACCCTGGAGTGGTCTCGTCAGGACGAAAATACCGTCCTGGGGCGCGTCCGATTCCCGGAGGGTGTCAAGGTCTCGCTGATCTTTTATTTTCCCTGGGAGACCCAGGGCGCGTACGATTTCCTGGCCGACGGGCTCGTCCAGGGCCAGAGCGGAGAGGCGCGCCGCCATCATTTCGCCCTCTGGACGGACCGCCCCGGCGGTGCCCCCGCGGCCTCTGCCCGCCCGCTCGTCGTCGACTTCTCGGCGGAGGACGGCCGGAGCCTGTATTTCGCCGCCGGGGTGGGAGACGACCCCAGATACGTCCGCAACCATATATATAGATATCAGAACGCCAAGACCATCGACTCGATCCTCTCGGAAGAAGAGGCGGGGCTCCGGAAGAAGCGCGTGAGGATCGAAGGGCTCTTCGCGGGAGCCCCGGAGGCCGTCTCCGACAACGCCTTCTGGTCGACCCTTTACCAGGCCGGTCCGCACCGGTTCTACACGCCGGTCTCTCGGAACGCGATCTTCCCCAGGCCCGACGGGACTCCCGACCCTTGGACGATCGGCGGCGGGGACGCCTTTTTCAGCGCCCTCGAGCTCGCCGTCGAGAGCCCGAAACACGCGGTCGACGCCGTCCGGGCGGTCCTCGAGACCCAATACCCCAACGGCAACATCCCCGGGTGGAGGGGCCGTTCCGGCGGCTCTCCGGATAGGTCCCGGCCCCCTGTCGGGTCGTACGTTGTCCTCAAGCTTTTCCAGAGGGTGGGGGACATGGAGATCCTGAAGCACGCCTATCCCTACCTCGAAAAATGGCACGCCTTCTGGTCGGCTCGAAAAGCCAACGGGGGGATCCGGAGGGACGGGAACGGCGACGGTCTCCTGGAATGGGGTGCGGACGTCGATCTGGCATCCAAGACCGGCCCGCCCGGCGAGGAAAAGGTGTCCCCGAAACAGCGGGCGGTTCGGGAGTCCGGGATGGAGGATCTTCCCGGCTGGGACGAGGCCGACTGGAGTGACGAGACGGGAACCCTGAAGATGAATTGCCTGGACCTCAACTGCCTGTTCGCCCTCGACGCCTGGTGCCTGTCCCAGATCGCCGGCATCCTGGACATGGACCAGGACGCCCAGAAATACGTCGACGAATACGGCCTGGTCCGGGAGCTCATCAACGCCCGGCTATGGAACGAAAAGGAAGGCTTTTATTTCGACCGGCATTGGGACGGGCGGTTCTCCGCGCGGGCGGCGGCATCGAATTTCTACCCCCTCGTCGCCCGCATCCCCGACGAAAAACGGGCCCTCCGCCTCCTCAAGAACCTCCTGGACCCGAAGAAGTTCTGGGGCGAGTTCGTCGTCCCGACGGTTTCCCGGGCCGACCCGGCCTTCAAGGACCAGCAGTCCTGGCGGGGAGCCGTTCGCCCGATAACGAACTACCTCGTCTACCAGGGCTTGAAGGCTTACGGGTTCGACGCCGTGGCCGAGGACTTCGCCCGGAAGAGCGCCGAGCTGTTTCTCCGGAGCTGGCAGAATTTCCAGTTGTGCCCGGAGAGTTACGACACCCGGACGGGAGAAGCCGCGGGACAGAGGTACCAGGGCCGGGGACCACTCCTGGCCCTCATCGCGATCGAGGAGTACCTGGACTTCACGCCCTGGGAAGGTTTCCGGTTCGGAATGCTCAAGCCCGAGGGGAAAGGGAGGCTGTCCCGGATCGCCATCCAGGGTCGGCATTACGACGTCGAGGTCGCCCCGTCGCGAACGGTCCTCCGCGAGGAGGGCCGGACGCTCGTCCGGGCCGACGGCGGAGCCGTCGTCCGTCGCTTCCTCTACACCGAGAGCGAGGTTTCTTTCGACTTCAAAGCTCTCGACGACCGGGAGGTCCGTCTCTGGCTCCTGAAGAACGGCAAGCACCAGCTGCTCATCGACAACCGCGAGGTCAAGGTCTTCACGGGAAGTTCCGTCGAGTTCGTCATTCCGGCCGGTGACCATTCCGTCCTGGTCATGCTCCTCGAAGAATCGGAATAATCTCCGCTTTTTCTTGCCCCCGGCGTCGAAAAGCGATATTTTAGGCTCGATTTTCGGAAAGAGGAGGCAACACAACATGAGCCGATATTCCCGACGCGATTTCATCCGGACAGGGGCAGGCATCGGGGCCGCGGCCATTCTTTCCGGGAGACCAAGGACGGTCCTCGCCGGACCCCCCGGGCCCGAGGACCCGACGGGGACTTTCCGCGCCATTTCCAGCGGCAACGGCATCCGGGCGACGGACATGGCCATGAAGGTCATGAGGGCGGGAGGAGACCCGCTCGACGCCGTCATCGCCGGGGTCAATATCGTCGAAGATGACCCGGAGGATATGACCGTAGGTTACGGCGGCCTGCCGAACGAGGACGGGGTCGTCGAGCTCGACGCCTCGGTCATGTACGGGCCCACCCATGCCTCCGGCGCCGTAGCTGCTCTCCGGGACATCAAGAACCCGTCCCGCGTCGCTAAGCTCGTCATGGAGCGAACCCAGCACTGCCTGCTCGTCGGCGAGGGCGCCCTCAGGTTCGCCCTGGCCCACGGATTCAAGAGAGAAGATCTCTTAACGGACAAAGCCCGGGAGGCCTGGCTGAAATGGAAGGAAACGCTCTCGGACAGGGATAACTGGCTGCCTCCGCAGTCCGAGGACATGACTGCCGATATCAGGTCTATTGTCATGACCCACGGGACCATCAACTGCCTGGCCCTCGACGCACGCGGAGTGCTCGCCGGAGTGACGACGACGAGCGGGCTGTCCTACAAGCTCGCGGGACGCGTCGGGGATTCGCCGATCATCGGCGCCGGGCTCTACGTGGACAACGCCGTCGGCGCGGCCGGCTCGACCGGGGTCGGCGAGGCCAACATCCGGACCTGCGCCAGCTACCAGGTCGTCAGCTTCATGGCGGCCGGGCTGAGCCCCGAACAGGCGTGCCTCAAAACGCTGGAGGCGATCGCCCGCAAGGCGAAACTCTGGCCCCGTCGGCTGAACATGACGGACGCCAAAGGCCGCCCCCGTTTCGGGCTCAATTTCTATGCCCTGAATAAAGAGGGAGAATTCGGGGCCGCTTCCATGTTCGAAGGAGGCGACTATGTCGTCCACGATGGGACCGAGAACAAGCTCCGCGATTCCGCGTATCTCTTCAAGCGCAATAAGTGACATCGGGCGATCCGTCACCTGGCAACTGTGATCTGGTTCGCTCTATAAGAATTCAGCTCCCCTCGCCGTGATGGGAATGAGGTCTTTGCAAAGGGCTTTGCTCCCGGCTCCGGTCAAGATCGCCTTCGCAGGCCTCGGAGGCACGGCGACGCGCCCAAGACTCTGCCTCTATTTCTTCTCATCCCCAACCCCTTCTCTCAATAGAGAAGGGGGCTCTGAGATGGACCGCGTCGCCGGCAGAGGTGCGGCGG